>Ga0255771_1000537_pt1 | contig 43757 bp, 46 predicted proteins | sample 011ome_19_FD_179969 | JGI IMG/M metagenome (GOLD analysis project Ga0255771, IMG submission 179969) | Coastal salt marsh microbial communities from the Groves Creek Marsh, Skidaway Island, Georgia - 011510BT metaG (version 2) | ecosystem: Environmental > Aquatic > Marine > Intertidal zone > Salt...
CTAATGAAGAAATTGAAAGTGAACTATTAGAAGTGGTGGGAGAATCTGCAAATGCTATCACAGAAACAACTTTTGATTATTTAGACACATCAGAATCTGTTGTTACTGAGAATTTTACAGATAAGAAAACTATTATAATTTTTTGGGCTGATTACTGAGGAATTTGTAGACGGGAGTTGCCTGTCGTGGAAAAAAAATTAGCTGACTTAACTGATGAATACGATGTTATTGCTTTAGCTCATAGCCAGTACGAACCAACAATGAAATGGGTTAATGAAAATTTAAATGGTGAACTAACAATAGGTTTCTCTACTCCAGAGTTAAGAGATTATTTTAAGATTGTTGGTCAACCAATATCTATAGTGCTTGACACAAATGGTGAAATAATTTCTCGAACTTATGGAGAGATTGATTTAACAAATTTTTAACTGTAAACAATAACCATTTTTTATAAAACATGTAGTATATGCTTATAAATCTAAGCGGAGGAAAGAGTGAAAAAATCATTTCTTATTCTACTTGTTTTATCTTTAGTTTTTGCTGCGTGTGGTAGTGCTGAAGAAGAAACTGTAGAAGAACCTGTTGCTGTAGAAGAGGCCGAAACTCTAGATGCGCCAGCTACAACTGTTGCTGAGACTCTAGATAAAATAACTTTTGGCTTTGTACCCAGCGCAGAACAAGCAGAATTATTAGACAATATTCAACCATTAATGAATGTATTGAGTGAAGGTCTAGGTATTGAAGTAGAAGGATTCGTAACAAGTGACTATTCAGGATTACTTGTAGCTATGGGTTCTGGCCAAGCTGACGTTGGAGCATTCAATACTTTAGGTTATGTAAACGCGTTAAATGCATTTCCAACAAGACTTGAAGCAATCGCAAAAGTTGTAAGGTATGGCTCAGGTTCATATCATGGAACTTTTTATACTTCAGATTCTAGTGTTTGTAAGTCTGAACCAGTTATCGGTGCATTCGAAAATATTGATGGTGTACAAACTTTAGTTACTGGTACAGAAACAACTGCACCAGCAGTTGCAGCATTACAAGTTGGATGGACATTTGGAGATTCAGGATTAATTCCTGATGGAGAGATTAGTCCTGGTTATGCTTGTGAAGCAGACCTTTCTGTTATGGTTGGTGAAGAGGTTCTTTTTGTAGAGGAAGGATCAACTTCAGGTTATCTTTATCCATCATTACAACTTAAAAACTTGGGTATCGACTATACGAGTGATATCACACAAGTTTTCGCAGGTTCACATGATGGTGTTATAGCAGGTATTTACAATGGCGATGCTAAATTTGGCGTTGCATATGATGATGCAAGAAGAACTTTAAGAAAAACTAACAATGACGTTGGTGAAAAAGTTATTGCTATTGGAATAACTGCAGAAATTCCTAATGATGTTGTTGCTGTAAGATCTGATCTTCCAGAAGATGTAAAAGCTAAAATTTATCAAATATTAAGCGATTACATTCAAACTGATGAAGGATTAGCTGTTATGGATGATATTTATGGATGGACAGATATCGTTCCAGCAGTAAACTCTGAATTTGATGTAGTAAAACAAGCTGCAGAAGAATTTGGTCTTTACGACGAATAATTAATTGAAAACTAGGGTGACAATTGTCACCCTAGTTTTTTTTTGAAAATTTTTATGATTGAATTTAAAAATGTAAGTGTTACTTATCCTGGTGGAGTCAAAGCATTAAATAATATATCTCTTGATATTAAAGAAGGAGACTTCGTAATAATAGTTGGTATGTCTGGTGCTGGGAAATCTACACTACTTAGAACAGTAAATAATCTTGTAAAACCCTCAGAAGGTGAGGTAATTGTTAATTCAAAAAATGTAACTAAAGCATCCAAAAAGGAACTTAAAGCAATCAGATCTGACATTGGTATGATATTTCAAACTTTTAATTTAGTGAACAGATCTTCTGTTTTGAAAAATGTGCTGACCGGGAGATTGAGCCAAGTCTCAACTCTTAGATCAATTTTTGGACTTTGGCCAAAAGAAGATAAAGAAATAGCATTTGAGTCTTTAAACAAAGTAGAAATATTAGAAAAAGCATATGTTAGAGGCTCTAACTTATCAGGAGGGCAACAACAAAGAGTAGGTATTGCTAGAGCTCTAGCTCAAAAACCAAAAGTTATGCTTGCTGACGAACCAGTTGCTTCCTTAGATCCAATTACTTCGAGAGTGGTGATGCAATATCTAAAACAAATAAATCAAGAGCTTGGAATTACAACTATTGTTAATTTACATTTCCTAGATTTAGCCAAGGAATTTGGAGAAAGACTTATAGGCCTAAAGGACGGAGAACTTGTTTACGATGGAAAAGTTGATGATGTAAGTGACCAAGATTTTGAAAATATTTATGGTCGAGCAATAAAGTCATCTGATTTACTTGGAGATGAAGATTAAAGTACCCAAGAAGCCGCTACCTTCTCTATTGTCTTTAGTAGGCTATCCTGTTGCGATATTATTTAGTGTTTTTTCCTTTTTTCAAATTGGTTTCAATTTAGAAGATTTTAAAAGGAATCTAGCAAATAGAAGTATTGTTACCGATCCATTATTCAATCCTAAATGGGAGTGGGCAATTGAAAATGCGTCTCAAGCATTATTAGAAACAATTCAGATAGCTATATTAGCAAGCATACTTGGTTGCTTTATCGCTTTGCCATTATCCTTTTATGCCTCAAGAGCAACCAACCAAACTACAATCACTTACTACATTTATAAATCATTTCTAAATTTCATTAGGACTATTCCAGATTTGTTTTGGGCAATGCTTTTTACAGTAGCTGTAGGTATTGGCCCCTTCGCAGGTGTATTAGCTTTGATTATGTTTTCTATGGCTATTATGGGTAAGTTGTTATCAGAAACTATAGACAGCATAGATTTGGGGCCACTAGAAGCAGCGAAAGCAAGCGGTGCTAAACATAACCAAGCAGTTTTTAGTTCAGCCTTACCTCAAATACTTCCAAATTTCACTGCTTACTTCTTATACATATTCGAGCTCTGTATCAGAGCTTCCGTTATTTTAGGATTAGTAGGAGCTGGTGGTGTTGGCAGAATAATTGAAACGCAACGAATATTTTTAAGATTTGATAGAATCACTCCAATTATTGTACTTATTCTTATAGCAGTAATAGCTATTGAACAATTTAGTGTTTGGCTTAGGAGAAAAATATTATGAATATCCCTAAACAACCTTTTAATCAAAAAATTTTAAGATACACTATTACATTTCTGATCGTAATAGGTTCAATATGGTCAGCATCTGGACTTGAAATTACAACGGAAAGATTCCTAACTGCTCCAAGTAAGTTATGGATATTAATATCTGCAATGTTTCCTTTAGATTTATCAGAGGAAGCTTTCAGCAGAATTGTGCCTAAAGTAGGTGAATCACTTTTTATTGCATGGGCAGGAACTGTAATTGGAGCAATATTTAGCTTTCCAGTGTCTTTTTTAGCAGCAAATAACGTTGCATTAAACATGGTTAGTAGGGTTACTAAGCAAATTTTAAACATAATCAGAGCATTTCCAGAGTTAATTCTAGCTTTTGTATTTTTACCTATAACTGGTTTAGGACCTTTAACGGGTACCCTAGCAGTAGGTATACATTCTATAGGTACCTTAGGAAAACTTTCATCTGAAGTTATTGAGGGAATAGACGAAGGCCCTTTAGAGTCTATAAAATCATCAGGTGGGTCAAAAATTAATGAGTTATTATTTGGAGTTGTACCACAAGTGATGCCAACTATTACTTCTTATTGGTTGTATAGATTTGAAATTAATTTAAGAGCATCAGCTGTATTAGGTGTAGTTGGTGCTGGTGGTGTCGGTGCAGAACTTATTAATCAGTTGAGATTTAGAGACTTTCCACGTGCTGGAACAGTTTTGGTAGTGACGATATTAATGGTATTAATAGTTGATACTATATCAGCTGCAATAAGAAAAAGGATTATTAAAGGTAGAGAAGTTAAGGTTTAATTACTCTTCAAACCAATTTTCGTCATTATTGACTTCTTCTACCAAAATTTCAGAATCATTTGTTTGTTCTGAGTCTTCAATTGTTGATAAATTACCAGTTTCGTATTCTTCTACGGTAATCAAAACTTCTCTGGCTTTGGATCCTTCCGATGGACCAACTATTCCTTGAGATTCTAATATATCCATTAATCTACCAGCTCTTGCAAAACCCACTCTGAGTTTTCTCTGCAGCATGGATGTAGAACCTAATTGTGAACGTATTACTAATTCTTTTGCTCTTGAAATTAATTCTTCATCTTCACCAAAATCTTCAGTAGAGGACATAGCTGATGTTTTTTGCTCCTCAATGACAGCTGGATTATATACAGCTTCTTTTTGATCTTTAACCCAAGAAACAACATCTTTGATTTCATCTTCAGTTACCCATGCACCTTGAATTCTTTCTAAACGTGGGTTTGAAGCTGTTACAACTAACATGTCACCCAAACCAATCAATTTTTCTGCACCAGATTGATCAAGAATAACTCTAGAGTCGGTTGTTGATGCTACTGAAAATGCGAGTCTTGATGGTATGTTTGCCTTCATGACACCAGTGATAACGTCAACTGATGGTCTCTGTGTAGCCACTACTAAGTGTATACCAATTGCTCTTGCCATTTGAGCAAGTCTTACAATTGCAGACTCAACTTCCCTACCAGCAACCATCATTAAGTCATTTAACTCATCTATAAATACAACTATGTAAGGGAATCTGTCGAACTTATCTTCATCAAGAAGACCGGCGTCATATTTTTCGTGATATCCATTTATATCTCTAACCTGACCATCAGCTAGTAAGTCGTATCTTCTGTCCATTTCTGAAACTGCCCAACCAAGTGCATCTACAGCTTTTTTCGGATTTGTAATGACTTTTGTAAGCAAGTGAGGAACATTATTGTACTGTCCTAACTCTACCCTTTTTGGATCAACCATAACCATCTTTACATCATCTGGATTAGTTCTTACAAGAAGGGACGTTACGATTGAGTTAATACATGAAGATTTACCAGCTCCAGTTTGTCCAGCAATTAGTACGTGTGGAAGTTCTGATAAATTTAATAATCTTGGTTTTCCTGATATGTCTAAGCCAAGACCAACATTCAATGGATGTTCCGAATTAGCTGCTTCTTTAGAAGAAAGAACATCCCCCAGTGAAACAAGTTTTCGCTGCCTATTTGGTATCTCTATACCTATAGCGCTTCTTCCAGGAATTGGAGCAAGTAATCGCACATCTGGAGTAGCCAATGCATAAGCAATATCGTGAGAAAGAGAAGTGACTTTTGAAACTTTGACACCAGGTGCGAGTTCAATTTCATAACGAGTAACAGTTGGGCCTGGAACAACATTTGTGAGCTCTGCTTCTACACCATGCTCTTTTAATAATTGTGTTAGATCACTCGCAGTTTCTTGTAATAATTTTTTTGAAGTAGACACAGAAGATCCTTTTTTTAACAATTTAACTGGAGGTAATGTATAAGTAACTGATTTACTTTGCTTCTTAGCTTTTGATTTAGTAGTTGGAATTTTCTTTTCTTTGAAATCTTTTATATCTGATACATTTGAAGCTTTTTCTTTGATTTTTGATACTGATTTTGAGACAGTATCAGGTTCTATATCGTTAATTATTGGATCCTTGTAAATATCATCAAGATATATATTTCTTGCTTCTTTTCTTGCTAATACAAATGCATAAATGAATTTATAAATGTACTTCAAAATTGCTTGAATGCCTCCAATTAAATCCTTTAGTTCTATATCAGTCATATACAAAACTGACATTATTAAACCTAATAAAAGAATTGTATGCGTCATCTGTAGGCCAACGCTGTTAGTTAGTGGATAAACTAAAAAAGCTGAAATATGACCACCTGACTTTAGTAAGAGTTCTGAACCAGCGCTCAAAGATAAAGGTTGTGCATGAATTAAAGAATGAAAAATAGAAGCTGAAAAAATTTGTACCCAAAATGTTCCAACTAGAACTCTTTGTGCTTTTACTGTTTCACGATCTCTTACAAGGATTCCCGCACCATAGAAAAAGAATACAGGTAAAGCAAACACACCATAACCAAATGCCCACTGAAGTACGTTAAAAATAACTTCTCCAACAGGTCCTCCTTGAGAGAATATTGACAATACGGTAAGCATTCCAAAAGAAAACATAAAGACCGCTACAGCTTGATAAGATTGGACGAACTTAGACAAGGTACTAGAAGTTGTAGATTTAAGTGTAGTTACTGCCCTGTCTACATTTATTAACTTGTTTTGTTTAGACACCCGCTTACGCCCATTCACCCTTTTGCGAGTGGATGTCTTTACAGCCACGAATAAATTATACCATAAAAAGAACTAGGAAAAGCTTAATTATTCTTAATTTTTTGGAAATTATCCCATAAATTATTGGCTAATTTACTAGAAACATCAGTAATAGGCATTAAAGGTGATCCAACATCTTCCCACGATTTTGTAAGTAAGTACTTAACTGGCCCAGGACTTGGTTCTTCAAATAATAAATCAAATAAAGGTAAAAGTAGATTTTGCATGTTCTCAGCTGATTCAATCTCATCATTAAGAACATGATTTATTAAATCGTATATTTCATTACCAACAATATGGGAGGCAACTGAAACTACACCTTTTCCACCCATTTTCATAAACTCTATAGTCTCACCATCATTACCTGAATAGATATCAACTTTGCCCTTAAATACTTCTAGTTCATTTTTAGAAAACTCTAAATCCCCTACTGCATCTTTAATGGAGTGTATTCCAATATCATCAACAAGCTTTTCTAACGTCTCAATTTCTATTAAAGTTGCTGTTCGCCCAGGAATATTGTATGCCATAATTGGTAAGTCAGTATATTTTGAAATCTGTTCAAAATGCTTCAAAATCCCAAGCTGTGATGGTTTTGAATAATACGGTGTCACAATCATAATGCCGTCGACACCTAAGTCATTTGCCATTTTGGTATACTCTATAGATTCTTTTGTAGAGTACGTTCCAGTACCAGCAATAATCTTTGCACTGTCGCCAACTGAGTCTTTAGCTGTTGAGTAAATTATTTTTCTATCTTCTTTTGTTAAATTTGGTGATTCTCCAGTAGTTCCTGATAAAACTAAACCACTAGATTTTTCGTGAACTAATTTTTTACAGAGTCTCCACAGAGTATCAGTGTTAAGAACACCATTATTATCAAAGGGAGTTATGACTGCTGTTAGTAGCTTACCGAAATCGCTCATACCTAGATATTAATCTTTTTTGCTATTAAATTTTCTAAACCTAGATTAAAACCTTCTAAATTGTGATAAAGATCAAGAACAACTTTGACTCCATAGAGATATGCTCTTCTATCATTTACTTTGTGGTCTAAAGTAAATGACTCATATTCATTTATGAAATCTACTTCTTGCTCAGCTAAATATTTATCATCTCTTATTGAAAAAATATTTTTGTTGTTCATATTATTAATCTGATAAAAGTCACCATTTTTTTCGTGAGAGTTTAACTCTAACGGTAAGGAGTTTGCTAAATCTATTGCAGTACCAGATGGTGCATCTTCTTTCTTTCCATGATGTTTTTCAGTAATGGTTACTGAATCGAAATTATCAGCAAGAACTAATGAAAATAGTTTTTGATAAGCAGCACCTATTGAAAAGTTTGGAATGATGATTACTTTTCTATCTGTTATTGTTTTTAACTTTGATAAAATTTCAGAACTCATACCAGATGAACCTATTATTAAATCTGCATCTGAATTAAGCAGTAAGTCAATATTTTTATTTATTTCCGCTGCAGGTGAAAACTCTATGACAACATCTTCTTCTATGCTAGATAAATCTTTATAAACTTTATATTCGTTACCTTTGTAATTTGGATCATAAATTGCTGTTAGATTAAAATCGTCTCTTGAGTTTATGTAACTTGAAACAAGTTGGCCCATTGATCCTGCTCCACCAGATATTAAAACAGTTTTTTGTGCGATTTCATTCATATTTGATAGTTCCTTATACTTATAGTTGTTAATGATAATGATAATTAGATGAATTCAAAGAAGAAAAACATAGAAGCACAAATAGTTGAAGATTTTGAAAAAATCAGACCTGCTATTACTAGACTTTTGCAAACTCAAATGAAAAATGATGATTTATCACTTCGATATGGAAGATCAAGATCTAACAGTAAAAATGATATTGTAATAAATCCATCAATACTTGTTAACACAATCTCGAAAACAAATCTTGATAGAGATGAGGTTATGATTGGTACAGTTGTACACGAAGCTATACATGCAACAAATAATTACACTCTAGACTCTGAATCTTTAAACAAATTATTTCCAGATGAACTTGATGATGTAGAAGATATTGATGACGTTCTTGAAATACTCACTGGCCCCTTTGGAAAATATGTTTTTGACATTCTAATTCATTCGATAGAAGAAAAAATCTTTGTTAAACAATATGAAGGTTTAAATTCTATTCTTGAAGATATATATACTGAGTCATTTTCTGAAATAAAAAAGCTTGGTAATTTTAGTCAGTATCTTTCGTTATTATTTCACTCAATAACTTCTTATATAGATCCTAAATTTGAAAACTACAAGAAACCTGTAGTAAGTTCATTGAATGAATCTTTACATATTTTAAAAACGTTAAATTATGAAGATGTAAATGTATCTGAATTAATAGAAGCTACAGTTCAGATGGTTGATATATGTAAACGGTACAATATTCTTCCAGACTTAGACAACTACTCACTTGGAGAACAAAAAGAAATTGAAGAATCGCTTGATGAAAGTGTGGTGAATGATTTGAGTAAGATTCTTATCCCCTCCTCCAACAATGTGACAACAGGCAACACTTTGCAGAAATTTCTTGGTCAAACTGAGTCAAAATCAACTGATGATAAATTAAATCTTATGGATGATCATATATCAAAAGTAGGTGCATCAACCACGATCTACTTTCCATCAGGAAATGTTGCAAAAGTTGTTGAAAATAAAATTCCAAACAATTACAAAAATTTATATAAAAATGGTCTTGAAACATATGAATCTTTATTACAACAATGGAATTTACCTATTTATAAAGTTACAAACAAGATAAAACCCTACTTTATACACAACCAAAAAAGACAAAGAATTAGTGGATTTGATCAAGGAGATTTATCTCCACACGTTCCAATCATGCTTGCATCTGGCAGATACGAGAGAATGTTTGAACAGAAACAGAGACTATCCAATAAATCATATGCTATATCTCTTTTAATTGATGGAAGTGGTTCTATGATTGAGAAAAATAAAGATGAACTTCATCCTTGGTCTTTAGCCTCAGCTTTGATTGGTGCTAGTTATTTATCTCAAATATGTTTTGAACTTGATATCGATTTTGAAGTTTCGATATTTAACAGAGCCTTTGCGTCAGAGCATACTGAAAATGAAGAAGTTTACAATAAAAGGAAATTTGCAGTTTCATCAATGCTCAATAGAACCTACGGGTCATCAGCACAGGATCTTTACAATACAGCAAATCATTATTTTATTAAAGAATTCAAAGACTCATGGAGAGAAAACTATCAGCAATTTATAGGACTAATTGAATTTTCAAGAAATTTAAGAGATTCAATTGATATCGGAATCAGTGAAGATTCAATTCCACCAGTAAGTATGTTTGAAAAAGGTACGAACATCGATGAGATAAATATTATGCATGCATCAAAAAGATTACTAAATCATCCTTCAAACACAAAAATGCTAGTTGTACTTTCTGATGGAATGACTAGAGGGTCAGTAAATGAGCTTCAAAATAGTATTAACTTTGCGACTAAAAATGGTGTTGATGTAATTGGGATTGGAATCGGTAATAGAGGTTCTTGGCGAGAGTATATAAATAATATTCAAATTGAAAAACCAGAACAGCTAATTCATTCCATAGTAAACATCACAAAGGATATACTTATTAAAAACATTAAATTAACATCTGGAGTTGCCTAATGGGTACACAAAAATTTATAAATCCTGATAATGAAAAGCAATCTGTTGAAATAGACGAATGTAAATTAGATAAAAAAATAGATGATTTTGAATCACGAAGTAATCGAATTCCTGATGTTGATGAATTTTATGTAGATCTAGGAATGCAGTACAGGCTTGCAAAAGTTATGAATTCAAAAAGTAAATCTTTTAAAAACGAGATTCCCATACATATTGCCCTAATGGGTCATATGGGTACGGGAAAAGATCATGATATAGAACAATTTGCAGCAAAGCTAAGATTCCCTTATTACAGAATACCTTTATCAGGAGAAGTTAGAGACGTTACACTTTTAGGATCTGTTCAGTTGTATGGAGATGGTAAGGGTGGAACTGAAAGCAGATGGCAAGATGGTGAACTAACAAGAGCTTTGAGAGGACCAGCAATTGTTAATTTATCTGAGCTTAACGCAGCAGGTCCAGAAGTTTTGTTTGCCCTACATTCATTACTTGATAGACACAGGAAACTAGAACTACCAAATGGAGAAGTTCTTTCTTTAAGAGATGATACGTATATTTTTGGAACAATGAACCCAACGAGTTTAAGAGATTACGCGGGTACACAGTCATTAAATAAGGCATTCGCCGATAGATGGGTCATATGGGATAAACCATTTCCGAATAAAGAACAATTAGATGCTATTTTTGAAAAAAGATATCCCAAACTTCAAAAAGAATATAGAGAATTAATCATTAAATTAGCAACAGAAATTAACAACTCATTTATGTCGGATGATATAAGTATTAATATAGAAACCCCCATGAGTTTGCGAACAATAGTAGAGAGAATACCTATTGGCTTAGATGTTTATGCAGACTCAACAGATCCATTAAAAGATACCTGGGAAAATTTTGTTTTACCCCATGTTAATAAAGAAGATTTAGATCATTACAAAACTTTATGGAACACAATAGTAAGAAAAGGGCCTTCTATAAAACCTAAGCTTTAGAAAATTTTATTAAAGGTATATCTCTGTTTGTTCTTTTTCTGTACATTTGAAACGTTGGATAAACTTCGTCTAATAAACCCCAGTAATATTCCTTTTGGGAAGACTCAATTAATTCGTAGGTAGCTTCAAAGCGTTCATTGTTTATTGTGATGAATGGATTGTCAGTTGAAAGGTTATAAAACCAATCTGGTGTTTTATCATTTCCACTGTATGAAGCTGCAACTATATAATCATTTTCAAAATTTGCATAAGTCAAAGGTGTTTTTCTAAGTTGATTTGTTTTACTACCAATGGTTTCGAGTAAAAGAATATGATCCCCTATTATTTTTTCACCAAGGAAAGAGTGGTTGAATCTTATAATTTTTGAATGTATTTTAGATATTAACTTATAAAACCATTCCGGCCAGAGGTGAGCTGACTTGCCTAGTAATCTCCACATTGATTACTTAATTTAAAAATCTTCCTGATTTTCTTCTAGATCTTTAAATTTTGGATCGTACTTTTTGAAAAAATCTTTTAATTTATTTTCTAGATCATCAGTTTCCAAATTAGCTAATTCATTTCTAAGCTTTTTAATTTGGATCTTAATATCGACATTTTCATCCATAAGTTTTAAAACATATCTGAATCCAAGTATTACAAGGACAAATTTAAAGATTTTCTTCATAAATTCATCATAAATACAAACATATTTTAAAAAAAGTATTTTTTGATGAAATTGCCACTGGAGTTAATCGTTGACCTCAAGTAAACTTAACTATGTGCAAGAAATATTAAGTAATCTCGTTGCAGAACAGCAATTATTGGACCAATACCTACAAAGTATTCCTGTAAGAAATTGGAATACTAAAACCTCTTACAAAAATTGGGATGTAACAGCTCATGTTAGTTATCTTGCTGCTCTTGAAGATCTTGCTCACAATGCTTTAAAGAAAAAAGGATCAGATTTTAACAAATACAGAGGGCCTAAGGGTTTAGAGAAATTTGAAAAAGAAGCAATCTTAAAAGGTAATGATATGAGACCACAAGATGTTATTGAATGGTGGAGAATGTCTAGAGCTTCTGTAATTGAGACGTTAGCTAAATCATCTCCAGGAAAAAAATTAACTTGGTGGAAAAATGAAATTGATTGTAGAACATTCGCGGTGACAAAATTAGCAGAAACATGGGCACACAGTTTAGATGTTTATGATGCAATGAAAAAAGATTATGAAGACACTGTTCGCGTTGAACACGTAGCACTTTTTGGATGGCTAAATGCAGAACAAGCGAGTAAGGTCAATAAAACTAAATATCAAGATTTGCGAATTGAACTAATCGGACCAGAATATAAAGCTTGGCAATTTGGTGACGAAGAAAGTGAAAATAGTATAAAAGGTAATGCAAGTGACTGGTGTCGAGTGGTTACTGGTAGAGTTCCCAAAGGTCATAAGCTTACACTTTCTACTGAAGGTGATTTTGCCAAAAAATTTGTTAAATTTAATCACGTAAAAATATAATGCAAGTCTATGGCGTAGTTCACTTAAAAAGCCTTCCTGGCTCCCCTTCTAACAGATTATCTATTGATGAAATTATAGATTCTGCACAAGAAGATGTTAATAGCTTAGTTTATGGTGGTGTTGATGGAATAATAATTGAAAATTTTGGAGACACTCCTTTTGTGAAAGATGATATTTCTAAACGTACTCTTGCTAGCTTTACTACAGTTGTAGAAAATTTATCAATAGAACGAGATATTAAAGTTGGAATAAATGTTCTAAGAAATGATGGAATTGCAGCTCTTGCAATTGCCGAAGCTACTAAATCACAGTTTGTAAGAATCAACGTTTTAAATAACACCATGTTTACCGATCAAGGCGTTATAGAGGGTGATGCTCACGGAGTTAATCAGTTTAAATCAAACCTCAATAGTTATGTAGAAATCTATGCTGATGTATTTGTTAAACATGCTGTACCACCTCCAGGTTCAAAAATTGAAAACCATGCAGAAGAATTAATTCATAGAGCTGGTGCGGATGTAGTAATTGTTACAGGAGATGGTACTGGACATGAAATAAATATTGAAGATTTACAAAAAGTAAGAAAAATTGTTCCAACTGGTAAACTCGCAATTGGATCAGGTGTAACTTCAACAAATGTCGATGCCTATCAAGATTTGGCAGACATACTGATTGTAGGTACAAGTTTTAAATTTGATAATGATGTTGCTAAAAGAGTTGACGTCAATAGAGTCGAAGAGTTAGTAAGAAAAATAAAATAATTTTTATTACAACAATACTAATCTGTTGGACAACTATCATTTTGATTTGAATGGAAGCCATACTTAATCCAGCACTACTATTGTTCCTTTCAGGAATACTGATTGGAACTCTATTTAAATTAACCATTCCCAACTCTATTTCTAAATACTTGGGATATTATTTGTTGCTTTCGCTAGGGCTTAAAGGTGGTGCAAGCCTTCAGGAAAATGGATTTATAAATGAAGTTATAAGTGCATTAACACTTGGAGTAGTATTTGCTCTCTTAATACCAATTATTGCTTATTTTTATCTTAAAAATTTACTTAATAGCGACGATGCAGCCGCTCTTTCTGGGACTTACGGATCAGTAAGTGCTGTTACATTTGTTACAGCTATTACATATCTTACAACTACTAATCAAAACTTTGATAACTATATGTCTGCTGTTTTGGTTGTAATGGAGTTCCCAGCAATATTTATGGCACTCTATTTAGTTACTCAAAAGAAACAAAATGAAAATAACAATTTAGAAATTATTAAAACAGCATTTTTAGAAATACCAAATATTATTTTGATCTCATCATTGTTTTTTGGATATTTCATCAATCAAAAACTTTTATCTAATTTAGATTTCATAATTGTTGAAATATTTGATTATGTTTTATATCTGTTTTTATTCGTTATGGGAACAAGGGTCGCAAAAAGAATTGGAGAACTTAAAGGCAAAGGAGCTAGCCTAATTGCCTTTGCTTTATGTACTCCATTGATTGGTTCAATTATTGCTTTATTAGCATCTATAAACTTTAATTTTTCTGTCGGCAATACAACGTTGCTTATGGTGCTAACTGCAAGCGCGAGCTATATTGCGGTACCCGCAGTTGTAAAAGACGCTATACCAAATGCAAATCCTGCAATATACCTTGGACTCAGCTTGGGTGTCACATTTCCATTTAATATCATTGTTGGAATACCTTTGTATAACGAATTAGCTAAATACTTTATTGGCTAATTAGAGAAGGAATCCTCCATCAATGGTTACAACTTCGCCTGTAATCCATGATGCATCATCGCTTGAAAGAAAATAAATCAAACTAGCTATATCTTCTGGTTCTCCTAGTTTTTTAAGTGCATGCAGGTCTGCACTACCCTGTTCGTCGCCTGCCCAGAGCATCTCTGAAAGCTTAGTTTTAACAACAGCTGGAGCAATACCATTCACTCTAATATCGGGTGCAAGTTCCATTGCTAATTGTTTTGTCATATAAATTAAACCGGCTTTTGAAATATTGTAAGCCCCCATGTAGTGTGCTGGCTTTATTCCACCAACGGAACAAACATTAAGAACTGATTCTCTTAATCCAGCTTTTACAGCTTCTCTTGTCCACATTAAAGGACCCATCAAATTTACATCCCATGTCTTTTGAACTGCTGATAAGTCGACATCCATTAAGCTACCTCCTGAAGGATTTGTGCCAGCATTGTTAATTAATACATCTAAAGACCCTGTTTCATCAACAATTTTTTTACAAGTTTCAGATGCAGCAGCAAGGTCATCGGCTCTTGCAACAAATCCCTTTAATTGTGAATTATCAGAAAGTACCGTTTCTAGATTCTCTTCTTTTCTAGATGTAATGTAAACATTCCATCCTTGATCTATAAATTTTTGAGCTGTGGAAAGTCCTATACCTCTTGTTCCACCGGTTACAAGTGCAGTTTTCATTATTGTTAAAGTATAGTATTTATTTCTAAATTCAGTTACAGTTGAACTGCAAATGGAAAACTTTAAAAAATATAAGGTGTTGCTTACGGAAAATAAAAACTTTCGTAAGCTATTTGCAGCTCGTTTAATAACCCTTGGGGGTGACTGGTTACTAACTGTTCCTCTTTTAGGAATCATTTATGGTTTAACAGAAAATCCATTTATTACTTCACTAGTCTTGGTAGTTCAAAGTGCTCCATTATTTATATTGGGAAGCTTTGGAGGCTACTTAGCTGACAAATATAATAGAAAAAAAATTATTGCAATATCAGAATTTTTATCGGGTTTAACAGTTCTTTTAATCCTGTATGCTGTAACAACTGAGAGTGTAGTATTTATTTTATTTTCATTTGGTATGTTGTCTGTAGTGGGTTCTCCTTATATGCCAACATCTGACGCAGCTTTGCCTAATGTTGTAAAAAAAGAAAATTTAGCTGAAGCAAATGTAATCTTTTTCTCAAGCTGGGGTGTTATGGCTGGTATAGGTGCTGGTATAGGCGGTTATTTAACAACTGTAATAAGTAGAAATATGCTTTTTGCAATAGATAGTTTAAGTTTTGTATTGTCAGCCTTAATTGTTTACTCAATCAAGAAAAACTTAAGTGAAGATTCTCAAATTAATGAAAAAAATGAAAGTATAACTTATGTCGAGGGTATCAAATATGCTGCATCTAAAAGAGAAATTTTTTCATTAATTATTACAAAAGGAACATTTAGTATTTCTGCTAGTGGCCTTCTCTCTTTGTTTACTGTTTTATCATATGATATTTATAAAACTGGAGACTTCGGTACTGGTTTGATGTTTGGAGCAAGAGGTGTTGGTGCCCTTGTGGGGCCAATTGCTATTAGATATTTTTTTGGCGATTCTGATGGAAAACTTCTTAACACAATAGGCCTAACTATTATGGTTTGGGGATTATTTTATTTCTTTATACCATTTTCTGTATCCCTTTATTTGACTATATTTTTATTAGTTCTTGCACATTCCGGGGGAGGATCACAATGGGCGTTTTCAACATATGGACTCCAAATACTTACACCTGACAGATTAAGAGGAAGAATTTCAGGTATTGACTACTCTTTTAACTTTTTAATGAACACAGTTTCAACACTAATGATTGGGTATCTTGCATCCATTTATGGTGTTCTTTTTGTCTACAGGCTTTTCCCAATACTAGGTTTTATTTTTGGTCTAACTTGGTATCTTTCAACAAGAAAATTTTGGAAAGATTTAGATTCCTCCAAAGAATAAAAATTAAATTTTAAATAAATTTTTACCCTCAAACTTTTTTGTCTCATTCACATAACTAAAATATTTTCTACATTCACAAGATTGATACTCTATGTCAATGGGATAAAAATCTCTTTTAGCTTCAGGCCAATACTTTTTTTGAAGTTCTATCATTTTACTGCCTACATCTTGGTGGCTATCTAAATTAAGAAACTTTTGTAATCTGTCTAAATATGGTTCTGCCCCTATACCCGTAGGAACAGCAGTGGTGATTGGTATGACATCTTCTCTAAACCAAGCAATATCAATTAACGCCATAAATATTGGGAAGTCATTATTCATCTTGAATTGATTATTTACATTCCTAGTAGCAGCAATAGCATCTTTATTAGAATTTAATATTATTTCAGCTAACTCTTCTTTTTTTTCATAAAATTTATATGTTGCAGCATCTATTCGACTATATATCTTTTCACCCCAATAGGAATCTTCAACTGGGTATGCTGTGTAATTCTCCCATTGCTCTAAATCAAGCAGTTTCTCTTTTAAAGCTTCCGGATTGCTTAAATCATTTATTGTTAACTGATTAATAGTTAGATCCCTATTGCACCATCTACTAAAAAATAAAGCTTGGATCAACAAAGGTAAGTCCTCTTTTGCTGGTTTAGCAAATTTAATAATGGATTTACTTACTTTGTCATCTTCTCTAAAAACATTTAAAAATCGACCGTTTTGTAAAATCGGATCATCACTCCAAGGATATACATCTCCTGACTCTCTTTTTATACGTACAGCTTCACGTTTCTTGCAGTAATCAAAAAAGCTTTGTACTGGGTCCTCTATTTCAAGGCCATCTAATGAGTGTGCATACTGATTCTCTAAAGCCATATCTTTAATTTAAACAGATTACTTCGCACTTTTCTTACTTCACAACCGGTATTTGAAGCATATTTGTTGTGTAAGCAGCAGACTTTCTTTCCGACTTCATTCTCCAGTCTTTTTTTATACCCTGTGCTCCCAATGTCAATGTGCTTGATCCATACCTGCTATTAACCCCATCCAGCACCTCCATGACACGGTCTGATTGATCATAATTCTCATATTCATAAAAACTATACTGTTCGTTCTCTGCGTCAGTGATGTCTAGCAGCATTACACCAATTTTCTGGTATTCATATCCATACACAAAGAGTTTTCGTGTTAGATGTTTTGCTTCTTTGACTATCTTTGACGTATTGCTTGTTGGTATTGAAAAAAATGTACTCATACCGTTGCTGTATCTTTTCTCTGGATCGACAAATGGACTGGTTCTTAAAAATACATACAAGCCTTGTGCTCTAGAACCCTGTGCTCTCAACTTCTCACATGCTCTAGCAACATAGTTAGAAACAGCTTCCTCTAGCTCACTTACTAACATTACTTTTCTACCAAATGACTTAGAGGATATGATATTCTTTTTATTCTTCACCTCTTCTATGCCAATACAGGAAATACCATTTAGCTCATGATGTATTCTCTCCCCTACAATGCTGATCGTTTTTCTGACATGACGAGCATTTGCCTGTGTTAAATCATAAGCGGTGTCTACTCCAATTTTTCGAAGCCTTCTTCCCCATCTTGTCGAGATTCCCCATATCTCTTCAAGTGGTAGATCTTTTAAAATCTCATCTCTTATGCTCTGATCTCGTATGTCGAAGACATTAGATGTTGTGTATTTTTTAGCTTGTCTGTTTGCTACTTTTGCCAATGTCTTCGTTGGGCCTATGCCTATAGAAACTGGAATCCCTGTCCACTGTTTGATTAATCTTCGTATCTCTCGAGCCGTCTCTTCTAAATCACAGTAGTAAAAGCTGCTGATGTCGAGAAACGCTTCATCAATAGAGTAGATCTCTATATCGCTGACAAGAGATTTCAGAGAAGTCATCACTCTGGCGGACATATCACCATAAAAAGTGTAGTTTGATGAAAATACATGAACTTTGTTTCTATTGATAAGTTGTTTGTATTTAAAGTACGGGGCTCCCATCGGTATGCCTAAAGCTTTTGCTTCGTTTGATCTAGCAACAACACATCCATCATTGTTAGACAAAACAACAATAGGCTTTCCTTCTAGCTTTGGGTTAAATACTCTCTCACAAGACGCATAGAAGTTATTACAGTCCACTAGGGCAAAAATTTTATTATCCACTTACTTACTCCTTTGAATACTGTACACTATTCTAAGAAAAAAGAAAGACATTTTTATGCCACGAGGTGGAGCAAGAAAAGGAGCCGGTAGACCAAGAGGTCAAGGCAAGTATGGAGAGCAGACAAAAGCTGTCCGTATTCCTGTAAGTAAGGTTAAGTATATCTCTGAGGTCATCAACAAAGGGCTGTATGAAGTACCAATGTATAGTAATAAAGTTGCAGCTGGATTCCCATCCCCTGCAGACGACTATTTAGAAGATAAAATAGATTTAAATCAATATTTAGTAAAGCATCCTGCTTCAACATTTTTAGTAAGAGCTTCTGGAGAATCAATGATCAATGCTGGAATATTTCCTGACGATATCTTAGTTGTAGATAGAAGCTTAAAAGCTGAAGACGGAAAAGTAGTTATTGCTGTTGTAGATAATGAACTTACAGTGAAAAGATATCGTAAAAAAGGTAAAAGAATCATCTTAGAACCAGAAAATGAAGCGTTTGATCCAATTGTTATTGCAGGTGAGAGTGAAGCATTTGTATGGGGTGTTGTAACAAACGTCATTCATAATCTGTAAAATAAAAGTATGGTAAACATACTACAAAACAGTCCTTCAGATTTTGAAGGTATTAAAGAATGGGACTATAAAGAACATTTCTACACATTAAACACTGAGTACGGAGATTTAAGAATTCATTATGTAGATGAGGGATCAGAAAATGATAAAACCGTACTATTGCTTCACGGAGAACCTGACTGGGGTTATATCTATAGAAAATTTATTGATCCTTTAGTTGAGAATAATTTAAGAGTTATTGTTCCAGATCTTCCTGGTTTTGGCAAGTCAGACAAACTATCTGAAAGAACAGCTTACACATATGAAAAATATGTAACGTGGATGAATGCTTGGCTACGAGATTTAAATCTAAACAATATAACTCTATTTGGGCAAGACTGGGGCGGATTAATCGGATTAAGACTTGTTGTAGAAAACCAAGATAAATTCGATAGTGTAGTTTTAAGTAATACTGGATTACCAACAGGTGATGTACCAACGGGTGAAGCATTTGAAAGCTGGAAAAATTACTCACAGACAGTAGAAAATTTCCATGCTGGAGGAATTGTAAAAGGAGGTACTGTTAACGGACTTGAGCAATATGTAATTGATGCTTATAACGCACCGTTTCCAGATGAATCTTATAAAGAAGCAGCGAGACAGTTTCCTATGATAGTACCTGTTACACCAGATGATCCAAGTTCGGAAATTAACAGAAACGCATGGAAGGAATTAAAAAAATGGGACAAACCTTTTTTATGTGTTTTTAGTGAACAAGATCATGTATTCAAGGGTGTTGATAAAGCATTTACTAAAAATGTTCCTGGTTGTGAAAATCAACCACACAAGACAATTCAAGGTGGTCATTTTGTCCAAGAAGATAACCCAGAAGAGTGTATACAGGCAATATTAACTGTTGCTACGAACTAACCTTTGCCTTACCCCAGTAGTTGTAACCAAGAAATTTTTGTGTTCCAGGAAGATAAATATTATTTAAATCTAGAAATTGAAATCCACTATCTGAAATTAATTGTTCAATATTTCTATTAGTGTGGCAACCGCCAGCGATTTTAGGATAGAAAAAGTCAGTTATGTTTTGTATAAATGAAACTCTTTTGTTAGGCGATAATCCATGTTCACTAAATATAAATACACCATCATCCTTCAAAACTCTTTTAATTTCCTGTAGTGTTTTTTGAGGCTCTGGAATAGAACATAATGCATAAGTGCTTACTACAGTATCAATAGAATTAGTTTCGACTGATAATCTACTTGCTGATTCGATTAAGAATTCAACATTTAAGTTATTCTTCTCTGCTCGTTTTTGTGCAATTTGATTTAACTCTTTTGACGGATCAATACCTAAGATACTTGTTACTTTTTGATTATCATAATGTTTTAGATTTGATCCAGGTCCTATTCCTATCTCCAAGACTTTACCACTTGCTTCAGGAATAACCTTTTTTCTTTGATAGTCTATCGGCCTTGAATTGCATGTTAAATTCAGGACATAAGGTAGTATCTTTTTTTCATAGAATGATTTAGTTACTAATCGAATTAGAGGAAAAACAATAAATAAAGAAATATTTGAAATCAATAAGTAAATATATTTCTTCACCTACTTATTCGTGCCCTCCTCTTGGAACTCCCCCGTACTTCATGCGTGTATCTCCCATGTACGCGACTCTTTCTTCAGGTGTTAATGTTTTACAATTAATAATTTCACCGACAAAAAATGTATGGGTACCAAAATCTATTTTTTTTTCAGTTTTTAGTTCTAACCAAACAGTTGCATTATCAAATATTGGAACTGAATTTTCAGTTAAAGTAATTGGTTCTTTATTTAAATAGCCTTCTGAATATTCTGCAGGTTTAGAAAATTTAACAAAAACTTTTGTGTACTCAGGTGAAAACATGTTGATAGTAAAAAAATCACTTTGATTCATTAAATTAAAAGTAACACTTTTATTATCTATACCTACACCAATCAATGGTGGATCCATACTTACTTGGGTTATCCAACTTGCAGTCATACCATTGAACTCTCCATCAGCGTGACTTCCAATTATGCCTAGTGGACTAGGAATCTTCCAAGTTGCTACATTAATACTTTCTGGTGTCAGATGATCCATTTACAAACAACTTTTAATAAATTTTATAGTTTCTATATCTAATGGAATTGCTACAGACAGTTCAGTAACGTTACAGTTCTTCCAGTCTTCAAGCTTTTCTTTTATTCGTTCTTTAGAACCAACAAGAGTTAAGTCATCAAGCAATTCATTTGGAAAAATTGATTCTGCTTCTGCTTTTTCACCTTTTAGATACAATTCCTGAATCTGTGTAGCGATTTCCTCATAGCCATATTCACACATCAAATTAAAATAAAAGTTTTTATCTTTTGCTCCCATACCACCAACATACAGTGTGTAATTGTTTCTAGCAGGTGCTAAATATGCATCTCTTTCAGATTCGTCACAAACTTTTGCAAATACTGGAGCAGATATTTGAAATTTTTCTTTTTTATTTGGATCACCTGATTTTTCGAACCCATTTGTTAAAAATTGATTAAAAAATTTATCACCAAGAGTAGGTGAATACATGAAAGGAAGCCATCCATCTGCAATCTCTGCTGTAAGTTCAATATTTTTTGGACCAATTGCTGCAAGATAAATTGGAATATCGCTTCTTAAAGGTTGTTCAATAAGCTTTAATGGTTTTCCTAAACCGGAAGCGTCATCACCTTTATATGGCAGGTTAAAATACTCGCCTTCAAATGAAGTTTTGCCATCTCTTTGTAATATATCTCTAACTATCTGAACATATTCTCTTGTCTTTTTTAATGGTTTTCCATAAGCAACACCATGCCAACCCTCAACAACTTGAGGACCAGAAACTCCAATCCCTAATCTAAACCTACCACCAGAGAGTTTGTCTAAAGTAGCGGCTGTCATTGCAGTCATTGCAGGAGACCTACCAGGAATTTGCATGATGCCAGATCCTAGTTTTATTTTTTCTGTTAATGCAGCAAAATATGAAAGTGGAGAGACTGCATCATAGCCATATGCTTCAGCTGTCCAGATACAAGATATTCCTATTTCATCCAATTCTTTAATTAAGGATTTTTCACTTGATATATGTGGTCCAAAATACCCAACATTTACACTTACATCCATAGATATAGATTACTATAAATTTACATCAATAAATTCATCATGAGTTATCAAGCTGTGCATTTGTATATCATGACTTTCAAAGGGAATTTCATTTACTAAATGATTTTTATCTGTAATACCAATAAATGTAGATTTTGAATGGCGAGCTAAAAGTTGATCATATATACCCCTACCCTTGCCTAGCCTAGTACCTTTTTTATCAAATCCAATCCCTGGTACTAGAAATATGTCTACTTTATCAATTATTTTTAAATTAATTGGTTGAAATACATTAAAGCTGTTTTTTTCTAGCGGTTCCTCATAAATACATATTTTTATTTCTTCATCTTGAAGACATGTTGTTGCCAAAACTGACTGACCCTTTAGATGCATGTTTATGTTAACTTCATTTTCAAGAGGTATATACGTACAAACAATCTTATCTTCGATAACATTTTGTAGCCTATCAATAACCATTTGAGAGTAATCAGCATTGACCAATGAAATTTCTTTTAGTTTCTTCCTTAATTCTATTTTTTCTAACATAATTTATTATCTAGATAGTTCTACATTACACTTACAACATGTTGAAGAACAAGTTACTTACATGGTTCAATTTGTTAATCATGGGTATTTACACCATCCCAGTGGCATACTCTATTTGGTTTGTAGGTTTATTTAACAAATTTACAAAAGTTAAATATTACATTGCACAAAGTTGGACGATACCTTGGATGTGGGCTGCGAGATCAAAGGTAACATTGATTAAAAATATCGATTATAAAAAAAATCAGCCTTATGTTGTTATTTCAAATCACTTATCTAATTTAGATCCGATGATGCAATTTAGATATCTTAAAATAAAGTGGGTGTTTATGGCAAAAAAAGAAGTGTACAAACTGCCATTCTTTAGGACTGCCGCAAAATCTTTTAATTTTATAAAAGTCGATAGATCAGATAAAAATGATAGAAAAAGTATTAATGAGCAAGCAAAAACTTTATTTAGTAATGGATGGTCATTAATGGTCTATCCACAAGGAACAAGAGCAAAGAAAGATACTTTTTTACCATTCAAGAGTGGTGCATTTCATATTGCATTAGATAATAATATTCCAATCCTACCAGTTGTGATTGCAGGGACTGGAGACATTTGGCCTAGGGGTGGAAAATTTATGACTAGTGGCAAAGCAATCATAAATACACTAGAACCTATTGACATTTCAAAATATACAAAAGAGACTATAGACCAATTAGTAGAAGAAACATATGAAAAAATGTCTAAAGTGTATAAAGAATTAACTGCCTCCATAAAATAAAAAAAATCATACAATACGAATATGGACATATTTGTAGCATCACTTTTAATTTTTTTATTAAGATTATTAGACCAAACTTTAGGTACCTTAAGAACTCTATATGTAAATAAGGGTAAGCCAGTATTTGGAGCTTTACTAGGTTTTGTCGAATCAGCAATATGGGTAGTAGCTATTTCTAGAGTAATTCAAGATTTAAACGACCCTTTATTAATCTTTGGATATGCTCTAGGTTTTGCATCAGGGACAATAATGGGATCCTATATTGAAAGTACAATTGCAATTGGTGATATTGTTGTAAGAATCTTTGCTCCAAAAGATAGCGATAGTATGATAGTTGCTGAAACTTTAAGAAAAAATGGGTTTGGTGTAACGATCATTAATGGTGAAGGAATGCAAGGAGAAGTTAGCATTGCTTGGTGTGTTACGCCAAGAAAAAGACTTAAAGAAGTTTTAAAGATTGTATCAGATATTAATCCTGATGCATACGTAACTACTGAGTCTACAAATCCAACTAAACTAACTGGAAACAGAAAATAATCTAGAGACCTTTTTCAAAGTCGTCTTCGAATGAAACTCTTTTTCTATTTGAAGATTTACCACCATTGTTTGGTTTTTTATCTCTGTTATTACTGTTACTGTTTCTAGATCTCGAAGGTTTTCTATCGCGGGAATTTTTTGATTCTCCCCCTTCTGCTTCTTCTGGTATTTCTAAGTCTTCAACTGGAGAAAGGCTTACTTTACCATTTTCAATCGAATCTACTTTGACCTTAATTTTGTCTCCAACTGAAACAACTGCTTCAGTATTGTTTACTCTTTTGGATGAATGAAACTTTGATACATGTAATAATCCATCTCTACCAGGCAGAATATTTACAAAAGCACCATAAGTTGCAACACTAACTACTTCTCCTTCATATTCTGCGCCAACTTCAGCTTCAGGAGGATCGATTATCAACATAACCATTTCTTTACCAGCTGCTATTGCTTCTTCTTCGGTAGAACCTAGAGTTAAAATACCATCATCATCAATTTCAACAGAACAACCAGTTTCTTCCTCGATTTTTCTAATATTCTTACCCTTAGGGCCGATAACCTCTCCAATTTTATCTTTTGGTAATTCAATGGTTTCAAGTCTTGGTGCATTACCAGAAAGACTTTCTGCTGGTTCGGAAATTGTATCTTCCATTATGTCAAGTATGTGATGTCTTGCATCCATAGCTTGATTTAATGCCTTTCTTAATACATCTGCAGGAAGACCTTCAATTTTCATATCTAACTGCAATGCGGTAATTACATTTCTTGTACCGGCAACTTTAAAATCCATATCTCCGAGAGCATCTTCTGCACCTAATATATCCGTAAGGGTTACGTAAGTGTCATCTTTAGAAATAAGACCCATAGCAATACCTGCGACATGCTCTCTTATTGGTACACCTGCAGCCATTAATGACAAACTAGATGCACATACAGATGCCTGTGAAGTAGATCCATTAGAAGAAATAGCTTCACTAACAACTCTGATAGTGTAAGGAAAGTCGATTTTAGGAGGTACAACAGGTACTAATGCTTTTTCAGCTAAAGCACCGTGTCCGATTTCTCTCCTTTTGGGACCTCTCATTGGATAAGCTTCACCTGTTGAATATGGAGGAAAATTATAATGATGCATGTATCTTTTTGATGTAACTGTATCAATTGTATCTAACATCTGTTCAAGTCTTGACATGCCTAAAGTTGTGACATTCAATACTTGTGTTTCTCCTCTTAAAAATAATGAAGATCCGTGAACAGTCGGTAGTAAGTTAATTTCAGCAGATATATTTCTGATATCAGTTGGTGTACGACCATCTAACCTGGCGCCACCATTTAATACCCTATCTCTAACTGTATTTTTAACAATAGACTTAAAAGCTAATTTGATTGCTTTAGTGTTATCATCTTGATCATCTAAGAATTTCACAATGGCCTGATCTTCTAACTCACTCTGCTTTACACTTCTTTCAGCCCTATCTGTCAAAGCCATTGCTGTTTCTATTTCAGATCCAAAAGCTTCACTTATTTGGGACTTTAATTCTTCAGTGAAATCTTCGACAATAGGCCAATCCACTTCTGGAACATCTCTTTTAGCAACTAACTCTTTTTGAGCTTCTATTAATTTCGCTATAAATTCTTTTGACATATCAATTCCATCAGCAACAATATTTTCCGATGGTGCAGCACTTCCTTCATCAATTTTCCCAAAAGCATTGTCTGTTGCTCCTGCCTCAACCATTACAATATCTATCTCACCTTTAGAGTTAAGACTTCCTGCAACAACCATATCGAATACTGATTCTTCTAGTTCAGTGTTTGTCGCTTGAACTACCCAGTTGTCATTAATTAAAGACATTCTTACTGCTCCAACAGCTGATTCAAGTGGAACACCTGCAAGTTGAAGACCTAATGATGCAGCATTAAGAGCTAATATGTCATACTCATTTTCATTATCAACACTCAAAACTGTTGCAATAATTTGAGTTTCACATCTAAATCCATCTTTAAAAGAAGGTCGCAGTGGTCTATCTATTAAACGACAAGCTAGTATAGCTTTCTCTGTTTGCCTACCCTCTCTCCTAAAAAATCCACCAGGAATTTTTCCAGCGGAATACATTCTTTCCTCTACATCCACCGTTAATGGAAAAAAATCAATCCCATCTCTTACAGTTTTGTTAGCAACTGTAGTTACTAAAACTGTTGTTTCACCTGAAGTAACAACCACTGAACCAGGCGCTTGCAAAGCTAATTTTCCTGTTTCAAACCCAATCTCTGCATTACCAATACTTACTTTTACATTATCAATCGACATATAACCTCTTCCGTGACCAAGGTTATTAATTGTCAGCTTTCAACAAAAGCTCTCAATTAACAACACAAGGTCAAATTTATTATCTTCTTAAGCCAAGTTTATCTATTAGATCACGATATTTTTGAACATCTTGATTCTGAAGGTACTGAAGTAACCTTTTTCTTTTACCAACAAGCATTAATAATCCTCTTCTTGTGTGGTGGTCTTTTCTATGTGTTTTCAAATGATCTGTTAAATGATCAATTCTACTACTCAATAAAGCAACCTGAACTTCAGCAGAACCAGTATCTGTATCGGATTTACCGTATTCTTTTATAATTTCTTGCTTTGTTTTCATTCGAGATAATAATAGTAGCTGCTATATCTAATGTGAGATTATTTAATTTTTATTAATATCTTCAATATCTTTAGAAATTTGCTGAATTAATTCATCAATACTTGAGAATTTTATTTCATCTCTTATAAATTTTTTAAAATGTACTGTTAAATCAGCATCGTAAATCTTTTCATTAAAATCAAAAATATGTACTTCTAAACTTTGCTTGTTCCCTTCAGATACCGTAGGTTTATATCCGATATTCATGATTCCTTTGTAAAGGTATTCTTTTAAGAAAACGTCTACTTTGTATACTCCATTTTTGGGTATTTGAATATTCTTATCAATGTTTAAATTTGCAGTAGGAAAACCTATCTGAGAACCTCTTTGATCACCTTTGATAACAGTTCCGGTTAAAGAATATTCATAACCCAAAGCTTCATTAGCGAGTTCAACAAGACCTTCGCTTAAAAATGACCTAATTAATGTTGAAGATATTTTTTCATTTTTGTGTTCATAATCATCAATAGTATGCACAGAATCTTCACCAAAATATTTTATTAAGTAATCTACGTCACCCTGACGGTTTGCACCAAATTTAAAATCATTACCTACATAAATATTTTTTGCTTTCATATTGTTTTTTAACATCTCACAAAAAGTTTTATGTGAAAACTTCATTACATGTTCAAAATTAATAAATACTAAATTACTAGGTTCAAATTTTTTGAATAATTCAATCTTCTCATTATTAGTTGTAAGTAACTTATGTTCATTGTTGAAGTATTTTTTTGGAAGTATATCAAAAGTAACTATTTGAAATAAATTACTTGAATCTTTTGTAAATTTTAAAAGTTCCTGATGCCCTAAATGTACCCCATCAAATCCACCAATACATACAGCTGGAATATCATCATCAATATAATTTTCGGAAGTAAAATTTTCATATATTCTCATAAGAGTACTTTTTCTGGTTTGTAATATTTCTCATTAAAAGGTTTATAAATTGCTACAATATTGTTCTCGATAGATATTATATAATTTTCTTCATTTGAAAACATAGTTCTAGGTAGAAGTTGACCATTCTTAATTGATTCAATCATTTCCACATCTAATTCAATTTTTGGTAGATTTATAACTTCTGCCCAATCTAATGACATTATTTTTGAGTTGTAATCTATAGCTTCAACATTTGTATTTAGATTTTTATGATTAATATTTAAATTACCTACGGCTGTCCTTGTAAGTGTATCTACTATTGCATAAGTATTCAGATACTCACCTAATTGTTGAACAATGCTTCTTATATATGTTCCCTTGCTAACAGTTATCTCAAAAGTAACTTTATTATCCATTACTTCTAACAATTCAGTACTTTCTACAAATATTTTTCTTTCAGGAATTTTTACATCTTGATTTTGACGTGCATATTTATATAATCGTTTTCCTTTTACTTTAATTGCTGAATAAATTGGCGGAGTCTGGGTAGACTCGCCAAATAACTTAGTAAGAAATTCTTGTATTTGAGGTTTTAACTCAACTGCACTTATATCATCATGTTTAGTAATTTCTGAGTCCACGTCAAGAGTTGGGGAAGAGTAACCTAATATTGCAATTACTTTATAAGTTTTATTTGTGTTATCGATGTAATCAAATAATTTTGTATATCCATTAGTAGCAAGCAGCATTAAACCATCAGCATTTGGGTCTAAGGTGCCTGAATGACCTACTTTTTTAAATTTGAAATTTTTTTTTAATTTAGTACATAAATCCTGAGAAGTCCATGTTTTTGGTTTGTCTAATATATAAAAGTTAGATTTGTGACTTAATTGCATTCTTTACTTTATTTTTTATTTCTTTCATACTTAAATTTGTAGAAAATCCAGACGCTGCTTTGTGTCCACCGCCACCAAATATAGAAGCAACCTGTTGAACATCCAATTCATTGCGAGACCTTAAGCTCCCTTTAAATGATTTATCTTTCTGTTCTTTTAACAATAAAGCTATATTTGATTCTTTTACTAATCTAATAGAATCAATTAAAAAATCTGTTTCAGAAGATTCAATATTGTATTTAAGATAGTCTTCTTGTAAAACATACGATACAACTAACTCTTCTTCTTCATGTAATTCAATCCTGTTCAATACTTCACTTTGTAGTTTGATTGCATTCATAGGAATAGATCCGTAAATATTATCACTAATACTGGTAAGTTCAGCACCACATAACATTAGTTTTGACGCAATTTCAAATACTTCATTATCTGTATTTGAATATTGAAATCTACCTGTATCTGTGATTAATCCCGTCATAAGACAATTAGCAATATTCTTGTCAATATCTATGTTTGAAGAAAGAATTTCTCTGAACAGTACTTGTGTAGTGCTAGCAGCGTTAGAGTCAATAATCTGAATATCACCAAAGGAAGGATTGATATGGTGATCTACCACTATGACTCTTTTAGAATTTAATGCTAAATCTTCTAAATCTCCGAGTCTTTCTGAGTTGCCACAATCAAAAACATATACACTGTCATAATTTTTCTTTGGCTTATCCGTAATTAAATCAATAGGTAAATGATTTAAATTAGAAGGAACATTACCTTTCATATCAAAAGATACGTCAGAATCTATACTTTTGCTGTCAAGTATTAATTTAAATGCTAAGGCAGAACCTAAAGCATCACCGTCAGGGTTTATATGACCTGTTATTAAATTAGAAGAATCTTTAATATCTTCAAAAAGTTTACTCATTCTCAGTAGTCCTATCTAACAGTTCATTGATTCTTAAAACATTATTAAATGTACTATCTACTTCAAAAATGATTTTGGGGACATTTTTTGTTGTCATTTCTCTTGCTAATACTTTTTGAATTTTTGTTCTATTTTTCTCAAGAGCAGTTTTTAAAGAACCTTCATTACCATCGAGTGTTGAAACAAATATCATTGACTTCTTTAGATCTGGGGATGTAGATACATGCGTAATAGTTGCTTTGTTTAGGACTGGATCAGAATTTCTTAAAAGTGCATCTGAGATAATTTTCTGAATGAGAGGATTAATTCTATTTATTCTTCCACCACGTTTTTGATTACTCATTGTTTGTTTCTAGACTTCTACTTCTCCGAGTATTTCTATTGTGTCGCCTTCTTTAATGTCTTTATAATCCGATAAACCAATTCCGCACTCAAGACCCTCATTAACAACTTCAACATTGTCTTTAAATCTCCTTAATGAAACTATGGTGCCTTCATAAATTACTACTCCGTCTCTTAGCAATCGTGCCTTTGCGTCGAGCTCCACTTTACCTTCAGAAACTATAGAACCTGCAACCACTCCAACTTTTGGAGCACGGAATGTAGTTTTAACATCAGCCATTCCAATAATCGCTTCTTCAGTTTTTATAGTCATTTGTCCAAGTACTGCTTCAGAAATATCATCTAACAATTCATAAATAATATTGTATGTTCTTACATCAATACCTTTACTTTGAGCCATGTTTCTAGCCTGACTATCCGGTCTTACATTAAAACCAATAATTAGAGACTCTGTGGCACTGGCTAAATCAACATCAGATAATACAATTCCCCCTACTGCTGAATGAACAACTTGTATATTTACTTCGTCTGTCGCTAATTTGTTTACACCATCTTTAATTGCTTCAACAGAACCGTTAGTGTCAGCTTTTAAAATTACATTTACAGTATTTAACTCCCCTTCTTGTAAAAGCTTCATCATGTCGCTTACTCGGGACTCAACTGAAAATGATGAGTTGTCATGGTCTTTTAACTTAGTTTTATTTTCATCAGCTTTTGCCTTAGCTTCTTTTTGATTTTTAACAGCTACAAATTGATCACCAGCGGTGGGTGATTCATCCCACCCTATAATATCTATAGGGGATCCTGGCTCTACAGACTTTACTGTTTTATTATTATGATCAAACATTGACTTTACTCTACAAAATGCCTGACCAGCATAAAGAAAATCACCTTGTTTTAGAGTACCCCTTGTTACTATTACTGTAGCTACATTACCTCTACCAACTTCCATTCGTGATTCAACAATATACCCAGATGCATTTGTATTAAAATTCGCTTTTAGTTCTTCTATTTCTGCTACGAGTGCAAGTGTTTCAAGCAAATCATCAACTCCATCACCTTTAAGTGCAGAAACTTCAACTACAGGTGTGTCTCCACCTAAGTCTTCAGAAATTACTTCATATTTTGTAAGCTCAGCTTTAATCATAGAAGGATTAGCTTCAGCTAGATCACACTTATTTATGGCTACAACAATAGGTACATCTGCAGCTTTTGAGTGGTTGATCGCTTCAATTGTTTGTGGCATTACTCCATCATCAGCAGCTACTACTAAGACAACTATATCAGTGACATTTGCACCTCTAGCCCTCATTTGTGTAAATGCTTCATGACCAGGTGTATCAATAAAAGTAATTCCTGACTCTCCAGTATCTACTTTGTAAGCTCCAACGTGTTGTGTTATACCACCAGCCTCACCGTCTGCTACTTTTTCATTTCTTATATAATCCAACAAACTAGTTTTACCATGGTCCACATGACCCATAACTGTAATTATTGGTGCTCTTAAATTTAATTTATCTGGATCGTCTTCAAAATCTTGAAATTCAATAATGTCTTCTCTTGAAATTGTTACTTCATCTATCAAATCAGGAATAAGATTGTACTTTTCAAAAAGCTTTTCTATATCACTATCATCTAATGGTGTATCTATAGCTTTCATTATTCCTAGACCCATTAAATCACCAACAATTTGTGTAGCTTCAATTTCTATAAGTGGGCTAATTTTTTCTGGAGATGAGTTCTTGGAAACTTCAATAATCTGAACATCATCTTCGACAACTTCTTCAGATTCAGCTTCTGGTTCATCCTGATTAGATTCTTCTTGTACAGAGACTTCTTCAGACTCAGCTTCTGGTTTATCTTCTGGCATCAAAGCTAATTTAACTAATTCTTCTTCCTCTTCAGTTAATCCAGATGAAGCGGTTTTTACTTCTATACCAAGCTCTTTTGCTTGATGTAGAATGTCAGCTGATGCTAAATCAAGTTCTTTTGCGATTTGATGAATTCGCTTTTTAGCCATTTATTCTTCCTCTTTTGACGCACTCTCGTCTTCGTCAGATTCCTCTATTTGTGGAGAGTCTCCTAGTCCTTCTATGTCTATTTTATACCCAGTCAATTTTGCAGCTAATCGAGCATTTTGGCCTTCTTTTCCTATAGCTAAGGAAAGTTGACTATCTTTTACAACTACTCTTGCTGTTTTTAAATCTTCATCAATTTCAACTTCGTCAATATCAGCAGGCCCGAGAGCTTCTTTGATAAACCTTACTTTGTCTTCTCTCCATTCAACAACATCAAGTTTTTCTCCTCGTAGTTCATTAACAATCTGCCTTACACGATTACCTCTAGAACCAACACATGCACCCTTTGGATCTACATTAGGATCATTGGAGAAAACTGCAATCTTAGTTCTACTCCCAGCTTCTCTTGCTATTGCTCTAAGTTCAACAGTACCATCAGTTAATTCAGGAACCTCTAATTCGAGCATTCTTTGGACAAATTCAGCTTTACTTCTGCTAACGATAATTGGAATACCCTTAGCGTCTTCCCTTACTTCAGTTATTAAAGCTTTTACTCTATTTCCTCTTTCAAGACGCTCGAATGGAACTCTTTCACCAGATGGAATAACAGCTTCTGCATCTTGTAGGTCCAAAATTGTTTGATTAAATCTAGGATCGAATTGAGTTACTATTCCAGTAATAAGTTCACCCTCTCTGCCAATATATGCATCTAAAACAGTAGCTCTTTTTGCATCACGTATTTTTGTAGTCATCATTTGCTTGAAAGACTGTGCAGCTATTCTTCCAAACTCATCTTCATCAAGCTCTACTTTCCACTCTTCAATAACGTTTCCTTCATTATCTAATTCTTGAGCGTAAATTAATACTTCACCACTATCTGGATTTAATGTTACTCTTGCTTCTTCTGCCGCCCCAGGAATCCTCATATATGCAGATCTAAAAGCAGACACTAAAGCTTCATACATACTTTCTACAGCGACACCCTTATCCAGTGCTAAAGATTCAATTGCTTGTTTACTTTCACTTCCTAATTTCATAATTATCCCTTTACTCTTTCTTTAAATTGTTTGAATTCTATTTTTGCGTTCTTAATGTTTGAAAAACTAATTTCAATTTCAGTTAACTCTGTTTTTAATACTATATTTTCTTCTCCAACTGAAACAAGGTCCCCTTCAAATGTATATACATCATTTATAGGATCAAATAATTTAACTTTTATTAACTCTCCTATTGAAATCTCAAAATGCCTAAAGGATTTAAGTTTTCTTTCAATTCCTGGACTTGAAACAATCATATCGAATGAGCCTTTTTCGAACCCTAGATCTTCAACTAATCTATTTAATTGTTTATTTAATCTTGTAGTGATGTCGATATTTACATCTTCAACGGAATATATAAATACTTCAATTTTTGAAATATTTGGAAAATTTATAATGTTAAGATCATAAAGTTCTAGATTTTCGTCTTTTAAATATGAGTCAATTTGATGTTGGATTTCGTTTTCAGAAACCATAAAAACCTCCTCATAAAAAAAAGCGGGTTTGACACCCACTTTACGTAGCTAAATTGTCAATTTAAATTATATCAAATATAGAAAGTTATTAAAAGAGATTTTTAATAAGCTTTTGAGAAAATAGCTAATTTTCCTTGAGTATTTTCATTATTTACAGCTTTATCTGTTTTTTCTTCATCTAATACGTAACACCTGAGCGTAGCTTTGGTTTCTGCTTTAACTTGATCTTCGTCATCACTATTTTCATCCCAAAAACATGTAACAAAACCTGGATCTCCGTTAAGTGCACTTATAAGCTGTTCATACGAATCAACATGTACTGTATTTTCTTTACGAAAATTTTTTGAGGATTCAAGTAAATTATTATGTATATTATCTAAAGTTTCAGAGACTTTAGTACTAACATCATCGAAATTAATATTGAATTTTCCGTCAACACCGTCTCTTCTTGAGAAAACAACTGTTTTATTTTCAACATCTCTTGGTCCAATTTCAATTCTTAATGGCACGCCCTTTAATTCCCATTCATTAAATTTAAATCCTGGAGATATATTATCCCTATCATCTACATAGACTCTGAAACTTTTTCCTAATTCTTCACTGATTATCTTCGTTGCATCTAATACTGATTTTTTTGAATTCTCGTTGGGTGTAATAGGAATAATTACAACCTGGTGTGGTGCTAACTTAGGAGGCAAATTTAAACCTTTATCATCACCATGAGCCATTATTATCATGCCAATCAATCTAGTACTCACTCCCCAGCTAGTTTGATAAGGATATTGTAAATTATTTTCCTCATCTGAGAATTGAATTTCAAAAGCTTTTGAAAAATTTTGGCCTAATTCGTGTGAAGTTCCAGCTTGTAAAGCTTTCATATCTTTCATCATTGCTTCAATAGAATATGTTCTAGTAGCACCTGCGAATCTTTCATTTGCTGACTTTATACCTTTCACAACTGATACTGCAGCTGCATTTTCTGCAAATTCAGAATAAATTTCTAACATCCTAAGAGCTTCTTCAGTTGCTTCAGATTCTGTTGCATGAGCTGTATGGCCTTCTTGCCATAAAAATTCTGATGTTCTTAAAAATAATCTAGTCCTCATTTCCCAACGAACAACATTTGCCCACTGATTTATCAACATTGGTAAATCTCTATGGCTTTTGATCCATTTTGCAAACATATGATTAATAATTGTTTCTGAAGTAGGTCTTACAACTAAAGGTTCCTCGAGCTCTTTTCCGCCTGCATGGGTGACCATTGCTAGCTCAGGAGAAAAGCCTTCTACATGCTCAGCTTCTTTTTGGATAAATGAATTTGGAATAAATAGCGGAAAATAAGCATTTTGATGTCCTGTTTCTTTAAATTTTTTATCCAAATACGATTGCACACTTTCCCAAATAGAATATCCGTATGGTCTAATAACCATGGTTCCTTTTACAGGTGAATAATCTGCCAATTGAGATTGTTGAATGATGTCGGTATACCATTCATTAAAATCTTCTGACATTGGAGTAAGCTTTTCAACCATGTTTATATATTAAAGGTTTTAATTTTCAATATCTTTATTTGTTGTAATCTCTATTACCGACTTTGTCTTTTGATCAAAATTATTAATATCTCCCTGTATGTTTAGCAATTCTTTTACATCATCCTCAGCTATTTGAGCTGCATCTGCATCAGCAGCAGCAAGTCTTGCGTCGATGCCTTCCTCAGCAATCAATCTTCCTTCTTTTAACAAGGCACCAACCATATCTTTCTCATCAACAACTTTTACAACCTGCCCTTTGATAAATAAATGTCCTCTTTTTTTACCTGCAGCTATACCCAGGTCGGCTGACCTCGCTTCACCAGGACCATTTACAACACATCCCATAACAGCTACTTGAATTGGAAGGCCTTCTTTTTCAAGAACTTCCTGTGCTTCTGCAGCAATTTTTATAACATCAACTTCAGCTCTACCGCAACTAGGGCAAGCTATCAAGTCAAGTGACTTTCTTTCTCTTAGATTTAGATACTCTAGTAATTGACGGCCATATTTGGCTTCTTCTACTGGATCTGTTGTAAGTGACAGTCTTATGGTATCCCCAATACCTTCAGAAAGAAGCGTAGAAATTCCAGCGATAGATTTAATTAAACCACCAGGTAAAGGGCCCGCTTCAGTAACACCTAGATGTAAAGGGTATTCAACTGTTTCCGCAAGAAGTCTATAAGACTCAATCATTAAAGGGACATTAGAATGTTTTACAGAAATCTTAATATCATGAAAATCAACATCCTCAAGATATCTTGCTTCTAATAATGCAGATTCAACAAGTGCTTCAGGAACAGCATCACCATATTTTTCTAGAATATCTTTATCTAAGGAACCTGCATTAACTCCTATTCGTATAGGGATATTTGCATTTAAACATTCTCTAGCTACTTCTTTAATTTGTTTTTCATTTCTAATATTTCCTGGATTTAGTCTCAAACCATGTACACCTGCTTCAACAGCTGCAAGAGCTAATTTATATTGGAAATGAATATCTGCAACAATTGGCACTGGACTTCTTGCACAAATTTTTACAAGTGATTCTGCAGCTTCTATTTCATTGCATGTAACTCTAACAATATCTGCACCATTATTAGCTAGTTCATAAACTTGCCCTAAAGTCTCATCAGTATCTCTAGTTTTTGTAGTTGTCATTGACTGAACAGATACTGGATGGTCAGAACCTACTCCAACTTTTCCAACTTGGATTTGCGATGTTTGTCTTCTTTCACTCATAATCTAATTGGTTGTGTGATATCTAAGTAAAAAGCTGTAATTCCTAAAAATACAAAAATAACAATTACAACAGCAGCGAGAGGATAGAGTTTTTTATCAGGTATTTTTTTACCAGTAATCCCTTCATAAAGAGCAAGTACGACTCTACCTCCATCTAAAGGTACAAGTGGAATAGAGTTGAAAACTGCAAGAAAAATATTTACAAATGCTAAGAGGGTAAATAAATTTACATATCCACCTTCAGCAATTTGGTTGCCTGCTTGAGCTAATCCTATTGGGCTAAGAGGTCTTGCTTCGTCTGGAACAACTTCCCCACTATATGTTCCTAAAAGTGTTTGTAAATTTTGTGGACTAAATAATGTAAATATTCCTTCAACTGCTGCTTTAGTCATCTCAATTTCAACTAATGTAGTTGCAGATATTGAATCTATAATACCCATCTTTTGATTTTCAATTGTTGGAGAGACACCAAGATAACCAGATTCGTTATTTGCGATTATTCTTGATTCTAAAACTGCAGTTGTGACATAACTCTGGCCATTTCTTGTGTACCCAATAGATACTTTAGAATTAGGATTTTCCTCTATGTATCCAACCAGTTCTCTCCAGGTTGTAACTTGATTGTCATTAAAACTTGTTATTATATCACCCTCTTTAAGACCTGCTTTAGAGGATGGTGCCTCTGAAAATGAATCCGTTGAGGACACCCCAATTGTTTCAATTTGGAGTGTTGGCTGCTCAACGCCATAAAAAGTAAAAATTGAGAAAAGAATTAACCAAGCTAATACAAAATTTACAATTATTCCTGATGAAGCAATATAAAGTTTTTTTGTCCAAGAAGCACTATGGAAAAGTTCATCTGAGTCATAACCCTCAACAGACTCATTTTCATCCATGCCGGGTATTTTTACATAGCCACCGAGTAAAAGGGCTTTAAGTCCGTACTCTGTATTATTTCTTTTAAACGAAAATAACCTTGGTCCAAAACCAACAAAAAATTCAGAAACTGCTATTTTTGATCTTTTTGCTGATATATAGTGACCTAATTCATGCAAAACTACAAAAAGAGTTAAAAAAGCAATTGTTAAAAATGCGTTCATATATTAATTATTACACTTATTAAATTAAATCTAAAAACTGTATAAAAAGAACTAAAACAGGAAAACTTAATATTTGAGAATCTACTCTGTCTAACACGCCTCCATGACCTGGCAAGAAATCACTCGAATCTTTTACGTCTAATGACCTTTTAATTCTTGATTCAAATAAGTCACCCAATACACCAAATAAAATAAAGATAAATGAAATCAGTAAAGTTGGGATAGTTTCTATTTCAAAATTGTTATTTAAAACAATATACATAGCTAATGAACCAGTAATTAAACCTGCAAAGAATCCCTCTACTGTTTTATTTGGTGAAATTTCTTCATACAGTTTTCTTTTACCATATCGTCTACCGAATTCATACGCAGCAATATCAGAAACAGAAATAGAAATAAGAGCTAAAAAGGTAAATAAAGCTCCGACGTTTTGAAGCACATAACCTATGCAGGCTAAACCTGTACCAAACCAAATCAAAAATAAAAATGAACTTCCAAATTTTTCATATATCCCATAAGTTACAAAAGTTCCTGTATAGACAATCACACCTATCGGAAAAATAAAGAGTGGTATATGAATATTTTCTAGACCATAAAAGTATGCAATTACAAGTGGTGCAAGAGATGCATACAGCAACATAGGATAAGGTATAATTACTCCATAATCAAAAATATCAAACCATTCTTTCGTAGCAATTAAAGCAACGAGAATTAATAAAATAAAAGCTGAAGTTTTATTTAAGAACAGAAGGGATACAACTAAAAGTAATCCTAATCCAGTGAACACCCTTGGATTTGATGTGAACCTAATCCCTTTATCTTCATTGTCAGTATCAAATTCACTTGGCGAGTCTTCGTCATCGGGGATTTCAATATAACCAGGCCAAAATGTTCCATCATTGTCAGACTGTAAATACTTATTAAACTTCAAGAAGTTCATTTTGCTTTACCATAAGCAAATCATCAATTTTTTTCACAAAATTGTCAGTGATGTCTTGTACTTGAGTTTCTAAACGTTTAATTTCATCAGCAGAATGATCATCTTTTAATTTAGATATTTCATCAATTCCAAATCTCCTATGAGTCCTGATAGAAACTTTTGCATCTTCTGAAGCTTTTGATGCTACTTTACCTAATTCTTTCCTTCTTTCTTCTGAAAGAGCAGGAATAGGTATACGAACAACTTCACCGTCATTTGTTGGATTAAGACCAATGTCAGCATTTAATATTGATTTTTCAATTTCATCTAATGAATTCTTGTCAAAAGGCTGTATAACTAAAAGTTTTGGATCGGGAACTGATATGGTTGCAAGTTGTTGAAGGGGTGTTTTTGTTCCATAATATTCAACAGTAAGCTTGTCTACTAATGCTGGGTTTGCTCTTCCAGTTCTTATTGTTGCAAAATCATCTACTAGATGATTAATAGTAGTGAGCATTTTGTTCTCTACTTCTTTAATTAATGTTTCAGACATAAATCTATTTTATTAATGTTCCTAAAGATTCACCAGTTAAAGCTTTGTATATATTTCCTGTTGTTGTGCCATCAAATACTCTTATAGGCATTTTATTTTCTTCACACAATGTAATAGCAGTCAGATCCATCACTTTAAGTTTGCTTGAAACAACTTCTTTATAAGATATTTCATCGAATTTTTTGGCATCTGTATCTTTTTCTGGATCTTTATCAAACACACCATCCACTCTTGTGGATTTAAGCATTAATGTCGCTTCTATCTCAGCAGCTCTTAAAGAGGCTGCTGTATCAGTTGTAAAATAGGGATTTCCAGTACCTGCTGCAAAAATGACTACTCTTCCTTTTTCTAAGTGCCTAATAGCTCTCAATCTTATATAAGGCTCAGCAACTGCAGTCATAGTTATTGCCGATTGAACTCTTGTTTGAGTACCGTTTTTGTCCAAAGCATCTTTTAAAGCTACCGCATTGATTACTGTTGCTAACATTCCCATATAATCGGCATTAGCCTGTGCCATATTTTTTGCAGAATCTTGTACTCCTCTGAAGAAGTTTCCTCCACCTACAACAACACCAATTTCAATCCCTTTGTTGTTAGCCTCTGTTATTTCAGATGCGATTCTTTCAATAGTTTCTGGTTGTATACCAAAATTTGATTCCGAATCTGCAAAAGATTCTCCGGAAAGTTTGAGAAGAATCCTTCTCATATATTAAGCTCCTACTTCTATTTTTGAGAATTTCTTAATATAAATTTTTTCTCCTAATCTTCCAGAAAGTTCTTCAATCATGGTACCAACTTGTCCTTCGTAAAAGTCTGGGTTACAAAAAGTTTGTTCATTTAAAACATAATCTTTATAAAAAGATGAGATTTTACCTTCAACAATTTTTTCAATAACTTCTGCAGGTTTACCTTCATTTTCGGATTGTTTTTGAATTATATCTTTTTCTTCATCTATTCTTGATTCAGGTACTTCGTCAATATTTACAAACTCTGGTTTTAATGCAGCTATATGCATAGCAATTTGTTTTGCAACATTTTTAAACTCTTCCGATTTGGCTACAAAGTCAGTTTCACATGCGAGTTCAACTAACACTCCTGAAACAGCTCTATCTTGTTGGTAATGTATATAATCACCTATTGTTCCTTGGTTAGCTTCCTTATCGGCTCTTTTCTTTGAATCTGCTAATCCTTTTTCTCTTAAAAATTTAACTGCTTTATCAAAATCACCAGAACTTTCTGAAAGAGCTTTTTTAGCATCCATCATTCCTGCACCTGTCATGTCACGTAATTTTTTTACGTCAGAAGCTGAGATTGTCATTACTCACTCTCCTTATTTTCTACTTGGTCTCTTTTACCCAAACCTTTTAGACATGCATCAGCTATTGCTGAAGCTATAAGTTCAATTGACCTAATTGCATCATCATTTCCTGGAATTAAGAAATCTATCCCTTCTGGATTTACGTTGGAATCAGCTAAACCAATAACCGGTATACCTAATTTCTGAGCTTCTGTAATTGCTGTAGTTTCATTTGCAAGATCTACAACAAATAAAGCATCTGGAAGTTTGTTTAGATTGACAATTCCACCAATTGATTTATTTAATTTTTCAATTTCTCTTTTTATTTTAAGTCTTTCAGATTTTGTATATGCATTAATCTCACCTGAAGACTCTAAAGATACTAATTCTTTCAAATAAACAACTCTTTTAATAATTGTTTTAAAATTTGTAAGCATTCCACCAAGCCATCGAAAATTTACATATGGCATTCCTGCTCTATTTGCTTGATCTTCTATTACTTGTTGAGCTTGAGGTTTAGTTCCAACAAAAAGAACTTTTCCACTGTTAGCTACTAATTTTTGAACGTAGTCTTGAGCTTGTTCTATAGCTTCATATGTAATTCTTAAGTCAAGAATGTGAATACCGCTTTTTGCGCTATAAATATATTTGTCCATTTTCGGATTCCATCTCTGAGTTTGATGGCCGAAATGCACACCTGCTTCAAGCAGATCTTTCATTGATGTAGACATCTAATTTCTCCTTTGGTTAATTCATCCCACATTTCTTGCCTAAGCGGTTTCCAAACTTTCGTTCACCAAGGAAACTTGCAAATGTGGTGTCTAATTTCTTTTAAAATTCTAATAACAATACTGTATTAATCAACCCCTTGGGTGAGATTGTTTGTATTTTTTCTTCAATTGCTTTTTTGATACATGTGTATAAATTTGTGTAGTATTTGGATCATTATGACCAAGAAGCTCCTGTACTATTCGTAAATCTGCTCCACCGTCTAAAAGGTGTGTTGCAAAAGTGTGCCTTAAGCTGTGTGGAAAAGTTCCAACTCTAAGTTTTACAATTCTTCTTATTTCCCTATCACTTAATTTCCCGCCTCTAATGCCTAAAAATAAAAATTGACCAGATTTTTCATTAACATAATTTTCTCTAGCAATCCTTAAATAGTTATTAATACTATTAAATGCACGTTCAGTTATTGGTAAAACTCTCTCCTTATTACCTTTCCCCAAAACTTTAATAGATTTATTGCTTCTAATATCTTTAATAAGAAGATTAGTTACTTCACTAACTCGAAGACCAGAAGAATACATTAGTTCTAATATTGCTTTGTCTCTAATCTCTTTATTGTCACTTACAGGTAAAGAATCTAAAAGTTCATTAATATAATTTGCTGTTAAAACATTAGGAAGTTTTTTATCTGTTTTTAAACTTGAAACTGGTTTAATTAGGTCTCTTTCAAAATAATCATTCTCTGCACCCCAAAACAAAAAAGACCTGATAGACGTAATTTTTCTGTTGATAGTTGATTTTGAGTAATTTTTTTTAGAACAGATTTTTAAAAAATTTGAAAACTCTCCAACTTTGTTCTCTTCATTCAAATACTGAGTAATGTCATTTTTGTATGACTTAATAGTGTTTGGCGAATAATTATTAATTTTTTCAAGTGTATTTAAATATTGATTTAAAATTTCCTCTTGATTGCTTTTATTATCTAGCTTCAAGTCTTTTCTCAAGTCTTCTTTGTAATCCAGAAAGGATGAGTGTAATAATTAAATACATTACAGTAAGAACGAGATAAGTTTCTGCAAATCTAAATGTACTCCCAGAATATAACCTGCCTCTATACGTTAAATCTTCTACTGCTAAAACTGATAGCAAGGAAGAGTCTTTCATCATAGAAATAAAATCATTTCCGAGTGCAGGAAGCATATTACGAAAAGCTTGGGGCAAAACTATATGTCTCATTACTTGTCGTTCAGATAAACCAAGCGATGCACCTCCCTCTCTTTGTCCTATAGGCACAGATTCTATTCCGGCTCTAAATACTTCGGCAATATATGCTCCGTAAAATACGGATAGTGCAATTATTGCTCTAACCAACATTGGTACATTGCCATTATTTATGTTGAAAAACTCGGCAGCTCTAACAACTACTACAAATGCTATTGTAAAAATAAGTATAAGAACAGGCACTCCACGTATAAATTCGATATATGTTCTTGAAATTGTACGTGCAAATTTGTTTTTAGAAATTCTACCTATTCCAGAAATTAAGCCGAGAAACAATGCAACTACAAAAGAAATTAAAGTCGAAAGAAAAGTAATTGTCAGGCCAGGAAGTATAAAGTTAAATGCTTTGTTATATTCAGGTTCTGAATAGATCATAAATAACATATAGGCTATAACGCCGCTGAGAATGAGAATCCACCAATTATCTGGTTTAAGAAGATTTTTTATTTTCATTTATATCCATAGTAAAGCAATAGGCACGGATATCCGTGCCTATTACAAATTTAAATATAAGTAAACTTTTACTTATACTTCGCAGTCCTCTGGGAGATATTCTTCTGGAATGTTTTCATCACATTCTGCGATATCATCATAGGTTACTGAGAAGTCAGGTGAGAAGAACTTAGCATTGATTTCTGCAAGTTTTCCACTTTCCTTCATAGCTGCCAACCCTTTGTTTACTACATCCACTAATGGACTTCCATTAGGAAATGCAAAACCGAGTTGCTCAGAAGTTAAGTCATCACCAATTAATTTAACTTGGTCTTTGTTAGCTCCCATATAACCTAAACCAGCTGTTTCATCAATGATTGATGCATCTGCATCACCAGAAATAACAGCTTGGATTGCAAAGTTAAAATCATCATAAGCTTGGACTTTATCTTCGCCAAGTTCTGAAACTGCAAACTCATAGTTTGTAGTACCTTTTTGAGTTGCTACTGTGTAATCTCCATTTTTGAGATCATCGATACTTGTAATTTCAGTATTTCCAACTGCTACAAGTACTCTTTGTGCTAAATTAATATATCCATCTGAAAAGTCGATGATTTCATCTCTTTCAGCTGTGATAGTAATTCCATCACCTGCGACCATGAATTGACCGTCAGCAACTGCTTGTATCATTCCATCCCATGCTGCTGGTACGTAAACTGGAGTAAAGTTCATCAACTCACCCATATGATTAAAGACATCATAGTCCCAACCTTTTGCTTCACCGTCAGCGGCATCAATATAATTAAATGGAAGATACGCATTTTCTACAGCAAATGTAAATTCACATCCACCTAGATCAGGTAATCCATTTTCTCCTGTTGTAATTTCTACCTCATCACAAGGTGTAGCGTCAGCGCCTCCACACGCAGCTGCAACTAATGCGAGAACAAAAATTAAAAGGAGTGATTTCTTAGTTTTCACTTAGTAAACCTCCGTTTTCTTAAGTAATGATTATTGCATAAAAATGCATATACATGCATAATTATACATATTTTTTATTCATCTAATGTATTTTTATAAACTGGTGGTCTTTTATCTAAAAATGCTGACATTCCTTCAGCTGCATCTGAATGAAGAAATCTTTTATTTTGGTTTTCTGTTTCTAAATCTAACGATTCACTGAATGTTTTGTCCAAACCTTCTCTTATTTGTTGTTTAATCATGCATATAGATATGAAACTTTGTTTGTTTAAACTTTCAATTAATGATTTGAATTCTTTATCCATATCTTCCAAAGAACATAACTTATGAAGAACACCTAGATTATTTAGTTCAGTACCACTAATTTCATTGGATGTCATCATTAAAGACTTTGCTTTTTGAATTCCAATAATTCTAGGTAGAACCCACGAACCACCAAAATCCACAACTAACCCTCT
>Ga0255771_1000580_pt1 | contig 42030 bp, 26 predicted proteins | sample 011ome_19_FD_179969 | JGI IMG/M metagenome (GOLD analysis project Ga0255771, IMG submission 179969) | Coastal salt marsh microbial communities from the Groves Creek Marsh, Skidaway Island, Georgia - 011510BT metaG (version 2) | ecosystem: Environmental > Aquatic > Marine > Intertidal zone > Salt...
GCGCTCGGGTCGTATCTCCAGCAGAGGCGCGGATCGGATGGCGCGGCGTGGGCGTCGTGTGTTGTCTCGCGCGTATGCGCGTGAGATGCGCGTACGGGTGATGCGCGATGGCGTGGGGCGTGTGTGCGTGGTCATCGTGTGCGCGTGCGTTGTGGGTGTATGCGACGGGTAGAGGGTGGGATCGGCGCGGGATCGCGACGATCGCGCGCGCGACCCTACCGCCGGGGGATATCGCGCGCGGGACGCGCGGCGACGTCGGGAGGGGTGATTGTGTGTGTCTGCGCGGAGATGTGATGCGTGCGTGTGCGTGATGGCGGACGTGACGCACGGGACGTCTTGGGGGTGTTCGTGTTGATTGTATGCGTATACACTTGACGCGCGCGTACGCGCGCGATGATGATGACTGACGAGGCGATTGCGTGTGTGGTCCGCGTTGTAGATGAACCTTACGAGCAAAGTGACCGTCGCTGGTCTCAAGCCGACCGCCCGCGCGCAACGCGCCGCGGTCAAGACGGAGGCGCGCTGCTCCGCGGCGGATGCGACGCGCAAGGCGGCGTCCTTGGCGGTTGCCGTCGCCGTCGCCGCCGCGCCGTTGGTTGCTGTTGAAGAAGCGTTTGCGCGCGACGTCGCCCCGTACGCTGGTCTCACCCCGTGCAAGTCTAACAAGGCGTTCGCCAAGCGCCAAAAGACGGAAATCAAGGCGCTCGAAAAGCGCTTGAAGAAGTACGACGCCGCTTCCGCGCCCGCGCTCGCGCTCAACGCGACGATTGAAAAGACCAACACGCGCTTCGCGAACTATGGTGAGTCCGGTTTGCTCTGCGGCAAGGATGGTCTTCCCCACTTGATTGTCGATGGTAACCTCGAGCACCTCGGTGAGTTCGCCGTGCCGGGCTTGGGTTTCCTCTACGTGGCGGGCTGGATCGGCTACGCGGGTCGCAGCTACGTGATGATGAACAAGGAGACCGCCAAGCCGACGGAGGGTGAAATCATCATTGATGTCCCGAAGGCGCTCGGCCTCATGTTCCAAGCGGGTGGGTGGCCGCTTCTCGCCGCCATGGAATTACGCAACGGTGAGTTGACTGAGAAGGCCGAAAACATCACGGTCTCCCCGAGGTAATTTCTCAATCGAGATCGTCTAGCCGACTAGACGACATGCTCGTTGAGACGACCCGATCGTTGATGAGACGACCTACTCGTTGTTGGGAAATTGAGCGCTGTATTTCCTTTCACAATCCGTTTAATTAGTCGCGTCTTGTGATACCAAAAAGCTTTCATTTACAACATGCCGTCGTCACACGCGCGTGTGGTGACGACGACGACTACTTTTACACGTGTCTCTCCGAAAGCGTCGCCACAGTTTCAACTTGAACACCGCCGCGGACGACAGTCGTCAAACGACGGGCCGAAACGCGCCCGCATCCGTTCTCGCATCTTCGCCTCCCCGAACGTCTCACACATGCCAAACACACGCCCGCACGATACATGTACCCATACACCATCGCACTCGCGCGTCATCGCCACGAAACCACCATCCAAAGTCGTCGTCAACGTCGCGTTCGTCGTTGTCCGGACGCCGTCGCGCGCCCAAACGTCCCACGCGTGAGCGCGGTTCTCGCCCGCGTCAACACCGTCGCGCCGACGATGACGGTCATCGTATCCGACGGCGCGCTCCAGTGACCATTGGTGAAGCCTTCCTCGTCGCCGCCGCCGCCGCCGCCGCCGTGGCCGCCGCCGTCGCCGCCGCGACCGCCGCCGTCGCCGCCGCGCCCGTGCCCACCATCGTCGCGCCCGCCGTGGTCAAACGCGCGTCGCGAGACGGTGCGCGAGCGCGATCGCGGTCGCGCGGTCGCGGGGACGATGATTCGGGTGATCTGTGTGATGCTTGCGTGCATGTCGCGTGCGTGCGCGCGCGGGTGACGTCGTGAAATGACGTCGAACGAGGGGGGGTCGTTATGATGACGAGGATGACTTTTTAGGGGCGCGCGGTGTCGCGTGTGCGCGACTCTAGGCGCGAGAGGTGACGCGTGCGATGATGCGCGATCTAGAACTACACTGCTATGCTATGCGACGCTATGCGGGCTATCCCGAGGGAGATGTGGACGAGGCGACGATGGATTCGAGTTCGCTCGCTCGCTCTTCGACGAAAAACTCGATGAGCGAGATGGCGAGGATGGTGCATGCGATGGCTATCGCGATGGATTTGCGCACGAAATCCGATTGACCTTGTATGAAATCGATGACTGGCTTGATGTACGTCGCGGCAGAGCCATCACCGACGGTTTGGGCGACGACTATGGCGTGCTCGTTGGTGAGCGATGACAGCGCGTTGTCGATTTCAAGCAACACTTCTTCTCGACGCTTCTTGCCTGCTGCACGAAGTTCATCGTCGTCAACGCCAATTAATACTGTGCGCGGGCGTTCGGGAAATCGTCGCTCGAGGTCTCGAAGCGCGATGGTTGAATCAAGCGCTTGACGGTTGGCGTCCTCCGACGTCGTCAACCACTCGTCATCTTTTTTAACACACAAAACCTCTGTGTTCTGCCTTTCACCTCGAGACTCCGCCCATTTATCTAATTCCGCGAGCACTTCCCGCTCTTTTGCTCCAGTGTTCGTGCTGAGCTGCGTTTCCCACAGATACTTCTCCCCAAACGCAACCGTGCGCGAAACCGTCTTCGCGAGCTCATCTAAAACTTCGCCACCAATCGCACTCGCGCTCGATCCCGCGCGTGCGTTCGCATTGATCAACGCTCGGGATGAACTTTCAATCGCCGCGAGCTGCGCGCTCAGCTCGCTCGCACTCAGACTCGGCATGCGCTCGGTTATTTGTTCGCACATCGCGTAGACGTCGTTGAGCGATAAGCCTCGCAAAGGCGACGGTGCTGGCGCCGCCGATGCCGCCGCCGCGACGGACGTCGTTGGTGACATCACCATCACCGCCGTCGTCCGATGCGCGACTGCGATCGCGCCGTCGCGCTGCGTGCCGCGCGCGCGCGAGTGAAGCGCCGGAACGGCGGCAGGAAGAGGACGTTGGGCCTCCGCAGTGCGCGACTCGTGCGTTGAAACGGAGCGAGCTCAACGCATCATGTCGACAAAAAAGGTACGGAGATGACGTATGCGCGATGATTGCGATGGTTTACACGCGCGTGCGGTGGCGTGCGAGTGGGCGTAGGCGTCGTTAGGCGCGCGAATGCATCGGTGAGCGATTGAATGGTGTTCAGTGAATGATGCACTCTATGACGACAGAGGGACGCGCGTGGTGTTTATAAGGCGCACAAAAGTGACTAACGTGATGTTTTCGTTTTGACACACACAGCGTACTCTCCTTAAGGTTATTATCCTGGGTGATTCGGGGTACGTGTGTGCTGGCGCGCCGTTTGAAAGAGCGCCGCGAGCGCAGGTACGAGCGCGCGAATGATATACTCACCATACGTTGCTTTCACACGCACAGGGTTGGGAAAACGTCGCTCATGTCTCAATATGTGAACAACAAGTTTTCCAAGCAGTACAAGGCGACTATCGGGGCGGATTTCATGACTAAGGAGATTGTTATCGACGATACAATTGTCACGCTGCAAATTTGGGACACGGCGGGCCAAGAACGATTCCAATCGCTAGGTGTTTCGTTCTACCGTGGTGCCGATTGCGTGATGTGTGTGTACGACGTCAACGTGGCGAAATCGTTTGAGTCGTTGGAGAACTGGCGGAATGAGTTCCTCGTCCAAGCGTCGCCGAGCAACCCGGAGAAGTTCCCATTCGTCATCGTAGGAAACAAAATTGACGTAGAAGAGGGCAAAGAAAGCAAGCGAGTGATCAGTGAAAAGAAAGCAAAATCATGGTGCACCTCCAAGGGTGGCTTGATGCATTTCGAAACATCCGCCAAGGAAGACATCAACGTCGCCACGGCGTTTGAAGCCGTCGCGCGATCCGCCATTCAAAATGAATCCAAGGACGAAGACGTATATTTGCCCGATACTATTCAAGTCGATACTAGCGGTGCAAAAGCTGCAAATAGTGGCTGCTGCTAATCCTTTGAAACATCACATCAATGCGTTGTATCTGCCATCATTCGTCCTTTGCGCTCGTCGAAATCCCTCGCAGTCGAGTCCGCGCCCGCGCTTTTTGGATGATAAAGCGACGTCATCGCCACTCACGCGGCTGATTAATCCACGCTCTTCACACACTGTCGCTCGACAGCGTCGCTCGCACGCACGCACGCACACCATGCTTGCCGCACGCACGATTTCATCCTCCACTGTATTGCGACGCACGTCGCCGTCGTCGTCGTCGTCGCGACCGACGATCGCGCGCGCCGCCGTCGCGAGCGCCGAAGCTTCGAGTGCCGATGCGGCCAAGGCTGCCCCAGTGGTGTTCACCGGTGCGCTCGCCGACGCGCGATTCTCCAAGCTTCGACAAGCGCTTGAAGCCACGGAGTTGTCTGGGGCGCTCACGGGCGCGCTCACGGTGTTCGCGCCGACCGATGCGGCGTTTGAGAAGATGTCGATTGAGCGATCGCTGAGCTTTGAAGAGCTCGCGCAGCGGGACAACTTGAAGGAGATTTTGACGTACCACGTGTTGCCGAGTGCGGTGAAGGCTGAGGCGATGAAGAGCGGTGAGGTGAAGACGTTGAATGGGCGCTCGATGACGGTTGTGAGCAGCGCGTCTGGAGGGGTGACGGTGGACGGCGTGAAGGTGGCGGAGGCGGATAAGGCGGAGGGCGACGTCGTTGTGCACGTCGTGGATGAGGTTGTTTTCCCAGCGTTTTCGATTAATGCTAAAGTGCAAACGCCGCAAGAAATTTTGTCGTTCGAAGGTTGGGCGCCGGAAGTGATTAATGGGCGAGTGGCGATGATTGGTTTCGTGCTCGCGTTGGGCGGCGAGTTTGCCACGGGGCAGTCGTTCACCACGCAAGCGTTTGGGAACTTTGGGGAAGTTTTACACACGGCATTCGTGTGGAGCTTGGCGTCCCTCGCGCCAGCGTTCAGCTCTAACGAAGGCTACGAAGCGAACCCGAAGAAGATTGCGGGAAGCAAGGAATGGCAATTCGTAATCCGCGGCTCCCCGATTCCTGAGCTCTTAAAAGTGCTCACGCCGGAAGCTGAAATGACCAACGGCCGCGCGGCTATGGTTGGCATTGCGTCGATGATCGTTCTCGAGACTCTCATGGGGCACGCGTTGTTTTGATTTGCTTGAGCATCATTTCATTTCGTAAAGTTCTCATATAGACAATGTAGGCGTGCATGCAATTCAATTTCAAATTCTTACTTTCTCCACGTCACAATCGGAAGGACCGGTCTCGAGCGTGCGTCTTTGTGATCACTTCTTCGGACTCAGAATCTTCCAATTCCTCGTATTCGTCGTCAGAGTCAGATTCGACAACAACAGCGGGCTTGCGCGTACGCGTAGAGCGTTCAGGAAGAATTAAATTGGCTTCCTCTCCAGCCACGCGACCAGACGCGCGTGTCGCCTTGTTCCACTTGAACGCTCGGCGCAACGCGACGAGGTGAAGGCGAATGCTTCGCGCACTACTCGCTTCGTTCGCACCAGATGCGCATCGTACTAATGGCGACGCCCAGCTCCAAGACAACCATCCCGGGTTGAGCCAATCACGTTCGAGAGCACGCTCGAAGGCGATGATAGCGGATGCAAGACTGACGAGCGATTTCGCCGAAGCGGCGACATTTAGCCACATTGTACGACGCTCAGCATTACCGAGAGCTCTGTTGAAAGCGATATCGGGAATTTCGGATTCTAAAGTCAGGAATGTTTGACGCACTCGCGCCAAACCGCTTTCCTCTTGATCGCTCATCTCTTCAATAGCTCCCCATTCGCTAATATCTGGAATTGCGGGCACCGCCGTCACGTCACTCAACGCCGAGGCTTCAGCACCGAAACGACGTTGCAACGCGCGCCAAAGATCACCTTCTTTACGTCCTTTAGGGTTCAACTTTCCAATCAATGCTTTAGTTTCTTCTGTGTTCAAGAGTCCGTATTCAGGCTCGACGTCATACTGTTCGGCATCCTTTGCCGCTTGAACGATGACTTCACCCCAGTTTCCGAGTCGCCAGTACATTTGCTTGTGACGATCAGATCCCAAAGGCGTGCGACGAGGGGCGATTTCGAGCTCACTCGCTTCGACTTCGTGCCATTTGCTTTGCCATCGAACACGGGCTCGCGCGAGCTCATCGTCGGTCGGGGCGCGTTGCACAACTTTCCTCTCTCGCTTTTCTTTTGCCGCATCCGCCTTGGCTACAGATTCTTCGCCATCGACGTCCATTTTGACAACTTCATCCTCCACCACGTCTTCATCCGCTTTCGCGGATTCTGGAGCATCTGCTGGCTTATTTGCCTCCGCCTCTTTCGCCGCTTTCGCCTCTTCTTCTGCTTTCTTTGCATCGGAAGCGCGCACCTCTTCCATGCGATACTCATCCCAAGCTTTAATGTGCTGTCTCACCTCACGCTTGACCTCGGACGTCGCGTTCAGGCCGCTATCGATCGCCTCACGCAACGAAACCGAATCCAAGCACAATGTCATCAATGTACGCAACAACACGAGACGAGACTGCGTGGATAATCCGTCGAAACCAACAGATTCCATGGCTCGCGCCAAGGAGCGCAGGCGCCGCGCCATGGCGCCTCGGCAACCACCGTCCGAGAATCCGCTCTCTTCTTCGTCATCCTCTGCTTCGTTTTCTAACATGGCATCCTTCACCGCGATCGCTTCGCCAGTCGCAGCCTTTTCAAGTCTTGTTCCTACGAAAGCCTTGCATTCATGAATACTGACGACGTTGATGTTTTCTTGTTCTCGCACGCACTTGGGGCAGAACCATTCACCTTCTGGCTCCGCAAGGAGCGGCGGATCGAGGCACTTAATGTGATACTCCGCGTCACAAGAGTCACATAAAAGAACCACGCCAGCTACGACGTCTAAACCACACACAGAGCATCCTTGATCCCATGGTGAAGAATGAAGTTCTTCCGCTGCCTTGGTTTGCTTGAGCGCAGAGTCGACGGCGGCGATGAGCTCCTGCTTCGCCTTGGGACCATTTCCATTCGTCAGATGAGCCATGTTATTGGCAACTTCCACTACATCAGCGCGGATCATGTCATCAACCTCATTTGCGTTCGAGACGGAGTGCGCAGCAGCGTTGTAAACACCAGCCTCGAGGCGAGCATCAAGGAGACGGATATCCATGCCTCGCGGTTGCGATCCCTTCACCGCCGCTGCATCGCCTCTGCAAGAGACGTTACTCAAAGCGTGCGACCAAGCGCAGTTACGAATAGCGCATCTCACGGCTTGGATATGCTGGGACTTTTTGGCTTCAGTAATTGCGGCAAGAGCTTTCTGACGCCGAGTTTCCACCACGCGCGACGCTGGAACATCAAAGCCTCCACCGTTTGAAAACAATTCAACCTCGACTGCAGCTAACACTTCGGCGTCCGCAGCGGCAGCGAGATCCGGGGCAATTCTAGCGTTATATTTCGGCACGGGATGTCCGTTCCAAGGAGGACCTTCTTCATTTGAAAGCGGATCAAATCCAGCGTTACCCGCGCACATGTATCGCGTGAAAACATCCGCCGCTTCGGGCAAGATTGGCGGGGCGTCCTTCAAGTACGGCTCATAGGGCGCTGAATCGTAGATGATCGAACTTGCATGTAAGAATCGACGAATTACTTCTTGCCAAACGCCTTTAGTCTCAGAGAAGTGCGCTTTGGCATCCGGAATGAGCTTCAATGCGCTTGTGCTTGACGAATCCGTAGACGCCGAAACATCGCTGATACACGGAGCAACCATACCTAAGTGCAATGCCGCTAACAAAGGTTCGGACTTCTTCGGATTGGATAAAATGTTCGCGAGAGCTTGTACAGTTGGGGGAGAGATTCGATCGGCGTCAGCACCAAAAAGCTCACTTTTGAACCGATCGAGAAACATCCAGATTTCTAAAATATCACCCAACTCAGATTTTTCCGTGAAATCGGGTTCAATTTTCAAATTTGGCGTCATGATAGGAGGCGCAAAAGTTGTGTCCGAACTATCCGCGTCGCGCTGCTGCATGCCCATGAGCCATTCCTTCTGCTTCTTCTCTACAACGCTCATTTGCGCCGCACGTTCGGCGTCACGTTTCTTCTTCTCTTCCATTTCCTTTGCACGTTTCGCTTTGTTGATTTCCCTCTGAGCTTCGCGTTCGATGGCTTGCTGTGCCTTGAGTGCTTCTTTAGCCAACTTTTCCTGCTCACGTTTCGCCTCGCGCTGCATCCTTTCAGACTCTTTTGCAGCTTCTTTTTCAGCTTTTGACGCCTCCTTCAATGAATCGCGATGCTTCTTGGCAATCTCAGAGAGCGCCTTTTTGGTTTCGGCGCGTTGCTTCTTAGCTGCTTCACGCTTTACCGCGGTATCAACGCGAGAGACGAGACGATCAAGAACCTTTGAGATTTCTCGCTGCACGCGATTTTGCGCAACTTGTTCCGTCTTTACTTTTTGCGTCACGAGGCGAATTTGCTTGAGAATTTCTTTGGAGTCCATGACTCGAGCTTTCGCACGACGAACGCGCTCATCATCCCACCCTCCACGCTCCTCGACAAATTGATACTTCTCACATGCATCCGAACCGGCTAAGCTTTCAATGGCGCGAACTATGCGAACGTCCTCAAAGCAGAAATGGTCGGAAATTCCAACTGGAATTGCTGGACCGACGGAATCGCACATCTCAATCCAAGCGCCGAGGGGAGATGCCGCGCATGCGGTATATTTTTCACCATCCTTTTCCATCTTTACGATGAATTCAGGTCCACCATCGGAAGCCTTCGTAACTTGGCTAAAGAAGACGTCGCCGTTGTCATTTGTCCACTTTGTTTTGTAACCAAATGGCCAGATGTGAACCTCGTCGTGGAACTCTTCAGTGTTCTGCAACACAGAACCAAAATCAACAACGACCGTGTTATCACCTAATTCCATCGGCAGCACAGGCTTCTCGCTCGCCTTCGCATTGGCTACGGCTTCAGCGCGAGGAATCGGCTCGATGTGCTGAATCTTTGCTTTTGGCGCCTTGGATCCGGATTTTGCCTCTGGTTTGGGCGGAGCGAGTCCTAACGCTCGTAACACTTCCAAACGAGAACGGTAACGCTGCTGATCGGGAGACCAGTAAATCGCATCATACGACCCCGCTGTGGCGCCATTCGTACGCATTGTCGCCGTGCAGCTCCAATCATCCGATAACGTGCCGCCCGCCTTCATCACAAACTCCCGCAAGCTCTCGAGCAAGCCAGGACACGGGTCATCCACGTTTTTCCGATCGGCACGAATCGCCCCAGGCGTAATCTTCACTCGCTTTGCATTACTATCACCACCATCCGCGGATATAACCTTGCCGTCGACAAGTCTCGCCGCAGCGCCCATCGGAGCGCTTCGTCCGCGCGACGCCACCGTGAAGTCTTCGTCGTCCTCGCTCTCATCGCCATCCGACGCGTCATCGACATCGAATTCGTCCTCATCGCTCTCACCACGCGTGGTATTCGCCTCACTATCGTCTTCGCGTGTTTCCATGTCATCGCGCGCGCGTTTCCCCGTCTCCGTCGTCGTCAACATCGCCGCATCGCCACCCCCAGCTGCGCTATCGAGAATGACGACATCCGCATCGTCCTCCGTCACCGTGCGCTTCGATGCCATCTTAAACCCATGCGCGGACATCGTCTGACGCGACGAACGCGAGCGTCCGACGTTTCGCGACGACCCGTGCGCGCGCACTCGATGTCGTCAACGCGATATGACGCGCGCGCGTTGTCAGAGTTGTCTTTTAAATTTTTTCACTGTTCAAATTTTGTGCGCGTCATCCGCTCTGTCGCGCGTCGCGCGCGGCGCCAATCGAGCGCGAATCGACGCGGCGAGCGAAAAAATGCGCGCGCGTCGCGCATCGCGCGCGATGGTGGATCGATGCGCGATCGTCGATCGATTGAGCTCGCGCTGGTGATGTTGACTTTGTGATTGGGAATATGAAAGCGCCATTGACTCTCGCGCGCGCGTGCGGCGGCGGTCGTCGTCGTCGTCGTCGTCGTTCTCATCATCGGCGTCGATAGAGTCGCCCGTCATGGATAATATGAAAAAGTTTGCGGCGGCGGCCAAGGCGAAGGCGGCGGCGGTGAAGGATTCGGCGCAGACAAAGGTGAGCGAGCTCCGGGCCAACAAGGCTGGTGGCGGTGGCGCGAGCGCGGCGCCGGCGCATGAGGTGCGCACGGTGAGGACGGCATCGATGTCGACGTCGAGCGACGCGCTGGCGTCGAATGCGCTCGAGCGGTGCGTCGCGGCGCTTGAGAGTGAACGCACGAGGGCACAAGAGGCGGAGGCGGCGGTAGAGGCGTTGGAGCGGGCGCGAGACGCGCTGAACAGAGAGCTGCAAAGAGCCGCTGCCGAAGAGGCGAATATGCGTGAGGCGATGAATAACGCGTTGGAAGAGCGAGAAATGATACGTACGCGAGCGTCTGAGGCGTGGTCAGAGATGTCGGCGAAGATTGAAGGGTTGAATGCGGAGCTCGAGGTGCAACGCGCGAAGGCGCAGTTACAAGGTTCGGGGCAGACGCACGTGGCCGCCCTTGAAAACGTCATCGAGGAAGAGAGGCAGACGTCGGCACAGAAAGAGAAAAATTTGTTAGAGAAGATTGCCCAGCTCGAAGAGCGGTTAGCTTTCGCGGATGAAGCAAACGAGGCAAATGACAAGCTTGTGTCCAACGTTCAGACATTACAAACAAAATTAGACGCCGTACAAGTTGAGCTGGCGGCTAAAATGACTGAAGTTAAGGATTTAGAACAGTCGAAAGAATCATCCACTCGAGATTTACAAGACGAACTGGCGCGCGTGAAGCAGAGCGCTCAAGTGGCGGAGGCGACGTCTGCCTCGCTGGAATCGCACGTTAACTCTCTGAAGGTTGAAATTGAAGAGAAGAGCAAGGCTCTCGAAATTGCAAGTGCTGAATCTATTAAATCAAATATAGACGAGCTCGAAGCAACCTTAGCCCAGGCCCAGGCGAGTGTTGTATCGTTGCAATCTGAACTTCAAGTGAAAATAGAGGCGTTGACTGTCGCCGAGGCTTCGGCAAGTGGATTCAAAAATGAACTCGAAAGCGTACGAGAATCACTTGAATCGCAACTCTTGGCAGCGCAGCAACAAGTCCAAATGAAGACAGAAGCTTTGGACGCTAAAACAGAAGCGTTGGAACTTGCACAGTCTTCAGTAGCTTCGACGAACGTTGAGCGCGAGGTGACGCAACAAGTACTCGAATCTGAGCTCGCAAAGGTGCAGTCCGAGTTGCACGCAAAGTCAGAAGCCTTACAGATTGCCGAATCTGCGCTTTCTACGACGATTTCGGAAAAGGAGATATCCCAAGCTGCGCTAGAAAGTCAGGTCGCGGACTTGAATGCTCAATTGAACGTTGCAAAAGAGGCGCTTGAAGCAAGGATCGAAGCATTTGAACGCGCTGAAGCGTTGGCTGCCAGCGCAGAGGAAATCACCAACGTACGTCAAACATATGAGAACCAAATAGCAGTGTTAGATTTGGAGATGCAAGAAAAACAGAACGCTGTGGAGCGCGCTGAAGCGTCTTGTGAATCCATGTCGCAAGAGCTTGAGAGCGTACGCACATCTTTACAGGCACAGTGCGCTGCGCTCCGAGGAGAATTACAAGTGCAAATTGAAGCACTTGCTGCTCAAACTGAAGCCTTAGAACACGCTGAAGCGCTGAGTGCTAATGCAATAGAGTCGGGATCAGTGCGCGAGACCTTAGAAAATCAACTCGCCATGGTTCAGACTGAGTTACAATCAAAATCTGAGGCACTCTTGCAAGCCGAGCAAGTGTGCACGATTGCGACGCAAAACGCAGATGCAGCGCGAGCTGCGCTCGAGAGTCAAGTTGCAACATTGCAGGCTGCGCTTGCGGAGAAGAGCCAAGAGCTTGAGGTCGCTGTCGCATCGACGTCGAGCATCCACGAGATTGAGGCAAAACTTGCGCAAGCGCTCGACGCCGTGCAAGCTTCGGATGCGGCCAAGCAGACGCTCGAGAGTCAAGTTGCAACATTGCAGGCTGAGCTCCAAGACAAGGCGCAGTTAACTGGACGTTATGATGAGTTGCAAGGAGTAAATTCTACTTTAGAGTCTTCGTTGCGAGAGGCAAACGAGCGTTTGGATGCACTTCGAGATGAAATCAAGCAAGCCGCAGAAAAAGATGCGTCTGCGGCGGAGGCTCTCGCGCTTGCGGAGAAAGACGCAGCAAAAGCTAAGGACAACGTCGCCTCGATTGCGTCTGCAAGTGCCACACAGTTTGCACAAGAGCGACAAATGATGAAAAATGCCCTAGGCGAGCTTCAAACCGAGAGAGACATCTTGGTGAAGATGTTGAAGACATTTCATCAGCACGGCAACATTCACTCCACGAGCGTGTCACAAAACATTGAGGAATCGTCAAGCGCTGGTGATTCATTCATGAAGCGTTTCACTGACTCTCCAAGCATAGCAAACGTTTTCACTCCTCGCAAACCTCCACCCCCTCCCCCGTCTTCGCCGTAGATGTAATTCCCATATTTAGTCCACCAGTCCTCACAGCTTTGCGCGCGCGACCCCAGGATGTCAGAGGCCACCACCGATGACACCGACGGTGGGTTCCCTCCTGGAGTCACGCTAACGCAAACGCACGGTGGTGTACGTAATTTGTCTCTCTCGCGCGAATCCATGGTCAACGTACTGACGTCTCTCGCTTTTTGCGTCCTCGTCCATCGCTTAAACAGTTACAAGTGCTACACATCGATGACCTCGCACCGAAGCCTCGGTGCGAAAAGGTACTCATCCATCCCGCTTCTGGGGCAGAGTGTCGAATCATCGGTAGCGCGCACGTTAGCAGTGCCTCTGCGGACGAGGTAAGAGCGGTAATTCTGCGCGAAAAGCCAGACGTGGTGCTGCTGGAGCTCGACGCCGAGCGACTCACAGGATTGTTAAAGTCGGCTTCGAGTGCTCGACCGGCGTTGAAGGCGGCGAAACGCGTGGCCACGACGAGTGATGCCGTAAAGGTGTTGTTTAACGGGAATTTGCCAATCGTCGTGGGGAGTTTGGGGTACGCAACAGTTGGAGCTTTATTAGACTCCCGGCCAGGTAGCGAGTTCATCGCGGCCGTTGAAGCGGGACAAAAGGTGGGTGCCACGATCGTTCTGGGTGACCGCGATCAACGCGCAACGCTTGGAAGATTATTTGCACGTGTTCAACGCGGGAGCCAGTTATTTGACGCATTCGTTGCTGGGAAAGAAGTGATTGTGGACGATGAAGGCGTCAGTTCCGAAGAGGACGCAGAATCCATCAGTGCTGCGGTGGACGACGTTCATGGGGCCAAAGGGACGGCCAAGATGAAGAAAATTCTTGAGAAAGCCGGCTGCGAGTCGAGTGAGGAGGTAATTAAAAGTAGTATGGAGATATTACGCAGTGCCTTGCGAAGCGAGCCGATTCGAGTCGATGATTTGCTTAAAGTTCGGTCGTGCGCACAGCGCGTGGTTGAATTTGTTCGAGTCGAATCCTTCAACGGCAACCCGATGTTTAGCCCGGGATCTCAAAGCAAAAATGGAAAGCCCAATCTCATGGACTGGGCGACAGCGCAAACAGTCATCGCTGAGCGCGACTTGATCCTCGCCACAGCGCTGCAACGAGATGCAAACGCTCAAAAGATCATCGGTGTCGTCGGCGCGGGGCACATATCTGGAATTACCCAGGCTTGGAATGACGTGGAAACATCAGAATCGCGAGCGAAGTTCAACGAGTACTTAGAAAACTGGCCCGCTGATGCTAAACCACCAGATTACACGGGGAAGGTCATCACTGGACTGCTTGGGGCAGCGGCGATTACAACAATACTGCGACGAGGGAGCGCCGGCGCGGTGAAGTTTTCAGGAGTTTTATTCGGCAGCATGCTAACCTTCGGCGCTGTTGGAGTGTACTTCGGGGCAAATAGTCTAGTCACTCTCGGAAAAGTTGCCGTAGCGATAGAAGATGCGAGCATACGCGCCGCAGAGCTCGGTCAGTCGAAAGATCAGGCGTTGCCGAAATCGACATTTCACAACATGATCGTAAGAGACGCCACCGTGCCGTTCAAAAATTAGAAGCTTTAGTAGTGTTCAAATGTAGCTCTGTAATGAATTTACGCACACACCGTGTTGTTATTATTTTTATTAAATATTTGTGTTGAGAAACACACTCTAACGCGGCGATTTGATGCCACGCGGTGAGCTAGGGGCTAAGATTGGGCTTACATTTGCCAAACCGTCTTCAGGCGTCGCCTCTTCCGAAGGATGTTCATTCTCATTAGCATACGGCGCCGGAGACGCCAAGCACGGGGTGCCACCAACGAATTGAGATCCATCATCTGTGGTGTTCAAGAAATTGAGCGCGTCGCGCGCAGCTTCTAAATCATCCTCATCTTCAGCGCGAGACCGCCCAGAGTCTGTTCGTTGCAAGTCCAACGACTCGCGCCACTGCAAGCTTTGGCGCAACATTTGCTCTTCACCGAGAGACGCCATGACCATGGGCGGGATTTCATCATCTTCATTCATTTCAGCAGAATCATCACCCATGTCCACGTACACTTCAACAGGTCGTGGACTACCCTTGATCATCACGGGCGTCGTTCGAGGACCGAGCGAAGGCGTCGTCGCTTCGGCGTCGGCTTTTTGGCCAAACACTGGCGTGGACTGCGAATCTGAAGACTGACGTTCTTCACCTACGGGCTCGAGCGGCAAGCGTTTCTTCATCAGCGCTGGAGATGGAGAAAAAGATTTCGCCATGGGTGTGGACATCATCGGCGTCTTTTTGTGTGCGCTCAGCAACTGTCGGCCGCCGATGGCGTTGTTAATCGCGCTCACACTCGGGTAGCCGAGCGGCGGACCTTCGGGCACGAACGGGTTCCATAACGCCGCCGCGCTCATCCAGTTTACCGCACTGATGAGCCACAAGAAGTTCACAGCCACGGCAAAGCACAAGTAAAAGTACCAATGCTCTTCGGCGATGCTTGCGATGATGATAATCATAACCGCGGATTCAAATGCGAGCACGCCGATGACGACGGCGAATGGAATCAGCGCATCTTCGCGCGTCAATCCCCAGAAGGACTTTCGCGGGCACGACGTGGAGCGCCACCAGAATTTACCTTTACGATCAGCCGCGTTAGAAACGTACGATGACGGAGGCCAGATTAAGCACGCCACGAGAAGTTTCATGTCGTCGAGCACCGGAAGGCGAACCTTGCGCCCGCGAATCGTAAACTCTCGCGTCTCGCACAACTTTTCCCATACTTTTCTGTCATGCACGCCCGGGAGTCTGAGTTTAATCAACCCCAAAATTACGCATGCGTGGAAGAAGAACACCAAGAACACGTAACCACCAGTCACAGCCGCGAACAAGCCAAGGGTGAGGATGCGCGCGGCGAGCTCAAAAAATCTATAGCACGCCTTGGCCATCATCTCAGACAAGTGCGATTTGTGTACGCGCCAGTACTCTGGCCACGAATACGCCGGCGGCTTTTCGTGCAAGTCCAACGACACAAAACATAGCGTACCACTCGTAATCGACCCCGCCACGGCGAAGAAGAGTAAAATATCAAACCCTTCGCGTCCCGGGCACGCGCTCCCGGGCGCCGAGCACGACATGCCAATGTACGCCTGCAACGTCGCCACTGGTAAGGTGAGGAAAATAGTATCCACGAGTTGCATGCCGCGGAGATCCATTTCAGCCTTGCGCGCTCTCACGTCGTTCGTGCGAAGCGCGCGCCACGCCGCGAACGCCGTGCCAAGTTGAAACATCGCGCACGTCGCCCCAAACCTTCGCACGATGACCTTGAAGTCGTACTTGCTAAATCCAAACACCTTGTTGTCCTTGCCCACCGTGCCCTCGGCGGGCTTGGCGGGCATGGGGTAATGCAGCACCCAATACCCGGTGATACAAAGCGCCGAGAACACAAAGAACGTCAAAACCATGCTAAACCACAACCATGAACCGGCGCGGGCAAACCGGTACAACTCGCGCACCAATTGCGACTTTGAATAAAAGTCGAGCAAAATGCCGACGACGAGCATCATGCGTTGAACGATGTTGAGCTCTGGACCGAGACATTCAATGCGCTCGAGGACTTGACGAGAGATTGGAATGGGTGTCATCGGAAGCATGTTTGCAGGTAACGACATACGCATGGCGGCGCGCTTCTTGGAGATTGAAGGCGCGGGTGTGGGCAAGCGGTCGATGGAATCCGCCAGAGGCGTCGCGAGCGGCGCGGGCGCGGGGGCCTTGTTGTGCCCTTGAAACGGCGCAGTCATGGGCGAACCTATTGATGCCCACATACCTCCAGGACGTTGATTTCCCATCGCGCGCACCTCGACGTTACTACGCCTGAACCGATCGGCCGGGCTCATCACTCCGTGCGGCGTGTGACCAGGCGCGCCTTCGTCGCGTTGACTCGCAACGTCGTCGTCATCATCTGCAGCACCTTCGGGTGTGCCTCCGAGATTCACATCGTCATCATTCGCACTCTCATGTCCACCATTCGGACTCTCGTACTCACTCGAACTGTGACTGTGCGCATCACCGCCATCCGCGCCTCCTTCTCCGCCGCTTCGCGCGGGCGTCTCCAGTCCCGCGCACGACGCGTCCTCTTCGTTCGCCTTTGCCGCCCTCGCCGCCGCTCGTTGCGCTCGCGTCATCCTCCGCGGTGGCTCTTGGTCTGCAACAGGCTCTTCTGACCATACGTCCGGCGATACTGCCTTCTTCCTCGCCGCCTCGTCGTCCTCGTCGTCGTCCTCGCGCGCGCCCTCCGGCGTCCCCCCGAGCTCCACAAAGTCGTCATCTTCATGCGCATCATCCACCACCGTAGACGCATTAGACACCATCGATGCGCGCGCAAACGACGCAGACATCTTCGACTTTGACTTTTTATACGACGACGACGGGTTCACGGGCGTGCCGTGATCATCGCGCGCGTTCGCACCCGTGCGCTTCAAGTCCCCGATCATTCCCCCGCTGACTCACCCGCGCGGTTGTGTTATATATATATACACGCGACGGCGGCGACAACGACGACGACGGCGCCGGATGGATGCGCGTGAGGATGATGGTTATGAACACCCTCGCCCGTTCGCGCGCGTCGCGTGCGTGTGCGTCGCGTGCGTCGCGCAGTGCTGACGCCAGCCTCCTGAAGCCGAACGGTCACTTTGAGCGCGCGATTTTTATGCATACGCGTGTACACGCATTATAGATACAACGAAAGCCATATACATGTCATCAATATTCATGGACACCATACAGAAAACCATTAAAAATGTAAAGTAATAGACTTAAAGCTACTCAAAATACATCCTTGCGTGCACGCATAAAACATACGCCCCCGAACTCATACACCGTTTGTCCGAACACGCCCCCGCGACGACCCCCGCCTCATCGCCGCACGGGTGCGTCTCTTTCAGACGCGTAGCTAGACCTCACGAACAATGGGTCGCGTTATCCGAGGTTGCCGTAAAGGTAAAGGGTCGGTGTTTACCTCCCACACGCACACGCGTAAAGGCGCGGCGAAGCATCGCCAACAGGTGCGTACGAATTCGACGGACACGATGCGCGCTCGAGTGGGTGCGGGATCGCATCCAGTCGCGCGGGTGGCGCTGGGTGCGCGCTGGACGCGCGCGCGGCGGTGGTGCGGGCGCGCTCGGCGCGTACACGCGCGTGAGATGAAGTGTTTGATTTCGATGTGCATCGTTCGCGGGTGTCGATGGATGATGGACGCGTGGGCGACGCGCGCAGCGACTCGACGTTGGCGCGCGTGAGACCCTAATACGACGACGACGATGGATGACTGACGTTGCTTTGCTTTCTGTCGCACGTGTAGGATTACGCCGAACGCCACGGCTATGTGAAGGGTTTGGTGACGGATATTATCCACGATCCGGGTAGAGGTGCCCCGCTCGCCAAGGTACGTGCTCGACGACGTCGTCGTGGTTGCATGATCGCTCGCGATGATCGATGTAGGGCTTGGGGGTGAAAGACCCTAGGGTGGACCGCGCGCTTTGTGTGCTCGTACTGACGGCGTATTTTTGTGTTACGTACTCGTGTAGATGACGTTCCGCCACACGAAGCGCTACGGCCTTCAAAAGGAACTCTTCATTGCGGCTGAAGGGACGTACACGGGTCAATTCGTGTACGCTGGTAAGAAGGCGACGTTGAACATTGGCAACGTGTTGCCGCTCTCGTCCATGCCGGAAGGTACCATCATTTGCAACGTCGAATCCAAGCTCGGTGATCGTGGGACGCTCGCCAAGGCTTCTGGTGAATACTGCATCTTGATCTCTCACAACTTGGATACGGGTTTCTCTCGTATTAAGCTTCCGTCTGGCGCCAAGAAGACTCTCCCGTCTGGCTGCCGCGCGACGGTTGGGCAAGTCGCGGGTGGTGGTCGCTGCGATAAGCCGATGCTTAAGGCTGGTGCGGCGTACCACAAGTACAAGGTCAAGCGTAACAGCTGGCCGAAGGTGCGTGGTGTTGCCATGAACCCCGTGGAACACCCTCACGGGGGTGGTAACCACCAGCACATTGGTCACGCGTCCACGACGCGTCGCGATTTGCCGGCTGGTGCCAAGGTTGGTCTCATTGCGGCGCGCCGTACTGGTCGCCTTCGTGGTGCCAAGCCGACCGAAGCGGATTAGGATTAAGAATCGTCGTCGCTTCTATCAGTTGTGCGTCCATCATAGTTTGGAAAAAGTAATCGTTTGTGTTCAGGTGTCAGGACATGTAATCGTAAACCTCCTCGTGGAGTTGAGAAAGCTCGTCAATCCTCCTTGTTTTCATCGCGCGCGACGCAAAGATTAATTACCGCCCTCGTGCACACTCCATGCCTTTGGCGGCAGTCTCTTTGCAACATTAACGTTTCGCCTGCGCGTGTTCGACTGCGTTTGTCGATTTCCATTCGTGGAAACGCGAACGCGCCTCGTCCTTCGCGCGCTCGGGCGCACATTCCTCTTTCAGTCTCCTTCACAACGCTCATTCGACTTTTTTTTCTCACTGTGCGACGCGCCGCGCATGGTCGACCCGAACGCACCCGAACGCGGCGCGCGCGCGGGATTTCGCGCGCGCACGTGGAAATCCGTCAAACGTAAAGCCGCGCGCGACGACGACGTCGATAACGGTGCGAGTCCCGGGACGCTTTTTCGCTTGGTCAGTTACAACATTCTCGCTGACTCGAACGTCAAGGCACACGCGCGGTCGCTCTATCGCGTCGGTAGTCATAGGTTAGATTGGAATAATCGATCTCGAGCGATCGTGAGCGAGCTCGAGTGCGTGAACGGCGACGTTGTGTGCTTGCAAGAGTTTGAAGACGTCGCGGGAGGCGTCGGCGCGCGGTTGTCGCAACGCGGCTACGCTGCTGGACCACGCGCGCGACGACGTGGCGCAAAACAGGATTCGTGTGCAATATTCTATAGAAAAACAGCGTTTGTTCAAGTAGAGAAGATAGAGATACAGTTTAGTGATGCTGGGTTGGGGGATAACGTGGCGTGCGCGACGGTGCTTCGGCGAGCGGCGGATGGAGGAGACGCTCGGCGGCTCGTGCTCGTGGCCAACGCGCATCTAGTGTTTAATCCAAAGCGTGGAGATTTAAAACTTGGGCAGTGTCGGCATCTATTCGATGTGATTTATGCGATGAAGACGGCGTATGCGGAGAAAGGTTTTGACGTGCATACTGTGATTGCTGGGGATTGGAACTTCAACCCGGGGAGCGCGTTGTATAATTTTTTCGCCGACGGCGACATTGACTTGTTGTTTTTACGTCGACGTAAAATCTCGGGTACTATCGACGACAGTGGAGGCGCGAGTGACGATGATACGAGTGAGTTACATGTCAACGACGATGACGGCGTGAGCGAGGATCCCAGTGATGCAGGTGAGAAGCTCGCAGCGGATGTGATTCGCCGCGGATGGAACTTGGATAATTTAGCATTGGCGCTTGGCTCTCGCCGAGTACCGGTGCCTTCGGCGTCAGAGCACAACGCACAAGACGTCATTTCTGCGATTCATAGAATGATGCTCACGACAACGTACCGGCTGACCATGGCGCATCCATTTGCTGGCGACTTGCAAAGCGCCTATCGCGTCGTCGAAGGAGAAGAGCCGCGCTTTACCACGTGTCACGCCAAATTCGTCGGCACGAATGACTATGTTTGGTTTACTTCGGGTCTGGCGCCTACGCGAGTTTTGCGTTGTCCAAACCTAGACGATATCTTGCAGCACCATCGTTTGCCGAGCGTGCGTTACCCATCCGACCACGTGTCGCTGGTGATTGATTTTTCATTTTCATAGCGCGTGCTTTAGGTACCGTTACTCCTGCTGTGTATGATGGTTGTGTTGTAATAAAAGTGTACATCAACATACTGTGTTTTACATGAGACTAATTTCCTTCTTTAATTTCGTATTTTCTCAAAGCATCGGCCACGATGTCTTTAATCGCTTGTAAATGTTTCTCCGCCGCTTGGTATTGGGGGTGCGTAAGCGCATCCTCTAAACTGTTTTGGACCTGGAGAAGATCATTCTGTGCCTCAAATAAGTTGTCTGCGTTCTCATTCTCGGGGGTTCTCATCTTGTTGCACCTTGCTGCACCTGTGACGTTTGCAAATCCAGGCACTGGCACCATGAAGAAGTCTGAGTGTAAATCTGACAGCGACACACGTGCCTCTATGGCGTCGTTCAACAACATGACCTCTTCGCCTTCGTCGGCTATAGCGAACCACTTATCGAGATTTTCAAGATCTGGCAAAGGTTGCGCGGGAATAGCGTCATCTTCTTCACTGTCGTCGTACTCTTCATATGTTCCGTATGGCACGGCGTCGTCGACGTCCTTCATCGACGACGCGCCTCTCGATTGTTGCGAGACGACTTCCTTTGAAATTTCGGCGAGTCGATCAAGCTGTGTAGATTTTTTCATCGCCGCCGCGCCCGTAGTCGTCGGCTTCTTCGTCCGCTTCGCAGCAGATTTTTTATTCGACGTACTCGGCGCGTCACGTTTCGCCGAAGCTCTCCTCTCGTTTGTGTTGCCCTTGCCAATGTCCATAATCGCCACGAGCGCCTCGGTTTCGTCGTAGCTTCTGTCCTCGACTTCGAATCCCGGGCGCGGCACCCAAATCGGCTTTGTCGGCTGAATTTGAAACTTGGCATCCGCTGCAGGCGTGGTGGCGAATAAATCTTTCAAGTTACTCTCCGTCAGCCCCATCGCCTTCAACTTGCCCTTATTCACCTCGTACGCCGTCCCGTTTTTCAGCTTGAACAACTCGGCGCCGTCAATCGTCTTCGCATCCGATGCCCCAGCGAGATTCATAATCATCGCAAAGAACGCATCAGGATTCGGATGCATATACCAATACCCATCCTTTGCAAACGTATCCCCAAAGATTTGTTTTAACATGAACTCCACGCGCGTGCGGTAACTCAACTCGGCGCCCATGTTGCGCATGTGCCCCAACCCGAGAAACCGCAACAAACTCTTCGTACGCTGTAATATCATCCTACGCATCCGCAATCACACCACACGACGCAAAGACAACCCCACAATCAGTACACCAACCACGCATACACACATCAAATACAATCGACGCAAACACACCATCATCATCCATCGCAATTGCACGATCGCAATCCCCCGCGTGATTCCCCCACCCATGGCTCGCTCACCCAACTCGCGCTCCGCATCGCATCGCACGCGCGCACGCACCGTCGTTGATCCACAACGCGAGGTTTCTTCCCAAACTGCGCATTCGTCGGTCGATTGCGCGTCTCCGTCGACGCGCGGGCGTCCGAACCGCGCGCGCGCATCCTCACCCAGCGTCGCGCAGTGCCGTGCCTGGAATTTCCATCCACGCGCGCCTCGAACGAACGCGCGATGCGTCATCACCGAAACACTATCGATGTCGATCGCGAGTGCGATTGATCGGTGTCGTGTCAGGGTCGATTCGATGTCGTGTCAGGGTCGATTTCGATGTTCGGGGTACTGAACACGATGACGGTGTTTTCTTTTTTGCGTGTGTGTCGGTGCAGAGTCAACGGCGTGGTGTCTCGGCGCGCATTTCGCGTCGCGTTCGGGTGGCGGTGACGATGCGCGCGGATGCGGACGACGTAAAGACGTGCACGAGCGCGGTGGAGGATGCGCTCGGGGTGGAGGGTGCGCTGGATGAGGGTGGTGAGGGGGTGGGGACCGCGCGCGTTGGGGTGGGTGACTGTTCGCGTTCTCGTCGGCGTCGCGCGGAGGTTGAGGACGAGGCGGCGGAGGCGGAGGACGACGAGGGTGGTGGTGGTGGTGGTACTCACGCGGTGGCATCTTCGGAGACATCGCAATCGTCGGAATCGTCGGCGACGGCGCGCGAACGTAAGTTTTGGAAACGCGTGTTCGACGCGCGCGCGACGCCGCTCGGCGTCGGTCGCTACGCCGATTCCGAAGACTCAGAGTGTGACGTCGTCGTCGGCGAAGACGCGGATGAGGCCGAGCTCACGCGTGAACTCATTCGCGTGCTCGCACAGAGCGAGGTCGATGCGCGCGAGCCTCAGGATGTGAGTGGGGATTGGTCGTTTGATAAGGTTGAATTTGACAAGGAGAGTTTACGGGACGTCGTCGACATCGTGGCGACGTACGTCGGGCGACGAGAGCCATCGCGTGATGTGCGGGACGATATCGAAGCGAGCGAAGTGCTGATGCAGCAGTTTAATTACTTGTCGTTGTGTGCCGATGCGGATTACGTCGATGAAAACCGAGAAGTGATTACTGGAGAGCTTTTACCGTTGTTGGACGACGCGGCGGAGGCGTGGTTTCGTCTCGCGCGCGGCGCCGAAGCGGTGTCTCGCAAAGCGATGGATTTGAAGGCAAAGTTTGTACGATTACTCGATGACATGAATGAAACGCGCGGTGATGCATCCTGAGTCGTCGTGGTGTACACATGACGCAAAACAATGACTAGGCTTCCAGAAATGCTTCTTCTTCTTTGTCGTCGACGTCGTCGTCGACGGCGTCGTCGCCCGCCAATGTGGACATCTCCACGACGCCAAACTTTACCCGCTCGCCGCCATCATCTACATCGATGTTAGAACCGAAACCATCCGTTGCAAAAAACGTCCGTCGCACGCCAGCGCGCGTGATTTCCGGTCTATGCAACCGATAATGCTCAAACACCGCGATGTAACACACCGAAACAATCATCAACGCCAACGCCCCCGCGCGCTTCCCCGCGCGTCTACTCTGCATCAACACCACCCCGATGGGCATCACCACCGCCACGAGAAACACGACGACTAAATCAAACCCATACGTGTCCGAATACTCGTACATCACGGCGCATATCGCGTCGCATTGTACCGAGTTGGTTCACATGCCATGTCACCATGTGTACTGACACGCGCACATAAACACACACATATAGCATTACATGCGATTCAATACGTATACATTCAAATGAGTTGACGTCGCGCGGCCAGCTGTCGCAGCCACACGCGTCGTCAAATGTCGACGCGATGGCGCGTGACGTGGACGGACGAGCCGCGTAAAAAGCGTCCAAAAATCTACGACGGCACGTGCACCATCGATAGCCGCGATCGATTGACCTTGGTGGATGATTTGGGGGCGAAGAACGCGGGCGATGGGTGCGTGGTGCGCGGCGTCAAGTATGCGCTGGTGCACGACGATGACGAAGATAATGCCGCCGGCGTCGTCGTGCGTTCGGGCGCACGCGTGACCGCAGGGCACGTCGAGGTGTACATCGATGAACGCATCGATGGCGACGACGCACCGCGCGCGGTGGATGTGCCCATGGTGCCGCCAAAGCATCGATTCGTGAATCACAACTTTCGTAAAAAGTTTGTGTCGCCCATGACGTCGACGACGAATACCGTGGCGGCATCGGCGGCGCGGGCGACGCGGATGGCGGTGGTGAAGGCACCAGTGGTGGTGGTGTCGTCGTCGGCGGCGTCGGTGGCGGGGGCGGGCGCGGTGGTGAGGGATGGGCAGGAGAACGCGCCGAGCGGCGGGCTCGGGGAGTTTGCGCGATTTTTATCCGCGCACGGCGGCGATATAGATGCCGCTGCTGCTGCTGCGTTGGATATTATTGATGATAGAATAGATGATGATGATGTTGATGACGATGACGATGATGATTTAGTACCGGTAGTGGTGCCTACGAAGATGATGAAGAAGACGCGAGAAGTCAAGGCGCCGCGGCGCGCGATGGACAAGCCGCGGCGGGCGCCTCCTCCATCGATATCAACGGAGATCAACGTTGCGTTTCCCACGCACGATTACATGGGCGTAGAGGTGGAACGTGCGAGTTCATTTGTATCCGTACGCGCGTATCAATCGTATTTCATCACTGCGTTGTGCGAAAATATGTCTGCGCGTTTGCGAGGCGTGGCGAAAATTATGCACGATTATAGCGTAAGCGTCAAGCATTCGACATCGGGTGCGGCACCGCCGCCGGACGTTGTGGCGAAAATTATGCGACAGCGATATGATACGTACTATTTTGCCGATTGTGAGCTTCGTTCGGGTACGTTTCGTCCGAAAGGTGAAACGCAATCGCGAACGATGTTGCACTTGGAGGTCAAGGATTTCAAGGCGTACAAAGCCAAGGCGAGGACGTATTCCATGGGTGATTTATGGATTGTGAGCACCGAAGCGTCGTTTCAAGTCAATTCGATGATGAGCAGCGTTGGCGTCGATCGAAACCGCGCGCCTTGGATTGGCGTCGTGGAATGTTTATGGCATGGATTGAATAAGAATGGCACGTGCGAGTGTCGTCTCGTGAGCCCGCGACCGGCACGTTTGCGCGATAACGCGACTATGAAGGTGTACGCGATTCATTCGTTTAATGGACGCGGCGATATGGATGAGGCGCGAAACATGTTGTCGTTGAGTGATGGCGTCCCCCCACCGTTGATGGATAGTTTACTCGGCAAGCCACCGCCGATGGAGCTTGAAGAGGAGGAGGAGTTGTATTACAACGATCCAGACACTGGCGTGGATGCTTTGCGACGCGCGTTTACGTTGAATGAAGACCAAGCGAGAGCCGTTTCAGGCGCGCTCGCGAGCGCGAAGGCAATGTCACAAATACCAATTCGTTTGATTCACGGACCTTTTGGGAGTGGGAAAACACACACGATTGCGGCATTCGTGATCAAGGCTGTTTCGTGCTTGAAGGCGAAACAAGGACGCATTTTGATTTCAGCAAACACAAACGTGGCCGTTGATCGAGTTTTGACGGCGCTTCTCGACGCTGGATTTAATGACTTTATCCGCGTCGGCAGCGTTCGAAAAATTGATCCAACCATTCTTCCCTACTCGCTTCACGTGAAAACTGGAAAAGGCAAAAGTCACATTAAAGAATTGGAAGCCATGTTGAACGAAGCGACATCGTTGCGCTCAAAGACAATTCTGAAACAAGAAATCGCAACTCTGTCTTCGGGTAAGCTAGGCATGCGTAAAGCGCTACTGAAAAAGTGTAGCGTCGTTGGTGTAACGTGCACGTCGTCGTGCAATGAAGAGCTTCAAGGCATGAAGTTTACGGTCACCGTTCTCGACGAATGTTCGCAAATGACAGAGACGAGCAGTTTGCTCCCGATCGTCAACTCACACTGTCAGACGTTGGTTGCCGTCGGCGATCCGAATCAGTTACCGCCCGTGCTCGAGTGTTTCGCAGAAGAGAATGGACATTCTAAATTTACGCGCAATCCATTGAACACGCCTTTGTTCACTCGTATGAGCACATTGGGTCATTCAAAGTTGACGCTGAGAACGCAATATCGTCTTCACCCGGCGCTTTCAAAGGTTCCAAACGCGTGCTTTTATGACGGGGTGTTACTCGATGGTGTCAGCGCGAGTGATCGTAAAGCGCTCATCAAGCTTTCAAATGGTGGCGAATTGCCCCCTATTTTGTGGTGGGACACGAATGGTATGGATCAACGAGATGGTGGAAGTCGATTCAACGTCACCGAGGCGGACCGAGTGACGTGCATCGTAAAGCGTCTTCTTGAATGTGGTATCTCGGCTCGTCAAATTGGTGTCATCGCGCCGTATGTTGCGCAATCCCAATTAATCACGAACAAGTTTACGAATATTTCAACCGTTGAAACCGAAGTCAAGCGTGCGACTAAAGACATCGAAGTTGAAGACGCCGACGCCGACGTCGAAGAGGAGTCGTTTTCGCCGTCTGACATTCAAGTAAGCACAGTCGATGCGTTTCAAGGTCAAGAAAAAGAAGTCATCATTCTCACCCTGTGTGGCTCACCAGCTTCGAATTTCATTACTGATGAGCGCATCAATGTGGCGTTGACGCGTGCGAAGAGGCATCTCATCATCGTCGGCGCCGCGATGGTTGCGCAGCGAGCCGGCGTGCGAGCATGGTCTGATACACTGAAACTCGCGCGAACCACCCCGAACGGTTACGTTCCAGTAGGTGCGCTTACGAATGAAACTTTACACAAGTGGAACACGGCGATTGATGAGACTGACAACGATGTCATTGATGTTTCACAAAGCGATTCGCAACCAAAAGCTTCGAATCGTTCGTGCATTATTCGCGACGCTTTGGTTGAACTTCAGTTTGATCAGAAGATGTACTGGAATCTGTACTGCGCCGTAATGCGTGGTTTGACGTACGAACACGAAGAAAGCCGAGCGTTCTTCATGTCTTCGCCATTGATTCCCCTCATTCGACGCATGGAGCCAAAGCTCATAGCGAAAGATTGCACGTTGGCGTGGCATCAACCGCGGGTGCGACGAATTCTCACGCAAGAAGTATTACCAGAATTTCGACGATTCATCGAGTGCGAATACGGCCGAGAGTGGGGCACATTAGACAAGTTAATTTCAGCATTCGAAAACCGCGACGCGTTTCTCAATGATCCGACGGGATTCGGATGGCTGTGCGTGCAAGACGCGGGCGCCGAAGCCGACAGCCTCGCGCAAGCAGATGACTGGGCTCGCACAGATTTCGTCCCGCCGAAACGTCAAAGCTCGTCGGCTTCTCAAGATTCATGGGATTAGTCACATCACAGTTATACGTAGTAGACATAGATTCATAGAATTGATATATTGAACGAACCATCGATATGATTACACTGTTGGATGAACCACGCTCGCGCGAGTGTCCAGCGCCTCAGATGTAGACGCGCGCCATGTCTACCCAGCGTTTACAAAAAGAGCTCAAACTCCTCGCACGGTCGCCGCTGGAGAACATGCGCACGGCGCCCAACCCAAACGACATTCTTGAATTTCACTACGTGCACTTTGGACACAAAGGGACGCCGTACGAAGGAGGCGTCTACCACGGCAAACTCGTCTTTCCAAAAGAGTACCCATTCAAACCGCCTTCGGTGATCATGATGACCCCGAGCGGGCGCTTCGAGCCAGGTAAGCGCATCTGTTTATCCATGTCGGATTTCCATCCCGAGTCGTGGAATCCGATGTGGAGCGTGTCGAGTATATTAACTGGGTTGGAGTCATTCTTCTACGAAACGACGCGCACCGCCGGAAGCGTGGAGAGCTCAATGGCGCAGAAAGTTGCCTATGCGCGAGCGTCGATGGCCGTCAACATTAAAAGTGTCATGTTTCGAAAGCTATTCAATGACATCATCGTTGAATGGCGCGAAAAGGGTGGCGGAGAGGATGCCGCTGCGGCGAGCGTCGCCGTCGCGGAGGCAAACGCAAACGCCGCGCCCGCGGTGACGTGGAGGCACCTCGTCGTCGTCTTCATCGTGTTGCTTCTCGCGTTCTTCAACGCGTGAACCTACTGAATAGAGTTAGATAAATAGTTGATTAGTGCGTAGCTTTGAAATGGAATCGCCTGTGGCGTCGTCGGTTGCGTTGAACTGTTGGGTGGTATATAAAACGACAATTTTAAGGTCATCGCTCCCGCACTCGCCGACGCTCACACGCCGACGCCGACGTCACGCGTGCGCGTAACACGTACAGAAGTCATTCGTGCGTCTCTCGCGCGCGCGTGAATACGTATCACGTCCAGGGGCGACGAGAGAATGCTCGCACGCGTGTACAATACCGTTTCACCGCCAACGAGTTCAACCAACGATGCGCCGACCGTGGCGGCGTTGGAATCTGCGCTCGCCGTGGCGCGAACGCGTACGACTGAGGCGGAGATGAAAGTTATTGAGCTCGAACGCGCGTTGGGTGAGATGACGATTGCGCGCGGTAAGGCGGAGGCGAGAGTGCAAACGTTGGGGGAACGAACATCGTCTCGGCGAGCCGAGACGAGTTTGGAATTCGAGGCATTACGTGCGCGGTGTGAGACTTTAGAGACGGCGAACGAACGTTTACGTACTGCCCTGCGGACGAAGAGCGAACGTGTGGATGAATTAGAGGCGATGGCGGTGATGGAGCGGGAATCGCACGCACGCGTCGCGAGCGAGCCGAATGCAGACGCGGACGCAGAGGCAGAGAACCGAGAGAAAGAAATCACACGATTGCGCGGAGAATTGACTAGACAGGCGACAGTGATTGCTGATGCGTATAGAGATGAGCTCATGAAGTTGCAGTCGCAAGTAGCGGCGAGTGAGGCGAAGTGCAAGGCTTTGGAGTCGGCGCAAGTAAAACCAGCGACGCAGAAAAAGGCGACGAAAATCGTCAAGAGGCACGACGAAAATCACCGCGTTTTTGGTTCACCGTACGCCTACGCATCGTATGCGTCGAAAACAAACGTAAATGTGAATCGTGACGCAGAAGAAGATCCTAGTACGCCGATTCGTAGTCCATTGACACCGACAAATGAAAATGTCTTCAGTCGATTGGCGACGCCAAAACGCGTCACTCCTCGCGCCGCGCCGTCGCCTAGCCGCTTTCGTTAGTGAATGAATGTACAGTAGTTCAAGTATCTGTATTAACGCGTGCTTCTATGTTTATTTCCTTTCTACAGTAATATATTTTGTGCTTGTGTTGAGCTACGTCTTGCATTCAAACGACACTCGTGACGTTTGCACTCAAAGCTCTCATGTGTCGCCGCTCTCACCCTTCAACGCGTCGACGCGAACGTTTCTGCTCGGCGATGAGCGAGTCACAGCAGATTGCGCATCGAACGTACTCATAAAATGTCGGCAGTTGGAATCCACTCGGCGCCCACACAGGGTGCTCAGCGATGGCATCAAACGCCGCACCAGAAGAGCACGAGTCGCAAAACGCGCGCGAGCAGGAGACGCACCTAAACGTCACGTGTCCAGGCGCAGCTTCTTTCGCGCACACCAAGCAGCTATGTTGCGGGCATTTCCATCCCTTTTGCGGCACGGTGCGAATGTACGCGCATCCCATGGACGTGATGCGCGGACATGCGACGCAGCGCACCTTCTGACCAGCTTTTTCTGGAGGCAGGAAGGCTGGCGGAATGTTTTTGCATTGACCAGGAACACCGCCGCAATACAAGCAATTATGCTCGTGCAAAGCCCACCACGTTGGATCTCCGCCAGTTTCTTCTCGCTTGCGCTTGCGTTCCATGGCTGCATCCCATCGCTCGGAGTCTTTCTGAGTCAATTCAGCCGCTACGTCGCCGTTAGGAGTGATGCTATTGACCGCATCTTGTACGCTCGTCGGCGGCGTGGGACTCAAGGTGTTCATCGTCGCCTTTTTCCACACGATATCCTTGCCGTCGACGGTGATTTTCATCATCGTCGTGTTTCCCTTCACCGGATTCAATCCCCATACTCTATTCGCCGCGCGCCAAATGTTGGGTTCAATTGGGATACCAGAGGCGTCGATGCCGCTCGAGAACTTACCATTGAGAAATACAATCGTACTCACGTTGGAAAGCAAGCCTTGCTGTCGGCGCAAGTTTTCCGCGTCACACAGGAGGAACGAAATATTGTTCTCCGGAAGCACGCTGTTGAAGCGCGCAATCGCGTAGAGGACAGAGCCCAATGGCTGATTGGAATTATCCAGACGCGTGTGCTCAATCTTGCACATGTCCAATCCTTGTGCTACTGCAGACAACGCGTCCTCACCTTCGCCAACAATGAGAACCTTGTGTCCTTGCTTTCGTAGCGCTTGGAAGATGTGTCCACACGCATCCACCGGATTGGTTTTGCCGTCGATAGACACGGTGGTAAACTTTGCTAATGGCGCTGGAACGACTGGTGGCTCAAACATCCGCTCCGCACATCGAAACGTTAAACGGTCGACAAACAATTCTTTCAATTCTTTCACCGCTGCCGCCTTGAGCGTTCCTTGGATGACACTCGGGAACATCACCCGCATCACGGCACTCAGTTCGTGTGCCGTCATTTCTTGAAGCGGCGACTTGGAATCAATTGATTTTGTTTCACCTAAGAAAAACGTCGAATGTGTTTTGAGAATATTTTGTGCGTAGCTACCAGCGATAGCAGCCAGGTGCGGTGCCGCGCGCCAGTCGTCGCAAATGACAGCTTTGAATGGGATTTTCTTCAGCGCGTCGCACTTCTCAACGAACTCGTACGTCACGACGATGTAATCGAACGATGCATTTTTGATTGCCGACGCATTCGCGGGATTCTTGACGTCGTCTTCGCCTGTGAGAACAATGCTTCGCAGAGACGTGCACCAGCGGTGCAAATCAGCAACCCATAAATGAATGGCTTCAGCAGGACACATCACCAAATAGTGGCCTTGGTGACGCATGCCATCGCGCGCCCACTGAATAAACGCCAACGACGTCAAACGTTTGCCGAGACCACTTTCAAACGCTAAGAACCCTCCAAGACCAATGGCGTAGTTGTTCTGCATCCAATGCACGGCGTCAATTTGATGCTGTTTGAGATATTTCCACGGCGGAAAGTCGGCGTACTCTTCTTTTCCTTTCGGTAGCTTTGGTAAGTTTGCACTCAAATGTTTCATCGCCGCCACAAATTCAGCCTCGCCACCCTCGGCGTTGAGCTTGTTCAGTCGTTCAACTTGGGTTGTGTCGAGGTCTTTGCAACCTTCCTGCATCGTTTTCAGAAGACCTCCTGTTTTTGGCTCGTCTGCCGTGTTTGATAAGAATGGCGCAAAGCAGTGCCAAATACACGTCATCGCCGCTATTCTTTTGGCCTCTTCGGTGAGCGCGTATGGGAAAGCTTGCACGACTTCTTTTGTCTCTTCTTCACTCTGCGGCGCTGCATCTTTTGTCGCGCGAGCAGACGTCGAAGGATTGTTGTGACTCACCGGGTTGGCCATCGCTTCGTATAAACTAGATACGTCGCCTCCCCAAAACACGCTAGGTGCTTTCGTCTTGGCGATCGCATTCGCGCAATCTGCGTTGTAACCGCATGTAAGATATCGCTGCTGTTCAAATTCCGGAGCACTGTGTGCGGTGCAAAATGCCATGGGCTGTCCAGTGTCCGCTTGTCGGAGTGATATTTGTCCGTTTGCACGAACGCAAAGAGGATGAAATGCGTTGAAGCATTTGTGCATCGCACACTGCGTACACGCACCAACTTCTTCACACACCGAGCACTTCAAATTCATACGACTCGGCTTTGTGTGCGACATGTCGACGATTGGTGCGTTTCCATTCTTTTGCGGAACGATGAAAACTTCGGGAAGATGCAACGCACACGCGAGATGCGCGTGATAACCCGGTGCAAGCCACGGCATTTCCCATTTAGATGGCGGGTCGACGCGCGCAAGCGCTCCACCCGGGTGTGGACAGAATGCGCAGATGCCTCTGGGTGTGCCGACGCTGACGAGCGGTCCCTTGGTGACGCCTTCCTTGCAGCCTCGACAGTACCAGTCACCTTCAGGCAACTTTGTTAAGCCATAGCACGACATGTGGACTTGAATATCACATCCGTCGCAAAACACGATTTCATCAGTAATGTTCCAATAGTCTGGCGCGTCTTCGCCGCATACGTGACACACGTCCGCATTCGTGGCGTTACTCCACATCTTTGAAACTTCCGGTGTAGGTGGCGGTGGCAGTTTGCCCTTCGGTCGCGTCTGATGTGGCGGTGGCTTAAAGGCACTTGCCTTTGCTGGCTTGCCGTCTACTGTTTTGCCGTACTGAATGACGTGCAACTGATTCACGAGAGCGTCAGCCTTCGCCTGTAGTTTCGCATGTTTCTTCCGCGCGTCTTTCAGGATGCTATTCGCTCTAACTGCCATGGCCTTCTTACTAACTGCGTACTGATAAGCGCTCGCCGCGGCCGCCGCTGTCATTGTCCACTCCGGAACTGAGTCTGGCTTGCGCGCTTTGACGCGTTCCAACACTTCACCCATCGTCGGCGTGACGCGACCGCCATTCAACGACGGCGGTCCAGATGCAAATGTCTCTAAAAACGTCATAATCGACGTCGTCTTCATCGCAGACTCGTTCAAATCTACAGTCGCAACTCCGCTGTCGTCAAATAAATCGTCGAATTGCCCAGGCTCATCGCTCTCAGAATTCTCGCCTTCGTCCATATACTCCCCATTCACTGCCTTCACCTCCATATCCTTGACTGTCGCCATTCTTGAATCAATATCTGCCATCCAAGCGGGCTCTATCTTATCGTCTACGTCGTCCTCTAGTGCGCTCGCCGCGCTCGGTTCGTCGTCATTCTCCGCGCTCGCCACTCGAGCCACTAACGCCGCAATCGCATCTGGCTCCGTCGTCGCATCGTGCGCTGGCATCTCACTATCCACGTTGGTCATCTCGCTCGTTGTGCGCACCACCGCAGACGTCGTCAATCGCACGAGTGTCTTGCGAAGATCCCGAACGAATGCTGTCGAACGATGACGACAATCAATCAAATCAACGCGTCACACGACGTTCCCGGCGTGCGCGTGCACTCGGTGTAAAAGATAGGCGCGCAACTACGGTTGTACTATTCGAGACGTCCGACGCGGGGCGTGTTGCGCGCGCGCGTGAGCGGTGGTCGTGCGTGCTTGTGGGGAGTTGCATTATGATCTCTCATGAGGCGACTGAAAAAGTAAAATTTCAACTTTCGCGCAATGCTAGTGTCTATGGGATTATCTACGGGACTAGAAAGCTAAAAACGAGCAAAACGTGACATTAGACACGCGAGTAAAAGAGCATGTAGCCGTGTTCGCTGCCTGCGCTGAGTTCTTGCGTGGAGCCAAAGACTTGCTGGAGTTGTTCTTCATCGACGACTTCGACGGTGTCGTCGTCGAATAAGAACCATCTGTGGTTGTTTTTGACGAGGGAGACGTAGTGCCCATGGTTTGGACCGCTTCCAATGTGTATAACGACGGCGAATAAAACATAGGATGCGTCTGGATCGGACGCATCAGATGCTAAATTAGGAAGTTTGAGCTCCGACGGGAACACGACGCGGTGATTCAATTTCATGTGGCGTCCCAAACTCTCGATAAACTTGAATCGTTTCAAATGCAAAGCGAGAACTTTTGGCGCACTTTGAATAAGCATGCACTTTTGTGCCTCATGCAAGCCTCCACACCGGTCACATTGAAATTTGTCGTTGCCGTGAAGCAACTCGTTTGAGCTAAAATTGTTCAAACACGCTGTAATGGACGTGTTCTGCTCAATATCTACCGATAGGTCCAAGAAGCACTCTTCTCGGTTCGTTCTATTCTCGCACCATAAACATCGTGTTTGATTCGCAAGCTTGCCTTCGAATATATCATGTATCCAAGTCTTGCGCGCCTCGTCTTCGCTCGCGCCATTCGCCCGTAACTCTTTACTCAAGTTTTCACAGCACTCATTCAATAAGAAGTTGAAAAACTCATGCGCATCCTGGTGCATTGATCCTCGGAACAGTGCATTCACCGCTCTCAAGCGAGCGATAAATGCCTTTGGGCTCACATACCCACTCCGTTGTCGTTGCGTCGAGACGTCGTAAAACAGATCTCCCAACGCACTCAATAGCGTGTCATTCTCCCGCCCATGTGCCTTTCCGTTCTCACGGTGCGCGATTAACGCGTCACGAAACTCTTCACACGCGTACAGCGCCTGGAGTACGGAGTTACAGTAGCATGTATTGCCAAAGTTCTCAAAACCAAAAAACTTTTCACTCGCTGGGAAATCTTCACCCAGCGTCGCGTCGTTCACGGCGAAGCGTTTACTCGCGTCGACGACGCCAGATTTTGCAGTCGATCCCATCGATGACCCACCGATGGATTTTATCATCGATAGGAAACCCATGGCGCGAGTCGCGCGCGCGCGTGGAGAGGACTGAGGGCACTGCCGCGCAGACGGGACTGGCAACTGTTTTCAGCGCGTTCAAGGAATACATACAGGTGCCGTAAAGTTTACAATGTGACATACGTCTAAGGCTTTGACGTGACGTTCGGGGGCGATTCCGTGAGCACCGCATTGATGACGTCCTCGTACTTGGCTAAGAAGTGATCGGCAATCATCGTTCGCGAGAGGATGATGCGTCGATAGACATCGAGGTTGACGTCTGCGTAGGCGACGAATTTCGCAGATGACGGAGGGGAAATTTGTGATGGTTCACTCGTGATGTTATGCACGAAGTGAAGCATGCGCCCGGCGGGGTAGAGTAATACGCGTCCACGTTTTTCAGCTTCGCGCTCAGCCTCGCCGGGTTTTTCATCGCGTTTAATCACGGGTTCGCGTTCGGCGTCTGCGGGATCGAGACACGGCGACGCGTCCATGTGTGGCGTCGGTAAATGGTCCATTGACTCTGCAATGTCCTCAGATTTTTCGTCACTGAGTAATTCCGCGGCACAGAATACACCAACGTCTTCCTGCATGGCGAGCACCTCCTGCGCTGCGGCGCCTTCAACTTTTTCAATCTTCGCCAAGTCGTCCTTGGTCAACGGCTTTTCAAAGTCGTGCTCGAGCGCGGTGCGCGCTTTCTCAATGTATTCTTCAAATTCACTCGCCTCATCGCTCTCTTCGCTCGTTCTAGAGCGCTTGATTTGATGTAATTCACTATCGATGTCTTTTGCGAAGACTGAAGCAGACATGAAGTCACCCACTTGTTGCTTTGTTTTCGCAAATTTTGTCGGCGTCGCAGGAGCGGTTACTTCATCCTCAACGTATTCTTTTCCAACTTTTCCCTCTGCGTCGGCGCCCGCAGAGCGCACGCGCGGAGCCACTATGCCAGCAATGAATGCCCCAGAAAGGCTAGCTAATCTCGAGCTCGTCTTGCTCACGCGCTTGCCTAGCAATAAACTCTTGCGATACAGCGAACTCTTCTCAAGCAAGTTGTCGTGTCGATTCTTCAACGTCTGCATCGCGCGCAACCATGGTGGATACTTCTGTGGACCATAACATTGATCCACAGCTGCTGCGGCAGCGGCAAACCGCGACGGCGTTGGTCCTTGTGAAGATGTCATCGCCGCTTTACTCGCGCGCCACTTCCGTAAAAACTGTTGTTCGAGCGCAGTACGTACGACTTCAGATTGCAATTCAGCAATCTTACTGAAACTCACAAAAGGCACAATATCCGCATTGTTAACGCACGTCGTCACGAACGGTTGACATGATTCTGCAAGCTCACGGCTCAACGTCGACGGGCACGCAAAGGTGTAGCAATGCAAACCAGCCGCTGCAAACTCTGGCTCTTGCCGTAACATCTCAGTGAGCAGCACCGCAACTCCGCCCCCTAAAGAATGTCCTACTATTTGTAACTCATACCCTCGATTTTCATCCAACGCCTTGCGCAATTCATCTCTCATCGTGCGCTGCAAATACCTCGCTGTCGTCAAAAATCCGCTATGCGCGTATCCCACTTTCACTTCGTCGTTCACCATAAAGTGATGTGGGCACACCGAGCCGGTAAGATTCGTAATCATATCCTTTGCCGAATGCGTACCGCGAATGACAAACACCAATCTTTTCGAACGTTCATCCCTGAACAGCACGTACGCCGGACGCATCATCTTAGGCGCTAAATCACTCAATAGAATCTCCTCGAGCGACACCCCGCCTTGTCGCGCCACCGTAGCCAAATCTGGCGCCCGTCGCAGTGACTTTGAATACACCAACGCCCTTTTAATCTCCTCCAACGTCATCGACCACGTGTGAGCACCAACACCACTCCCATCATCCAATACAACCCTCGTCCCGGCGTTCGAAACCGCTCGAGCGACATCCGCGTTCACGTCCCGCTGACTCAACAACCGAATCGCGAGCACGTGGTCGAGTCTCCACACCCCGAGCCTCGCCAACGCCTCCGACCACGACAACCGCACGACGTGCGCCAATCTCCACGCGTGTTCGCCCCACGTCGTCGGCGGCGCCAGCGGCGCGGTGTCGTACAAAAGCGACTCACGAGACGCGTGAGCTGCGAGCGGTGTCTCGAAACTGCGCTGGTCGTCTCTCGCCGCTTGAAACTGCGTCGCTAAAGACGACGACGACGACGCGTGTGAGCTTTCGTCCGCGGACGTCGTCGAATACAGCGCCACGCGCGTCGCCGCGAGCGCACCGAGGCGCGCGGCGACGCCCGTCGTCGTCGTCACCGGCATCCCCGTCGCGCTCTGCCGTCCCAAACGAAGGACAAAAACATTTGAGCCCACGGCGTGTCGTCACCAGCTCATGCAAATGTATGCCGCGCGGTGCGCCGCGTCGTGTCCTCGGATGCGGCGTTCGACCATTGGAGACATGAACGTGTGGTGCGCGTGCGCCGTGACGTCATCGTTCACGTCCACCGAGAGATGTCGGCAGGATTAAGACACTGTGAGCCGCGCGTGGGCTGAGAGTGACAGTGTCAAATGTCACAGCGCGGGCTACATTTGTCGACGCGACACGCGCGCACGTGAGTGTGTGTTGTTTTGAGCAATCGAGTGAATGCCAAACATGTTTTCTTTGAAGCGAATGAAGTCTGCGTCCGTGGTGGCGTTCGCGCTCGTGGCGTACGTCGTGACGATTGGCGTCGACGCGCAAGCTCCGGTGGAATGGGACGCCGCGCCCGTGGGCGGCGACGTCATCCAAGCCGATGCGCAACCGCCGATGATGGCACCTATGGAGGCGCCGATGGGTGCCCCCGCGCCTGCGCCGAGTGGTGGCGCGATGACGGAAACGACGGTGGTGGATGTGGCGGTGGCGACGCCGCGATTCTCCACGCTCGTCGTCGCGTTGTCCGCCACGCCAGACATCCTGGATACGTTGGAAACGCCCGGTCCTTGGACGGTGTTCGCGCCGTCTAACGATGCCATCAATACGTTTTTGACCGAAAATGGCTTGACTGCGGAGCAATTGTTGCAGTCGCCTGGTTTGGGGGACATCCTTCGCAAGCATGTCGTCGCCGGTAAACTCACCGCTGAGCTGGCGATGCAAGCCGTCGCCGACGGTCCGATTTCGTTGGAGACGCTGAATGGTCCAATCGATGCGCGTCTCGTCGACGGTGCGCTCTACGTCGGTGGCGCGCAGGTCATCGAGACGGATATCATGGCGGACAATGGTGTGATTCACGTCATTGATCGCGTGATTCAATAGCGACGGCGACGTGAATCAGTAGCTGAGCGACACCAGCGGCTTCAGCCCAATTCAAGACTACGTGCGCGACTGACGCGTACGCTTCCATGATCATGACGATGTAATGCAACATACTTGTCCATCGCTACTATTCCACAGTTTCCTAATTTTCTAAACTCTAATGACTGCTATACTATGCCGTCATGTACGACGCGAGTTTCGCGGCGAGCGACGAAACTTCTTGGTCGGCGGCGACTCGAGCGGCGACGTCCAACGCCGGACGTAAAGCGCCTAAATGCGGTTCAATTGCGCGCAGCACTGGCTCATCCCCGGCAAGTAGCGCCGTGGCGACGCGCGTGGCACCCATGCGTACTACATCTCCGCACGCGTGGTCACGAAGAATCGATGTGATGGTTTGTACGAGCGGTACGGCGTGCTCGACGGCATCGGCGCTCGCGGCGGCGTGGAACACCATCATCAATGCTTGTAACGCCGCGGCTCTTATCTCGGGCTCACCGCGATGCTCGGCACACGTCACTAATTGTGGTACGCATGCGTTGACGAGTGAGTGTGTGTGCGCGGATTGAGGTCGTCGTGCGGTGGCGATGATGACGTTCATCATCGCCAGGCGCAGCGGAACATCCCGTCGGCGCTTGACAGCGTTGATCCACGCCGGGGCATCGTTGTCGTCAAGCGCACCGCATGCAAGGCTTAGCACGCCTCTGAGTGTCGGACGCGACAGTAGTGATGAAGATGCCGCCTCGGATGTCTTTACGGCCAAATTCTTGATTTCATCGTCAGAGATTTCGACGATGAGCGCGCGTCCAGACGTAGCCATCGGCGCGTCGTTCAATCGCAGTGCCGCCGCCGGCGATTGCGGTTCGAGTAACGCACTGGAAGTCTGCGGCGTCTTCGTAGACATGTTGTTATCATCGCGATCGGTTGGCGATTCACTCTCAGCGACAATCAACGACGCCAGCGTCTCCATGGCGCCCATGTGTAACTTTGTCACGTCCACATCATCCGCAGACGCCGTGGGCCAGGTGAGCGCATCTGCGGCGAAAGTCCGAAGTTCATCTCTTCTAGCATCCGAAAGTGCATCCACACCTCGACTGGCTAACGCACAATTACACGAAAACATGCACGTCCGTACTCTAGCGAGATCATCACGCGATACTTTTGCTCCGGCGTACGCGTCGCGAAGCGCTGGGAAGAGTTCGCGCTCAATGATATCGGACGGCATGCGTCCGAATACTTCGGATGCGACGCGTCTGACGTCTTCGTACTCGTTTTGAATGTTCAACATTCGACGTAGAACGTGCGCATGAACGTCCCTGACGGATGATACGTCGTCAAAGGCGTCGAGCGGAAGCGCGCGGAGCACCAATACAGGCGCCAGTCTGTCGAAAATGTCAATCGCACCTTCTTCGTCGTCGCCACTTCCCGATGATTTATCGTCGCTCTGTGAGTTGAATACGGCAATGCAACTGTCAAATACGCGCGTGCGCGCTGGAAGAACGCCAATCCACGGCATGAGTGTAATCATGGATTGATGAAACGCCGACGCCGCCGGAGCGTCGAACACGGCACGTGTGATTACTTGAGCTATGTTTGGCCAATCATCACTCAAAACAGTTTCGGCGAATCGCGTCAACAGCTTTGTTGCGCGACCGATCGCATCAGCGGTCGTTTTTGCGCGCTCCGCGTCCGCGCCAGCGTCTTCGGTTCGACTCATGGACACGAGCGCGGAAAAGTACGTTTGCATGGCTTGAGCCGGCGAGCGTTGCTCGCTCAACATGGATACGAATGCATCACCAGCAGCCGCGCGCTCTTCAGCATCCTTGGAAACCAAAAGACGAATGAGTGTTGGAAGCATAGTTTGAGGCGGTATATGAGCAAACACAGCTGTAGCCGCTTTACGCGATTCCATGTCCTTGTCTTTTAATCTCGGAAGCGTCGTCGTCGTCACCGCGGCGATGGTGTCATCAGTCATCTCTCGTCCGAGACGCAGTACTTCACTCAAAACATTCAACGCACTAATTTTGGCGCTTCGTGCGCTTCCACCGCAGAGTTGCAATATGTTTATCAACGCGTCTTCCCGCGGATTTCTAGCCGTGAGATCTGCGACGAGGCGAGCGAATCCTGTAGAAATGACTTTATCATCCTCTTCCACGAGCGGCAAAACACCATTTAATAAAGATTCACTTTGCTCTGTCCATCCTAAGTGCTCAGGTGCGAGCACGACTCGGATGAGTACCGCACCAACGCTTTGAGCGACGACGTTTGAGCATCGAAGCGCCGGGAGGAGCACAACGGCGACGTTTTCTTGCAACATTTCATCCAACGCACGTGCGGTTTCTTCACTCACCATGGACGCAAACACCTCACGATTGCTGTGGTCGATGCCAAGTCGCCCTAAGTTTAATCCGATCGTAATAAGCGCATGCGCCACGCCGGTCGCGGCATTTTCGTCGTCAGAGTTTACCATGTCGCTCGCCGCGCTGAATGCGCCTTTAAGCGCGCCAAGCAGTTTTGTCTCGTCCTTTTTTGACTTGAGTGGCATAAGTGCCGGCGCCCAATCGCTCCAGATTCGCGTCACGAGCCGCGACTTTGCTAATATCATTCCGTTTCTCTCTCCTTCGTCTACGTCACCGTTTGCATGAAGGTTGCGCCGACTGGTCGATGCCGTCGTCGCTTCGAGACACTCTCTCGCACGTTCGCAACTTTCCCGAAATATCCCGCACCCCGAGCTCTCAGGCGCCCAAGACTCGACAACGGCAATCACACGCGTAAATGCCGGCACGCATTCGAGCAAATCGAAACCACCATCGCTATCATTCGAGCTGAGCGCCGCGCGGCCGCCGAGGCTCGTAAACGCTTCGCAAGCCGCCGTACCCAATCGCGTCGGTTTTCCCGATCCGTGCGCGCATGTCGCGTCACAGAGCGCCCGTAGAGTATCACGTACGTCGAACACCGCGCGCACGTCGACATCTGCACTCGCGATGGCGTCGATACCGACGCACGCGTTGAGCGCGTGCGTTGCGTCATCACTCGCCTTTACGCGCGCGCTCAACGCGTCACCTATCGCACGCGCGCTCGACGCATCCGCTTGGCACATGCAAACCAACGCCCCCTTTGCGCTCTTACTCCCCGAGATGCGCGCTAGGATTGGATCGAGCGCGCTGTCGATGGTTTGCACGTTTCGAGCGCGCGCGCGCAGCGTAGCTAACGATTCGACGACATCGCGGTGCGTATGCGCGCTCGATGTCGACGGCGTGGCGTCGATGCGCTTGAAGATCTTCGCATCGGCGCTTAGGACGACGCGCAGCGCGTCGGCGAGGGCGTCCGCCATGGTTCCACGCGCCGCGGTGTGTCGTTGAATGCGTGCGACGTTCACAAGGCTACTTCTATCTACGTGTTCTATCTACAGATTTCACGACACCCGATTCGCGAAACGTCACACTCACTCGCCGCTCGCCGAGTAAATCTTCGTTGTTGATCGAATGCTGGTAATCGTACCGCACGCTGCCGGATTGAATTTGCAACGAGCGGCGCGGCAAATGGACGCGAATCTTCTTCGTCGGGTGCTTTTCGTCCGTATACGTCATCACACAGTCGGCGTTGAGCGACAGATTGACCAAAATATCAGATGATAGCTGCCTGTCATCGCAATGCGGTAGCAACACCGAACCACGCGACTTTAGATAGTTAATCGCGTTGCATTCGTTTGGTTCAAAGTTGCGCAACGTTTCGTGCGCCCGAGCGAAACGCTCAATCACGAGCCGACGCAAAATAGCTGGCATGGCGAAACGCGCGCGCTCGACGACGCGTTTAGCTAAATTCACTTCAACACCGTATCGCTTGCCCTCATGCGCGCCATTGAAGGATGAATCTTTCCACGGATTCACCGTGTCGTCGTCGATGAAATTCACGATGTCGCGTTCTTCGTCCTCGGTGATAAAGTTCTCCAGCAAAAAGTGTCCAGAGAGCGGCACTTTCGCCAGCCGCTTCGCCGCGCGCGTCATCTCCGCAAACGCATCATGCGAAGCACGCTCTTCCTCCTCATCGCCGCCGCCTTCATCGCGTCGTCGCCGTCGCGCTCGATCCAACCAACCGCCCTCCAACGCGTCGCTCGGCACGTACCCCGTCGTCGTCTTCCCCGTATGCGCGCGTCGACCGCGATGTTCGATCACGCGCGGGAGCGACGGTGCCTTCTCAGCGCGCTCGCGTATCTTTGTCGCCTTTGTCGTCGCCTTCCTCGTCGTCTTTGTCGTCGTCACCACATCATCATCACCCACCGCGCACCCATCGAGATGGTCGTTAATCGAAAACAACGCCACGTGTTTCGAACACGTCGGACACACCACGAACCTCGACGCCGACGTCGACGACCGATCGCCGCCTCGCGCGCCACCACCGCGCCGCGCGGCGTTCGTCGCCAGCGCCTCGAACGCATCGCGCATCGCGCACTCGCGCATTCGCGCATTCGCGCATTCGCGGACGCCACGCATCAATCATCAATCTTCAAAAAAAACAACAATCTGTGCGCGAACCGTGGTCGTGTCGCGTCGGCCTCCTGCGTGCGCCGATAAAGCATGCAAAATGAAAATGACAACCTTCAAAAAAGTATGTCGTAAGCGGCATGGCCCGACCGT
>Ga0255771_1000599_pt1 | contig 41525 bp, 17 predicted proteins | sample 011ome_19_FD_179969 | JGI IMG/M metagenome (GOLD analysis project Ga0255771, IMG submission 179969) | Coastal salt marsh microbial communities from the Groves Creek Marsh, Skidaway Island, Georgia - 011510BT metaG (version 2) | ecosystem: Environmental > Aquatic > Marine > Intertidal zone > Salt...
TACCGCGTTGTCATTTGTTCTCTATTATTCTCCCTCTTTCTCTCAACAAAGAAGAAAAAAGGGTGTCGTTTTGCGGGGGGGGCTCTTTTTATTGGAAATGCGCGCGGCCTCCTTTTTTACTGCCGATGGGTGTTGTCCACAGAACGAGAGAGAAAAAGAAAAACAAGCGCGCCAAAAGCGTTTGTTCTCTCAAAAGCGCGGGTAAAAGTGGCAAGAAAGCTCCTCTTCTCGCGTCGGTCGATCGCTGCGTGATGTGTTGTTTTCAATGCGAGGTAAATACACACAGGCAAAAGCGCGCGCGCGATTATTTTGAAGTGCGAGTGAGTGAATGAATGAAAGCTTCTTGTGTGTTTTTGTCGACCCAAAAAAAGAAGCACAAAACCACTTAAACAGAACGCGAAAGAAAAACCGGATATTCCTTACGAGTACAACGTAATAAAAAGCACTTGATGCATTATTAATGCCATCATCAAAATCTAAATGAGCAGCCGAAGTGGTGGTGGCGCGATATTCTTAATCTCCTCATCGGGCGCGTTGTTCTCGAGAAGCCCCTCTACTACCGCGACGAGGACGAGGACGAGGACGAAGACGACGACAAAGTTTGTTCTTCTTCAACGTTGTTGTTTTCATCATCAAAATCATCATCGAAAAGAAATGGGAAACAGGGCGACGAGGACGGCGAGAACGAGAACTGGTTGTTCAACCATGAGGGCGTCGGCAACGAACGAAACGGATCTTCAAAGCGACGACGACGATAGTGCTGTTATTAATGAGAGAAGGAAAGCAAAAGTATTAGTCGTTGGCGCCGGGGCGTCTGGTTTAGTCTGCGCGAAAGAGTTGCGACAACGAGGACACGAGGTGAGAGTTTTTGAAACGAAAAGTAACTTGGGAGGCGTGTGGTTACACGCCACCGCGAATAACGAGAACAAAACCACGAAAACGGCCATGTACGATTCGTTGCGGACGAACTTACCGAGAGAGGTGATGGGTTACGAAGCATTTCCGTTTCTTTCTTCTTCTTCCTCTTCTTCATCCGTCGACGCCCGACGGTTTTGCTCGCACAAAGAAGTACAAGGGTATTTGCAAGAGTTTGCAAAAAACTTTAGACTGTTCGATGTTCTCGAGTTTAACACGACCGTGAAAGAGTGCAGAAAGAAAAAAGATGGGGAGGAGAAATTAGCAGAACGCGAAGAAGAATTCGGCCCGAAATGGACGGTGAAATATGAACAAGGAGAGAAGAAAGAGCTCAAGCGGGACACGTTCGACGCCATCGTCGTGGCAAATGGACATTACTCGAAACCGAGAAGTGCTCGGTTTCTTGGAGCAGACGTGTTTCCTGGAAAGCAAATGCACTCATCGACGTATAAAGAACCTTCGGTGTTCACGAATCAAAATGTCGTTCTGATTGGCGCGCAAGCCTCTGGCGAAGATATCTCGCGAGATATCGCAACAAAGGCGAAGAGTGTGTATTTGAGCGCAAAGACATGGCAAAATGCAGAGTGGGGGTCGAATCCAAACATATCGGAGAACTTGTTTCGGAAACCAAACGTTAAAGCGCTTCTAGAGAACGGTTCGGTAGAATTTGAAGATGGGAGCGTAGTTGAAAACGTCGATGCGATCGTGTACTGCATCGGATACGAGTACGATTTTCCATTCTTGGATCCAAAAGATGCAAATTTTTCAGTCGATGATAATTACGTCAATCCTTTGTATGAACACTTATTCGTCCCGGAAAACCGATCGAGTTTATCTTTTGTCGGTTTGTGTTGGAAAGTAGTCCCGTTCCCACAGTTTGAGTTGCAAGCGAAGTGGATTGCAAAGCTTTTATCTGGGGAATTGAAGCTACCGCCGACGAAGGAAATGAAGATACACGTGGAAAATTTCGAAAACGATCGTAAAAGTCAAAATATCCCCAAGCGGCACTGGCACTGCTTAGGCGCCGAACAGTTTGCATATAACGATAGAATAGCCGAGTACGCCAAGGAAACAAAATTAAAGGAATGGAGGTGGGAGATGTACGAAAAAACAGGAATCAATAAGAGAACAAACCCAGAAAAGTACCGAGAAGAACACAACGACGGAGAAGTTTTGGAGAAAGCAATGAATGAAGAGTTGACGATGATGATGATGAGCATCAGCAGCGAAGGCACTCGTCGAGGGGACTCTCAAGTCGTTAACACGCTCGCAAAAGAGAACGGAAAGGAGAAAAACGAAGCAAGCAGCGATCCCCCGTTATCGGCATCTGAAAGAGAAATAGTAGAAAGCCAACTGAACGCTTTATCGGACTCGCAAATGAAACAAGTGAAAATTTACTCTTCGCTTCTGTTGGAATGGAATCAGAAAATGAACTTAACTGGCGCGAAAACAGAAAACGACGTCTTGGAGCGTCACGTCGCAGACTCACTATCCATCATAGAAGCCATTGAAAATACGTGTCCTAATAGCAAAGACACCTCGAAACCGTTCAAGATAATCGACGTTGGCACGGGCGCTGGATTTCCAGGAATGGTTTTAGCCATCGCACGTCCGCATTGGGAAATATCCCTCTTGGACTCGCTGCAAAAGAGAACTAAATTCTTAGATCACGTTGCCGATTCGGCGGGAATAAAAAATGTGAAAACAATTTGGAGCAGAGCTGAAGATGCGGGTAAATTTGAGTCCGAACATCGCGAACAGTTTGATGTTGCGACGGCGCGCGCGGTTGCCGATTTGCGCTTATTGTCGGAGCTTTGCATTCCGTTCGTGAAAGTCGGTGGCGCTTGGATTGCGATGAAAAATCAATCTGGTTTGGAAGAAATTGAATCGGCGTCAAAAGCGGTCGAGATATTAGGTGGAGAAGCGATGTCGTATCAGGAAGTTCAAAGTATTGGTCCGGATGGAAATTTGCGAACTGTTGTGACAAGTTACAAGCTCACGGAAACGGACAAAAAATATCCCAGAAGGGCGGGCACTCCGCAGAAAAAACCTTTATGATGCTTATAGAGCGCGCGATAGTAGTAAATATAGCATTAGCTAATTGTACCTAGGTACCACGTATATCTAGAAGTAATTCAAAATTCGAATAAGTTAACGGTGAATCCATTTTCTTCAGTATTTTGCGAATTAAAAGAAGCTAGCGATTTTAGAGAACACGTTACTTTGCTCATTCGATTCGTCTTTGAGATCTTGAATAACGCCCCAATCAACTTCGCCCTTCTCTGCGTCTCGACCAGATCCTCCTCTCAAAGCGGGTAAACTGACCGGTAAATAAGAGAATCGTAACGTTTCGCTCGCAGTGGAGGTAGTGCTGGACGTGGGCGTTCGTTTCTTGCTCGCAGCTGTGGACACGTCTTTGTGCAACTTGTATAGTTGCACAAAAGAACCGAGCAACACGGAACAGCGAACATAACATCTTGCTTCATTTTCCCATAAATACGGTTCATACGTAGCCCAGTCGATTGGATCGAGACCCTTGATGAGAGATTGTGTAATGACTCGCGCCTTTTCATTTGCGAGCTTTGGAGCCTCCGGGCTCGGTTTCATGCCACCAGCCAAGAAATCGTGGACCAGACGTTGATCGAAGAGCATTTGTAACGCCCCTTTCTCCGATAACTCCGTATTATTAAGGAGCTGCACTTTTTTAGAAACTGATGAATCCGAAAGTCCGAGAAAGTTCGCATAAGCGGACATAGCACCATTACCAAGTGCATCGGCGAAATGTTTCAAGGCTCTTTTCGACAGCACATGTCCTCCCGCTTTACTCACAAGTCTCGAAGCCTTGTGCAACATTTCCAAAACATAGCTCGATGGTAACGCCGGAAGCTCGATGGTGACATCGTCGGATGTTCCAAGAGCGATGGTTTCCCAATCGTGTGGAGCATGAGCCAATTCTAACTGATCGTCGTTTAACAAGTTTTCCTCCAAGTCTTTCACACAGAGAGAAGATACAAAGTCGACCCAAATGCTAAACGCTTCGTCCGATGCTAAAAGCAAAGCTTCGTTCACTTCAGTTAATATTCTATTACTTTCACTTTGCCGCGGTATTTTCGAACCAGCTGCTCTACCGCTACCACTACCGCTCGATGTTTTGACATTGTACCACTCCGACGCAGGTCCAAGAATGAGGGCGATCTCGCCAGAGTGCGTCGCGATAACATGCGCAAGTCTTCCGCACAACAAAGCTTTTTCGACGACAACATCTTTCGTGCGATTTCGTTTTACAGAATCTCTTTTAATCTCCGCCACCTTTTGGCTCAAAAACGAAGAAAAGCCGACGATACCTCTCGCCGCTTCTCCTTTCACGAAAGGCTCTAAAAATTGAATGCGTTTCTCGTCGTACGCCGAAGTAGAATATGAGCTCGAAGATTTCCCGCCGTGTCGAGCGAGTAACAAGGCGTCCTCTCGCGCACTTTTCAAGCTCTGATCAATTTTTGATGCCAAAGAGCGAGCTAAACTCAAACCTGGAGGAGCACCGGAGGTGTTGCTATTATTGGAATCCTCAGTAAGCCAAAAGTCTGTGTTTTCTCCAGCTTTGATGTTTTCCATTATCGATTCTTCTTTTAAGGCGTCATTGAGTAATTTCCTCGCGGAAACATGCGCTAAAGTGTTCGCGAGTAAAGTTTTACCGCGCTCTAACATTGGTTCCTCGAAAAGAGTCGTCAAAATATTTATATCCTTATCGAGAAATGCGAGCGAGAATTCAGACCACGTCGAAGTCGTTATGGTCGCATCTTTACTTTTCTTTCCAGAACTCAACTTTTTCAGATGCGCTCTTTCAACCTTTTCGCACGTTTCGTTTGCATTTCTTTCTGCTTCAGCTACGCGTGAGCACTTATCTAACCCCTCAAATACCTTCTTGCCCCTAGCTTTCGCATCGGCGGCAACATCAGCGAGCCAACTTTGTATGGATGAAGAAACGCTTTCCTTCGATTCCGCCACTGTGCTCCTCTCACGAGCGCTTATAGATTCGTGCCACAATTCGTCTTCTCTTACTGGTTCAGAAACGCCTGAAAACTGAGAGTTCCCTTCCATTGGTCGTTGATTTAATGTCTGAAAGAACAATGGCGTTCCTTTCTCGCTATCTTCGTTCTCAACGAAGAGTTTTCGAGCTAACCTAGTTGCTTTTCGAATCTCTGCGCATATTAAACCTAAAGCTTTTCCCAGCCTGAGCGCATCTGATTCACTGTTCAACTTGCGCAAACTCGCTCTAACCCACGCCCGTCTCGATTGTAGCAATATTTGCAACAGTACTCTTGGTTCTTTAATGTCTTCGACGACGTATACGGCACACAAAGCCGAAGCAACTTGCTCCGGCGTGTCCGTGACGCGTTGCAAAGCCAGACGAGATTTTTTCGAGATTTGCCCGGAAAACGAATGCAACGCGTTCGCTTGCGCGGTGATCAATGGAAACGTCTTAAAGATTCGCTCGTCTACCTTCATCTTCTCTTGCAAGCACGCCAGAATGATTTTACTCGCTCCGAACCGTTTCGCCGCTTCGTAGCACGATCCAGCTTCCAAGTATCCCCAAATTTGCTCCGGAGAGTCCACCAAGTACTTCACGCGAGACCCCGCGGCGTATAACACGTCTCGCAACTCTTGATCGATTTGTTCGTTTTGATTTTCCCCCCTAGTTCTGTCCGCGTTGTTACCGCTTTTGTTCGTTCTCGAAACTTCCTCTGCTTCTTCGCTCACGTCTAACGTTCCAAACACTTTTACCAACTCCTTGATTTCTGTGATGCACTCGCTCAACTTTCCCGTTTCTTCGCTCATCTGCACGAGATCGTCCGCGTTCGCGATGGCATCTTTATAACTCGACCCGATAATTTGCCTCAACTCTTCTTGCTTATCGTCGGCTTCTTTCCGAGTTCGAACTTCAATTTCTCTCACCTCTTTCACCGAACGCGATTCGAAAATCTCTTCGACTGCTTTCAAGACTTGAGGAGAGAAGGTCTCTTGTTGTTGTTCTTTTTTGGTCGTTTCCTTGCCAGCGTCGCCGTTCATCGCCTCGAACGCGGCGCCGTGGGAAGACGCGGACGCTTTGTTGGCTTCCATCTTCTCCTCGACCATCATCATGGTGATCCCGCGCGAGACCGAAAAAAAAAGTGAGGTTGAGAAGAAGCTGGCATTTGGGATCGGTTTTTCATTTTTTTATGGAAAGAGAAAGCGGCCGAGGTCCAAAAAAATTTAAGTTACACACGTATATATTATTACAGGTGGTACCGGGTACCTCATGCGTATTTTTATTCAAAACTATTAAACCCAAGCAGCCCACCCGTGATACATCTTGGATAACTTCTCTTCATCTTGCGCGTCGTGCAAGAGCTGCTGTACTTGACCTTCGACGGAACGGATTTCGCCTTCCTCGTAGCCGTCAAGTTTTTGCTTGACGCGAAGCAAAGCGCGCTCGGCATCCAAGTTCCCGGTTTGCGCTGCTAAACCGTCGTCTGCTTCTTCGACGGACGCTCCGGTTCTTTGCCGTTTTGAGCTTACTGCCCATTTCACGATCGGATCGTAAACTAATACCGCTATGATGGTTGTCAGAGCATCTTTGTTTGCCCGCAAAACTTTCATGGTTTCTTCGCAGCATCTTCGCATGACGCCTTCGACTCCACACGCTCCCATGCCATCCACTAAATCTCTCGTCAGCCGAAAAGGGACCCTTTCTGGGGTTTTTAAGTACAAACCTTGCTCGAACGCGATGCCCAAGTCAATGTGCACAACTTCAGCGGTTTTGTTATCAATCAAAATGTTCGAATTGTGGCGATCGCCCAATCCAATAACGTAACCAACCATGCTATTCACAGCCACCGATCGAGTGTATTGTAATCGCGCAGCGTGCCATTGCGCTGGTAACGCAAAATTTTCTAGGAAGAGGTGATGCATGACTGGTTTGAATTTGTCACAAATTTCGTCGTAGGTTGCGCGAAGGCTGTTCAAGGATATTGCTTGCATCATCATCTCTCGACATTTATCTGATTTCAAATCGTTTGGTCGGTAGCGCTCATGAGCAGATCGAACGCCTCCTTCACCGTTGACTAAGTAACTTGCAAGTGTCATGGTATCGTCGACCCATTCCAAAAGGCCAGCTTCCGGAGTAAATGGGATTACTTTGTAAGTCCTGACGCGTAATTTTCGTGCGCTTTGGGTCGTTTTCAGTAAAGAGTTGGTCAATTTGAAGTACTGCTGCATGACCGCGTCTTGCCGCAAGTCATCGTTGCCAGATTTTGCGAGCTGTTTGTAAACATTTCCGTCCGATCCGTAACACTCGACTAATTTAGGCTGATTGATACCACCAACGAGTCTGCAGTTTTCACCAAAGTGCCGAAAAGTTGCGATACCAGAATTTGCGAGATTGTATTCACAATCAAAGTCGACTGGCACGTCGGCCGTTAAGACGGGTAGTAAATCTAAGTCACTCAGCGCCCTTTTCTTCACTTGCGATGGAATAGGATACGGGTTTCTCGATTTGCTCTTATCGATGCGGTTCTGCGCAAGTAAAATATACGCTTCGATCATCTTTTCCATTTGCTCAATCATAGGCCTAAATTTGCCATCCTTATTTCGAATTCTCTCGATAATTTCGTGAGCAACTATGACTTTAGGATCATCAGTAGCAGAGGACCGCATCTGAGCAAATACATGGTATAAAACATGGTATGGATGATCAGAGGCCATTTTCATGACCAGATCTGTCATGTTCTGCATGTACGATTCGTCGACGCCATCGACTCCTAATCTGGAAACAATCTGATGAGTCAGCTCGAGCCAATTGTGGGTCAGGACCGTATCAATTACTTTTCGGATCTCACTGTTCAAGATAGGAGCAACGTCGTCGCTGTATTCACGACTTCTGTCCGAACTTCCTCCGCAGTTGTTTATCCACAGTTCGAAAAATCGAAAAACTGCTCTTCGAACATAAAAATCTCCGCAATTTAAGCTCCTGCGGTAGTTTTGAATGGTCAAGACTAACCAATTGTCTAAACTTAAAACTAATGTAGTAGATTCTTCACAGTCTGCGGTGACTTGCGTGTGCAAAGGTTGTACTTTGCGAGTTAGTTCACGAACTTCTTGTTCCCATTTCGCTTTGTTGGAACTTCTCATCGCAACATTGTCCCGAGTCGTTCTGAGTTGTTGCTCGAGGCGAAAGTATTCTTCCTCGTTCAGTCTCTTGAGTTCCTCCTGCTTTAGCCACTCTGTACTTTTCAATCGGGCGTCTATAGACTTGTATTGAGAATATGCGAATGTCGCCAAGCGAAAGTACGCCTTTGCAATCTTCCTATTATTCTTCACATCTGCTGTTCGAACACTTTTTGTCATCCCACGAACGGCAGAAAACATTTGAGCGTATACCTGGTTGGAAGATTCAGATCGTGTTTGATGCTGCCATTTCGATAAAAGTGTCAAAACTTCAAAGAAAATATCGGGAGCAGAATTCATTGTAGGGGGTAAATGTGCAACATGTCCTGCTTCATCGCATACTTCGTTCTGTAGTCGCGCAAGTTTGATCTTGGGCGAATATCCTTCGATTAAAGACTTTGCAAGTGCAATAGCCGCGGTCTTCCTTCCCATTGCCCAGGATAACTTAGCTTCTTCTACCTTCCAAGTTGCGAGAGAGGAGTGCAGAACTGAATTACTGCACCTTTTTGCGTCGCTCGGTCTCGGTGTTGTTTCCGCAACTAGACGAAGTTCCCTAACAGCTTGCAATGCTTCATCAAAAGCACCTGCTTTCCGAGCAATCGTGACAGTTAACAGGAGCTGTTTAGCGAGCGCTTCCTTATACCCGAAGGCTCTTAAAATTGTTCCTCGAACCGCCAGAAGAGGTTCTGAGATTGAATACGGAGTGATATTTTCCATATCAGTCTTTCCTCCCAAAGATGAATAGTTTACAAGTAGTGTCCTCGACCATTCTTCCTCCAAGCACTTCAGCTGTTCGTCTAGAAGTTCTGGATCCTGTTTGACATTATTACACAGAACCAACGAGTTGTAAATATCATGCAGTGACCGTAAACGAATAATAATTCTATTCATCGTGTCTGCCGATTCAGGACATTCTGCTACTGAGCTGCGAACAAGTCTGGATCCAGCAGCTTGAACAAGAGAAAAGGCGACTTGTAAATCGCCACTTGATAGTGCTCTCAACGAAGAGTGTACGTCCTTATGAAACTTGCCATCAAGTGTAAGAGAAAGTACTGCAGAATCAACCCTGGAATCGTTATCATGATGTCCCTCTTTAGCAGCCTCGTTGTTCGTAATCTCTCCTTGCAAGAACTCAGGACTTAAATCCCATTGCCCAGATCGCCAAGCAGCTTCAAACTGCGCTTCTGCAAGTTCTGGCCTAATTGCCTCAACATCAGAGCTGAGTGATTTGGCATATAAATCCAAAGTGTGCAAACATCCTAAACGCCTAAGTGACTTCATAATTCTTGCTTGAGATTTCACGTACTCAGAGTCACCCCTCTTTCGCACGCGCCGTCCATTGTTATTCCTGCTACTGGCAGCAATTATTCTACAATTCAAATCATGTCCCGCCAGTACTTGTGCCCACGAACCTTCATGCTCGCTCAATCTTAATTGTAACTGCAACGCGTTAGTTCTATTCAGACCGTGCATACCGTCCGGTTCGTTCAAGCATTCTTGTGCTTCGATCAATATTCGAAGATGTCGCGGTACTCCGTTGACCGAATCCTTTTTATCAACGCTTTCGTGTTGATCCAGCTTTACAGTCTGTCTAGTATGCTCAAGCCAAGCCTCAACCAGGAGTGTCGCGGTGAATGGTGCACCAACAGTAATCGCCGCATCGGCAGCATCTAAATAGTCTACATTTACCCAATACGCATGCGTCCATCTCTCTGGCGGTGTTCCTTTGGATGCTTTTCTACCTCCCATACTCTTCCGACCACCACCACCACCCGAGTCTAATGTGACAAGCGCTCTTGCACGTCGAGCTCTTATACTATCCAAAGCTTTCAGCATCGTCTGACATGCACGTTTACCGTTCATATCTGCTGCATCCTGCAAGCAGCGCGAAACGCCTATCGATATGAGTCTATGGTTCTGAGCCTCTTCCGCCGAACTTGTGTCTTTGCGCTCAGGATGGTTTTCGGCTATATCAGCTAAGACTGCAGGGAAAATCAGCTCTGCCAATTCCGCATTCTTGAATGCCGTGATACGACACAGTTTCAGAAATGGAGATTTGCAGTGTGGTATTAATGTCGAGACCAACCTACATATCCACTCACCGTGGCGCTTTTTCATCTCTGCCCCGCTCTTTGGACTTTCTTGATATCGATTTGCAGGTGCCCACAATGCCGGAGAATCCAAAGAAAACATTTGCCCACTATTCTCGTTACAAAGCGCTTTGTCAATCTCACGGTCGTACTTGTCTTGTGCAACTAGCGCACCTTTCTCGGTTTGTTGGACAAACGGTTGGAGATATTCTTTCGTCATCGGATCAAGTCCTTTCAAAGCCTCCAAAGCAGCTTTAGATCCGAGAATTAATCGAGCCGTACGCATAGAACCGATGACAGTGTCTGAGTTATGAGAACATGTCAAATCTGAAATCATAGTCAGAGCTTCTCCAGCTAGTTTGCTCTCGTCAAAGTCTTTATCCATCATTTGTTTGACATGGCGATCTATGGGCGAGAAAAATGCAGAAATATTCGGATTGAGAGGACCAAACATTCCTAGTATTTGAGCGGCGACGGTCAATAATTCTTCATCTCCAACTGATTCAGCGTGTTCAGCGAACTGCCATGCCAGTCCTTCTAATGAATCAGCTTGGTTAAACTTCATGTCACGTCGTAATTCGTCCCGTATTGTATTTACCTGCTCTCCCTGCTCAGCTATTTGTACCTTCTGGACATTCACAACGAGCTCTGGATCGTTGATTATTGCTCGACCTCCACTGAGTAGTGTTTGCGTGCGAGCTACGGGAGGTAAGCCATTTGATGAGTGTATCAAGAACGCCAAATAATATTTCAATCCGTTTGAATCTGGTTTACGAGACTCGGTTTCTGGCAAAAGTTCAGAAGCACGCTTCAGAAGCGGGTTCTTTTTCAGTTCCTCACTCGATATTGGAGAAACATATTCCATAGCTTGCAATACGTTATACGCACATTTCTTATCTGATGGAAATCGATCTGCTCGGGGCTTTTTGTCTACAAAGCAAAAGTCAAGGAGATCTGCAACAAGTGCCGCCGACACCGCCGCACTCGCTTTCTTGTTTCTCGTTGCGTTCAATAAGGTACACATGAGCGGCTGGAGCTGTTCTAGAAATGTAACATTTGACAATCTTGCGCGTTGCTCTACATCTTTCTCAGCTCCTGCCTTCGCTAGGCTCTGAACTTCTGGACTTTGTAGAACGTCAACCAAAATGATCTTCAACAATTCAACGCATTCAACACCTAATACTTCATCCTCAACATACGGCATCAAAACGTGTATGAAGTATCTCATCGTAGGAGGGGAAGTAACACTCGTCGAAAGCGCTTGTATTAATGTCTTAATACCTGCAAAAGTTTGCTTTCGAAGTCGCGAACTTGGGGCTTGGTCAAGGGAGTAGTGCAGATGTGCGAGACATCGTAGGGGTCGATCGTTACCCCAGATGTCCCATTCTTTCCCAGCTTGAGATGCTATCCTTTTGATAGCTTCAATTACATCAGATGGGTGCACATAACCTGGCGCAACGTTTCCTACTCCAGCTTCATCACTAGTTGGTTCATCTACAGTATCTAACATCTCTTTCACTATGTCCCCGAGTCTGTCTGACATTTCCGATAGCATTTTTTCTTCCTGATAATCGAAGCCTCGCAACAAAGCTTCGGATTTAAATGCCTTGACGCACCGTTTCTCCGGAGGATTTGAATAAGCTCCTGGATGAATTCGAGCCATAATTGCAGAAAAATGCTGTTTAATCAAATATGCTCCATCATCAGAGTAACCGCAACCTTTGGCAACTTTAGTCACACCATCCGCGTCACATTTCAGTATCAACGCTGGCAAAAGCATATTTGCCCAAAGATGTGCAATTTCTCGCATCGATGATTCCGTCTCAGGAGACATTTGACTCGAACCGGGAAGAAACGTCGTTAAGCCACCTTTTCTGAAGTCAATTGCAAACAGATCCGGATTGTCAAACAGTTTATCTAGTGGTAAAGATGCCATCACCCATAAGTAACTAATAGAACGAGAGTGCCTTCGTATATACGATTTCCTATTTGCGGCTCCGCTGTATTCCATTAATTCATCGATTGCACGGACGGAAACTGCGCGTTGCCTTACATCTCGCACGGCAGCATGCGCGCAAATCATGAACACGCTCCATGGCTCGATAACATCACTTGCAATACCCATTGCCGCTATAGCATATAGTGCACTTGCTTCAATTTCTGGAGTCGTCCCTTCAGCAGGTTTTTCGAGATAAGGACCTGCTTCTATCTTTTCTGAAGAGCCCGGAGCTGGGCAAGCAACTCGAAACTGTGGCAATATGCGTTCCCTGAAGATATCCAAAACATCTGCGTTGTCATACTGTGCGAGCGTAGCTGCTAACGCAAATCCAGCTGAGCACCGAACTTTGAATGAATCGTCTTCCACAAGCACGCATAAAACATCTCCAAATGCAGGCTGAAACGCGTCAACCGAGAGTCTGTGTAATGATTCGATTGTAGAGGCCAATTGTACCCGGCAATCTGCCTGAGCTAGTTCGATAAGATCGCAGATACTTTCATCTTTCATCTTATTTGGATCAATTCCAATGATTTTTTGAACCAATTCAATAATCCTTGGAAAGTATTCAGAACCCAAAGATTCGGCAGCGCCTGATGATTTCTGATCGTGAAGGCGTTTCGAGCGCGAAAAATGATTAACAAAGGTTTCAATACGTTCAAGGATCCATTTCCGTGCCGATATAGGCATCCCTGCACTAGTTTTTGAGTTTTCAGCAAGTCTTTGTAAAGCCTCAAGAGCTTCTATGGTTATCTCGATAGCAAAGGGCACATCAGGCCCTATCAACTCACATATGACTTCAAGAGTACACTCCGCTGGTATACCAACACCAGTTACTCCTCGAGGTATGACGTCACTCGGGGGTACAGCTAATTGAAGTATTGAAGTGAGCTTCTCTGCCGCAGCATTAGCGTCTATTTTACTGTACGCGCGCAAAGCATTCACTCCAGCAACGACCATTCTTTCGAACGAAGAAATTGTACTTTCTGCACGTTGAGAAAATACATTCGACGTGGTATTATTATACGACTGAGTCGAACCTCCCGTTTGATTAATCGTTCCTCGAGGAAGACCCTCGTCTAATTCGTCATCAAACAATTCTTGGGTGCTTTTGTTTTGTCCAGTAGCCGCTCGCTGCGATTGAGATAGCCCTCGCTGTCTCCCAAAAGACTCGTTTGGCACATCGCGATCGCTTTTCACTCGCTTTGATGATTGTTCCCAAGTTGTTTTCACTCTATCAACGGATACACGCACAGATTCGGTTATGGATATGCCCAAATCTTGTATAGATTGACTCAGCCGGGAATTCTCACCTACAAGTTTTGGCTCAATTTTCTGAAGATTTGCAATTGCATTGAAAAGTGAAGGAAGCCTGTCTAATACTGAACAACAACTACTGGTCTTTTCGGACGAAGACAAAGCCATAGCAGAGTCTTTCAGAGCGCTTGCATGTCTAGAAATAGCGTTCGAAACGGCTGAAATTACCGACTGACTACTTTCTCTCCACTGTTTCTCTCCAGGCGTGACTTTCTGAGCGTCGCAAAGATACAAAGCATTTATTTCTAAAGCAACAGACGCCAATTGGAACGCTTCCTCGGATGAAAGATCGGTGTCTTCTAGTCCATTTCGGAAAACCGTGACTAGCGCATCGCACATCACCGTAGTAGCAATAGTAGAAGGTATTTCGGATGCTTTTGGTTTCAAAGTCAAGGCAGAAATCGTTTCGTTACTATTATTGGTTGTTGAGCAATCTGCCTCCTCAGCCATGGTTTGTTTGAATCGTGAGAAAAGATTCGAAACAAAGGCGAGATCTCTGATTTCTCTTTGAACTTGAACTTGTTCTTCGTCTGCACCGTCAATCCAATCTTTTGTGTCGATAGTATCAACTTTTGATCCCATACTCGTCACGGTGCGAATTGTCCGAACAATCGTCTCCAATTTTTTCAACATCAACTCTTTCTCAATAAAAGGATTTCTCTTTCTATAAAAGATTAGCTTATCTCGAGGCGATGAATCCAGCAAACTAAGTATCCATCGGAATCTATTTGCGACATTCGTAGTCGAATTTCTATCACTGCTAAATTTACCAAAAAGAACGAAAGAATGCTCTGGATTCATACTCGCAATTGTTTCTAAAGCGGCTATCGTTGGCGGCTGTTCCATATCGAAAGGATAAAGTTTCCAGAACTCAGAAGATACGGGAGCTGCAACGAGATCTGCGACTGTCATTGCGGATATTAAGCGCAAGGATGCACTTGAAATCGCATTATCCGTTGCCAATGCAGGAAGCCATTTGCATGCAAAATCTCGAGCTTCTGTCCATAGCACCTTATCTGTCGTTGATATTGAAAGAGTCTTTGAGTTGTCTTCGTTGCGGAATCTTATGACGATTGCGAGCTGTTCCAAAGCTCTTGTAAGCCACAAAATATGACCACGTGCATGCGCATCAGTGCCACTTACTGCGTAGATTGTTCGCAATTTTTGGTTTAGCAAACTGGCCCAATTTCGAAGAGTACTATCTGGGAAAATGCGTTCATCTATCCCGCTGTTGCAGAGGAAGGCGCAAACTACTGGGCCCCATTCTTTGGAATGTTCTCCGCAAATTCTACTAATCAAAGTTGAAATACTCACCGAATTAGGGTAATTACTCATAGTCTTTGCTCGTTTTGAATCGTGGCTGATGGTAGTATTATCGTCTAGATCAATCAGAACATTCTTGTGCAATCTTGAGTGCGCGGCGAGAACGTCGGCGAGTAATTCACACATTGACCATTGGGCGGCCTTTACGCGATACTCATTATCATAATCACCACCGCGTTCATATGAAGTAGCATTGCTTTGTTGCAATTGCAAATATGAACTTTCAATTTCCTTTTCTAACGTCACGGCCAATTCTCGAAGTGCTTTTTCATCTTCCAGACCTCCTAATTTTAGTTGAATGCGTGAGTAGGTTACTAGGTGATCACGCAATTTTTTATCTCTCGCATTTTTGGTTTTGAAAGCCCAAAGTAAGAAATGCGCAACATCGTCGTGGATTTCTTTTGAGTTCGACTGACAATCGATTCCGTTTCTCGCCAGAACTAGATTCAAACCGAGCATCAAACTTGCAGGAAGTTTCGTATCTTCTTTCAATGTTTTCAAACTCGTTGCAAAGAACTTGAGTAATCTCAAAGCGTATTGTGAAGCAATATCGGAAGGATAAGACTTTAAGAGCTGATTCAGAGTCGACGCGGACTTATACATCCCCTCTTTACTGATGGCACTAGCGTCTAGATCGTCCGAACCCATCGACTCATCGCCTTCTTCCTCGTCATTGCGCTTCCGTTCGATTTGCTGTACAAAAAATTCACACAATCCTTCGAACACATCTGCTTGCAATTTTGTGCAGTATTCTGGAACAATTAAGAGATGCGTTCGAAGTAAATGCGAATAATCTGTTGCGAATTCTGCTCCCGCTTCCTCCAAGACATCTACTACGTGCTCGAAAATTTTCTTCGCGCGCTTCAAAAGCGGCAACTGTACACCCGCAACTTTCTTCCTTTCTTCTACCGTCTTGACAACTTCCCTCAATATAGAAGTTATATTTTTATCGCACGCTTTACTCTTGCTTCTGTGTGATTCAATTTCTGCATTCACATATGACACAACGGAGCTCACGATACCTGACCAAGTGTGTCGCAAACTCACGTCTTCAGACTGAGCTGTAAAGTCATTCGTGCGTCTGTCCAGATATTGCAGAAAATCTCTCGAACCGAGATGGTTTTTAAGCTCTTTGATGCCCTCCTGTATGTGAAAGTGAGAATTGCGTTAGTGCGAGGATATTTGAGCATAAATATTAAGTTGTGAAAAAGAAATAAGCGCAAGTCATCAATATCTGAAACCTTTCTCTTCCGGTGGTTGAATCCTGTTAAAAGCGCGATTTGTGCACTCGGAGAAAAATCGGAAGAAGAAGAAGAAGAGAAAATCTTTCGCGCAAGCAAAAGTCCGCCCAAAGGAAGATGATTTGACAACTAACCTTTCGTTTACTGATTTTATCGCTCTTTAGTAATGCGTGGAGCTCATCTAAGGCCGAAGATCTAGGATCTAAGTCTGGCGCTGCCATTTGGCCTCGCGAGAGACCGCAAGGATTTGAATTTATGAATTGTGGTGAAGATGGAGGAAGGTGTGAGAAAACACGAAAATACGAAAAAAAATACCTAAAATTACTGGTAGGTGTTTTTGCTCTCGCTATTAAAAGATGTCAAATATTCTCGTTCGCCGTTCTTCATCACAGCCAAGATTTCCATCCTGTCCAGCTGTTCGCGAGTATGCGAGGATCGGTGGCCATGTCCATGAGGCACTCGACTTGTTCGTCTACGTCTTTGCACGTCTCTCCAGCTTGTGCTCTCACACCGTCGTCGTCACCAATGATAAGCCTTTGAAGTCCTTCCCAGTGCGCGGATTGACCATGCTTTGGCTTGCACTGCTCGATGCATATGAAGGCTGGATTAGCGAGAGATAACTTTGAGCGCGCATGCATGACACGCATCTCGACGTGCTTTTCCACATCGTCTCCTTTTTGTGTTTCCCGAGTCCAATCTAAAATTGGGTCCCGGATAAAAATGTCCATAGCGCCTTCCAATAAATTTTTACCCGATTGCAAAGCGGTCAAAACTCTTGCCATATCTGCCTCCAACCATTCCTTCGCATCCAAAGGTTCTAAAGCACCAAGAAATGTGCGCGTTGCTCTAAATGGCACAATCTCAGGTATCGGCAATGTTGATGTTCCGGTTCCAAACGCGTAACCAAAGTCAACATGTATGAGAGACCCGTGAGCAACATCGAGCAAAATATTTTCACAGTGTCGATCACCTAACCCAACAATCCATCCGGAGATTGAAGATGCCGCAAGAGATGCCGCAAAAACTCTCCTAGCTGCCAGGAAGGCTTCCGGACATCCGCTCGCTACTTGAAGTTTCTGCCGTATGGCGTCCTTAGCGGGAGAATGTCCTGGATGACCCAATCCACGAAGAACTTTTTTGCTCGCATTCAGTTCGGCGTTTGCCATAGCGGTGAGATAGTCGTCATGAGCCGGTCGCGGTACTTTTGTAAGATCACACATCACACCCATTTTGTCTTCCTGGATAAGCGCATCTCCGTCAATTTCTTTGCGTTTTTTCCCGCTCAAACCAAACATACCTCTCGCTTTAATAAAAGCTTCGTGTCGCGCGGAAACATTTCCTATATTCTTTTTCGCATCATCGCTTGAATTCAAGAGTATCCGACCAACAGGTTCCGTGCCATGGACAAACTCAATCAATCCACTGCGTCGCGTCAGGGGTAGGACGTGGAAAGTTCGAATCCTGAGCGCTTTTGCTCTAGCAGATGGAGATTGTGTCAAGAGCGAATCCATCGCGCGATACAATCTTTGAATCCGCTCATCCTGTCGCAAATCTTCCGAACCTTTCGCAATAAATGCGTATTCTCTGCCATCCGAACCACGAAGTGTAATTTTCTTTGGTTTCTGTTTCGACTGTGTGAATATGGTTGCGTTTGTTTCAAAACTTACGATCTTCGCATGCCAAATTGGATCGGGAGCCTGTGAGAGCGAATCGTATTGTCCTGGTATTTCAAGATTCGCCATAAACTGTTCTTTGACGTTACCGTATGATCTTTGCTCAAAAGAAGAGAAAAATAGAGAAAATCTTCCTAGTGGGAGCGTAGACGCCGACTCGAATACTTCGTTTCCGCCCTTTTTCCATCGTTTTTCGATCTCAAATACTGCATCTTGAAGCAACTTTGAAATGGCAGACGTATTCGGGTTGATCGATCTCGATCTTGTAATTTCTACGAGAATTGGTTTTGCGAGCTTTCCGAATGTCGCATTAATGGGACCCAAGTTCGCCTCATCAGGATTTGCTACATCCTCGAGCATTTCATTCAGTAACATTGACAATTTCTTTGAGTCTGGGGGCAAACCTTCTTTGTGCTCCACGAGTTCGATTTCCTTCCACCACCATTTCAATCTAGCCATCGGGAAATCGAGAAGCGTAATGGCCCGTTCGAATTGAAGTGCAGCCTGTGAATTCAATAAGACTTCGCCTATTTTAAGAGCTGCAAGAGTCAAGTTGTTCTTTCCGAGCGAAAAATGGGGCCTCATAGCAGCCGGATACGCATCAACGAGTCGAGTCATGAGCGGAGACACCGCATCGTATGACGATTCGGATGAGAGTAGAACAACAAGTTCAGAAATCCAGTCGAGAAAATACCAAGCCGCTGTGTTTCTTACGCCACTAACAAATTCTAAAAGTATTGGACTTTTCCCTGTCGTGGCGCGCAAAAGTGCAAGAACTCTGGGTAACAAATGTCGCGCTTTTTCGCATGCTTTAGATCTTGTTTTCATTGCCCTCAGCACGTGCTTTACGAGAGTAGCGCTCAGCGTATCGAAGTCCATCGTCATAGAATCTTCGAATCGAATGAGAAGCTCGTCACAAAAACGCGCAAGGTTCAAGGAAGCTTTTGATGAAAGCTTCACGTTGTTCTCAGCTTCGGCGCAGGATTCTGCCGCAGAGTAACAGCTTATTGTTTCGTGGGCTAGATTTTCTACGCGATTTTTGTCTTTCGTAAACATGCAAAGTTTTTCGCAAATTGAGCCTTCTATGTTTTTTACATCTGCCATGTGCGGCGCGATCACGAACGATTTTTCTAGGTCTTCTCTGTTTCGGATCGTGGATAAAATGGATTCCAAATCTTCCGCATCGTTCGTAACTGATAATTTCCCTTTGAGCTTAGCTTTTGCATACTTCCATTCTTTCTCTTTGTCCGAATTTTTAATCGCTTCGCCATATTTCTGCAAGAACTTCAAAGACAATTTTGTTTCTCCAACTCTCCGCAAACCTCGACTTGCGTGCCAGCAGGCATCAATATTAGCCTGTTTAATCGAATTCTTTGATGTCTGCTTCGCGAGGTGCGATAGAGCTTCCAAACAGATGGATCGAAACGATGATACACGCTCCCATACTTCAACAGAATCGTAACTTGTAGAAGGCCACCTCATTTGCCATTTTGACAGCGTGCTCTTTAAACCTTTCTCAAATTCAGCCATCTCATTTTTTGAGATGGGGATCCTCGACAACGTTGCGCAGTGCAACACTTCCTCAATTTCAACGCACGGTTGTAGAGACTGCAAGAGCGCACGACGAACAGCAACTGCTTTTGGGTGCGTTGAAGACCAGCGCGTAGCAAATCTGTCGCGAACGTCTCGAATAATAGTTTTGGAAGTATCTTCGAGTTCATTTACGAAAGCTCTGACAGCAAATTCAACGCCTAAATCTTGTAGTAATAAGGCGTGCCTTGTGTAGTCTTCGTCCGCCTTATCCGTACCACTTTTATATAGGAAGTCCAAAAACCCGCCCATATTTAGTGTCGGCTCTCTCAAGGCAATTCTAATGGCAGCTGCGCTCATATCTCCACCGGAAGCTTCACCAGAAACACCCCTAAGTTCTTCGCCGCTAACTGTTAGCAAATTCGATGTTTGGCGCCACTCTCCAGCTTTAACGCATCTCTTCACATTTTCATCGAATTCGTTGAAAGCAGATGACCATTCACCTAGCCGTTCTGCGCATCGAGTACGTTCTCGCGTCCAGAAGCGCCATTCTACAGTTTCTGTATTGGTATTGTTTTGCTTCATTTTTTTGTAGATTTTACCCGCTTTTTTTGCATCTCCTGCTAATTGCGCTTTGAGCGCAGAATGCGTCTGTTCATCATCGTCGAATGCTTTAGCTACAGATAATAAAGCAGCATCTCCATCACCAGTGGCGCGATGCAAAGCAGCCATAGCGCGCCATGTGAAATTAGTGGAGTTATCCGCAGAATCTTCTGTTAATGCAGTTGATTTTTTGCCCATCAAAGTTGATTCCAAAGCTATGATGCCACCAGCTAAACAATCCCCTGCAAATGCAATGCGTCGTAAATCTTTCGGTGATACTCTCGACTCTTTATCAGCAGCAGAAGCTCTCAGCACCCATGATGCGAGAAATACGTTAGAACCCTTGATACTTTTAGCGAATGCGTACAAAAGATTCCGTGCCTGTTCTCGTTGTGATCCACCTGGAACTGCGTTTTTCCAAGGCTCATTCGTCTCTTTTATCGTCAAGCGAGACTTTTCCGATTGGGCCGCGTTCCACAACGCTGATAATAGCAATACCGAAATCGCATGATCGCGCTTCGCAAGCGAAACTAATGGTGCAAGAATTTCAGCGCGTGAAATTTTGACATCTGGGAGCTCCCCGTCGCGATATCGTCTGACTAAGTGCACCGCATGTTTTCTTTGCTCTCTGCTGTGCTTCTGAAGAGCACGATATTTTCGAGCCTCCAATGATGTTGCAGTTTCGTCCTTGCGCTTGTAGTAGTCTTGTGAAATCGTCCTTTTTGCCGGCCATTTAGAAGATCCGTCTATTGTTGTTTGTTTTTGATGATGCGTGACTTGCGTCTGCGGAACGGGAGGCAATGTGGACCCAAAAAGAGGATCTCGTTGCAGCGTGCCACTTTGTGCTTGCTCACCAATCAACCACTCTGGTAAATCACCAGATTCTTCCATTCCTAGAGTAGACGATGAGAACATTATCCTAGAACCTCCGCTTCGTACTTTCGTAACGTCGGAAACCAGCGTTGCCGCTTGCGCCTGTTGAGTGGCTATTGCTAACGTTCCCAGAGCAGCCGGTGTCGCACGAATGAGCCCTGGTGCAGGCTTATGCGGTACTCCGACCACATTTCCTGGAACAAATCGACGTCCAGATCCAGGCAAACCACTTGATGAAGTTAATGTCATTTGGGTACCCATTGTTGAAAATAACGGCGTCATTGGCAAGCTAGAGCCTTGCCAGTCCGTATTTATGTTAAGTTCGGTGAGTTCACAATCTGCCAAATCGTCTTCAGCGACAGTCTGTTCGTAGTCTTGATGCGTTTCAGGAATAGCAAGTACTAACGCACAAGTTGCCTTTATCCACGAGTCCTCCGCACTCGCAGATGGCGGTGTTTTCATAAGATCTAGTAGTCTCTCACCCAAGGTGTACACGTGATTGACCTTTTCCCAATGTTCTCTAGCAGCAGCCCGCCCTGCACCTTCATTTGGATCAGCCATTGCACGAAACAAGGGTCCCATAACAACGCCTTCTTTTCTAAATTCGGGGAATGCATGCAAAACAGCGGCGCATAACTTTGCCTGTGCAGCTCGTACTCTTGTTGCTACTGGCGACGAAGATTGAAAAACACGGTCAATTTTATTCATTACGACAAGCCAAAGACGTTTTGACTCGCTATTCAGTAATTCCGCATCGCAAGTATCTTCCGAAGCATTGGTGGCCTCCGATGACGCAAATAACACTCCCCGGGCGAGAATTTCCATCAAAAGAGCATGAGTTTGAGGGTCTCTGTTATCTAAGAATGATTTCATCCTCGGAAGCAGTTGCTTGGCGCATTCAATATTATTTTCGCTACTAATTATATCGTGAGATAAAGCGCACAAAGCGACATAACGCGGTTCGCCGTAAATTTTGTCCAAAGAGCTTTGCACTATACTTGCAAAATCAGTTTCATATGGATAAGGAGGGTAATGCTTTGATATTCGATCCAGAGCTATCAAAAAAAGATCGAGTTTGTGTTGCTTTAAAGTGTGAAGACGCGCGGACAAGTCACGAACCCACGCTTCTTCCTCCTCCTCACTCGTTTCCAGAGCCATCCGTTTTTCTGCTCGTTTTGCCAGTGCGAATCCAACAAGTGATGCTGCTGCTTCATGACATTTCCGACCCGAAGTTGCATCTGGTTTCATCAGGCAATGATGAACCACCGCTCTTGTCAGCGTGATATCTGATCTCCAATCATTTTCATGACTTTGCGTTTCTGAACTAAATTTTACGACCGTTTTCTTTCCGGTAATATCCAGAATACCATCTGCAACAAAAGCGCCAATCATTTGAACACCCGCGATTCGTCGAAGTCGACCCGTTTCCTCTTGACTCGGTGTTTTCACCAATGTCTGCAATTCTTTCAAAGCGTCGTAGAACGTGTTGTATACCGTATTCGAATCGAAGTTTGACAATATACAGTCTCGTAGTTTACGCGCTAAACGCGTTCCGAGCGCGACGTTCTCACGAAGTTCGACCACGGAACCAGTCGGTGAGTTACGAATCACGAAACAAAGCAGATTAGAAAGCGCACACCTTGTGTCAACAGTCCACGTTTCTGTGCACTCCAATGCCATCACTATTATTTCCCGGCAAGGAGAAGGAATGATATTTTCGCGCTGAAAGTGGGTTTTTGATCCTTCAGTGGACTCATTGCAATATTTTGATACATCAATCAGTGCGATAACTACAGCGCTTAAAAGATCTGGTGCTATCGTTCGAAAAAGAGACATCTCAGTATTTGATTCGTTATTCTTTGCGTTTTTCGCTGGATTAAACGCTTGAATTGAAACGCGCTGCGCTCTCAACACCGCTTTTGCTATTGCAAATCTGATGTGAGGTAACAATTGCACGTCCTTCAGCAACATTACTATGCGGCCAATTAAAGTGCTTCCAGAAAGAGAGAGATCTTCTGGAGCACCCTGCATCGCGATATCTAGTAAAAAATAAAAGCCATTGGAAACAGAAAATGCTTCCAAATTATCACGGATTGAATGTGATAAGGACTCCGCGGATTCTTGCGGATAACATGCATCCATTCTTGGATGAGACACATTATTTTTAGCTAGCTCCGTTGGTTCCGCATTAGTTTTTATTGTCAACGTGGGATCGAGATTCAATAGCGTGGAAGAAAGCATTGTAAACGGAAGTGCATTTTCTCCCTCCGCTTTGCTCGCATCTTGCAACACTCCAGGTGTTTCGTATTTTGACCATATCGGTTCCATATAGCATGGAGAATTCCCATCAATCAAGCCATTGAACCGCTGTGCATCGCCTTGTAGAAGAGTATCGAAAAACTTCACTATTTTTTCTTTTGTCTGTGTTCGATTGAGTAGCGCAGAGAATGTCTCAAAACAAACTTGCCGAATACGCAGACAAAGTTCCTTATCTACTTCAAAAATAATCTTACCAGATGCGCCTTTCCCTTTAATTTCGACGAGTGCACGCGTCGAAACTATTTGATTAAGATTTTTCTGCTTCTCCGCTGTATTTTGCAATTTTGGGCGAACATTCGCAATCTGCTCTTTCGAGCACTGCTGGTAAAGTCCATTCATAATTATAAATGCATTCAATACGTTCGTAGCATCAGCATCTGTGTTCGATTCGCCTCTATTGTTGCGCTCTAAGACTTCCACGATCGCATCCACTCGTTCGGATATGAAAGTGCAGACCGCGGATGAACTTGAATTCATTAAAATCACGCTCAAAAGTCGACCGCACACCCTTTTCTGGTACGTTTCTCTATCTTTCTCGAACGCTAAGATGAACAACTCTACCGCAAGCGCTTCATCCCACGCGTTTTCAACCGAGTTCATCGCCTTTGTCATAAACTTTAACGTCTGATCACTGTATTTATCTTCAATCAGTGGAAGCACAACGCGCATGAGATGGCTTTTTGAACACGATTCTCGAAACGACCGAAGGATCGCATCTTTCGTTCCTTCGGCGACGCCAGAGGAGTCCCATGGATCCAATTCTACTGCCTTGACATGTTTCACAAGATCTGTCAACGCTTCTATGACAATAGCAGAACACACGTTGTTCCTGTCTATTCCATCCTGGAGTAAAATCTGCATTGAAATTCGTGTGGCTTCTATCCGTGCTGAGGAACTCGAATCTAGTCGCAAACATGTTGCCAACGCGTCTCCTATAAAGTATGCCGCATTTTCTTGTTCCTTCTTCTCTTTCTCATGGTTAACCTCGGTGTGGAATAACACTCGATTTTTCTTCAATGATGCATCAAGAATCAGCGCACGTTCAATAATAGCTAAAGCTCTGCGCTGGCACCTCGCGATGATATCATTTGATCGAGATGAGTCAGATTTAACAAGTGGATCGAGGATAAGTATGTGTTTCGTAAACGCAAGCAAGACTGAACGTGCGTGTATTCCCGCATCTGTAAGCACTGATATCAGTAGAAGCGTCGCAATCCTTCCACCCGGCGAGGAAATGTCGTTCGCCGCTCGATCTAGAATTGATGTGGCATACTTCTCAAAATCAAATGTGACGTAATTCGTAATCAATTTGTGGAAGGATAAGTAAAACAATTCACCCTTTTCTTGCTCGAGGCGAGCAATCTTCTCCTTTTTTCTGCGTTGGGTGGACGCCATGCCAGCATTTTGTTGTGCACTTGTGAAAAATGACCCGTCCTCCAATTCATCGTCTCTTCTTAAAATAATTTCCATGATTCGATGAGCGTCAATACCAAGTTGAAACGCTAAACGCAAAATTTCAGTTCCTACAGCTTTTTGTCTTGGATTGGCTGATTTACCTAGATTATACACAACCATTACTAATCTCTCACCGATAACTCCGCTCTGCATCTCTTCCTGCGGTAAAATACCTCGTAGCAATTTAATTTCGAATAGCTTTCTGTAGCCCGTGACCAATCTCGCAGCTTTGGAACACCCTGAAGTGCTTGAGAGATTCACGCACCCAAGATCACCTGTTGAATCTTTGCTCACTCCTAACCTAAGATCTTCTAGAACTTTGGTGTTCATCTCCTTCAAATACGGAGGCAATCTGTCTCCATATTCTTTGACGAGTAAATTCAGCTCCTTCAAAACTCCAGCCGAAGTCGCTGAAATGCGTGCTTCTTCTTGCGGTTCAGTTTCAAATGACTCCAGCGACAAGAATGATTTCACGAGGACCTTGACAAAGCCATTGGTTTCGACAACTTCTTTCAGAGCTAGATTTTGGGAAGCTTTCGTTTCACTACTCGAAGATCTGAGTTTCGTAATCGAGGTATGCACAAACAATAAAACTTGTAAGAGAAAGTCCACCTTTGATCGGCGCCACTTCCGAAGGGCGCTCGGCCCCACATTTATAGCGGCGTCTTCTTCGAAATGTAGCAGGTACTCCGATGCATTTTGGAATATGCCGAGATGTCTCGGCTGAGAATAAATCTCAGATGGAAGTATATTGACTTCCAAGCTCCATCTGGCGAAGTGAAACGCACTTCTTGCGGCATTAAGCCAGCTTATAGCAGCATCGCACTTTGCTGGATCGCTCGGCCCAATTATAGTATTCGAGACGTTTACATTTTTCACTTCATCAAATAGATCCGATGTGAAAGGAAGTCCTTTATCATCTATATGCCCAAGAATGTCGAATTCGCACGTCGGGTATAAAACACAAAACGCATATTGCGACTCTAGTCTTAGTCGTCTCTCTGGTCTCGCTACTCCGTCATCAAATATCCACACGACAATATCACGGAGTGTTTGAAAAGATCCCGACCTTGCTGGCTTGGAAGGCTGCATGAGTAAACGCGCGTGTCTCTTACAAACACGTACTACCAATCGCGATAAACGCGCCGTGGCATCCTCCGCGGCATCTTTTGACTGCGTAAAAGAAGCCAGACGAAACGATCGAAGTGTGACCTCCAGCATCTCCAAGATGTGATTTTTCAAAATCTCCGTAGCCGATCCATCTTGCGTTTCGAATAGTTCCAGACAACGTAACGCAGCACTGGAAGCCCCAAGACGTCGATTTGAATCTGGATGCGACATTAGTGAGTATAATCGGCGCAAAATACTCTTCACATTTACGGCGTTTTGAACATCCGTCATCTGTTTTATGCTCCACTTAAGCGCTTCGGCAGCTAATGCTGCGCATAAGTCACGCTTGACGCCAAAGCGAGCATCAGCAACACCAAGAGTAATGGCATCAAGTAATGCCATCGTTTCAGCTGCTTCTCGAACTTGGTTCTTCGTAAACCATCGGGTTAATTGGAATGCTAATTTGCGGAAAAGAGTGCTTGTAACGGGTTCGAAATCTGCAGCTAAATCTAAGATGACTGGAAAGAGCGAACGGTACACCAGATGGAACGGTGTTATGCCACTCTTATCGTCAGTTGAATCTGGTCTTCGCGCATTGCGTCCTACCATAAGTAACGTCATAGCATGTAATGCTTCACATGCTGCGACTTTTGTTGCCCGGTCCCGAGAGAATTTGGCCAACTGCGCGATCCGAGGCAAACAACTATCCAACCACAATGTTGCTTCTGAGGCATATAATGGTAAATCTATAGAAATCCGCATTGTAGAATCCCAAAGAATGCTCGAGTCCCTATTCTGATCCGTGCTGCTTCGTTCGTCTTCTTCTAGGGAATTCACTAAAAAGTGAGAATAACTACCTAAAGAACCAAGTAATCTGAGTATTCTCATTAGCAATATCTTTTCTTCAGAATTACTTCTTTGCTCTAACGCCTGCTTCTCCATTCGCTTCTCAAAGCGCCACTCGGCGATGCTACCAGATCGTGTGTTCTCATCAATATCGAACATAGCCATAGCTTCATTTCGATCGATTTCTGAATCTTCAGATAAACCGTCTCCGCGATCCAAATATGGCCTCAAGCTACGCACGCACTCTGGAAGCGCGGGCAGCAATTCCTCCCTTCGATTGGTCAGCCATGTTTCCAGAACCCTCAATCCAGTTTCTGCCATCGGTGAATGTTGCAGTCCAAGTTCAAGCATCGAGCACAATGGTTGTACAAGGTCTTTCAAGGAAAGTAAACCCTCGGGAGCTTCTAATAGTAAACTCAATGATGCCGCTCTGAGTTCACCAGTTTTCCCCGAACTTTCTGCGAGCACCTCGTGCAAAAAGTTTTGAAAGCTCCTCGCCACGTCAAGCCGCGCAGCTTGCTCTTCGTCGTTACTTGCATTTTGGTGAGTTTCATAATCTTTCGTAATCTTTTGTACATTTTCATCAAGACGAGCGGATCGAAAGTATCCCGAGCGCTCCGCGGCGTGTAACGAGCTCTGAATTAGTTTGTAAAAGCCACTCAAAGCTGTATTTTTCGTCGCCAATAACATGAGCTCATCTCCTAGCTGACCAATCCACGCGCACATATGCCTTGAAGGGGATTCGTCGATGACTTTACGGAAGAAATCGACTAAGCCAAGAAAAGTTTGCACGTCTCCTGGATTTTTGGCCTCTAAATTACCTTCTAAATTTAACGCTATCAAGGCGTTTGCTTCTATGTTTTTATCTACTAAATCTTCTGGAATTTTCGCATCCTTTTCCTGCGTTTCGTCTCCTAAGCTCGCACCAGGCTTGATCACCGTAGACTCTCGAACACCAAGTTCGAGAGTATTGCATATCAAAAGTATATGCTCCATGAAACAGTCGTACGTAGCACTTGCCGCACCCTGGGCAATTTGGGTTTGCTGATCTATGACTACATCGATATCCATTCCATGCACATTCATGGAATTTTCTGATAAATGCTCCGTTGCCACCGCCGAGTCGATACTCTGCGAGCGTCTCTTAGTATCAGACCCAGAAGATGAGATGCGACGTTTTGACGCTCTATTCGGCTTGAATCTTTCGTATTTTTCGTCACCCCCGAGTAAGCGAACCCACAAATCGACGTACCTTGGCCAAAGCTGTATCGGGGGGGCGTCCACCAACAACCTATCAATAGGATCGGGTGGACCAACACGCAACGTCAAAAGGACTAACGCCTGTCCGCACCTGCTAAACAAACTTCGTAGCGCTCCGCCTCTCTCGTATAACGTCTGAAATAAATTGACAATGGCGTCGTGCACGACACGTTTTCTCGTATCAACTTCGGTTGAATAATGTTCAAATATCCAACGTAATATAGAAGCAACCATATCTAACGTAGCTTCATCAACAGTTTGCTGCAATTCGAGAACGTCCGTGTATGCGATCAAGAGTGCAACCTGTCTTTCCATGGATTCAAATCTCTTCTCAAAGGCGTTACCTCCCGCAGCGAATTTTTCTTCTAAAGTAAATCTCGCTAATTGTTCCATCAGCTCGTCTAAATCCATCGCCAGCTCATCGCTCGACATGTAGAATGCAGGTTTCGCTAGTTTGCCTAGAGCACGGACCGCTACAGTAATCTTTCGAGGGTTTGAGTTTTTATCGTACTTTGTTTCTAAAAGCTCTTTAACCTTTCCCATCATGCTTTTCATAGTCTCGATTCGTTTGCTTTCCTCGAATAAAGTATTGTCCATCAACGCATCTCTTAAGGTTATCAAAAATGCATCTAAAGAAACCATCGCGTTTCTAGTGAGATCTTTATTCGAGCACACTCTGAGTTCTAAGAGTTTCTCAAAAATTTCAGGAGCAAACTCGATGAACTCTTTCTTTAAAATTGCGCCCACGCATTCGACAACTTTCATCGCGCTTTTCGGAACTTCGCTGCGTTGACCATAAGATGGAGGTTCCAACGCTTTGAGCAAAATTTTAGATAAGGCCTTTCGCGAACTCGTTGAAATCTTATCTGGGACAGATTGTAAAGAAGAAGCAATCGCTTCGAGTGCGCCGGAGATCAATACCATGTCGATTTTTTTCTTTTCTTTCCCGCTTGCGCCTTTTACTTCCTCTTCATTTTCCACGTCGTCGTCGTCGTCAGAATCAGCCGATCCAATTTGGTCGTCTAATATCCCCAATGCCTTATTAATCAACCATCTTGGATGTGCGTCTCGCGCAGCATCTTCCTCCTTGTAGTCAACATCAAAATTTGCGTGCAAAGCCGCGCACGCCTTCAAAATTAAAGACTTTACCGTCGGCGTCTTTGCAGTTCTTTCGTAATCTCTTCGCAACGATTCCCCTACTTTCTTCAACTCTTCCTCCGTCGCGTCGAAAGGCAGCTGCATACCAAAAAGCGCAATTATCGGTCCCAAAGCAGCAGCTTTAGTCGTATTCTGTTGCTCGCTGCGGAACTGCTGCATGCACAGATCGCGCATTTCCCTCGCATTTGATGAACTTTGATTTTGACCGACGCGTTCGATATGTTTAGTAATCGCGTCGAAAGCCTTCGCCCGAGCCGCTTGCACATCTTTCGCGAACACGTTCGAAGTTTCTTTCAAATAGTTCAAAATTCCAACGTCAGGGTCCAAAAATATTGCCGATAAAGCTGGGATGTCCTCCTCGTGCGCAGCCTCCAAGGTTTCCTGTTGTAGCGTTGGAATAAAAAATTGGTCGGTTAGATACACAGAGTTTGTCTTCGTTCTCTCTCTCCTTCTCTCTCGGAAAACACACACGAAAACAAAATTCCCACCCCTACAAAAACAAAACGTACCTGTATCGTCGCGATAATTTGCTTCGACTCATCTTCAGGTCCAACGGCGTGCGCCGATTCTCGTCGCGCGACTCTCGCGAGCCGCGTCAATGATTCGCGCAAGGCGCTTTCCATCTCGTGCTGCTAAAAAAGCTTATTACAAATGGAGGAGCGTGGTGCGAAAATTTGTATGCACTCTTCGCGATGCGATGATGAGGTAAAAAAAAAGTTATTGCTGCGATGATGATAAAGTCTTTCCTCCGTGTTGTTGTTCACGTTTCGACGATATCATTTCTCTCTCTCTCTCTGTGTGTTTGTGTGTGCGTGTGTTTGTGTGCTTGATTATATCATAAACACACTTTAATAAACGATTGTGAGTAAAGCTTTTTCAGAAACACACAACAAAAGAAGAAGACGACGAAGAAAAGACATTTTCAAATTTTCACGCTACACAAAAAAATCAGGATGTCGCAAAACTCACCGTCGTGGTGGTTTCGAAAGATCTCCCAGCACGGCGCGACGACGACGACGGACGGCGGCGGCTTTGGCGCTTCGAATACAACGAGCAAACAACCTCGGCACCACCACCACCATAAGCAGCAGCACTACGATGATAACCGGAGCGAAAGTCATCGCGAAGAAGACAAAAGAGGAGAACACATCATCGACAGAGAAAATCCCCTAGGAGCGTCTTCCACGGAATACGTTTCCAAGGAAGACTTGGGAAGAGCGACGTGGCTTCTGTTGCATTCGATAGCTTCGCAGTACCCGGACGAACCGACGGAAAGAGAGAAGAGAGACGCGAAGAATTTAATCAACGCCATGGCGACTTTATATCCGTGCAAAGAGTGTCAGACGCACTTTAAGACGGTTATTGAGAGAAATCCTCCCGAGGTGGACAGTTCGGTGAGCTTTCAGGAGTGGATGTGTAAAGTGCACAACGCGGTGAACGAAAAATTAGGAAAGGAACTATTCGACTGCGCGAAAATAGACGAGAGATGGGGTGGAGTGGAGTGTTTTGGGGAGGACGGGAACGACGGTGGATGTAGCTTTGAGAACGCGCCGGGGAAACGGAAACGTCTTGCAGGGCGGCGCTAGAAGCCTAGAAGCCTAGCCTATATTTTATCACATGAGAATCTATCTCGTTCGACCGAATACTATTAATATTCTTTCTTCTTCTTCGCTTGTACGCGGTTCTTGATTTCCGGTAAAATGGTCCCGAGCTGACGCTCAGCCATGACGAGTGCAACCGTCGGCGATTCGTCTTTTTTATGCTTAATCGACGTAACTTTACTCGCGCCTAATTGCTTATACATCGGCGTAAACTCGGTCGTTTTCAATTTCAAAGCGGCGCGTAGGGATTCAGTATCCAATTGCCAGTTTGATATGCGCAACGCGAGAAGAATAATGTGAAGGATGAGTAAATCTTTGAGTCTCTTCGTTCGTAGTCGCGACTCGCCGTATTGCGTCTCGTCTCCAACTTCTACTTCAGTAAAAGTATCGATGATACACTGCTGTATGAGCGGATTTACACGCTCAGGTTTTGTGAACAACCACTTGTGCTTCACTTCCTCTTCTATCGTTTCTATTTCTTCTTCTTCTTCTTCCTCTTCTTCTTTTTCCCCGTCTTCTACCTTCTTCACGCCTTCTTCTCCTTCCTCTCCTTCCTCTTTTCGCTTTCGTTTCTTCTTCTCTATTCTTTTCGGTCTCGTTTCTTTTACTCGCCCACTCTTCAAGCTCGCAAATTGTAAAAGTGCGTCCATAAACGCCAAGGCCTTACCTTTCTCCACGGCGTCAAAAGTATGGTCGCCGTCAGAAATCGCCCAATTCGGATCGGTCACGTAAATCATCGGTAACAAATCCATAATCGCTTTCGGTTTCTCCGACCCACCAAAAACCTCTATCATAGCCTCTAACGTCTTCCTCTTTCCAGCTTTCATGAAATCGTTGTATGGTAAATTATGCGAGAACAAAACATAACCCGGCGTTAATTTCCAAGGGAACGCCTCGTGTGGCTTTGTCGCCTCCAAATCGTGCGGGGGTAAATTTCTCTGCTCTCCCGCTTTCTGCATCAAATCTTTTCTCGTCATTGCAAACCTTGACGCTTTCCCAATTTGTGATTCCAACAGCTTCGGCGATGCGATTGCATCCGAGTCCAACTTTCTCGCCGACATGAGCTTCGCCTGTTGTCTTTGCCTCTTTTGCGAGGAAAACAACCTCGTCGCATCGGCAGCAATGGCCCTTCTCACGTCAATATTGTCGTAATCCAACTTTTCTTCGTCGTCTCTGTTGAACTGATAGTTGAAGTTCTGCGGTCTCGTCGTCAAGTGCACCACGGAATCGCCACATAACCTCTGTAACTTCAACACGTACTCGCCCGAATCTTTCTTCCCGACTGGCACTAACCGACCCAAAACGTGCATCGATCCTCCACCTTCGTGTGCCATCACGCCCGAAGTCTCATCTTTCGGCAGCACGCCCATGCTAAACCCACACTTCTCGTGCGCGAAATTCTTCCCCACGACGTCGCACCCGTCGCCTCTCCCGACCACCACTAAATGCCGTTCCGAATGCGGCGTGTCGCCGTTTCCAAGTTTGCCATTGGAAAAGGTATACGCCCGTTCGTACGCATCCTTCCCGAACTCCTCCTCTAATTCCTTATCGCTCGTATCCGGATTACCTCTGAAAAGGTTGAAGGCGTACGTGCCGTCGGTTAAAGTCGTCGGCGCGTTGCGTAAAGAAACGACTAAAGGACCTCCCAAATCATCGTTCTCCTCCAAATTTTCGTTCTCCTCCGACGGCGGGGCGGCGACTTCTATTTTCAAGGATTTCATCCTGTGAGAATGATTCTTCTTCGCTAATAGTGGTGGTTTTGAAGCGAGGGAGACGATGAAAACTTTAAAGGAACCTCAGGAACCTTTTTGTCCTCCGTTTCCTCTTCCTCTTTCTCCTCTTTCTCGTCGTCGTCGCGTTGCGTTTTGTGCGTTCAATCAACAACTCTTTCTTTCTTTCTTTCTTCGAGAGATTTGATGATGAGTGTTTTTTGTCCCGACTCTCTCTCTCTCTCTCTTGCAAAACAACCAAAAAGAGAGCCAGAGACTACTTTTTTCGGCTCAAAAAGCACAAAAAGCGCCTCTTTCCTCCACCAAAACGGTGGAAAGAAAGATCTCTCGTGTTTTTTCATTTTTGTTGTGAGCACCGACCCGACAGCTCATCTGGATAAAAAAGATACGCAAAAACTGCGATATTTAAATCGAAAGTGAACGAACTGCACCACAACAACCCCGCGCGGGCGGACGAGCTCTAACGAGAAAAAGAAGAAGAAAAGAAAAGAAGCGTTGGCTAATCGCTCATCTTCGTTATTAAATCGCATCATCCCACGCGAGACGACGACGAGCGGTTTCTTTATTGTTCTTCATCTCATCACGACGCGACAAAAATATTTTATTGAGACGCGAAGAACGCATCTCATCAAACGAGAAGAATGGTTTCTTCGATGACGATGACGACGACGACGACGATGCGCGGCAGTAACTCTGAGCTTCGGCAAAAGCGAGCAGCGAACGTCCGAAGCAGTACCAGTGGTGCGAGAAGAACAAAGCGGGGCCGATCTGTTTTCGTCAAAGCGATGGCTGGTTCCATCGAATCTCCGGACGAAGAGTACGACTGCGTTGTCATCGGGTCTGGAATTGGTGGTTTATCCTGCGCGTCGCTACTCGCTCGGTACGGGAACTCGGTCAAAGTGTTCGAGTCGCACTATTTAGCCGGAGGATGTTGCCACATGTTCGATCACAAAACGCCGGAAGGTGATTTGTACAAGTTCGAGGTTGGCCCGTCTATTTGGGAAGGGTTGGATCGACCGACCGGGAACCCGTTGAGGATGGTTTTCGATGCTTTAGGAGAGGAAATGCCGGTGAAGACGTACGATGGAATTTCGCTTTGGACGGAAGAAGGGCACTGGAGGTTTCAAACTGGAGACGACGAAGCGCCGGGTGGATTTTGCGATTTGCTGAGAGAACAATCGGATAATCCAGAGTTGGCCATTAAGGAGTGGAAGGCGTTGAAAGGACGGTTGGAACCGCTGTACGACGCGTTGGACGCGTGCCCGTTAACCGCGTTGAGACAAGATGCCGGGTTGCTCGTATCTACGGTAATTGCCATTCCGTTTTATTTGACGCACCCGATGGTTATGTTAGACATTCCGTATATTTTAGATTCGTTTCATAAGTTGTCCGAACAATACGTGACGGATAAGTTTTTGAAACGGTGGATTGATATGTTGGCGTTTTTCAGCGGATTTCCAGCGGAAGGGACCATGGGTGCGACGATGATTTATAGTATTCCTGGGTTTCATCGACCGGGGGCGTCGTTGTGCGCACCAGAAGGTGGAACGCAAGCGGTCGTAGATAAGTTGACGTATTGTTTAGAAAAATTTGGCGGAGAGCTGCAATTGAAATCGCACGTGGAAGAGATTATCGTCCAAGATGGTGAAGCGAAAGGCGTGCGATTAAAAAACGGAAAAGTGATAAAAGCGAGAAATGCGGTGGTGTCCAACGCGACTATTTGGGATACCGTGCCTATGTTACCGGATGCGGAGGTTTTGAAAGCGCAACAATTGGACCGTTCCGTGGAGTGGAAGGAAGAGATGTCTGAAATTCCAGCGCTCGGGTCCATCATGCATTTATTCTTAGGTATTGACGCGACCGGTTTACCGGATTTAGATCCCTCGCACTTGTGCATTCGAGATTGGAATCGTCCGTTGGGTGATCCGCAAAACGTAGTGACTATATTCATCCCAACCGTGTTAGACCCTGAAGTCGCGCCCGAAGGGAAACACATCATTCACGTCTACACCGCTGGTTCAGAACCGTACGATATTTGGAAAGAAAGACAAAGAGGCACAAAAGATTACGAAGATTTCAAACGCGAGCGGGCGGAAATTTTATGGGAAACTATCGAGCGCATTATCCCGGACATTCGCGAACGCGTGGAAGTTGAAATTTACGCCTCCCCTCAGACGCACCAACGGTTTTTACGACGCCACAAAGGTACGTATGGTCCGGCTTTACAAGCTGGTGGTAACTTATTCGACGTCTTACCGTTACCAAACATCCCGCAACCGGGCGTGTTAACCCCCATCCCGAAACTCTTGCGGTGCGGTGACTCTGTCTTCCCGGGCGTCGGCGTCCCCGCCGTCGCCGCGTCCGGCGCCATTGCCGCCTCCACGCTCGCGCCGTTACCCGACCACCTCAAAATGATGTGGGACGTCTCTCAAACGCAAAACAATTTCTGGCAAAAGCAAGGTGGGAGAGAAAAATGGCTTCGAGAAACCGAGAAACCGTTTCACCCGAGCGAAGGTGGAGGCGCAGAACACATGGACCCGAGCGAGTATTACAAAGCCGCCGCGGATAAAATGAAAGTCACGGGGAACATGAAACCGTCTGGGTTGGAAAGTGCGTCTTCTTCCGCGGTGAGCAAGTGAGAAAGCGCAGAGAGAGAGAGAGAGAGAGAGAGAGAGAGAGAGAGGAATGAGACGAGATGCGAGAGTTTGTATTATATAGGTTATATTAATATTATTCATAGCTTTTTGAGGATGATAAACGTGGAAAGGGGACAGAAAGCACAAAAAAAGAAAATTCATCACCACAAAAAAAGAAAGACCGGTTTCGTTTGCGCTGAACGCGAGAGTCGCGATGATTTTCATCTTAGACAGCGTCAAAGACACGGACTTTTACAAGAAGAACAGAGTCCCTCGCACCACTGATTCTCGTTTGGTCGAGTTGGCGACGAAATTGCAATCCCTCGATTCGTTGGCGTTGTTTTATTTCAGCTCGTTGCTGCTGTTAATTATCGCAATTCATTTGACTTTCGTTTTCGTCCGGTGGTTCAAGAAGCGAGTGGATGTCTTTCGAAAGACGAGATACGATGTAATCAACTATCGACTCGTGAAAGTTACCACAAAGAGCGACGACGACGATGGTAAGAAAGGAGAGGTGGACAACTCGCCGTTGAGAGCGTTCCAAGAACTGTTTCAACCGACACCGGAAAAAGAATTGAAGGTGCCAGAATCAGCGAAGAACGGTACTACGACAAAGACGAAAACACCGTCGACGCCGCCGCCGCCGAATACGGACGGAACGAAGAAAGAGGGAAAGAAATCGCCGTTGCGAAAACTGAGTTTCGAGAACGGCAAGAAAGGGGAAAAGGAAGAAGAACAAAAACAAAACTCGCCGTTTTCCTTCCTGAACAATTTGTTTCCGGAACCGAATTACGTCGGGTATGTGACCAACGCCGACAAGACGTACACCACCGTATTGATGAAAGACCAAACAAAGAAGAGAAAAGAGAGGAGAGTTAAATTTATACCAGATTTTGTGGCTGATAAAATCAAAACGCAACTGTTGTGCGACGAGAGAGACTGGCCGTTGGTGGAGACGCTGGCGAGCGTTTGCGTGTACTTACCGTTGAGCATCTTCCTTTTAGTGACGGTAATTAACATCGATGAGTTGAAAAATCGCAAAAGAGATCACTTTGTTGGATTCGTGTGGTTGGTAGTCACGCGCGCTTTGTTTGGGAAACAATTCATGTCTGTTTTGAGTAAGTTTTCAAAGTACGATGTATTTAAAGGGAAAACTGCTCGATTTTTGAACCGCGTTCCGTCGATTTTGTTGGCGCCAGCGTTTGGTGTGCCCAGTGGGGTATATTTTTTCCACCGAAGCGCAGTGATGCCGGATGAGTGCGCGTTCGATAAAGACCAAGATCGAGTGAGAAATGCGAAAGTATTAGCATCCACGAGTAAGTACCAAAGAGACTCGATATCGCAATTTATTATGTATTGGATTCGAAACGCCGTATTCGGCCCGATCGAGCTCACTTTGTGGGTGTATAAGAACAGAAGCGTAAAAGATGCGCTCAAAACTGTCGTCGGCTTTTATTTCAGTTACTCTATGTACGCATTCTTGAAGATGCAGTCGCCGATAGCGGCGTTTTGGACGTTCTTCTTACCTTGGGTTCTGAGCACGTGGGATTTGTCCTTTGAGAACTGGTCCAAGCACATGTTCATAACGCCACGGGAATCAAACTCAGTCTGGGCGAAGAACTTTACTATAATCAACACGAACGAGAACCAAAAGAGCTTTAACGATGGGTACAAGCTTTTAGAACACATTTATACCGGGGCGAATTCTTTGGATCTTATTCATTGGAGCGAGTTTCCGGAGAAATTTTTGGAAAACAGAAGTCAATACGGGGATCATAAAACGTTCGTTTTCACCGGTATTTCTCGAGAAGAAGTTGCAATGTTGGTGTTTTTCGGGCATTTGCGCAAACTGGCGACTAAGTGTGTGGATGTAGGACAAGGTGTAGGAGGTAAAAGTTACGATGATATGGTGCAAGCCTTTGAGGAGCGTTTGCGGCCGATAATACCAGAGGCAAAAAAAGATTTGAACGGTTTCGACGCCATAGTAGACTTCTTCGAAAACTTATTCCCGGCGGATATGTTCGGTAATCAAGAAAACGACATAAACTCAAACGCGAAGAAGAGCTCTGCTACTACTACTGATAAAGCGGTCGTCACGCCGAAAGAGAAAACGGTCGGAGCAAAGCAAGCTACTACGCCGAGCAGCGGAATATCGCTTAGCGGAATTTTTGATTACCCCGATGCAGCTCGAGATGAGAGTGAAGTCGCACTCACCTATATGAACAAGAAGAAAAACAATTTTGACTCCGTGATGGGTCTTAAACCTCAAAGCCCCGCGAAAGAAAGAAACAAACGCGACACAGAAAACATAACACCGTGAAGAGGTCATCTGTTTATTTATTATTACGAATGAAATCCCGCGCGAGGAAGTTCAACTTAAACATTAAAAATTGTACACAATTGTATTCAAAATTTATCTACCATGTACGGTATCTGTATTACACCTATTATTCATTGTTACTATCATCACAATCAATGCTAAAGTAATCTCTTTTTACCGCAAATCTGCAATCGCTTTCAGCAGTTGTTCGTGCAACTCTGGAGTTGAGCTCGCGACGATCCCTCCGTTGATGTCGAGAAACCTCCCCTTTCCAAATTCAAGCGGTACTCCAGCCGCGTCGGAAATGACACCACCAGACTCTGATACTATAATCGCACCAGCTGCATGATCCCATACCTTCTCTCTGTACGTTTTCGGCGGGAATCTTAAATAAATATGGGCGTCTCCTCTGCTCAAACTCCCGTATTTTGCCTGTGAATCAATCCGGAGCGCTTTCCGGGTGATTCCAACCTTCTCGCTCAAAGCATTCGTAAACGCGTGATCAGCGACAATGGAATCCCCCCACGATTCCATATACCTCGCACCATCTTTCCCGCACTTTACAAATTGATCGCTCGTCGCGATAAAACTATCCTTTCCTAACGGTTCCTTCGCGTCCATCGCGGCGTACTTACACCCAAAATTTTCATACGCCGCGAAGATCACTCCTGGTTTCTCCGTCTCCAACGCGTCCACGTCCTCCGGTATCTTTGTCATAGGCATATTCGGGCACCCTAAAACACCTCCAACAACCTTCCCTTTCTCGCACAACCCGAGCGCGATAGCATATTGTCTCTGGTTGATAAATCCTTTCGTCCCGTCGATGGGATCTAAGACGAAAAATGTCGATTCGCTCCCGCCTTCGTGGTTCCCGCGATCAATCAATCGCGCTACTTCCTCTCGGGAAAGGTACTCAGACACATCGTCACCAAACACGCAATCATTGGTGATTTCCGTAATCTTCTCTAAAAGTCCTTGCGCCTCTTTGCTTCCTCCTCTCAACGCTTTCGCGTCTTCCTCGGCTAACAAAGCCACGTCTGGATATTTCTGTTCCAACACGTACGAAACCACCGCTTGGGCGGCGTAATCTGCCACCGTCACCGGACTATCGTCCGATTTCGAGACTTGGTCGGAAGTCTCTAACAATTTTTGCGTCTTTGAGGTGAGCTTTGCGCATAATTGCACCGCTTCGCACATGGCTTGTAACATATCGCAGTCAGACGATGATGACGAGGAAGAGGAAGAGGAAGCGGAAAAGGAAGACTCGACTCGAGTCGACGATTCCATCCGAAAACGTCGCGAGACATCCCCGCGCTTCCCCGAAAAAGAAGACAGAAAAGAGGAAGATGATGGTGCTGTTTTGAAGAACGCTGGTGAAGTCGTGATGCTGTGCATTTGTGTATGTTTATTAACGTGTGTGTGAAAACTTTTCAACTTTATTGTGATGAATGAATGATGACTACATGAATGAATAACAACTCGATCTCGCGACGCGTCTGCACAGCTTTCTCTCTTTCTCTTTCGATAATTGACCAATTTTGGATTCTATTTTACAGTTTATACATGTTTTTTACATGACGCGACTCCTTCTTCCTCTCCCAGTCGTCGTCGTTACTTTCGAAGTCTCCGCGTCCGCTTCTTCCTCTCTCGCCTTCTTCGGTTCTTGCGGTTTCAACGCGAAAGATTCCAACTTTGCCTCGAATACTTTCCCGGTTTGTTGCGACGCCATCAAATACCCGCCCGTCATCTGGCCTTTAAGGTGCTTCAACGGCACGGCACTCGTGTATTCAAATTTCTCTCCGACGCCTAAAACTGGTTGCTTGCCAATCACCCCGTGCCCGTCGACGAATTCTTTCCCTCCGTTCTCGTCGGTGATTTCAAACCGTCGCGAAATCAACTGCACCGGTTCTGTCATAGACTCGTTCTCAATTCTCACGTTATACGCGTACACGAACCGTTGCTCTCTTGGAGAACTCTGCTCGGGAATTAAACTCGAACTCGCCGTCACCCTTACGCCGTTCGTCACGCACGTAGATCTCGCTTTCGCCGGCGTCTTTTCCAACAACGCCGTTCTCTCGTTCAGCGTCGAGAGCACGCCGATCGCGGCATCTATCCGTCTGTCAAACGCTCGTTTCGCGTCACCTTTTTTTACCACCAAAGGTTTCCGGAACTCGTTCAGAATGTCTCGTCGGAGTAAGTGGCTCGCCGGTTTATGTTTCTTCTCGTCGTCCTCGTCCTCGTCTTCTCCTTCTTCTCGAGTCGTCGCGGACGAAGATTGCCCCGCGAGCGGTGCGGTCGAAGACGACGACAACGACTTTTCGCTTTCACCTTCTTCATTTGTTGTCAAAGACGACGAGGAAAACTGCAAGCTCTTCAGATAGCTCGGACAGAGATACCGCAGAAGCGTCAGCTCGGTCTCCGGCAGCGAATCTAAACCCAGCCTTTGTATTTGTACCTCGAATCGTTTCGAACACTTCACCAGCGCGCGGCAAAGCGCGACGGTCAACTTAGACTGAAACGGAACCACCAACTTTTGCGCGACGATGGTACCACCACCGCTGGCGCCGACCGCAGAGAGTGGGGACATCTTTATTCGTCTTTATCTCGTTCTCTCTCTCTTCTTTTTAACCGTCGTTGAGGATAATATTGTTCCTTCTCTTTAAATGGAGACGTGACGAAATTTTCCGTTTTTACTCCGCTCTTTCTCTCTCTCTTACTCCTCCTGCGTGGTGGTCGTGCGAGCAGAGAACCCCAAAGCGCGCGAGTGTCGTCTCTCAAACGCGCTCTCTTCTTCTTCTTTCTGTCGTCTTTTGAACAACGCTCTGTTCTTCTTCTTCTTCTTTTTTGTTCAGAAGAAAGAAGCGCAACAAAACAGAAACAACAAAGAGAGCAGAATCTAGACTCTTCTTTTTTGTGGCAAAACACAAAAATTTTTTTGGCGCCAATTTTTTTGCAAACGTGTAAAAAAAGAAGAGAGAAAATTTCTCAGAAAAAGGAGCCTCACAAAAAAAACACACGTTTTATAGAAAAAAGGATGACGATGTGTACATCCTACGCCTCGATGATGACGCGCACGACGAACGAAGCGCGCTGCTGCCTCCTCTCCGCCTCCTCCTTTAGGAACGCGACGAAAACAACGAGCAGCTCTTCTTCGTCCTCTTCTTCTTCTTTTACGAGAGGAGGAAGAGGAGGAAAAAAAACGAGCGTCTTTTGTATCGGCAACGACAACAACGACACCACCATCATCACCATCAGCGCGTCGTCGTCGAAAGCATCATCATCATCGGCGAAAGGAGGAAAGAAGCGCATCACCAAAATCAGGAACCAGCACCGCGGTGATGACGACGATCGCGCGTTCTCGGAAGAGAGCGAGAAAAACAACGCGAAAATGAAAGGGGGAGCTTTATTCTCCACCGCCGTATCGGTCGTCGTCGTCCTCTCCACGAGTCAATCGGTTTTTAACGTCCAACCTGCGTATGCCACCTTTTCGAAATCGCAATTCGAGATTCTGTGCCCAGTCGGCGACGAAGGCACGGAGTGTCGCATGAAAGCGTTGGCGGAAGATAAAGGGGCGTATTTGAACGACGCGGAATACAACACGAAATCGGATAAGAAAAAATCGATGAAAACATCCGCGGCGGCGACGGCGGGGAGAAACACGGATTTAACCGCGTATCAAGCGGATACGCTGGCGTTGGCGGACGCCATGGACGAGTTGTTCGCGATGGATTTATACTCGACGGCGAGAGAACCTGCGATTAAGCAGTTGCAAAAGAAAGCGAACGACTGGACCGGGAGATATTGCCCCGGTGGCTCCAGTAAGCAAGCGTCCGGAAGAAGCATGTACAACGCGGTGAATCAGTTGTTGGGCCACTTTGCGAACAACGGATTGGCGCCGTTGCCGAGCGCGAGGGTGGAAATTGTGAATAAGAACATCGCGACCGCGAGAGACTTGATCGCGCAAGGCAGATAATATATATATATATATATAGTGTTGTTGTTGTTGTTATTATTATTATTTCTCATCGCACGCGCGTGTGCGTTCGTTAAAACATCTGGTGTTCTTTGGAAAATTTTCTCACATTTTCTCTCTCGAAAGTCACTTGAAAGCGTCTTCACTTTTTCTCATCATCACATGCTCAATCGACGACCTTCTCGAATAGAAGTGAAACCGGAAGACCGACAAGAGGAGGTACAGACTGAAAAAAAGCGACGAAGCGTTGTGTCGTTCGTTCGTTCTTCTTTTTCTTTTAAGCTTCTTCTCTCTCTTTCCGTCGTTTCCGCGTTGGTTTCCGTTTTGAATCTTCTTCTTACGTTTAAACTTATTCC
>Ga0255771_1000615_pt1 | contig 40952 bp, 10 predicted proteins | sample 011ome_19_FD_179969 | JGI IMG/M metagenome (GOLD analysis project Ga0255771, IMG submission 179969) | Coastal salt marsh microbial communities from the Groves Creek Marsh, Skidaway Island, Georgia - 011510BT metaG (version 2) | ecosystem: Environmental > Aquatic > Marine > Intertidal zone > Salt...
TGCGCATCGCACGCGCGCAAAAATTGCCGAGAAAGCTCAAATTCCTCAACGCTCGTCCCAGTGATGGCCACGTATCGATCGACAAACGCGCTCTTGAGACACAACAGTACGCAATCGACGTGTGGAAGCACGCGATTCCATTCTTTATCAGTGCCGGCGCCCGCGGTGTCGATTGAGGCGCCGACGCCCAACGCGCGAACGCCTCGACACACCGCGCGCGCGAATTCTGGCTGTAACAAACACTCGCCTCCGCTGAGCGTGACGCCGCCGCCAGACGCGCTGTAGTAATCAAGATTGCGTCGTACGATGTCGACGCACTCGCGCACGCGCATTCGTCGCCCGAGCGGCGTCGGCGTCGAGGCGTTCGCGCGCGCGAGCGCGGCGTCGGTGCTGTCCACGTTGCAACAAAACACGCAGCGTTTGTGACAGGATTGGAGAAAGAATATGCAGCGGATGCCCGCACCGTCAACGGCGGTGAAGGAATCGATGCTGTGCACGTAGCCGGTGATTTTGTCTTCGTCCGCCAGGTCCTCGATGTCGTCCTCCATCGTCGTTGAATGTCGTCGTCGTCGTCGTCATGCATGTCGAGAATATGAACCGTCACACCCAAGACCACGCCGCACGACCGCATTCCACGCCGCACGCCCCATGTCCACCGTGCGCGACTTCGTGCGCGAGCACGCGCAGCCGTACGATGACGATTTCGCACCCTCGCTCGCACCGCCGACGCCGCGCACGCTCGCACTGCTGTCCCGCGCGCGCGAGCTGTTCGCCTTGGAACGCCAACGCGGCGGCGTGCTCGACATTGACACCTCCACGCCGTCGCACGCCACGTCGCACGGGCCCGGGTACATCACCGACGCCGCGAGTGATTGCATTATCGTCGGCATGCAAACCCCGGTGCCGCTGCAACGGACGATGAAACCGCTCGGAGGCATGCGGGTGATTGAGAAGGCGTGCGCCGAGCGCGGGCGCGCCGTTGACGTCGGCGTGACCAAGTTCATGGATGACTGGTGCGTGACGCATAACGACGCCGTGTTCGCGCTGTATACGAATGAGATGAAAGCTGCGCGGCGCGCACACGTTTTGCTTGGGCTACCGGATGCGTACGGACGCGGTCGATTGATTGGCGATTACCGACGCGTCGCGCTGTTTGGCGTCGACGCGTTGCTCGCGGATAAATCCCGGGACGCCGAGGCGATGCCCGTGGACACGGAGGACGACTTGAGGTGTAAGTTTGAAGTCACGCAGCAGATTCGCGCGTTACGCGCGCTGAAGGACATGGCCAAGGCGTACGGGTGTGACATTGGTCCGCCCGCGACGTCGGCTCGCGAGGCGATTCAATGGACGTACTTTGGATATCTCTGCGCGGTGAAATCACACGACGGCGCGGCGATTTCGCTCGGGCGCGTGGATGCTTTTTTTGACATTTACATCGAGCGCGACGTGACGAGCGGGAAAATCACCGAATCGCAGGCACAGGAATTGATTGACAATTTTGTTTTAAAGCTGCGCATGGTGCGGCAATTACGGCCGCTCGCGTACGAGGAGATTTTCGCGGGCGATCCGCAATGGTCGACGACGTGCGTCGCCGGATGCTCGCTCGACGGCGATGGTCGACACATGGTGACGAAGACGTCGTGGCGTTTCTTGCACACACTACGAAATCTAGGCGCGGCGCCCGAACCCAATCTCACCGTGCTTTGGTCGAGCTCGGCGCTGCCGAAACCGTTCAAGAAATTCTGCGCCGAAATCTCCATCGGCTCGTCGACGATTCAATACGAAAACGATGATTTGATGCGCGAAATGTTACAGAGCGATGATTACGGGATCTCTTGCTGCGTCTCTGCCATGCGCTTGGGGACCGATATGCAATACTTTGGCGCGCGGTACAACATGCCAAAGTTACTGCTCATGGCGCTTAATAACGGCAAGGATGAAATCACCGGCGCGCAAGTCGCCCCGGCGTTGTTTGAGGATGTCCCGGGAGATGGCGAGATTTTGTCATTCGATGACGTCATGAATCGATTTAAAGCTTACATGGATTGGTTGTGCGCGCTGTACGTGAAAACGATGAACGTTATTCACGCCTGTCACGATTTACGCTGTTACGAAGCCATTTTCTTTGCGTTGATGGATACAAAGCTGTCACGTTCGATGGCGTTTGGCATTGCCGGATTGAGCGTCGTCGCGGATTCGTTATCGGCAATCAAGCACGCTCGAGTGCGCGTCGCGCGAGACGCGTCGACTGGATTGACGAAAGATTTCACCATCGAAGGCGAGTACCCAAAGTTTGGCAACGACGACGACGCCGTGGACGCCATTGCGGTATTCTTGGTGGATTACACCATTCGCGCCTTGCGTAAAACTCCCGCGCATCGCGGCGCCACGCACACGCTGTCCATTTTGACCATCACATCCAACGTGATGTACGGCAAAGCTACGGGCGCGACTCCAGATGGTCGACCCGCGGGCGCTGCGTTCGCACCGGGCGCCAACCCCATGCACGGCCGCGATGCAAATGGCGCGTTGTGCTCGTTGAACTCTGTCTCCAAGCTCCCGTACCCGTCGTGCGCGGATGGCATTTCAAACACATTCTCCATCACCGCGCCGTCTCTCGGCAAGTCGCGCGAATCGCAAATTTCAAATTTAGTCGCCATGCTCGACGGGTATTTCGCTCGAGGCGCGCAACACTTGAATGTCAATTGTTTGACGCGAGACGTGCTCGTGGACGCGATGGAACATCCGGATAAGTACCCGACGCTGACGATTCGTGTGTCGGGGTACGCGGTGAATTTCATCAAGCTCTCGCGCGAGCATCAAGAGGAGGTCATCAGTCGTACGTTTCACGCATCGTTATAAAGGGCGAGGCGCGTGACCTTGTTTTTCGCGTTTTACTTTTACGTTTTAACATTTCAGCGGCGCTAGTCGTACATCAGCCAGTTCTTTCTTTCAACTTCAAAACAATTCCAAAAATTCACAAAAATTCATCATCCAAACAACATGGCGCCCGCCAAATCAACATCGCCGCCCGTGACTTCTAAAGCCTCCAAAGCCTGAGCGCGGGTGAACCCGAGAGAAATTAATCGTGATACCTTGTCTTCGTTCACCGAGCGCGGGAGAGCGTCGACGACGGAACCGGATGGCGCGGATGCCGTGGGCGGCGAGGCGCCGCCGTCGAAACCGCGTGGAATCTCCGCCTCGCCTAAAAATGGCAATTCAACATCCGCTGAACCAATAGCGAGGACGTTCTTGCGCAGATCAATCGTACACTGATGCCGACGTAACATGTCGAGACCGAAAATAAAATCAATATCTTGCTCCTTTTCCAAAACGGTGATTGCCGTCGATAAAAACGTTCCGCCCACCTTCATCGGCGCTTGGTGAATGCGCCCCAAAATCTTCTGCGTGCCCACGCCCTTGGCCGTTCCTTGAAATCTATCATCAATCAATCGCTCAAGACCACACCTGCGCGCGCACGTCACCGACATGATGGACATTTGAGCGCCGCTATCCACAAACGCCTTCAACGCCACGCCGTTGATTTCGGCATCCACGTACAACATAACCACTTGTCCAAACACTTCAGGCGTTTCATCAATCGCCGTCCGCATGTTTTCCTCAACATTCGCCTTACGTATCGCCTCTTCAATCTTTCGCTGCGCCTCAATGTCGAACGGATCGCTATGTAACAACGCCAGCTCTTCGTTGCGAATTCTCATCGCTTCGGCTTCGCGGCTATGAAACTCCCGCATGCGCGTCTGAAACGTCTCCACATCCCCCGAATCGATCGCCCGCGCGAACAACGGATCCGACATACGCAAACGTTCCATCGCGACGCGATCGGCGGCGAACGCACGCATCATCGCCAAGGGATCCACCGCGGAACCATCCGAGCTCGTCGCCCGCGCCCCACCCATGGATGAATTCCCCGACCCGTTCGTCGTCGCCGTCGCCGCCGCGTGCCCACCTCCGGGCGCGACGAGGGCGACTAAATCATTATCTTTAAATCCACACCGCGCGAGCGAGCGATCGGAGGCGGAGGACGACGACGTGGAGGCGGTTTCAAGCGTGCGTCCATCCACCGTGGCGATGAGCGCGCGCACGTCGCGGTCGAGTTCCGCGCCCACCGCCGCCTTGAGATCGGCAATCGTGGCCGAGCCGTCGATGGTGATGCTCACGACGCCATCGATCGAGGGCACGGCCACGGTGAGGCGCATCGCGACGGAGAATGCGGTCGCGTGTGTCGTGCGATCTCGTTTTTGCGTCACAATTGCGCACGATGCGTCGATCTGCGGCGCCGAGAAGCGATGGACGGGCGACGCCATCGCGCGCAAAGGTGACGCCGCCTACGATGCGTGCGTCAGGGGCCAAAGCGTCGAACGAGGCGATGCGATATCGACGGATGATGATGATGATGATGACTGTGATCGCGATTGTTGGATTAATCTTTGGCGCGCGGTATTCCCAGCGCACGGGCGACGACGTGGTCATGACGGCCGACGCACCGTCCGAACACGACGGTCCTCGCGCGATCATTGGCGATGCGAACGAATGGCTGCCACCGCAGCGCGAGATTGGGGCGCGATTTCTCGAACGCGAGCGGGACGCGTGCGCATTCGCGTCGGCGCCCACCGTCTCGAGCGCCGTTCGTGGCGCCCAACCGCGGTTAATTACGAAAAAGGTCACCACCGCCGCGTTACGCGATGCATTTACTTTGCCTGCGTTATTGAAACGGAGCGGGAAGACGTCGGTGCAGCACGCGCATCCGGCGTATCACATCGTCGCGGGTGGTTCGGTGGAACGGATGACGACGCTCGAAACGTTCATTGAACGGTATTTGCGCACCGATGACGTGGCGAACGTGAGCTTTGTGTTTGATTCCATGTCAGATGTGTTGAGTGACAAACGGTTAAAGTCGAAATCGAGCGGGAAATCACTCGTGCCGCGACGATTGGGGCACGCGGTGGATGAGCCAGAGGCGGTGATTCCGGTGCTCAGCGTCGGCGGCGACGGCGCGGGATTGGCGATGCATCAGCACGACGCGACGTTATTGACGCTGTTGCACGGGTACAAGTTGTGGCTCGTGGCTGCGCCCGAGGTGGCAATGCCGGATTTTGTGTTTGACAGCATGCATGGGTACGGGTACATGTTATTAGAGGACGCGTTGAAGCACAGGGGCGAGGCGTCCATGTCGGGCGTGCAATGGTGCGTGCAGCCGCCAAACACCGCGGTGTATTTACCCGGGCATTGGTGGCACGCGACGGTGAATTTAGGCGAAGCCGTGGCGTTTGCGGAGCAACTCGGTGGGGGGTTTACGCCCATGGCGTATGAAGCGGCGGCGGCGACGACGGGGAAGCAGCGCGCGCAGACGTTGTCGGCGCACGCCCGGGATTACATGTTCAAGGACAAGGTGGATGTAGCGATTAAAACAGCGCAGGAGGCGATTGAGGTTGATCCGTTACAAGTTATGGCGCGATTTGTGCTCGCAGAGTCGTACGCGAGGCTTAAAAAGGCGCCAGAGGCGTTACAGTCGATGCGAGACGCCGCCGAAGCGGTTCGGTCGTCGTCGAGGCGCGCGACGCCACCCGTGCCTGAACTCTTTGCTGATTCTTTGTTACGCATCGCGTACACGCTGTGCGTGCCTTTGGCGGAATTGTCCAAGGAGGCTGTGCCGATGGGTATGGAACTCATTCGTGAGGCGCTCGAGGCGGTGCCGACGAGTTTGGAGAATAATATTTTGAGCGACGTCTTGGGCGAATGTTCGCCCGACAAAGTAGTACGACAGGAACAATAGGAAGGATATATCATTACAATTCGCGCGCGCGTTGCATTGCAATACTAATATTGTCATCATCATCATCATCACGCTCTCGTGCAGCTACGTGTGCGACGATGCGAACACAAAGGCGTGGGCGAGAATGAGCTTGGGAAAAAAGCCGTGCCGAGCGACGTCTACGAGCGCCTCGCACGCCCTCACGGCGTGTTCTATATCCGCACTCCACGCGTGTGGCGTCACATCCAACGGACGCTGTGCCCGTACGAACACCTTTGCCGCATCGAGAAGGGTTTTATCACCCTTATATCGCCGCGCACGACGACGCTCGGTGAGGAATTGAGGAAGCGCGCGCCAACCGGCGGGATGCTCCGTGTCCGCGAGCGTCGCCGCGAGCGCTTGATATTCTGCGCGAGACGTCTCGTCGCGCCGCTGGCGCTCGTACTTTGACGAACCATCGTCAATGACGACCGCAATAGCCGGCCCGCAGCCGCGGCGATTGAGTTGCAAGGCGATTTCAAATGCTATTCTTGCTGAGGCGTCGCTCGCGGCGAGCGCGCAGACGACGACGGGCGCACGCCGGCTCGATGTCGCATTCAGTATCGTTTTCACGCACCGCGCCGCAACGTTCGACGTATACTGGTCATTCAACGACGATGATGACGCGACGTGTGCCGAAATCGTGCGTGGAAGATGAATGCCGTGCACGGGAAGCGTGGAAGCAAATGAGGCAAATGACCAGCGTTCGACGTCGGCGAGCACGTCGACGAGGAGCCACACGCGCGGGACATGGTTTTCCACCGTCCAAACCGCGTCGTGGTTCAACCCGAACGCGCATGCGTCGAAATATTCTTCACAATCCACCGCACGCACGATGGCTTGCGTTAATCCTGGGCTCGCATCGTCGTCGTCGTCGTCGGTGGCGTCGGTCTGGCGACCGTGTGAGCCAAATACGAGCGACGGCGACGCAGACATGGATAATCCGAGCTCAGGGTGCCAAATGCTTTGTATCCACGGCACATCTGCGCGCACTCGAGCGTTTGCGTGATGGCCCAAATCATCCCATTCGCTCGCGAGCTGCTGTCGCATGTGCGGTACGATTGTTTCGTCTAAATCTCCTCCGTTGCTCTCCGACGTCATCAAATTCATGTGCGACCCGGCGCAGTGTACGATTTCGACGTGATCGCACGCCAACGGCCACACGTACCCGCTCACGGATTGTAACAACCCACCGTGCGCGTCTAGGCGTAAATCGGTTTCGAAAAGTGCGGAACTTTCGGTGCCGGCTTTGTAATGAATGACTTTTCCTCGGACGCGAGAGAACATTTTACGCGGGACTCGGCTCGATAACGCTGGATCCGCTTCGACGCCGCGAAGCATGCGCCAAGCGCCGGAATCGATAGAACCATCTTCGAGCTGGTTCATACCGCTGTTCCATTGCGCCGCGTACGGACCTTTACTGATTTGCTCGTCCAGTTCTCTGGCGTTGAACGCGCGGCCGAGCGCCTGATGCGCGACGTCTTCGAACATCGCGTACTTTTCTTCTCGTGAGAGATTTTGCCAACCCGCGGCGACGGTGTCGAAATGAAACGACGAAAGCGCGACTTCCATATACATCAATCCCGTGCTTTCGTTATCGGGACTCTCGTCGTCGTCGGTGGTATTTTCGTCGGGGATGTCGTTCCAATCCGACTTGAACTGTACCGGATGCGGCGCGTCGAACAAAAAGCACAGCGACACGGTGCGATCTAAAACATTCTCCAACACCAACGCGCTCTCGATCGCGAGCACGCCACCTAAAGAGTGTCCGCCGAGTATGATTGGCGAATCATCGTCTTGTTGCGCGTGCATGGCAAATGCGTGCGCGTTGGCCGCATCCGGCCACGGCTGCTCTGTCGTATCGCGTTCAAGCGTCAATACTGGGTGTGCGCCGAGTGAAAGTGCGTCAACAAGTTTCATGTACGCCAGTGGACCATCCCCAAACGCGGGTGCACCGAGAAAGAGCGCATTTGGCGTTGTCGCCTGAGACTTTAAGCATTTCACCATGTCCACGTTTGCCTTTGCGTTTGAAGCCGTCTTTGTCGTCGTCGTCGACATCGACGACGGATTCGAATTCGACACGAGATGCTCCAAATACGCAATCATCTTCAACGGCGTCGGCTGCGTGGCTAACGTCGCAACGTCGATATCCTCATCAATTTTAATCGCGCGCTTCAACGTCGTCGCCAATTCCACGGCGCCTATGGAATCCACGCCCATCGCCATTAAATCATCTTTCGCGCCGACATCTTCCCCGAACACGTCGCGAAGCGCGTCGTACACGACGCTCGCTATATTCACGACATCACGCGATGGCGTCGTCATCGGAAAGACGGCATTCGGTCGATCGACTCGTCGCGGTATTGATCTTTTTGGCGACGTTTGACATCCGAGCGCGGTTTCGCCCGTGAAACTCACCATCGTCTCCTCGCCGAACGCCGTCGACATCTCTCTCAACCCACCGCCGTCGTGGTCATCAACATGCGATGACAATGACTCCATCGTGCGTCCTACGTATGCTGCGATGGCTGACGTTGGCAATGAACCTTGAGTGACGCCGACGCCGACGCCGACGTCGCCTCGATGCCGAGTCAACGCGCGACCGCCGCCCATCTGGCGCACCAGATTCCACCTCACCATGCGCACCGCACCGCGCCCGCGCCCGCGCGTCGTCGCTCGACACACGCGAGCATACGCCGCGTCTTTCGCGCGCACGCGCCCAGAGCGCACGTTGACGACGAGCGACATGTCAGAAGACCCACTCGATGTCCCGCGGCTGCCGACGACGACGTCGAGCGCGGCCATACGCTCGCGCGCGTCGCGACGCGGCGGCCCCAGCGCATCCGCGCATGCAAACATCAACCTCGCCGCGGCTTCGCACGAAAACACCGCGGCGCCTTCAGCGCGCTTGGCGCGAATGACGACACGATGGACATCGAGCGCGACGTCTGCCGCCGCCTCGAGCGCCGGCGCCGGCGTCGGCGCCAACCACAACGATTCCCTCGCGTACACCACCGGCGCCCCGCGCGCGCTCGTCGCGCCGCGCTGATGATGACGACGATGATGGCACAACACCGCGTGGACGTTTGTGCCCGTGAATGCGAACGCCGAGCACCCGACGACGCGCGAGATGTCCTCCTCCGACGACGTCAATGTCGCGCCGCCGACGGCGGTCCGCGGGATAGCCACACATCCAATACCATCACTTTCGCGCGCAAACGCCCGTTCCACGTGCGCGTTTACGCGCGCTAATCCCACAATGACAGGTGTCATCACCGCATCACACGCCGCACACGCGCGTTCGAGCGCGATGGCCCCGGCGGCGGCTTCGCCGTGTCCCGCCGACGTCTTACTCGCGCTCAACGCCACGACGACGCGCGATGTCGACATGTCATCGCCGAATGTCTCCGCAATCGCCCCGCATTCGATCGGGTCACCGAGAGGCGTTCCAGTACCGTGCATAGAGACCTCACGCGCGCGAATGCGATCGATGTGCGCGAGTGTGTACGCGTCGCGCATGACGCGGCGCTGTTGGGCGCCATTCGGCGCCGTGAGCGCCGCGGACCGACCATCCTGCCCGCACGCCGACGCTCGCACGACCATCATCGTCGTCGTCGTCGTCGTCGTCGTCGCGTCACTCGTCGTTGTCTTTTTCGCGTTGTGCTCTGGTTGTGGATGCCGTCGCCATCGCATGAGCGCCATGGCGGCGACGGATTCCGCGCGTCCGTAGCCGTCGGCTCGGGCATCCATCGTCTTGCACCGCCCGTCGCTCGAGAGCATCCGCGCCGCCGCGATGGCGTCGCTCGTCCGCTTGCTCAACAGGTAATTCACACCGCCACACATTGCAAACGTGCACGATGCCGTCGCCGCATGCGTGGCGATGTGGACGGTGACGAGCGATGCCGAACACGCGGTGTCGACGGCGAAGCAGGCGCCGACGTAGCCAAACGTATACGACGTCCGCCCGGCGCACGCGCTCAATGCGCTTCCCGTCGCCGAATGCGCGCTCGGTGCGATGTACGGCGCATAGAGCGTAGAATATTCCATGTGCTGCGCGCCGACGGCGACGATGACGTTGGTATCATCGCCGTACGGCGTTGATGTCGCGCATTCAAAGACGCATTCGAGAAATCCTCGATGTTGCGGGTCAACACGTTCGGCTTCGTGAATGCTCGTGAATGCGAATAACGCGCGGTCGAATGCGTCGACGCGCGGTAGAAACACACCAAATCGCATACCTGCGTCGGCGTCGGCGGCGGGTGTGGGTTCGATGGTCCATCGGATGACTGGCACGCGCGTCGCCGGGTCAGCCACGGGACGAAATCGTCCGGCGCGCGCGACGACCGCGAACGCCATCGTCAACCTAGGCGCATCATCTACGACGACGCGCGTCGTACCATGCCTCGTTGTTGTCTGCGTCGTCGTCGCGTTGCGTTTTGAATCCACGTACGCGGCGAGGGCGTCTATCGTCGGGAAATCAAAAGCCACCGTCGCCGGCAAATCCACGTCGCACGCGCTCGACACGCGCCGGCGCAGTTCGACGCTCGCAATAGAATCCAGCCCAGCATCCATCATCGGCGCTGAACACTCGAGTGATTTACCCACGAGTGATTGCGCGATGTCCCGCACGACATCGAGCGCGGTGGCGATGACGACGTGTGGATTGGACACCGGCGTTCCGCGTGTCGTCGGCTCGGCGTCGCGTCGTCGTTCAATCATCGGCGACACCACGACGCACGGATGCCGCGCACCGTCGTTCGCGTGCGAGATGACGCGCATTAAGATGTGCGCGCCAATGTCGAATGGAAGCGCGCGCAAACCGACGCGCTCGAGCCGCGCTTCGGTCGTCCCGCTTGCGCTCGCCATGCCTCGGGCGTAGTCAAACGCGCCCCAACGTATGGAGCGCACGTCTAATCCACTCGCGTACGCATCGAGCGCGTACGCATCGAGCGCGGCGTTGGCGGCGGCGTAATTTGCCTGTCCCGGAGCGAGCACGGAGGCGGCGATGCTGGAGAAGAAGACGCGAGATGCGGGCGGAGCGGCGTCGCTCTGTCGAAGGACGACGCGCGAGAGCGTGAGTTTCGGAGCGTAGACGCGACGTAACGCGTCGTGCGTTTGGTTGCGTACTGCGGCGTCACGGAGAACGCCACTGGCGTGGAGGACGACGCGGAAGTGCTGGCGACTCGCGAGGAGGTCGGTGGCGTTGACGTCGGCTCGGGAAGATGCGTCGGCGCTCGATGCGGTGACGACGCGACGCGGAGAGGGAGAATACGAACCGTCATGTAGTAACGGCGACGACCCACAGCGGCCGCGACGGGCGACGAGACGCACGTCGCAATCGGATGCAAGCAACACGCGCGCAATGGCGACACCGAGACCACCCGTGCCGCCTAAAATCTGCACACCGCCGCGCGTAGGATGCGGGTGTCGCGCGCGCGGTGGCACGAGCGCCGAGTCGCGCACGGTTCCGTGCGTCGTCGTCGCTTCTTCGCCACGTTCCGCTCGCGCACACGCGAATATAGCATTCAACGCATCATATGTCGTCGTCGTTGCCGTTCGTACCGCGTCTTGGTAGAGTTGCGCGGCGCTCAAGGCGGCGCCGACGAGGCGACATTCGCGAGGCGTCGCGCTTTCATCCAGTACGTCGTACGTTACGCGACGCGTCATCGACGCGTTACAAACTCGTCGCCGCCGCCGCACGTCATCGCAACACTCGTCGTCGTCGCGAACGACACCGCGCGCGCTGAACACCACCGTGCCGTCGCGAACATCGATCCAATGCGATGACGATTCGGTTCCCCGTTCGACGCCAACCGACGCCGCGGTTGGTTGGTCAGTCGTCGCGCGCGCGACGTCGACGCTTCGCACGCGTTGACACCACGGCGCGCCAGATTCCGCGCGCGCGATGCGCGTGATGTCTCGCGAGACAGTCCACGCCCACCAGCGCGCCGCCGCCGTGCGTGCTGACGAAGATATGAAACGTTCCGCGTACGCGCGACACGATTCGGCTCGAATGGCTCCGCGACTCGAATACGCCACGGCGCTGACTGTTTTCATCTCCATGTGCCACGTCGACGTCGTCGTCGTCGCGACGAAGGCACGAATGATACGACCATTAGCATCGAACGCTCTTTCGGCAACTGCGACGATGCATTCGAACATCGACGATGACGAATGAGACGTAAACCTCAACGCCGCAGAGTCCAAACGCGCGTCTACGCGCATCATCATCGACTCTCCGCCGTGGTGCGGCCAATACGTGCGTCTATCTTCAACCACACACGCTGCATGTGCGACCACGCGCACGTCATTCACGCACGCATTCGTCGTACGCAGAATGACGTGCGCATTTGAACCTTGAAACGCAAACGCGCTCGCCGCCGACGTCGACATCCATCCGGCGCTCATTCGCGTCTGTCGCGCCAATCCAACATCCACCACGCGCGCCGTCGCAAACACCTCGCCCACGTGCGCATTCACGCGACGTAAATGACACACGCCTTCATTTGCGCGCGCGTCGCGGGTGAGGGCATGGATGATGCGGGCGAGCGCGGCGGTCCCGCTCGCGGGTTCGGCGTGGCCGCGCCAGGATTTCAACGCCCGCGGCTCGAGCGCGCGACACACGTCGCCGTACGCCGCCGTCGCGGCGTTCATTTCGATCGGGTCCCCGAGCGCAGTTCCCGTACCGTGCGTGTACAGCACCATGACCGCCGTCGCGTATGACGCGTCGGCGAAGATCAACGCGGATTGGATGACGTCCCGCTGCGCCGCTCCGCTCGGCGCCGTGAGCGACGCGCTTCGGCCGTCTTGATTCATCCGCCCCGACGCCACAACCACGCCCTGAGGGCATCGTCCGTGATCGCCACGCGCATCAAAAGTAATCACGTCCACGGCTTCGGCGCGCCCATAGCCATCGGCGGTGGCGTCGAATGTCTTTGAACGTCCATTCGGGCTCAACATGCCGGCGCTCGCGAGCGCCGAATGCGTGTCGGGCGCGCACATAATCGATGCCCCGCCCACGCACGCGCCGGCGATTCTTCCAGCACCGCGCATGGCTTCGTTCGCGAGCGCCATGGCGCAGAGCGATGACGAGCACGCGGTGTCGATCACGAGCGCCTGGCCGCGCAAGGCGAATATAAATGCAATTCTGCCCGCGCAGCAGCTCGCCTCAGCGCCGACGCCCACGTACGCGTCCACGGGCGCGCCGACGATTCGTATAAGATTTCCATAGTCTTTCCCCGAAGCACCAATATACGACCCAATATCATGCGTGTCATCCATCGGTGCGATGGCGCGACAGACGACGACGGCGCGGATGAGCAGGCGCTGTCGCGGATCGCACGCGCGCATTTCAACCGACGTCGTCGGCTCGAATGGACTCGCGTCGACGCGTTGAATCACATGCGTCGGTGCGTACGCGCCGAACGCGTTGATTGGATCGTTGTGCGCGTCGACGAATCGCCGTGCGAGTGGGGTTTTCATGACGGCATCGGCGGTGGGGGTGGCGTCGTGGGCGCATCCGGACGCCGCGGCGGAGACGCGCGGTTCGGTTGGCTCGGGACGTCTCGCGACGGCGTTGACTTTGACTTTGGATGTCGTCGTCGTCGACGAAGACGACGACGTCGCGGCCAGCGCCTTGGCGGCGCTCGCGATGGTGGGGTAGTCGAAAAATATCGTGCTCGGCGCGTCGGAACGCGCCAGAGCGGTGCACACGGCGCCACGCAAGTCGACGGCGGACAAACTGTCCAATCCGTGCTGCATCAACGGGTCGTCGACGCCGAGCGTCGTTCCGAGTGCCTGAGTGACGCACGTCGAGATGATGGCGCGAATCGCGCGCTCATCGAGCACTGTCGAGGGCAACGCATTCGACGCGTCGTGTTTCGGCTCGACGTGACGACGCGTGTGCGCCGAGGGAAAGAATGTTCTAAATCCCGCGAAGCCGCGAGCCAACGCGTGGACGTCGAGCGCCGCAGCGATGATATTCGCGCGACACGTGACGCGCCATAGCGCCGCCACGCCCTCGCGCGCGCGCAGCGCCCAGATACCCATGTGTTGTAATCTTCTGAACGTGTGCGCGTGCCGCGTCGCCATGCCGACGTCGGCCCAGGGTCCGAATTGGACCGAGCGCGCATCCGCGCCGGCGTTTCTGCGCCTCGCGACGTCGACGTCCATGGCACCATTCGCCGCGGCATAATTCCCCTGCCCAGCCGCGCCGAACGCGCTGGCGATGGATGAACATGTGATGATGCGCGTTGGCGTCGCCGCGCGCTCGTCGCTGCGCATCGCGACGGCGATGGATTTTGGGGCGAAGACGACGCGGACGCGTCGAGCGGAATGTCTCGCGAGCGCTCCGTCGGCTAACGCTCCACCGGCGTAGAGTACCACGTCCGCATCCGCCAGGGCGTCCGTGCGCGCCGCGGCATCACATGCCATTGCGCACGTCACATCGTCACCGTCGTCGTGGAACCACGTCGCACGTGCGGTTCTGGAGACGAGCGCGAGACGACATTCGGGACGCGACATTTGAGCCGCGAGCGCGCCGACGCCTCCAAATCCACCGACGACGAGCACACGCACCTTGGCCCGTGCCGGTGGTTGCATTCGAGAACGACGTCGTCGAACGTCGGTGCGTCGCACGGCGGCATGCGCGCGTAATTCGACCACGTCGCCGTCGTTGAATTCAACCGACGGATGTTTCTCAGCCGAGTCCTCGAGCTCGAGCGACTTGAATAGTCCATCCGCGTACGTCGCGCCGCGCGTCGAAAACCATCGCAGAGGTTTAGCGCATTGAAACGACGCGATGATGGATGTCGTCGTTCGTGTCGCATCGCGGGGTGTTGTCGCGAGCGATGGACACGCTGGTCGCCGCGAGGGCGTCGCCGCGACAGTCGCTGCGTACGCGCGGGCGGGCGGGCGGCGACCGGATTCTGCGTCAATCGTCGTCATCATCGATCCGAATGCTTTGGCGCATAAATCGACGATGCATGCTCGCGAGTTGAGATGATGTTGTGTCGTCGCTGGTGACGTCGTTGGTGCGATGCACGCCGCGGAGGAGACGCGGGTGGTGAAACCGCCGTCGACGTACGCGGCGCAGCCCACTGGGACGCGAAGCGTCAGGTTTCTCCTCGACGTCGTCGCCGCCGCGAGCTGCATCGTGCCATCCACGGCGGCGATGTAAGATGTGATGTCATCGGCGTTTGCGCGAGGGCGCGTGATCGTTGCCGCACGATTTTGGTGGCTAGTCGCGCGACGATTTGCAAAGGCGAACCCGCCGCGCGACGTCGGTTGAGGAACGTGAACGGTCACTGGCGAAAGAAAGCACGTCATCGTCATCGTCGCGCCGCCGCGCATCGCCAGCGCCCCCGAACGAGCATTCAATGTCACGTGAAATGAAAGTTTCGCGGAAATGTGCAGAGACGTTGGAATGGCGCACGATGTGGCAGCGAGCGGAGCGTCGTCGAGGACGAGGCGTCCGGCGGCGACAGCGGCTCGAAGCATTCCTGCGCCTGGAAATAGTGCGCGCGCGCGCACGGTGTGGTCTTTGGCGCTGACGCACGCCATGGCGTGTGCCGTGAACGTCAACGTGCAGGGTGGTGAGGTGATATTGCGCGGTCGCGCGATGGCGACAGCGATGAACGGCGCCGCGCGCACGGATGGTACGCACCACGCGCGCCGAGCGTCCATCGTCGCGCAGTGCGACTGCGCTGTGGTGATTCGCCCGACACGCGCAACTGACGGCGACAAAATTAGACTCACGTGCGCATTCGTGCCTTGAAATGCGAATGCGCTCGTGCCGGCGCGTGAAAAGTATGTACCCGCGCGATGTCGTCCAACCGACGTCCCGCCACCCAGAGCCATCGAATGTGTCTGCGCGACGACGACGACGGCAACGTACGGATTCACCGTTGCCAATCCGCGCACGCCAACGCTGATGAAATGTGCGTTGTGCGCGATGACAGCGGTGATGGACACAATCCCCGACGCAGGTTCGGCGTGCCCGATGAAGCTCTTTGACGCTTCGAGCCTCGTCGGGGAGTCGTCGGCGGGCAGCGCGTTGACTTCAATTGGATCACCCAGCGGCGTGCCCGTGCCGTGCAAATGCAACGATAACAACAAATCATGTAAATTAGCGTTATCGCCTGCGTGACCGCGCATGGCGGCGGCGATAACGTTCGATTGCGCCGGACCGTTTGGGGCGGTGAGCGCCGAGCTTCGTCCGTCTTGCCCGACGGCTGTCCCGCGCACCGTCAGCGATAACCACATCGACCGGCGTTCAAAGCCAACGTGGTCGTTTGCGTCGTCGTCATCATCACCGTCTTTACGCGCACACAGACGCACGGCTCGATTCGCTTCAGCGCGCACGTATCCATCCGCGGCGACGTCGAGTGTCTTACATCGTCCCTCTGGGCTCAGCATCCTCGCCCGATGGAATTGCTCCGTCACGCGCGGACAGAGAATCACATTCACCCCGCACACGAGCACGTCACCTAGAATACTGTTTTTAACAACCATATCCACGCGCGCGTGGTGCGCGGCGACGAGTGCAGAGGAACATGCTGTGTCTATGGCGATGGCGGCGCCGGCGAAATCAAACGTAAAGCACACTCGGCCGGGCGCAACAGATATGAAATGACTCGTCGCATCGTACGCAGATGGTGCCAACGATGCGCGCGCGGCAAGTTCGGCATAATCGCGACTCGCAATACCGACGTATACGCCCGTCAACGACGACGATGACGATTTTGAGATTTCTCCAGAGCCACCGAAGACGTCGAGCGCCGCGCGCAAGAGTAATCGCTGTTGGACATCGCACCGCGCGGCTTCATCGCGGTGTACGCCAAACACACCGGCGTCGAAGACATCGATGTTGGACATGTGAGTCATGAACGTCGCTGGAACGTTGGCGTGGTTTGATTGACGCATGATGTCGATGTCCCAACGTTTGCGAGAGATGGGCCGAACGGCGTCGGCGTCGATGGATTCCGTAGAGCACCGCGCGTGGATGCATATCACTGTCGTCGCTGGCGGCGCGTGCGGCGTCATCGGTGTCATACCACTGACTAGTGGTGGATCTTTCGCTATCATTGATGCGGATTGCACGCGGGTTTCATTGAATACGCGCGTCGAGAGCGCCCGAGCGGTTGGGTAGTCAAAAATCGCCGTCGAGGGCAGCGACACGTGAAACGCTTGCGATATCGCGTTCGCGAGTTCCGTAGACGACACAGAATCCACACCAACATCCATGAGTGGTGCGTTCGGGTTGATTTTCGCCGCCGGTATCGATGCGGCACCGACGGTACGTTCGATGATACCGCACACGTTGCGTAGAATGTCATCCATCGACGTCGCCGTCGGCTGCTTTGATGCGCAATTCGGCTGCTGAAACGCCGGCTTCGGTTTTGGGGACGTCTTGTCGACGTGTATTTCATCGTCACTGAAATTAATGAGATGTTCAAACAGCGCCGCATCGCGCGTGCGACCTGAGTTGCGCACGTACGCGTTCCAATCCACGCGAGCGATGCACGTCGTCGTCAAAGACGTCTCATACATAGATGTGCGCGCAAACATCGCCATCGCGTCCGCAGGCACCATAGACGGCATGCCTAGTGACGCTAGTCGTGATTGCGTCTCGCCCGTCGCCATACCGCGCGACGACGTCGCCCACGGTCCGAATTGCGCCGCGCGCGTTGGCTCGCCCCGTCGAGCTCCAGCCTCGCATCGCGCGTCGAGAATTTCGTTCGCCGCCGCGTACACTGCTTGGCCCAACGAACCGATGCACGACGCAATTGATGTAAACACAGCGACATGCGCTATGGCGTGACGACTGTCGTCATCGGCGCGCTGCGAAAATGTGCCACATTTGGCGCTCACGCTCGCAAATGCGGCTCTCGCCGCTATGGTTCTCCACGCCGCGTCTGCCAATATTCCCGCGGCGTGTACAACCGTCGATGCATCGCGTGAAAACTTCGTTGTTAGCAATGCTTGCACCACTCCCGTGTGAATACACAGCAGTCTTTCGCCGCACGAGGTCCATGGGAGTATACGCGCTCGGCCGCGGCGGGACGAGGCGAGGACGACTGAGAATCGCGCGGGCATGAAATCGCGCGCAAAGCACGACCCAAGCGCGCCCGTACCACCCATAATCACCATGCACTCACAATATCGAACCACATTCACATCCCTTGTCAGTGAGAGCGTCGCGCCGAGGCGACGATGACGATGCGAGCGCGTCGCCTTTGCCGCGCAAAGCTGTTCAACGCTCGCGCGACTCGTTTCGGCTCCGTCGAGCTCCACCCGACTCATCGTCGCCGTTTCCAGCGCCACCGATCGCATCGCGGCGTAAATACCATAACACACGCCATCTTCTGTCACCCTTGCGCGCGAAAACGTCCACGGCGCGTGGAGTGCTGAGAGAACGCGCCTCGCGTTTGGCGTTCGCGCGCCTTGGCTCGCTCGAACCATCGGCGCTCTGCCCGCAGCTACTCGACGGCGTCGACACACGTACGCACACGTGCGCACTGACGCACCGCGCACACGACGCTCGATACATTTCGTGCGCAGTTGCCGCGTATACATGTCGCGAGAGACGTGAGAGCTCATCGATAACGCGCGATGGATGTCAGACGCGTGGCCACCAAATGTCTGCGCCGCGTCGAGCCGAAACGCCTCAGTCGTCGCCGGGATGCGTAACGTTTTCGCGCCGTCATTCACGCGCCAAGTGGCGGCGATGGCGTGAAACGCGGCGTCAATTTCCCCGGCGCGCGAATCGCCGCGAGCGCGAGCGATGACGGCGCGAACGACGACGGTCATGTGAACCGTAGGCGCAGACGCGGATGACATCGCTCCGAGCGCTCGTCGTCGAGACTCGACGCGCGGCGTCGCGCGCAATGTCTGCGCCCGTGCGGCGCGCGACCCATCGAGACGCGCGACATCGATGCCAGACGTGACGAGGTGGCACACCATTGTAAATGCTTCGTTCACGGGTAAAATGGCGATGAAGACGCATCGCTCGACGCCGCGGTCGCGGGCGGATGTCAAAGCGCCGCTAGCGAGCTCCATCGTCCCAGCAGCGGGGAATATCGCACGCTCGCGCACGCAATGATCGCCACACGCATCGTACTGTGCGCGAACTACAAATATCACGCGATCGGCGGCAAGTGGAATGCGAGGCGAGCCATGTGACGCCGAGCATGGCGGCGAGCAGCACCACGTGTCCCTGGCGTCCCATGTGTCTGTTCGCGTCCTCGCGACGCCTCCGTGTCCTCGCCCCGAACCGAACACCACACCGTGCGCATTCGTGCCCTGAAACGCAAACGCCGACACTCCGTATATATCACGCGTCGCGGCGATGCGCGTGCGAGGCACGACGGGCACGGCTGTTGTCGGAGCGGCGGCGTCAAACGCGCGCGTCACGTACGGATTGAGCGCTCGCGTGTGCGGCGTTCCCACTCGAACACGCGTCATCAACGTTTCGCACGCATCGACGAGCGAAATCAACCCCGACGGCGACTCTGCGTGTGCTACAGATGCTTTCGTCGCGCCGATGATGACCGTGGTGGTTTTCGTCGCGAGTGTGGTGCATGCGTTTGCGGCTTCGACGTCGATGCTCGCGTCAAATGTGGCGAGCGCGGCGGCGATTTCAATTGGGTCCCCGAGCGGTGTTCCAGTACCGTGCGCCTCGCATCCGCGCCGCGCCGCGTTTGCATTATTCGATGATGCCGCCAATGTCGCGCGCATCGCCGCTCGTATACACGACGTTTGCGATGGGCCATTCGGGGCGGTGAGCGATGAGCTTCGACCGTCTTGGTTCACTGCGCACGCGCCGACGATGATGACTGACGCCGACGCTGACGTCGCCTGTTGACGCCGTAACGCCAGCGTGGTTCCAGCTTCGGCGCGTGCGTACCCATCGGCCGACGCATCGAACGTTTTACATCGCCCGTCGCTCGCGAGCATGCCGGCGCGGGCAAACATCGCACTCGTGGCGCAGTCAAACAGCGCGTTGACGCCGGCGACGATGGAACCCGACGACGATGACGCAGAGGCAACATGGAGCGCGGTGAGTCCACTCGAACAAGCGGTGTCTATCGCCACAGATGGGCCTGAGAATCCGAGCGCGAACGACACGCGCCCGGGAATGACGCTGACGAACGCCGCGCCAGTGGATATGAATGGACTTTGTGCGTATCCGTAGTCGATGACGAGACGTCGGTAATCGCACGTCGCGGCGCCGACGAAGACACCTATGTCGTCCGCAACGATAATTGCGTTTTTGTGAGCGCGTAGAGCTGCGTCGTCAATCGACTGACGACGCCGTCCATGATCAGCCGATGACGTAGTCGAGACGGCGAGGTCTACGGCGTGCGTGAGCACGAGTCTTTGCTGCGGATCCATCACGACGACCTCGGCGCGCTGCATACCGAACGCCACGGCGTCAAATGCGCGCCAAATGTCGGCATTGAGGACAAAGCCGCTAAACATGGGCGTTGCGAGGGTGCCCGGGGACCATCGCTCGTCGACGCGGGTCACGCCATCGTCCCCGCGGTGGCGCCCCGGAACGTCCTTACGCGTCGCCGCGACGACGATGGTGAACGCAGGGTTCAGATTGCTCTCATTCGCAGTCACCGTTGTGGTCACGGGCGCGGTCACCGTCGCTGTGGCGCGTCGTGTTTCTCTGTCTCCTTCTCCTCTTCGAGCGGCGACGATGAACCGCTCGAGCGCCTTGGGCGTCGGATAATCAAACACCAACGTCGCCGGACACGCCACGTCGCCCAAAGCCTGCTCAAGCGCAGTAGTAAACTCCACGGCGCCGAGTGAATCCATGCCGAGCTCGAAAAATGGTGCGTCGTCGCTCGTCGGCGGATGGCCGAGCGCGCGGACGACGGCGTCGCGGATGACGTCCCGCGCGTCGTCTCTGAAAGCTCCGACTTTTGGCGCACCCGAGACGCGTGCGCGATCGTCTTCGGCGTCACTACTCGCACTGCGCGAATGTTTATCGACGGAATCACGCACGACGACGTGCTTCAAAAACGCTGACGCGGCGAAAACACTTGCATGCCGGTTCGCGTACCGCTGCCAATCAAAGGCGCTCACGCTCATAATCCTCGTACTCACCCAGACGCCGCTCACGATCCGCCTCAAAGCCGCGACGCCAACGACCGGGTCGAGCACACCGATACCAATCGTTTTCATGCGCGCCTCGACGTGCGCCGCCATGCCTTGGCCACCGCCCCAGGCGCCCCATTGCGCGCTCGCGCAGTCCACGCCCGCGCGAGACGTGGCCAAAGCGCGCGCGTCCAAATGCGCGTTCGCCGCCCCGTACGCCGTCTGTCCGGCGTTCCCGAGCAATGCGGTGACCGAGCTAAAGAACACATGCATACTAGGTGCTCGAGCCATCGTTATTGCGTCCGAAATGTGAGTTTTTGGCGCGCAGACGGTCATGAGATTGCCGTACGTGACGTTTGGCGTTCCCGCGTCGGCGAGGACGCCGCCGGCGTAGAGCGCGACGTCGCACGATGGCATCGTATATCGTCCTTCCTCACGCATCACGTAGTCGGCGCGAACCGCAGTCATCATCGCATTGTTGATTGATGCGGCGCATATGCGCGCGCGCGATCTTCCCGAACGTCCGATGAGACGCACGTCTGACGCCGCGGGCGAAAAGACGCTTTGAGCGCAGCGGCGGCCGAGCGCGCCCAATCCACCGAATATCATCACTCGTCGTCGCGATTCGCGCGCGCGAATCGTGCAGTCGCGCCAACGTAGTTCATGTCGAGCGCTGCGCGCGCCGCCGCCGTCGCGACGCACACATGCCGCGTCGAGCATTCGAATGGATCGCGCGCCGTACGCCTCAGTCGGCGTCGTCCATACGTCCCCGTCGTCTACATCCGTCGGTGCGTTCACCTGCGATGCGTGCACGTCGACACACGATATCGCACACGTGATTTCATGTGCTGCCGAACGCATCGCACCGCACATTACATTACCACCGGCTGTTCGCGTCGTTGTGCGCACGGCGATGCGATTGACGACGCGTCGTTCGGCGGCGAAACGCTGCGTCAGCGAAGCCGTGGCTCGCGCGGCGCTCACATGTGTCATCGGCGCGCGAACGCCGCGCGCGATGTTTCCATGCGAGAAAATACGAGACGGTGTCATATCGGTGGTGCGTGCTCTCGTGACGTACATGGTTGTCTTTGTCGTCTTCGTCGTCTTTGCTTTTGTCTTTGTCTTTGTCTTTGTCGAAGACGTCATTCTTCGCGGTGGCCTAATGTCTAATCCATCAAGCGTGGCGACGTCTGGCATCCAATGCTCGTGCACGACGCGCGCATCGAGCGCGATACCGCGCGGACACGCGCACGACGCACGTGAGGAACTCGCCGCCGCCGCTGATGACGACGACGATGATGTCCGAGGCGCGGGACGCACGGCGGCGAGCGCGGCGGGCACGCGCGCCGCGGGACACCAATCGTCATCGTCGCGTCGTCGCCGATGTTGTAACACGCCTTCGGCGAGGTGAATTGCGGCATCGAGCGCATAGACGTCGACGTGGAGCCCGCAGTCACGCGGCGCGCGGCGCGCGATTTTTGCCGAGAGTGCGTGTTTTTGACGTCGTCGAATTCCAACTTTGACGTCGCGCGCGAATGCGAATGACGAGCTGCGAACCCGCGAATCAACGACGTGTACGACGACGATGCGGCCAAATAAATGCGTATGAGGCCGACACAACGGTCCTGTGGTGACGGATGCGCGACCGTCGTGTTTGCGCACCAATACATGAATCACGACGTCTTCGGCGTCTTTGGCGTCGTCTTCGGCGCTCAGTCGTAGCGGGTGCGGAATGACCACGTCGGATCCCACGCTTCGCGACCCATCCATCGCAGATTCGAGAAACAATTCAATCAACGCTGTCGCAGGCGCGATGGCTCGGCCGTGGATGACGTGATGATGCAGCGATGCGGTGCGCGTCCCGCCGGCGTCGCGCCTTTGACATCCGCGAGCCGCTCGAGCAACGTAGAGAATTCGTCCATACGCGACATCCGCGCGTCGTATCCACGCATGATTACGCCGAGCGAGCCAGTGTGCGCGTTCATCCAACCAAAACGACGACGCACCGTGCGGCTTTGCAGTACGACCCACGACCGAAGACGAAGACGAACGCGAGCGAGCCAATCCGTGCGCGTTTGTGCCTTGAAACGCGAACGCCGACGCCGACGCCGACGACGCGCCGATGAAACCCGCGACGATTCTCGGCACGACTGTTGCATGCACCACCGAAGACGCGGCGGCGTTGAGATGCGCGTTGAGCGCGCGGACGTGAATCATCGCGTGTATCGTCTTATGGCTGAGGCTTTCGACGGCGCACAACATCCCGGCGACGCCGCTCGCGGGTTCGCTGTGCCCGATCGATGATTTCACCGCGCACACGCGCATGACGGTGGTCCAACGTTCGTCATCGGTAGCCGCCTCGGCTGCGGCTGAACGAAGCGCGCCGAGCTCGATGGGATCGCCAAGCGGCGTCCCGGTGCCGTGGAGACACACCGACTCGACGGGTATTCGCGGTCCCGCGTACGCCTCTCGAATCACACGCGTTTGCGACGGACCATTCGGCGCAGTCAATGAACTTGAACGACCGTCTTGATTTACGGCGACGTGTGCGAGTTCAACGACGCCAGTTTCGGTGCGGGTGCCGCTGCGCGCGTCGCCGACGGCGAGCGTTAATTTTACGAGGGCGTAAAACTCAGCGCGCACATACCCATCCGCTTCAGCGTCGAACGTTTTGCACCTCCCGTCGCTCGCAAGCATGTTCGCTGCGTCACACGCGATCGTCCACGCCACGTCAAACATTAAATTTACGCCGCCGGCGAGCGCGTGCGCGTGGAACTCAGTGTGACTGTTGATATCCGCGCCTCGGCTCGCGTTTCGGGCGGCGACGAGCGACGACGAACACGCGGTATCGATCGCCTCTGCGCGTCCAGTGAGCGCGAACGTATACGACACTCGTCCAGCAACGACACTGAGATGTGCTGACGTGGCGTAGTACGGCGAACACGCGTCGCGCGGCGTTAACGTTTGGTATTCAATTTGCGACACGCCGACGTGCACCGAACACCCTCGTCGACCATCTGGTTCCATCATCATCAGCGGCGTTGCCGCGCGAAGAATCACGCGTTGCTGCGGATCAATGACGCGCGCTTCAGTATCGACGATGCCACACGCGTGGGCGTCGAGCAGCGCGGCGTCGGCGATAAAGGCGCCGAAAGGTGGTATTCGGCGCCGACATCGCAGAGCGTCGGCGTCGGCGTCCCATCGGTCGGCGAGTGGGACGACGGCGATGGCGTCGGCGCTCGGCGCGCACGCGTAACCAGCACTGGATGCAACGATGACGACGATGACAGATGCCGTCGCCGCCGCGGATGAACACACCACCGCGTCGGACGAGGACGACGACGAGTTCACGAGCGCGGGCGCCGAGGACGCCAAAGACTCTGCGCGGGTTAAAAATTTCACCACGTCTCTCGTCGTCGGGTAATCAAACGCCAACGTCGCCGGCACGTCGACATCTACGACATCGCACAACGCAGCGGAGAGTTTTGCCGTCCACTGAATCGCGCGCGCGGATGTTAATCCGAGCGCCATGAGCGGGGTATCGACGTCGAGCCGCTCGGCGGCGTCGACGCCGAGGACGTCTCGAATCGTCATCCGCACGACATCCTCGACCGCATTCGTCGTCGTCCGTACCGATGCACCACTGCGAGCATCACCCGAATAACTCATAATAAACCCCGCCAACTCGCGAATCGTTGGATAATCAAACGCCACTGTCGCGCTCAAACGCGCCCTCGCGTCCTGAAATTCGCGCGACAACGCCTCGCCGAGCGCCACCACGCGCGCGGATGTCAATCCCATCGACGATAACGGCGCGTCATCGTCCACGAAGGCGTCGTCGTCATCGCAACGTAACGCATCGCACACGCACCGACGCACGCGAGAGATCACGTCCTCTGGTAAAGCCACAGAGCGGCGCGGTTCAGACGAAGACGACGACAACGAAGGAGAACTTGAACCGTCACGAAGTCTTCGCCGCTTTGGCGTCACATGTTTTAAAAATGCCGACGCGTCGTTGACGGCGCGCTCGTACGTGCCCCAATCTATGCCAGGCGAGAAGCATCCAACACACGCCGCTGACGACGAACCGGCGTCGTTTGCGAGCGCGGCGCCGATGAATTCCAGCGCCGCGCTCGGCGCCACGAATCCCATGCCAACCGACCGCCAGTATCTTTCAAACCCCTCGCCGCTCTCGTGCGCCATGCCAACCTCCGCCCAGGTACCAAATGCCACGGCGATGAATCGTTTTGCGCCCGAGCCGCGCCGGCGATGCGCCGCGCGATCGCTCATGGCGCACAACGCATCCTGAAAGGCATTTGACGCCGCGTACGACGCCAAGCGGGATTGCCCGAGCACGCCAAATATTGAAGACGAGCACATGAACACATCTGATGCCGCATCGCACGCCGCGTGTAACGAACCAGAGATTTTTGCCTCTGTTCCGGCGATGAATGCGGTGCGCGTCATGTCGATGGCGGCGCGTTCGTGTAAAACGCCGCCGAGATGTAAGACGAGCGCCACGGGATGGGCGAGCGCAAACACCGCGCGGGATTGCCGTTCGTCCGCGCAATCTGCGGCGACGACATCGACGTCAAACGCGTATCCAGAGCGATGTTTAATTTCAACGTCATCGTCATCGCCTTCAGGCGACGAAAGCATCGCGTTGGTTACGGATTGAAGCGCGGCGTCGCGGACGCTGCGGCCGACCAATACAAAGCGCTCGACGCCCAGTCGCGCGGATAGAAATTCGAAATGCAACACACCGAGCGCACCGAGTCCACCAATGATGACGCACGACGATGCACGACCACTATTAGCATCGCGCGGTGGACGCGCGCCGGACATCGAGCGGAGGGCGTTGGGAGCCGGGGTCGGCATTGGGGACGCGCGCGCGCGGAGTCGCGGAGCGGCGACGACGGCGTCACGGAGAACAAGTTCGCGCTCTTCATATCCATCATCATCATCATCGTCGTCGTCGTCACGATGACCGCTGCGGTGGTGACCGCGGAGCATGCGCCGTAAAGCCGAACGCAATGCGCTCGACGCCAAATGGTCAAAATCGTGCGGCGCGTCCAAGCAATAAAATGACACCTCATCTCCGTGTTCGCGCCGAAGCACGCGCAACATCGCCATAACGGCGCTGTGTGCGATGTGCCCATCGTCCGTGCACTCGGTGTCGCAAGACACGAATGCGTTGGATGTTAAGACAACGACGCGGATGTCTCTCGCGCGAGTCGCTGAAATGTGAGCGACGAGCGCTTGGGCGAGCGCGAGAAGTAATCCAGACGCGAGCGCCGTCGATGCCGCCACCTGCGCTGATGCATCGCTTGCCGTCGTCGAGAAACATCGTAAACACTCGGCGAGCACGATGGTATCGCCAGATCGTACGTCGGCAAGCGCCGAGGCGTAGCGCTCAAGGATGAAGAGCCAATCCAGAGCGCCGCGTTCCTTGACGGCGTCGAAATCATCCGCGCATCGCACGCGCACATCGGCATCGAGCGCTCGCAAGCAGTATTCAACGCGAGGATGCGCGCCTAGGATGTGCCACGTTTGCCCGCGCAAACATATCGACGACTCGTCTGACGATAGCGATGCGTGATGACCTCCGTCGTCGTCTCCCGCGAGCGTTTCGAGCGTGACTTCGTACGCGTCAATCATCGACGTTGACTTCTTGGCGTTGGCGTTCACATTCGCATCCACCGCGAGCACCGCGCGTGAAAACTGCCGACGCATTACGCCTTCGCCCGAGCGACGCCCGCGAGACGCGTTGGCTACCATTTCCCTCAACGCCGTTTTAAGCACCTTACCGCTGGCGTTCATCGGCAACGCGTCCACGATGTGAAACGCGCTCGGGCACTTAAATTGCGATAAATGCTTCAAGCAATGCGCATCGAGCATTCGCATCACCTCATCCTCGCTCTCGTTCTCGCTCTCGCGCGTGAGCGTCACCATGGCGTGCACGACTTCACCCATCACCGAATGTGGCACTCCAAACGCCGCCGCTCGAGCCACCGCGGGACATTCGCACAACACCCGTTCCACCTCCACGCAATACACATTCTCCCCACCGCTCAAAATCATATCCTTCTTACGATCAACAATCACCAACGCGCCATCGGGACGGACGTACGCGAGATCACCCGTGGCGAACCAGCCGTCTTGATCAAACGCGCGTCGCGTGGCGTCGGGATTCCGCCAATATTCGGCAAAGACAGTCAATCCTTTTACGTACACGTCGCCAACGGATCGCCCATCGCACGGCACGAGCGCCCCGCCGTCGCGTGCGTCGTCGACGACTTTCACGCGCATCAGTGCGAATGGTCGTCCGCTGGTGCATATCGCATCGAGCTGCTCGCGAGGCGTTGACGATTGAAGAAACGCCGACGAGAGCACGCTCATTGAAATTTTCCCGCAGCACTCTGTCATGCCGTAAGAAATAAAAAATTCGCATCCAAACAGCGCGATGGCGCGCCTGACGGATGTCGGCGGCAATGGACTGCCACCGCATGACACTACGCGTAGGGACGAGAGGTCGCACGCCGCACACGCGGGGTTGTGAGACATGATAGCCACCATAGATGAGGCGAAATTGCAGCACGTCACGCGTTCGGCGGCGACGCATCGAAGCGCTCTCGCGGGCTCAAAGTGCTGAAGAAACACGTGTCGACCGCCGAGATGCGTGACGCAATAAATGGCAAAAGCATCGACGAGATGGAACATCGGGGCAGCGTGGAGCCAAGTGTCCGATAGGCCGATGCGCATTTCGACGGCGGTGGCGTCGGCGTGCGCGCGGACGACGGCGTGCGAGAGGCGTACGCCTTTTGGATTGCCCGTAGTGCCGCTCGTGTAGTAGAGATGCGCGTCCGTGTGCGCGGCGATCGCGCGTGTGAGTAACGGAATGGCGCGGTCGACGTCATCATCATCGTCGGCGATGACGTCGATGTGCCAATCGAAATTGCGAACGCCGCGAATGTACGGGGACGAACGCTTCGTCCCGTCGACAACCTCATCGTCGTCGTCGTCGTAAATCCATACGATCGCTACGAGATCACGAGGCACGTCGCTGCGATCGCGTCGCTCACCATCGCCCATCATGACGTCGCGCAGGACGTCCGCGTGCGGCACCGCGCGCGCAAAGACGGCTTTACATCCGGCGTCGGCGAGAATGTACGCCGACTCTCGCCGCACCAAGTGCGTGTTCAAATTCAACAATACGCATCGAAGCATCGCGCACGCGTAATGAATGACAAAGACTTCGATGGAGTTGGACGACAGCACACCGACGACATCGCCTGGGCGAATGTCGAGGACGTCGCGCATGAATGCGGCGGCGCGAGCGGCGCGGTCGACGCATTCGACGTACGTAAACGTCGGGCATCGGCGGAGGCGCGAGACGTCGCCGACGTGTACTCCAGACGCGGCGCGTGTCGCGCGTCCGTCCGTGCACACGAGCGCGGTGTGCGTCAAGCAGTCTGCGATTGAACCCGTGCGTGCGCACGCCCACGACGGGTTGAGAGCGTCGGCGTCGGAAACGGAAACGGCGCCTTTGCGGTCGGCCGCGACGTCGTCGGCTCGATGACGGACCATGGTGGCGACGGTGAGCGTATCAACCGTCACGACGCGTTCATTCAGCGTCAACGTCGGCGTACGTCGAGTTTCCGGCCATGAACGATCACGAGGGAGCCAGCGGCGCCATGTCGTCGCACGGCGGGGCTTGTGCGTCGTTCGAGTGTGAAATATCGTCGTCACGTTGACGTTTTCAAAGGAGCTCTCGATGGCGTCGCCTCGACCGACCGCGCGGACATCCGTCGAATACCGCATCGATTTTCGCGGTGCATCGCACGCGACGCGCAGAGCATCGACGACGGTATCGTGCGTGTGCGACACCACGTCGCCGACGTCGCGATCCGTGGCGCATTTACGCGTCCGATGCGCGAATACGAGAGGCGCGACGGCGGCAATCGCGTCGTCTCGTCGTCCCGAATACAAAATATCGCGCGCCTCGACGCCGCACCGCGCCGCCATGTGCTCAACCGCGCCATACGTGTGCTCAACGCATGCATTTGCATCGAATGTATCATCGAAATGACGATGATCGACGCGAGCGACGATGATTTGCGCGCCATCGAGCGCCGCGGACGCCGCCGCGTCTCGAATTCGAGCGCAGTACACTTCACGCATCGGTCCCGTCCCCGCATCCGCGCCCGACTCGCCAGCAGAACACGACAGGGCATCACGATTGATGAATTGATCGCGACCGAGACGTTCGACATCGCTCGCGCGACGCAGTCGAATCACTAACGTTCGACGTGACGACATGTCAGCCTCGCGCACGCGAACGCGCTTTTCAATCCTTAGCCCCTTGGCGTGCGACGACGACGACGAATGGCACCGTCACCACAGCGCACAATAATCAACACCTGCGCGTCCTCTCGCGCGTCCTCTCGCGCGTCCGTGTGCGTCGAACAACCACCGCGCGTGTCACGGTATGCCGTCGCTCTCAGTCTGCGTCTTGTGTCTCACGCTCTAATGTCGCCGCGCACGCGTCGCCCATCGTCGCCGCGCGCGCGCTCGCGCGCCAGAACGCGCACATCATTCGCGATGTATCATTCGCGACGCATCATTTGCGCCGCGGCGCCCGCGATGGGTCGCCAAGGCGCGACATTGGACACCGTTAGGCGACACCCATCGATCGCACATCGTCAAACCGCGGCTCGTGCGCCCGTGCGCCCGCGCGCGCCATGCCCGCGCCCGAGCTCGTGCACTTGAACGAAATCCACCGCTCGCATCCGTACTGCGAAAATGCCGCCATCGCCGCAGACGTGTTCGCCGCGCTCGCGAATGACGTGAGCAGATTGGCCAGCCAAGGCAAAGGCAGACGGTCTACGCGCGCGACGCGCGACGACGCGGGCGCGTACGTCTCCTTCGACGCGCGCGAACTCACGACGCATGCGTTATCGACGTGTGTGCTGTGCGTAGAGGCGTACGTGGACTTGAGGTCGGCGGCAGCGAGCGTGGATGATGATGATGAGCGCGCGCGGGCGTTGACTGCGTTTGATCTCGCGCGGCTCAAAAGCGCATTCTGTGCGCCCGCATCGCGCGCGAATGAGGATTTTGCACAGACGTATGCGAAGAAATTAGCGACAAAGAGCGCGCTGTTGGAAGTGATGCTCGCACCGGCGACGGCGAGAGGGGCAAAGGTATTTGAAGGCGCGGCTGAGGCGTTTGCGAGCGGCGCCCAAGCCGAAGCTCAAGCCGAAGCGGAACAAAGGACGCGTTCAAACGCGACGGCGACGACGAATGGTGACGCAGACGACGATATGGATAATAGCGATAAGGGTTTGTGTCGTTTGATTCGCGAGAAGCCGTGTGGGGCGTATCCTGGGACGTTTGCGATGCTCGCGAGCGGCGACGCTCGAGTGAAGCGGCTGGCGAAACAGTTGTTGCAAGAAACGCTCGCGAGCGATGACATCAAGGGGCGAAAGGTGACGAGATATCGCACACTGCGATACGAAAATGCGTCAAACGCATTGTTTGATGTGTTTGGGTATTGGGTGGAGTGTTTGGCGGATGCGCAGCGTGAACGTGAGCGTCAAAGCGACGGCGGTGGGGCGAGGCGCGCGTACGCCGCCATCGTTCCAGAGGTTGACTTTGATGGAGACGTCGTCGAACCTTTCGTTCCGAGTGAATCTCGGCTGTGGTTTTGTCTAGCGTTTGCGCTCGGGATGTCAGACGCGGCGATCACGCAGGCGGTGGTTGAGCAGCATCCGATTGTGTTTGAGTTGGCGGTGAAGGCTTTGGTTCGGTCGACAAAGAATCCGCGTTTGAAACCGCCGACGGCGGAGGATATGGATATGATCAAGCTTGCAAGTAATGCGTGCGATGTGGTACACTTGATTTTAGCGTCATATCCACGAGGGATAGAGCACGCGAATGCGTTTTGGCGTTTTACATGCGTGAAACCGTCGACAACGATTGACGCGCTCGCCGCTGCGGCGCGCATGGCGAGCAAAGAGAGACCTCAAGATCAAATCACCGCATTGGTTGCGTTGAAATCGGCGTACTTGTTGCTTCCGCGTGGCGATGCAATTAGCTCGTCGCGCATCATGGATTGCTTGGTGAAGGATATCCCGCACTCCACAAAGTTTTACGACACCGAAGTGCAATGGGAGAGCCGGCTTTTGGCGTGCACCGCCGTGCTCGAGCAATATTCTGAAATCGGCGTCGACGACGCCGTCTTAACGATCGGGGACTGGTACGACCGCGTTGGACGCGACTTGATTGAAAGTCTTCGACAGGCGGAGGCTCTCTCGCCCACGGCGCATCTCAAGCGAGAGATTGTCGCGCGGACGTTGGTGAATACATTTGGATACATCATCTGCGCCGACGCCGTGGCGTTGTCGGCGTTATCAGATCCCGATTTCCTCACGTTTGACGAAGATCGATGGCGCCGAGATAAGCGCATTAATCCAGACACAGCGCTCGGGAAGCTGCATTTGAGAATTCTAAACACCGTGCGCACAGAGAAGCGTTGGAAGGTGAGCACGGCGATTTGGAAGTACGCGCTCGGTTTTGATCGAATGTCTGAAATCAATCGTACCTACGTCGGGAACTGGGCGCCAAACTACATCAGCGCGGTGATGTACGCCATGGGCTTGCTCGCGCCTGTCGCGAGAGATGACTTTATCAAGCCACCGCGCCAGGCGTATGACGCGTTTGTTGAAATTGCGTATGGTGAGCAAGACGACGCGAACGCGTTGCGCGGGATTTTATCCAAGTGCGGCGAGTGGTTCTTTACATCTTTACTCGAGTGTCCACTAACAATTACCGAGAAGAAGCCCCTCGCGCGTTCTGAAGACGAAGCCAAATGCACGGAAGGGGCGGTATTGTGTACTATGTCGCAGCGTAAATCGCTCGTCTCGTGCGCGGGCGAGGTGTTGAAAAAACACTACGATGAAAAGGATTTACCCAAGTGCTTCCGGAAAATGTTTCAAGGCGATTACGTCATTCCGCGTGCAGTGCTTGCGGCGACGCACAGTATGTTGAAGGATATCAAACGCATGCCGAGCGATACACCTGAAGAGGTGAGCGAGTTGTTAGCCGCGGCGCACACTCCGCTGTCTCGCGCGCGCAACCTCATCGACGCCATCAATCCAAAGGACGAAGATCGCGTCAGTGCGTTCAGCTCGCACGTGAGCAAAGTGTTGATATCATCCATGAGCTTGTTCGAAGTCATCGTCAAGCACGGTCCGCATCGCGTCGCACCAGACGATGACGAACACTTGGTCAACGCGTTGCTCTACTTGTACTTGTTTTGGGATTTGGCAAAGAAGCGCCAATACTTTTCGCAAGGTTCGTTCACCAGGCAGCACCCTTTGAAGATTTTAGAATCCTTACTCTCGTGGCCACCGGCATCGTTTGCGAAGAACGAACAGCTCGCCACGGCGTGGGTGGATGTCGTGTTCTTGTTGCGCAAGGATATGACTGACGTCGACCTCGACGCGGATGGCGAGTCAACCTTGGTGAATTCGATTAAAACACACGTCGAATCCTTGTTCGCGGACGAAGGCAAAGATGGATTGTCCACGGGCGTTCGAGATAAGCTGAGCGCGACATTCCCAGAAATATCCCCGACGTCATCGCCGGCAACGAAGACGCCGAACACCAAGTCGACGTTTACGCCGTTCCGAATCTCCGCTCCGGCTCCGGTGATCGACCTCGGGAACGATGAAGACGATGGCGCTGACGCCGCCGTGGACACTGCCGACGCGTTCGTTGACGGTGCCGGATATGATCGTGTAGACGATGGTAGCGACGACGACAATGGCGGCGAGATTGATCGTGACGAGGAAGACACCGCCGCCGTCGCGGCGGGTTCAAACAAGCGTTCGGCGCCGAGCGAACCGTCGTGGTTATTAGCTTCTGACAAGAAGCGTAAAAAACCAAAAACAGTCGTTCTTCCGGCCAAAGTTCTCAAGACAACGACAGTGGCCGCGTCTGTGCCTAAGAAGAGCGCGACTGGTGGGAAATGGTCGTTGATTTCCAAGAAGCCGCTTGCGCCGGTGAAAGACATTCGAGGTGGCAAAAAGTTGCTCTCACACCCGCGTAACGTCATCAAGCCGGTGACGGCGCTCGATCTCGCGCTGGATTCAGCATCGGTGTCGTACGCAAAGCCTTCATCGATTACCAAACTCATGACGAAGAAAACGACGACACCAACCGTCACGCCGGCGCCGCCGGGTTCGGCGCTCGCGAAACGGTCTTTGTACGCCGACTCGACATCAAAAAATTCCGCTACTGATGGCTTGATAGAAGTACCGCCGCCGCCGCCACCGACCACAGAGATGGTTCCATCGTCTTCAAAGTACAAGCGATCGTCCATGTTGCGTGATGTACCTCCTCCGCTTTCGACGTCGGCTCGAGGCGCCGCCGTCGCCGCTCCGCTGCAGGTGCAAGTCCCGACCATGCCGCCGAGCAGCGCCTCACGCTTGAAACTTCCAGGCCGAGGGCGCCTGGTTGAAACCATTCGACTCCGCCCCGAGGATTACATTCGCGATGTCTTACAACAGTCGCGCGAGGCGTTACAACGCGACACATTGATGCCCGAACCCAAGGATATTCATCTCGAAGACGACGCTCCCATCGCGTTTACGTCTGGCAACGAGTACTGCGAGTTCTTCATCCCGCTCATCATCGCTGAGCTTCGACACGAAGCCAGTCGAAATATTGAAGCTGGAAATCTCGACAGCGAGGAGCTTAGCGTGGTGAATTTCCATCCAGGCGTCGGCGGCGCTGAGTTTTCTGTCGTGGAATTTGCAAAGAGCGACCAACGCGTCGATCAGGTGGACTCGAGAGGCCGCACACCCGACCCCGTGCGTTTTAAGGTGGATGATTTAGTGCTCATCGAGTCTTCTATGTCCGCGGGCGTGTCCGACAGTTGGCGTTCGAAAGATCGCGACGCGCTGAGCCCGCGTAAGAAGGAGGACAAGCCATACGTCTTGGGATGGGTTGAAGCCGTTCCCGGCGCAATGTCGTCCAAAACACCCCTTCGTGTGCGCGTATTTTTGGGAGGCAACCAAGCTACGTTGCGTCACAATAAAATTTCTCGCGCATTTGCGAAAACGGCGAGTTCGTTTACGATTTCTCGCGTCAGTGAGATTCAAAACCAGCTTCGAGAGTTGCGCGCCGTCATCGACGCCCCGCGTTCGTCGTTCTTCCCGTCGCTCATCAAGCCGACCAAGTTTCCGTTACGTCAATCGTTCGGGGAATGGGTCGAACCGAGAGCGCTGGATGTCATCCGGACGACGCTCAATCAGAGTCAACTCGACGCCGTCGTCGGCGCGACGTCACGGCCGCACGAGAGCAATGAAAAAGTGCGCGAGGCGCCCGTGTTGATTCAAGGACCGCCCGGGACGGGGAAAACGCACGTCATCGTGAGTCTCATCGCCGCGCTATTGAACGGTGTGGACGAATACGGTGAACCTAGACGCGCACGTATTTTATGCGCCGCGCAAAGCAACGGCGCGATTGATGAAATCGTCGAGCGCGTCGTTGACGGTTGGGATTCCATGGATGACGAATTCCGCGCGTTGCTCAAAGGCGTCAACGTCGTGCGCATCGGTTCGGATGAGAAGATTGTCGAAGGTTCGGCAGCGGAGAGATGCCACGTGAGCAGGAAATTACGCGAGATTGGTACCGACCCGAACGCCGCAGATTTCAACACGTACGCACAAAATAGCGACTATTACCTCAGACAAATGGATGAAGCCAAGAAGAAGAAGCGCGCCATTGAGAGCAAAATTCAGGAAGAAACGAAGCGGTTAAAGATGGTATTTCGCGACGTTCGGCGCGATCACGGATACCACGTCCCCGTTCAAAGCGCAAATCTCGACAACTTGCGCGCGCAGCTCAAGGCGGTGTACGAAGTGCTCGATTTGGCGGAAAAGAAGCACAAGGAAAAACTCGCGCAAGAGGGCCGCGCCGAGTCGGTGCCAACGACGACGCCGTTTGAGCGCGTCGTCGATCGCGCAAACATCGTATGCGGCACATTGTCTTCCATGGCGCAGCTCGCCAAAAAGCCTCAATCGAACGCGCCAAACAGTACAGCCAACACCCGACCGGATGCCAAGCAATTATGCGCGGTGAATTTGTTTGACGTCGTCGTCATCGACGAAGCGTCGCAAGCGGTTGAACCAGCAGCGCTCATTCCCATGCAGTGGCTCAAACCCGGCGGGCTCTTCGTGCTCATTGGTGACCCGAAACAACTCGCGCCTACGATCGTGTCCAAAGCTGCGAAGAATGCAAACTTTGAGCAGAGTTTATTCGATCGTTTACAGCGCGCCGGGACGCCCGCCTACTTGCTCCACGAGCAGTACCGCATGCATCCAGAAATCATGAAGTTCCCGAGCTCGTGCTTTTACTCTGGCCGCCTGCGTTGCGGCTACAGCAGTAACAACGAAGAACGTCGCGCACCCTATCACGGATTTCCCAACCTCGGACCGTATCAATTTTTCCACGTCCCGGGGGCGCAAATGCACCGCGACAGATACGGCGCAGGAACGCATTCGTGGTCAAATTCTCGTGAGGCTGAATTCGTATCCATATGCTACGCACAAATTTGTCGCCACGCCGCGAGAGACGTGCGTAAGATTCGCGTCGGCATCATCACCCCATACGTCGATCAAGTGCGACGGATTCGAGAATTTCTGCAACGTTCGATGAAGAAGAATAACGAATTTACCACGTACGCGCCGGTGGACGTGTGCACCATGGATCAAACGCAAGGTCAAGAGTTTGACGCGGTGATTATTTCATGCGTGCGTGCGCGACCGGCGCCGGCGAAGGATAGTGCGACGCCACCAACGACGACGTCAACGACGGCGCGCGCGCGCGAGAGGGATTCGGATTCGTCCAAGGAGGTTGGATTTTTGAACGACGCGCGCCGGGTCAACGTGGCGTTGACGCGCGCGCGTCTCTCCTGTTGGATTGTCGGTGACGCCAGCGTGCTTTCCACCGACCAGCTATGGGGAGCGCTGATTAAAAACGCCACCGAACGCGCGGTGTTTGTCAAATGCGAAAAGAACGAGCCTTTGGATGCGGTGTTTGACGATGAAAAGTGTCGCGCGGGCGGCGTGAAATCGTATTTCCCTCTGCAACCGTCGGCGTCGGCATCCGCGCCGGTGGCGAATACCGTGGCGGTGTTGAGGAACACCGAATCCATCCCTGCTACGCGTTTCACCACGAAAGTGCTCACGAAGAATGATCCTCGTCAAGCTGCGCGTGCCCGTAACGAGGCGACTAAGATTTTACAAACGCTCGCCGAAATCGAAGGCGACGGAGGCAAATGAAATGAATGAATGAATGAATGACAAAATAGAATAGACACACACGCATCTCTAGCACGCAATTAGCGCTGTGTAGCAGCAGTAATGATTCATGTACAACCATCAAGTAATCTCTTGCCTCACAAATCGGCAAACGCCTCGCCCGTGAGTTCGGCGGAGCGTTCCCACAACCACGCCGCGTCCGCCTCCGACAACGCCGGTTTCGCCACCGTCTTCTCCTTACAGTCCGCGTAATACTTTCCACTCGTTGACGCACCATCCGCGACACCATTGGCGAGGAACACCGACGTCTCCGCCCCTTGCGCGGGCGTTTTCAAAAAGTTTGTACGAATAAAATCATACAACGCCTTTTGCCACCATTTCACGTCGCCGTCTTCGGGTTGCAAATATCTCCCAAGTTCGGTATCCACCGCGCCTGGATGCAATACGCTCGACGACACGCCATTCTTTTTACGCGCGCAACGCCGCGCGAGCTCGAACGCGAACAACACGTTGGCCAACTTTGCTTGGCCGTATTGTCCCCACGCCGAGTACTCGCGCCCAAACAAATCGTCGCGCGACACGCCCTTCGCGGCGATGCGATGCGCCTCCGACGACACCGTCACCACGCGCGCCTCGCCGCGCAGTGCCGCCGCGCGTTCCAACGCCGGCATCACGCGAGCGGTGAGCGCGTAGTGCCCGAGATGACACACGCCGACTTGAAGTTCAAATCCATCCGCCGTCGGCGTGAAATTTGGCACCGCCATGACGCCGGCGTTTAAGATTAAACAATCAATCCCTGCGTCAGCCGCACGCGCATTCAGCCTATCGCCGCACGCACGCACGGATTCTAACGACGCTAAATCCAATCGTTCGCACGTGAGTCTCGTCGTCGATGTCTCGTCGTCGTCGGTGTTCCCCAAAGACGCGCCGCCGACATCCGCGCGGAGCCGAGCGCACGCCTTTAGCGCCTTCTCCTCATCGCGACACGCGAGAATGATTTCGTCGTACGCCCCAGACGAGAGAAGTGCCTTGACTGTTTCGTACCCAATGCCAGTGTTCGCACCGCTCACGACCGCGATAGATTTCCTCGGCGTCGAAGATGAAGATGAAGATGATGACGTTGACGATGACATCTGTATCATCCTTCTCTCGGCGCGACGCGGCGCGCGATGACGCGCGGCATGACGACGAGGCGTCGCAAGATACACCGAGGCGTGCTTTACGCGCGCCGCGGTCGCGTGCATGGTTGTCGCGCGTCGCAGAGACGCGCCAGTGTGTGACGCATGCACTTGTGATTCATCGCATCATGACGTCGCCATCGACGTCAATCGCGAGCGACATCGCGCGCGCGCTCGATGCGCTCGAGCATGACGTTCGTCGCGTGCAGGAGATGCGCGCAGAGGTTGGATTCCGCGCGCACGCCAGGCGCACGGGGGCGATTGATGACGATGATGGTGACGATTCGTTGCGTGTTGGATTAACCACATTCACGGCGCGCGCACGCGCACACGCGCGGGCGACGCGCGCGCAGATTCTAGACGCACGCAGCGCATGGTTCGTGGATGGCGCGCGCGGTAAGGCGCAGGCGCTCGAGCGATGTGCGGCGCTGGAGGAGCTGATTGAGCCGCCGCAGCGAGCGCCGCAGCGCGCGACGCCGACGCCGACGCCGACACCGTCGACGCCCGCGTGGGGGGATGTCTTCGGCGCCATCACGCACGCGGTGCGAAAACTCACGGTGACGCGCGAACGGGGCGAGGGCGAGGACGCGGGGCGAGGTGAGGCGATTGGTAAGCTGAGATATACGCGCGAGCAGCGCGAACGCGAAGCGGCGTCTTCGATTTCGGCGTCTGCGAGTCGTCGTGACGATGGAGACGATGGTCGTCACGATGTGGACGGCAATCGTGATGATGGGTTTGTTGGTAAGGCGACGTGGTACGAGGGTGCGGCGGAGAGTTTAGCGCGCGTCGGCGCCGGCGTAGGAGGCGCTATGACGTCGACGTCGACGTCGACGTCGACATCGAAAGCCGCAGTCGATGCACGCGTCGATGCAGATGCTGAAAGACGCGCGTTGTTGTCGAGCGCGTCATCAACTGCATCTGCGTCTGCGTCGGGGAAACCCTCGACCGCGCCAGAGGCGCCGGTGTTGTCGTCAAACGCCGAAGAGCGGGCGAGGCGCGTTTCGGCGCTCACCGCCGCGTCTCGTCTCGATGCGACGTCAGATACGCTCGCGCAGTGCAAAACAACCCTTGATGATGTGAATGACATCGGTGCAGGCGTTCTAGCCACGCTCGCATCGCAGCGCGAATCGCTCATTCGCGCCGGAGGTGCCGCGCGTCGCGCCCAACGGGACATGGATGAAAACTTGAAAACCATCAAAGGCATGAATTCCTGGACCAGGCTCGGGCGCAAGCCGTGACGGCGCGTTCGCATAGACACAACATAGCCACCATCGCGCGCTCGTCTGGCGCGCGCGTGTACAATTATGTAATTGGTATTGATTTTGGTTGAACAATGTCGCGTCGACGACGTCACACCGCGACGCGCGGCTCTCTTCGTCATGGCGGCAGCCTTCATCGAACGTCGACTCCGTCGCGTAAAATTCGATCAAGCACTCATCGATGATGAACACCCAGTCGCTGGTGCGTCCATCGCTCGCCCGTCGTCGTCGATATAGCGCCAACGAACGTCAACGCGCTGCTGACTGACTGACTGTTGAACACGAAACGTTCGCGCAGTGTACACCATGGAATCCCTCGTTGAACTCGCGCGCACGCTCGATGACGACAGCGTGCGCGATGTCGTCGAACATCTCGCCAATCGCGTGGAGCATAAAAGTCCGTACGTGAAGCGTAAGGCGTTGAAAGTGTTGAAGGCGTTGGTGGAGAGCGGCGGCGGTCGCGTCGCAAAACACGTCGCTAAAAACGCATCTGCGCTTCGTGCGGCTGAACAACTCACCGGAGCGCCGCATCCAAGTAAGGGTGATAGCGTAAACGCCTCCGTGCGCGCGGCGGCGCGAGAAGTGCTGGCGGTGACGTTTGCGAGAGGAGGGGAGCCGACGAGTCAGCGCGTTCCTTTGGGACGGACGTTGATGACGAGTGCGACAAGCGGCGCGACGAGCGGACGAGCGAACGACGACGAGGATGACGATGCATACGCGTTTCGCACGACGCCGACGAAACCGACGAGACGCGAAGGGGTGTTGGAGGCGCCGCTCGAAGCGTCGTTGGCGTCGACGCCGAAATTAAACGTCAGTCAAGGCGGGACAAAATGGAAGCCATTGCGGCCGCCATCACCGGAGACATCGACGAGGGCGAGCACAAGTGGTGCTACCCCAGCGGTGTCATCGACGTCTGCACCGATGAGTGCGGCGGCGACGTTGGATTTGTTGAGCGATTTCGCGGCTGGCGGCGCGGCTTCAGCGACGCAGACGACGTCAAAGGACGTCGTCGTCGGTGGCGGTGGTGGCGGCGGCGCGTTTGATGTACAGCGCTCGGAAGAACTTTGTGCGATAAACGCGTTGTGTACGCCGAGTGGCGTGCGTCTGGCACCGCTCGACGGTGATATTGAACGATTTTTAAGCGACGGAGCGACAAATTACGACGCGCGAGGCGTGGTCACGGCGCTCGCTGAAAAACTCGTCACGTACGCGGGTAACGATTGGAAGAGCGCTTACCGCGCCGCATGCGTGCTCGAGTACGCGAGTCGAACGCGCGGCGCGCATGGTGCGTGGTTGGTGGATGTGTTTGCGAATTCATCCGCGATGGAGCTCTTGATGTCGGCGGCGACGGATGCGTCGGCGCAGTCGCAGCTCCGACAAAAGTTCACCGACACGCACGCCGCGCTATCCAGCGTCGTCGCCAGCGGCCACGGCACGCACGCCATACCAGCACCAGCGCCAGTGCCGGTGACAGCGGCAGCAACACCGATTGATTTACTGTCGCAACTCGGCGATTTAGCCGTCGCCGCGCCGCCCTCGACATCCGCCTTCGACCCATTCGTCACGTCGTCGACGGCAACAACGACGACGTCGACGGCGTATCCACCCGCGTACCAACCACCCGCGCAACCCATGCGCGGACCGGGATTAGCCGCATTAGATGCCATTCCGCCGCCATCCGCCGAAGCGCGCGCCAAATCCGTCCCGCAATTCGACTTCATCAAAGACCTCATGAAATAAATAACACACTCGCGCGCACGCGCGCGCGCACATCATCGATGCATCTTTTTATCTATCATATTACACACGCGTCGCATCGTCATCGCCATCAAATCAAATCAAATCAAATCAAAAACCAAACTTTTACTCGCGCGTAAACGTCCCCACCGCTCGATACTTGCTCATAAACTTCGCCTTCCACTCCGCCAACGTCGCGAGCTCGTCCGCGGACAACCCCTCGCACCCGCGCGCGAGCTCTTCATGCGTCAGCTTGAGGTTCATCGTCGCCAACGCGCGCGAGGCGTCGACGCGCGCGAGCGATGCGTACGGTCCATTGTCGCCATAGAAATCAGCGCCATCGCTCACGTCGAACACCACGCCGTCGCACGCGAGCACGAGCGCGGACGATTGCGCGAGATCGCGCGCGGTGAATCGCGTCGTCGGTACCGCGGGCGCGTCGCGGACGGGCGTCGGCGATGACGAGGACATGGACGATCCAGATGATGATGTGCGTCAGAGAGTGCCGCTCTGGAAATCTTTAATCATGCGC
>Ga0255771_1000620_pt1 | contig 40685 bp, 33 predicted proteins | sample 011ome_19_FD_179969 | JGI IMG/M metagenome (GOLD analysis project Ga0255771, IMG submission 179969) | Coastal salt marsh microbial communities from the Groves Creek Marsh, Skidaway Island, Georgia - 011510BT metaG (version 2) | ecosystem: Environmental > Aquatic > Marine > Intertidal zone > Salt...
ACCAAGGAGCTCAAGGTTGGGTATTGGTTGGTTTTGTACGGCACGGCGCCGGCGACGCCCGAGGTTCGCGTGATTACATCCATCACCTCAGACACGAGTTTGACGGTTGATTACGACCTTGCTGGCGTGACATGGTCGACGTGGGGCTACGTGTCGTGCCCGCCGCGCATCGGGAAGCGCGGCGTCGGTATGGGAACGATTCAAAACCACAAGGAGGACCAAAGCGCAATCTTCCAGAGCGTCGCCGCCAACGCAGCGTCTACAAAGATTGAGGATGCCAGCGGTGCCGCTACTGGCAAGACTGTGCGCATCGGCGGTCAAGGGACGCGTTTTGCATCCCAACTCGGCGCGTCATCGACGTGGAATACGTACTCGTACACGTCTGGGCCGTGGATGAGCGTGCAAATCAACGGCGACTGGGAAACCGTTCAAGTCAAGGATATCGGCACGGATGGCACGTCTCCGGCGTTGTATTCTGAATACGTCGCCGAACTCCACAACTCTTTCTCCGAACCTTTGTTGAAGGCGACCCACTGGGAGTATTACACCATGCTCACGAAGGGCTACGGCAAGGTGCGCTCGTACGGGAAGCGCGTGGTGAGCAACGCCTGGGGCAACAAGGAGGCTTTTGTGCAAACGTACGGTGTTACCCCCACCACGGCTGGTTCGATTTCTTCCACGGGTGCGTATGGTGATACTCGATTCCTGACGCAACTGCGCACTGGCTACACCATCACCGCGTGCGGGCAAACGAGAATGGTGAACTCGATTCAATCCGACGTCGAACTCACGATTGATCGACCGTTTACGCTCGGTAACGTCGAGTACATCCAGGCCACAGGCAATGATAACAGAGCAAACCTTCACGTGCGTGGCTTGACGCGTCTCTTGCCGCTTTGGCCTCGCGGCGTGACTGTTCAAATCACCGCCGCGAGTACGAGTACGTTTGATTACACGACGTATTGGAAGACGTTTGCCAACGCGGCGACGACGAACACGAACACTGCGAGCACGTCGTGGCTTGAAATTCAGGACTCTGGCGTCAGCTCGGGTATTGGTGTGTACATCAAGTGGGCGTCTACCACGCCATTTGATACTGCCGACGAATTCCGCTTGCACGTGGCGGATATCGAGAATTGCCAGTACCACATCTCCACCGAAGGCGAGCGCTTCATGACGGATGACAACCTCAATCCGCCGATTTGTTACAATCATGGTCGATGCATCCCCGCAACAAGCACAAGCGATTCCAGTCGACCAAGCAAGCAGCTCACTGGTACGAGCAACGACATCACTGGTACCACGCTCACTGGCGTGGCGTCTAAGTTTTTGTCCGAACTCACAACTGGCGACATTATTGTCGAGGGGAGCAACGAGTACCGCGTCGTGTCCATCACGAGCGACACGGTTGCCGTGCTTGATGCTAGTATCTCAAATTTGGCCTCTACGTCGACAATGGTTTCCGTCAAACGTTGCGCCGGCGGTCGCGAAGGCGGCGCCACGCACTCCACGGGCTCCATTGTTGACGACACCACTCGCGAGGCGTACACCCATCACCCCAAGCACACGTACTACCAAACGTACTCGCACTTGTATTGCGAAGTCGACCCTGGATGCTGCGGATTCCGACTCTCATCCGTCGTTGACCCGCAGCAATACGCGTACTACTTTGTCAAGCCCGACCACAGCGATTACGATTTCCGCATCGCCGTGCACACGGTGAACGACAACTTGGACTTGTACACAAAGATTGGCACAACGCGACCTACGACGGCGGCCTACGACAGCACATCGGTGCGTGAATCCGTCCCTTGGGCCATCGACGTCGATGCGTCGACGATGGCGTGCAGTGGTAACCTCGCAAAATCTGTCCTCGGTGGCGCCACGGTTGTCGCCACGGCGGCGGATGCGTACAATAGCGCGTTGGGCAAGTTTATCCACGCCGACAACTCTCCCGCGTGCTCTCAAGTCACCGTCGGTGTTTTGGGTGACAACCGTTATCCGCAAACCGTCGGTGCGTCCGAGTACACGGCGCGCGTGTACATGGAATTCAACTTTGCTGATTTCCAATGCGCCGACTCTGCGGAGAGCGATGACACGTACGGCGCAAACTATTCATACCTGCCCAAGTGCGTGCAGCACAACTTGCGTTTCGCAGGTGACGCGAAGCCAGTGTTGAGTAACTTGAACTACAACGGTGCCACTTCGCTGAGTGGACAAACGTTGGACAATCCGCAAAAGTACGTCATTCGCCTCACCGAGTCGTACGCCCGCATCAGCAGCTCTGTGTCCAACGTTTGGGTGGCGTCGACGGACTTTAGAACGTCTCAACGTTCGGGTGCGGTGTGGTGGCATCGCAAGGTGCACGTGTGGGATGGTTTTGAAACCAACTTCGAGTTCAGAATCACAATTCCCACGCAATGCGGAGGTGCTGATGGGATTTGTGACGGCGCCGATGGTTTCGCGTTTGTCATTTCAAACGACGACCGTCAAGAAGCCGTGGACAGCTTCCACGGCAACGACGGTTGGGCGTGCACTGCCGCCGATGGTAGCAACGCCGTGACGGGATCCGTGGCGTACAAGTTGTGTGCGGCGACGACCGCGAGCGGTGGTGGCATGATTGGCTGCCCTGGCGACGGCTTGGGATACGGTGAATCCACAAAGGTGGATTCCGCCTCGTTCAACGCCGTTCCGACGTACTGCGACGCGGGCTTGAAAAAGTCTCTCGCCGTAGAATTCGACACTTTTTACAACGTTGAGCGCCGCGATCCAAAGCAAGGGAAGGAACACTGGTGGATTAACGCCACAGAGTACGTGTCGTACAACGATAATCACTTGGGCGTGTTTATGACGACGGATACGTCGTACGCGTCTCAACCGTGGGGCAGCGACAAGACGCGCTTGACCGCCGATCACAGCGACGACGACGAAGGCGCGCACTACGGCTCCACGCCCTCCGTGCCAACCATGGGTGATGGCTTGAAGCACACGGTGAAGATTAGATACACTCGCGGATTCACCACCGAAAAGGCGGGGACCGGCACCATTGCCACTGCCGTGCGCGCCGTGACGGGTACGGGCACGTCGTTCAAGACGGAGCTTCGCACTGGGTTTGAGTTTGGCTACGGCGGTCGCGTCAAGGCGAACGCAAAAATCAAGCTCAACTTGGACAAGACGGATATCGCCAATGCAAACACGAATACTATCGCGGGCTTGGGTTTTGGCATTGACAGTATGGCGGTGCGCGTGTTGACGATTACGAGCGACACCGCGGTGACGTTGATGGGCGATACCACGGACGAACCTGCAGGGTTCCGCGAAATGCATGACGATTCGTTTCCTACCGCCGTGGACACGTTAACCACCGCAACGCCGGAGTCTTACAACATTATCAAGGAGTTCCCGGGTGAAATTCAAGTCTTCATCGACGACATGGATCGATACGTGTTCCAAGTCGCCGTCGAGGACCGCGACATGGCGAAAATCTTAGACCAAGACGGTAACGCCTACATTGGATTAACCGCGAGTACCGGTTCAAAAGGGTTCGCCAAGGTGGGTTACACCCCCGCCAGCGTGCACCAAACGACGGATATCTATTCTTGGAACTATTGCTCTTCGCCCGGGTGCGTGGCGTATTAATAGTCAGTCTCTATTCCCTGTACATACGTAGCTCTACTTTTTGCATATACATACACTTAAATCAAACACAACAACCACATCTGCATCGTCGCATCGTCGACCGCATCGTCGCCGCCGCCGCGACGCTCGAGCCACGCCCGTCCGAAGCCGCGCTCGGCTCGCGCTCAAAAAGAAAAAAACAGTTTAAAAAGTGCACACTCAAGAGCTCAACGCGTCACACCCGCGCGCACGCCGCGCCCGGGACCCGCGTCGCCATGCCGCGCGAGCGCCGACACGTCCTCAACGACGCCCGCGCGCTCACCCGCGCGCTCGACGCGTTCGATACCAAACGAAACGCCGCGCACCGCACCGAAGAGCGCTGGTGTTCGAATGATGAAAACGCCGCCCACATCGTCGCATCGCTCGAGAACGACGCGCGCACGCTCAGCGTGAGTCTCGCGCGACGCGATGCGGCGCTGGCGGACACCGAGCGCGAGCTCGCGACGGCGCGCGCGCGCGCCAAGGGGGCGGAGCTTGAGCTCGAGCAGACGCGGGACGCGCTCGTCGACGCGGAGCGCGCCGTCGATAGCGCGCGCGTCGATGCCGAGCGCGAGCGCTCGAGCGCGATTGAAGCCACTGAGGCGTTGGTGTGCGCGATTGCGGATGCCGAGTCGTGCGCGAGGGCGCTGGCGGAGGCGCAGGGGACCATCGCGGCGCTGGAACGCGCAAACGCAAAGGCGAGCGTCGCGCGGGACGAGGCGGTGGAGCGCGCGAACGCGGAGTGCGAGGCGCGTGCGGCGTTACGCATAGAACGCATTGAACGACGCGCGCGGGCGGCGGAGGCGGAAGCGCACGACGCGTTGGAGAGGTTGAGAAGGCGCGACGCGAACGCGCGAGCCGCGAGCGAGACATCGAGCGAAGAAACGGCGGCGCTACGCGAGACGGTGAGCGCTTTAGAGTTGGATGCGCAGCGCGCGGCGCGGCGAGAAGATGCGTTGGAGGAGAAGCTCGCGCGGGTGTATGATTCGAATGCGTCGCTCAAGGCGATGGCGGAGAAGGCGAATGAGCGCGCGCGAGCCGAATTGAAGAAGAATGCGGCGCTGCACGACAGAATTACGACGCTCGAACGACGAGTGTCAGATATGCGGCGCGACCACGTCGACGCGGAAATGGATCTCAAACGTCGGGTCGAAGAGTCCTTGATGAAGGTGAGGGCGGCGAACGACGACGCGCGCGCCGAGGCGAAGCAAAAGTTTGAGTTTAAAGCGCAATTAGAAGACGCCCTCGCGAAATTGAAAGCCGCCGAAGAACGCGAAGCGCACGCGCGCGAGAGCCTGACGTCGATGGTCACATCAAAAGAACTCATTTACAAGGCATACGTCGAGTTGCTGGAGCAAACGCAGGAGGCTGAGCGTCGAGCGATGGCGTCCCAAAGGCAGCCTCCGACATCCGTCCCGTAGCACGTAGCAGCAGTAGTGTATCTTAGTGTACATGTGTCATAGTCTTATTAGAACCGCCCTTCACGCGCGCGCATTGGTTGTCGCCGCATCGCGAACGACGCGCTGCAAATCCTCCAACGACGTTTCCATTTGAGAACGCATGGCACCAACCATGACGTCCCGTACCAACCGCGTCGCGTACGACGTCGCCTTTGACACCGTCGCCAATCCAGTCATGCGTAACGCCAACGCCCCATCATCCGTGTGCACCACCGACGTCTCTCCCGTATACGATCGCAACGTCGGCGTCATCGAGCTATGATGCTCGCACGCCTCGGTGACGACGTCAAATGTCAATTTTGACTCGTCGTCGATTGGCGTCACGTCCACCACCGTCGTCGATTTCCCGCGAATCAACGCCGAATGACGCCATTTCGACACTTGTTTCAATCGCACGCGCTCTGACGACAACACATTTGACGTTTCCGACGCGTGCGGCGCTGCCACGTCTTGACGAGCGCAGCTCAACATCGATGACATGGTTTGTACGACGCGTTTCGATTCTTCGTCGTCTCGAGGACACAACAACGGCTTCACCACGCGCCACACGTCGTGTGCGCCGACATGCGGCGACGTCGAGTCCAAAACCACCTCGCCACACAAGTGTATGACTTCAATATCATCGTCAAATGCGGGCAAGGCGTCTTCAAACGTCGCACTGGCGTCTTCGAATGTCGCCGCCTCGACGACGTCGGCTTCAATGTCCCGAGACGACGACGCGCCAATCGACGACGACATGCGCACGACGCTCGAGCGTCGACCGACGCGGACGAATCGAGGCCAACGAAGCGAAAACAATCCCTTCACTGACGCCGCCGTCGACGGAGGACGCGTGACGATGGCGGGAAGCACGGTGCGCGCGCGAGGCACGGGCGCGCGCGAGGATGCGGATGTCGTCGCGCGCGGTCCTCGTCCTCCTCTTCGTCGTTCTCGCGCCGTCGCGCGCACTCGAATGCCGCCATCGCGGAAACGCACGATGACATCCATTATAGACGCGCGTGCGAGCGCGTATGGTCGCGCGTCGATGAATACAGGCGTCCCGCGCGGGCGCGCGCGAGACCTCGAAGCGCCCTCGGGGACGCGAACAGACACGCGCGACGTGTTCTCACCCATGCGCGCGTCGCCGCGCGCATCCGACGCGACGAGGTGGTTCAGAAATACAATCGCGCGCACCAGCCTCTCGGCGCCGTCCGCGTGGTGCGCGGTTAGAGTATGAGTAAAACATGTCTCGCGAAGACGCCAGCGCGCGAGCGACGCGCCTTCGCGCCTCATTCGACGACATGTCGTCGCCGTACGTCTATACCGCGTGCTCAAGCGATGACATCGCGGATGTATACGCCATAGAACGCGCGTCGTACCCCGCCGATGAGGCGGCGTCGCTCGAGTCGCTCACGTTGCGGTGCGCAGAGGCGAATGAATTCTTCATGCTCTGTCGCTGCTCGAGCACGAATGCCATCATAGGATACGTATGCTCCACGCTCACGGCGCGCGAAACGCTCGACCACGACTCGATGACCACGCACGACGCATCTGGGTCGACACTGTGCGTGCACAGCGTCGTCGTCGCGCCGTCGTGGCGCTCGCGCGGCGTCGGTAAAGCGTTGCTCGGGCGCTATTGCGACGAATGGATCTTTGGCGACGAACGCCTACGCCAGCGCGTGCGCGTCATGCGATTGCTGTGTAAAGATAATTTAATCGCGTTTTATCAAACGTACGGTGGGTTCACGCTCGATGGAAAGTCGAGCGTGGTGCACGGAGCCGAGACGTGGTTTGATATGCATCGGCGCGCGGATCCTTAATTTTAATCGCATCATCGCGCCTCGGCGCGCACACTAGCCTTAGCGCGTGTTGAAATATAAACATAGATGTATCAGGTTGCGTTCGTGCGCGAATCGCGAACGAGAACGTCGAGCGAGGCGCGATTGGTATTTTGATTTTTTTGTGTGAAAAGCATTCGATGATCGCAGCTCAACGACACACCGCGACGCGCTTCCGACGACGATGTCCGAGACGCAAGCCAACTTAGTGAAGAACATCTTCGGTAGCGATAGCGATAGCGATGAACCCGAAATCGAGCGCGACGGCGCGACGGTGAGCGGTGATCGTCTCGATCAACCCCAGCCAGAGATCACGCACCAACGCAAATCTTCCCTCGAAGAATACTCGGATGACGACGACATGGACGTCGCGCGACGCGCACCGAGCGGACCACCGTTACATTTAGAACTTCCCTGCGCGGTGCCGAGCGTGGATGTTGCGCGAGGAGACGGGGAGGAGGTGAAGGTTGCGAAATTGAGTAACATTTTCGGCGTCGCCACCGACGCGTTTGACCGGGACACGTTCGTGGAGGAAACCGTGGAGGTTGTCGATGCCGATGGTATTTCTAGAGTGCGTATGCGTGATGAGAATGTGGTGCGGTGGCGTAAGAATGCGAGCACTGGGGAGGTGGAGTCGAACGCGCGCGTCGTGACGTGGAGCGACGGGTCGAGGCAGTTGGTCATCGGAGACGAAGTTTTAGAGCTCACCGAGCGCGCCGTGGGCGCAAACGAAGAAGCGTACTTATATTTACGTCGTCCTGGGTTAATGCAAAGTCAAGGTCGCTTGGCGTCCAAATTGACGTTTAGACCGGCGACTTTGGAATCGAGAACGCACAAGCGTTTGACGGCGGCTATCGATAAAAAGCACGGCTATCGCGGGCAACGCACGATGGAATACGTCTCTAACGTCGATCCAGAGAAGGAGAAGGAACAAGCGGATGCGGAATTGGAGAAGGCGCAACGCGAGAGCGCGGCGTTGGCGAGAAAGCAGCAGCGGATGATGAGAGAAGATCGCGAGAGGCGGTACGACGCGAGTCGACCCGAGGCGGGGTACACGGAGAATTATTACGAACGCCGCGAAGACGCCGGACCATCGACGACAGCGGCGGCGAGAATGGATGAAGATTTCCTCGAAGCCGATGGAGATGATGATGGCGCGGATGCTGATGACGATGCGGGTGCGGTCGATGCCGCCACTGCGGCGAATACCGGCGTCGAGGATGAGGATGAAGATGACGCCGCGGGCGAACAAAAGGAGCGTCGGAAACGCGCGTTCGTCGAAAGCGATTCCGAGTAACACAACACATAGCCACACTCATATGATTTCAATAAAAAACAGCATATCAATCTACAGATTCTAAGTACTTTGCAGGCCACCACGTAGGCACGGAGACGTCGAGCGCGACGCCGTTTGTCGCGACGACGCCATTTGTCGCGAGCGCTTCGCGTATAAATTTCATTCTCGCGCGCATCAATCCTCGGTCTTGCTCCACGGCGATGACATCACCGACTGTTTCTCCTTTATCGTTGACGACTGGCGCACCGACATCGACAGAGGCGCCAGAAAACGCAAAAGGAACGACGCGTTTACGCACCGCGCCGCGGAAATGTTGCCGCGCCGTATTCTCCTGTCCCATGTAGCACCCCTTCGTGAAACTCACGCCATTGAGCGCGTCGAAATTACACTCGAGCGGATACGCATCCGCGAGCTCACTCACGCCCTCGGCGATGCCATGCGTCATGCGCAACACGCGATGCGCCGCATCCATCGACGTCGACGCCGGCGCTTTGGCGTCTCGCCTCGTCACGCCTCGACGGCCTAAACCATCAAATCTCGGATCGAAACCAATCCCGCCCCCATCGCTTTCGGCGCCAGGCAGCACCACAGACACTTCATACGCATCGCACGCCCGTTCGACGCGCACGTCCTTGCGTAAACTTAATCGTTTCAATACATTTGTCGTCTGCGCGCGCGTTTTCATTCGTCAGTCGGCTCGTCTGCCCGCGCGCGTCAAACATCCCACACGATTCGCAAATCAACCAAAACGCACCTCATCCACGCGCGCGCGATCAACATCTAATAAAAATCCAATCTTTTCCCCGCTCGCCTCGTCGTCTAATCGCGTGATGAAGACGTCGATGAATATTTTACCCTTGGGCGTGAGCACCGCCGCGTACGCGCTCGCCAACCGTTCAGCGCACAGCGCGTGCACGTCATTCGTCACCGAGCTCTGTGTCGCGCGCGAAACATGCGAAAACAAAACCACTGACGCGTCAGTGCACCGCGGATGCGTCGTCGCGCGCGCGCGATGACGGGTAAAGACGATGAAGCGCGCTGTCCCACACCGCAAACGAACCTGAAGCATGCTCGATGCGTCGGCACCGACGACGCGGAGGACGGCGCGCGAGGCGAGCGCGCCCGAAAATGCGCGCGCGAGCGTCATGTCGAGGCGTGGCGCGAGCGAATGCGATGATGGGTGCGTGCTCGGCGTCGGCGAGTGAGGCGTGAGTGGCTACGGCGTCGTATTACACGCGCGGGCGGAGAGCTCTATTCGTGCACCGCGATGCGCGTCGTCAACATTCTATGCGCACACGCGCGCACCAATGTGTGGTTGTATCGCGCGATGCGCGCGGGTGGCGATGGCACGCGCTTGTGCGCGTTAAAGCTCTACGATTTCGACGCCTTCGCTCGGCTTGAAGGCGCTCGCGCCGTCCCAGTCCCGAACGACCAATGTATACTCCTTATCCAAATCCAACATCGCCTTTAACGCATCGCACGTATCAATAATGCCTTGTTTTTCCTCTTCATTTCCACTCGATGCCATCTGCGCGACGTGGGATTCTAAATTAAAAACAGCCGTCGCGACGGTGTTGTACACGGAATCGACGCGTCGCTTGGCGTCGCCTCCGACGTGGAATTCCACCTCTGGAATCTCAAGTTCCGCCCCAGGACTGAGCATGAGCACCCGCCACAAATCACTCTTTTCCTTCACGCGCAAACGAAGCTCACGCGGGCGCGCTTGTGTGACTTGTGCGCCATCATCGCTCGCCGTCGCTCGCGCCGTCGTAACCTTGAACACGTCCCGCACCAACCCTGGTTGCAGCTCGCTCTCCACCTTGGCGCACTCCACGTGGGGCAGTTTCGCGATGAAATCCACAAACGTCCCCTTTAACGCGTCTTCGAACTCGTCCACGTCCTCGTACCCGAGCTCGTCGGCGAGAATCGTCGCTACACCGCCGACTGGGAGCCACTCCCCGGGCTGGGACTTGTACAGCTCCTCGAGCTCGACGACGATGCGTTCGATCTCTTGGTGGGAAATGTCCACGGAGAATCCATCGAGCATTTGTGTGCCGAGGTTTGACATGGCGCGTTGGCGTGTTTGGGCGAGGCGCGGAGGCACGGGAGGGCGACGGAGAGTGAGGGGTGGTTGAGCCGGGCGCGACGGCTTAGAGCTACGGAGGGGATCACGCGCGGTTGATGCGTATATGTGTGTTTGTGTATGTGTGTGTGTATGTGTATATATCGCTATCCGCTATGACGAGCTAAGGCGCGGCGTTGACGGCGTCATCGATGGACCACGTGGCAAAGTTTCCGTCGCCGCCGTCGCATTCGGCGCATACGGTTTCGGGCGGTAATCCAAAAGCGCGCACGGAATCACGTACGAGTGGGGTTAAATCTAGTTCTTCGATCGAGCGTGGGAAGGGAAAGACGTCGTAATCGCCCGATGTGCTCTCTTCCTTGGCGTCGGCGTCGAGAAATGCGAGGAAACGCACGGCGTCGTCCGCGTCGTCGTCAGACGCGTCTGGGAGCGCCATCGCGTAATTCGCACCGCAGCACGCACACTTGACGAATACATCGCCCGTAACGATGCCATCGATGAAGAATCCACTCGCCCCCGCGGGCTCGACGAACGCTTCGACGATAAATTTACGATTGAGCGCGGCTTGGGCGTCGCTCGCGTACACGCCTTCGACGACGTTCAATTTCTCACTCGCGGCGCTCCATGTCGTCAACCACGGCGCCTTTTCGTCTAAATTCTTATACGCACCGCGACGAAACATAATGAGCTGCGCGTTACGCTCGCGACGGCGTCCTTTACGTGCGTTTGCATCATCATCGCCGGCGCCTTGTTGCGCCGCCAGCCAAAGACGCGTCTGGCGCGTTCGCGTTCGATGCGTCGCCGACACATCAAACACCCGCGGCATCGTCAACCGCGACGACGTACGCATCGCAAACATCCCTCAGCAATCACCACACCGCGGCTTCGACGCCACGTGCGCACGAGAAACGTCCAACCGTCGGACGCGCGCGCGCACCGACCCGTCGCCCGTACCCTCTTAAATACGCCTCCACCGCGCGTGCACCGCCCGAAACGCCAACCCAACCAATCACTGACTGCTTTATTCCACCGCACTGTTATCCGCGATCGCCCGTTCGCGGAACGTGCGCCAATGTTCAAACTGTTCCGCGAAGACGCGCTCGCTCACCCGAGGATTCTCCAGCGCCAATCTAAACTCTTCCCTTAACAACTCCCGACGAAACCTCAGCGCGTGCGGGTAAAGCACAAACTTTGCGTACGCGGGTTCTTCCCAATACGCCAAATAGCGCAGGTATTCCACGAAGGCTGGGTCGCGCAGGACGCCGTCCGCGGCGAGGCGGTGCAAGTACTTTGGGTTGGCGAGCGCGTTGATGAACTCGAGTTCGAGCGTGAAGCGTTCGGTGTTGGACACGCCCGTGAGCGATTGGTTGTTGGCGAGTTCTTCTTTCGTGGCTTGCGTGAGCGCGGGTTCACGAGCGCGGGCGGAGGGCATACTCGCGCGCGGTGGTATGAGGACGGTGAAGGGCCGAAGAACGCGTGGATGATTTTGAACGTATATAGACACATTACAGCGCTTTTCGGGGTGGGTTTTAACCACGCCTGAGCGCCTTGAAACGTGATTCGAGCGCGGTGACGTGCTTATCAATCACCCGCACGGTGTGCTCCAAGTCGTTGATCTGATGCTCGATTTTGGCGATGGATGTGAGCTTGGGCTCGAGCGCGGATTCTTTCTGTCGCAACGCCGCGACAAAGACGTCTAAAGCTTCAATCTTTTGACCGATTTCACCATAGACCACGCTCGCGGTATCATTTGCGTGCTCTAGAAACCGAACTTCATTCGTCACGAGGTTGATTTCGGCGTTTAATGCTTCGGCGATTTTGTTAAACGCGCGCTCGGCGTCGGCTTCGGCGTCTGGCATGGATTTAGCGTTGTTCGCGGCGGCGTTCGCGCCGCTTCGTGCGAGCGCGCGCTGGGTTAAAATTTCCTCGCGACGCTTCGCGGCCCATGATAAGCATTCCCGAGCATTTCTACGACGCTCTTTCAAGTATATTTCATCCTCATGAGCGCCCGCGGAACCTCCGCGGAGGAAGCATCGAGCGACGCCAATTAAAAATCCCGCGTCGTTATCGGGCAAATCATCCTTCACTTTACTATCCGCGCGTTTCGGCTTTGCGCTCGTCGACCGTTTAGCATCTAACCCACTCTCGACTTTGTGCGAAAGCACGCTCGCGACGCCGTCGGAAAATGAATGTTGCCAGGCGAGCAACGCTCCGTTTTTCGTCGTCCAAATTTCAACCGCAGACGACGCGCTCGATGCCGCAACTTCGCCACAGTCTGGCAATTTCGTCACCGTATGCGCGCGATTCTGATGTACACTTAACTTTTCACCCTTTGCATCTCCTTGCGGTGCGCCGTACGCGGCGATGGCGCTCGTGAAACACGTCAACGCTCGAAACGACGCCGTCGTTTCGAGCGTCGTCCCGCCCACGACGTGCTCGCCTCGCGGGTTCAACCCAACCTCCCCTCCGAGCGCTTGCGCACAAATATAGCCCCCAAACCCCATGGCAATTATTTTACACCGCCCTTCACCGCCGCTCTCGCGCGCGGTTAACGCGTCCCGAGCCCACGAACGCAACGCGTCCACCCAACGCGAGCCCTTCGTAATCGCCGAATGCGACGAACCCGTGATCACAACTCCCGCGTACTCCCCATCCAGTGCGTGTACATCTGGTAATTCATCGTCATAGGCGCGATAGTGATCCCAACGCTCGTCGTCGCGGCCGAAAAGTGCGACGATGCACGGCGCGAGCCCGCGCCAGCGCGCGTCATCCTCGCAGTCAATCACCGCGTACCTCGCTGGCGCCTTCGTAGTCGCCATGGCGAGCGTCTGTGCGTCTGTGCGAGTTACACTCTTAACGTGACGTTGCGTTCGGCGCGATCGCGGCGATGCGCGCGGCGAAGAGTGAGGTGAGCTTTACAAAAAGTCTTTACGGTTACGTATTCACAACTCAACGCGTACGGCGCGGATATCAAAAAACCATCTACAACGCAACGTGATCGCCTCAAGTCGCGCATGGCGTTTACATGCCAACTCTATCAATCTCCATCAGCGTCTTCACCGCGGCGATGAGCTGGGAAACATTCGCGATTTGCTTCACCGCGAATCCGGTGGCGGCGATTCTGAAAATGTAATAGAAAAACGTCGGCGCCGTATCCGGGGCGCTCTTCATCACGTGCGCCGTCATATAAAACACCTCCACGCACGTGCAGCAAAACCCCATAAATATTCTATTCGTGTAATACGTGCGTAATAACCAGTTCGATGACGGTGAGAGGTCTTTATGACCATCGGCGCCGATGAAGACGTAGACGTACGTGTGAAACCAGTGCGAGGCGACGTCGAGCGACGCGAGCGCGATGCACGCCAAATACCACTCTCTGTATTCCATAGCCAATATCATCAGCAGCGCACACGTCGCTAATCTGTAGTCGCAACGAAAATCACGCACGTCAGTACGCCAAAACCGCGCTACACGTTGACATTAAATCCACGCGCCTGTCGGTCACCATGTCGAGCACGCGCCCGAATTCGCTGCATTGATTAAACTTTCTCGCAAATCTCCCATCGAGCTCATCGCACACGAACGACAACAAGTAGAACGCAAAGAAGGCATAAATGTCATCGAACGCCACGGCGCACGCGTAGGCGGCGCACGCGATGCGGGCGTAACCGATGAGGTTTGGGACGTAGAGCGCCACCGCATCGTGCCGCGTGAAAAACCAATTCGACGTCGCCGACGTCGTCGATGGCGATGACGGCGCGTTCGCGCGCGGTGCGCGCGGAGAAGATTTCACGCTCGCGGTTTTCGTCGATCGTCGTCGCGCGCTGGCGGTGCGTTTGGCGGGTGGCATGACGATGAGCTGCGCGCGCGAATGTGGCGGCATTCGCTGTCGCGTCCATCGACGCGTTACCACCGTCGTCGCCGTCGTCGTCGTCGTCGCCGTCGCCGAGACCGAGACGAGCACGCCGTCGCGTTCGTTCGTACGCGCGCTCGAGCTCGCGCGTCGCGATGACGCGCACGGTGGCGTCGGCGCCGAATCTGTTGGCGCAAAACCTTGAGCGGCGCCGGCTCGGGTCCGCGCGACGATGCGCTCGCGGTGCGCTCGCGGTGCGCGCGTCGTCGTCGCCAGCGGCCGAAGTTGATAATAAACGCATCGCGGATGAGGAATATCGCGCGCTCAAGGCGGAACTGACGTCGACGTGTGCGAAACACGGCGCTGGGTTGAGCGCGTACGCGTTGCTCGGGTACGGCGTCGCGCCCGGGTTAAGCGCCGCTTTGGGCGTGCTCGGCGGGTTGGGGTATCTTAAGTTGTTACAAGAGTATTGTGATGAGTTGAGTGAGGGTAAGGCTGGGGTGGATGTGAGCGAGGCGGATTATACGCGGAATTTAGTGTACGAGCCGGTGACGGATGTCGGCGCCATGTTGGGCGGAGCGTTTGGCAAAGTTGGCGGCGTATATTCGCGCGCACTGTTACAGAAACGACTTCTCGTGCCCGTGGCGCTCGTGGTGTTTACGTCGACGTGGAATCATTTGGATTTGCCGTTTGATTTCTCCTATGGGGCGACGTTTTGTGGGTTTTTGTGTTACAAGACGGCGGTGCTGGCAAAGACGTGGGCCATCTTAAAGCCTTTGGTTCTCCCTGATTCTTCGAAAGCGCCGTAACACTAGCAGCAGCGAGCATTTAATTTCTATTTCTTTTAGGTGATTTTACGACGACAACGGCGACGATGCGCGATGAACATCTAGTAGTCTATTCTGTCGAATGATTAAAAATTCGCCTAATAAATCCGCGCATTCAAAGCCGACAACGCGTAGTGTGCTAGTATTAGATTGTCTACGCCTCGTCGCGAGCGTCAACGATGTATGGATCAGGACCGGGATCGGCCACGGAAACCCCGCTCGCGGTCCCTGGCTCGCGCGTTGGGAAAGGCACGCCGTCATCCCCGCCCAATTTCGGCGCCTTGCGCAGCGCGTCTTTAATCTTCACCATCGTCCCCGCATTCCCGGGAATCTGCCCTTTGACGTACAGCAAATTCTTATCGGCATCTACTTTATACACCCACACGCTTTGTACGGTTCGATTGCGCCCACCCATACGTCCAGCCATCTTTTTACCTTTAAACACCCGTCCCGGGTCCTGACACTGCCCGATCGACCCGTGCGCGCGATGCTTCTTCGTATTCCCATGACTCGCGGGTTGCCCCGAAAACCCCCAGCGTTTCATCGGACCCTGAAACCCTTTCCCTTTCGTCACCCCCGAAATATCCACGTACTGCCCAGCGATGAAATGCGCCGCGGTTATCGATTGTCCCACGTCCAACGCGCCGTCGGCGCTCACGCGAAACTCCGCGAGCGCGCGCTTAATCCCAACCCCTTGCTTCACAAAATGCCCAAGCTCAGCCTTGGTGATCTGTTTCGGTTTCTTACTCCCGTATCCAACCTGCACCGCGTCGTACCCGTGCTTCTCGGCAGTTTTCACCGACACCACTTCGCACGCGTCGATCCACAAAACCGTCAGCGGCACGCGCGCGCCCCACGCGTCCCAATCGCACGTCATCCCGCACTTCACCGCCAGCGCCCCCGTGCGACGCTGTTGCGCATCGCGAGCGACGCGATACGGGTTCGGCGTGCGGAATATCGCGTCCACCGCGCGCGCGGACGTGGCGAAACCTCGACCGATGATGGATGGAGCGATGCGCGGTGACGATTCCCCGACGAACCACGCCGTGGCGCTCGCGGACGGTGCGAACGCGCCCGACGTGCTGCACTGCGAGGCGAAGGACTTTGAGAGGCGCGCGAGCGCGCGCGCGGATGACATCGCGGGCGTCGGCGCGGCGTGGTGTGCGGCGCAGAGCGGCGGCGCGAGAGAGGTTTTCGGCGCCATGCCCTGCTTGTGTACTTTACCACTATTAGTACTATATACGTTATATTTACCAGGGTCTATTAGATTGAATAGTGCTAAAGTATGAGAGCGCCATTCCTCGATGCCACGGCGCGTCGTCGTCGTCGACGCGTCAGACGTCGACGATGGCGAACGACGTCCGCGAATCGCTGCTCGGGGGCGAGGCGCGCGATGCGTCGGTCACCGCACGCGATGGGTCGTGGTTTTCGCGACGCGCGAGCGCGGATTCGGATGGATTGGCGCGCGATGGTGTTGATTCGAGCACGCCCAGAGCGGACGATGGCGACGCGTACGAACGCATGTTGAGCGATTCATTAGCGGCGAATGAATTAGAGTTTTCATTGCAATCGATTAGTGACGCTGCGCGTGGGTTTGTGAGGCTTGTGTCGACGCAGATGGGTGAAGGCGCCGGGATCGAGGCGCAGCCGACGACGTCGTCGGCGCGACTTCGCGGGCGCTTTCGCGCGGGAGATGACGCGGGCGAGGACGCGGACGTCACCGATGTCGCGATAAAAATGCTTGATCGCGGTGGGCATGGTTTAGGGTACAGTTCGGGCGAGCACACCGTGGCGGTTGATCCAGACGAGTTGGAGACGGATGTCGGCGTCGGTTTGAGCCGAACCGAGGCGAGGAAGAGATTGGTGAAATATGGCGTCAACGTGATTGATATGACCGAACGCGGGGATGGATTTGGTGGGTATGAAAACGCGTTTGGCTCGTCCGCACGGTCGTTCCGTGCGTTTCTGCGTCGAGAGGTGAAAAATCCAATGATTCGCGTGTGTTGCGTATCCATCGCGTTGGAGCTCGCGCAGACGTTGAATACGTCTTCTCGAAAGGACGATCCCGTGTTCAACGTGTTAATTTTAGTAGGATTGATTGTGGCTAACGCCTATGTATCATGGGTCGAACGAGCCGATGCACTCGTGGCGAGTTATGAATTAGCAAAGCTCGTGAGCGCGCGGGCTACGGTGGTGCGAGGCGGCAGAGCGCACGTCGTCGACGCCTCGGCGCTCGTACCTGGAGACGTTGTCGTGCTCACCCCAGGGTGTGCCGTGCCCGCAGATTGCGTGAATAATGGACCACACAGTCTCGTCGTGGATAACAGTGCGATTACGGGCGAGAGAGAGACGATTACTGTAGCCGCCGGGGAGCCGTTGTTCATGAGAGGCGTCGTCAAACGTGGCTCTGCGCGCGCGCTCGTCGTCCGTACCGGTCAAAATACCTTTGCCGGTCGCGCCGTCGCCGTTGTTCGACGCCGTGAAGCAGGACGCCGTGAAATGTCTGCGTTCGACACCAGTCTCACGCATGTCATGTATGGATTATCCGTCATTGGATGCGCGTGCTCGGCGAGCGTGTTTTTATACTTGGTTGTGAGCGGCCGCGATTTCTTCGCGTCGCTATCATTTTGCGTGCTGTTATTGATCACATCAACGCCACTAGCGATACGAACCATCGTGGCGACAACCACAGCGCTGTGCGCGCGCGCGTTATCGCGTAAAGGCGCGATTGTGACGCGTATGAATGTCATCGAGGACTTGGCATCCATGAACGTGCTCTGCGTGGATAAAACCGGCACGCTCACGCGCGACGCCATGTGCTTGAGCTCCGACGTCCCAACCATACCTTTGTTGCAAGGCGTGTCGGAGAACGACGTGATGACTGCCGCGGCGCTCAGCACGAAGTGGTTCGAGCCACCGACGAATGCTATCGATGACATGGTGCTCGGCGCGTTTGACGTCACCGCGCTCGATGCCTATGAATTGCTCGAGTTTAAACCATTCGACGCCGCGACGCATCGCTACAGCGAGAGCCTCATCCGCCGCGAAGATCAAAGCATGTTTCGTGTCATCAAAGGACCAATCGAAAGCGTCTTGGCTGAATGTTCGAACGGTGACGCGGTGCAAACGATTGTGGATGAGGCGCTCGGGACGTTGAAATCTTCGGCGGCTCGAGGCGTGATTTCTCGCGCGCTCGCCGTTGCGTGTTCAAAAACAAGCGATGATCCGTGCGTCGCGCTTGGATTAGTCATCTACGAAGACGTCCGACGTCGTGATGCAAACGAAATGATCAACGCTGTGAGCGCGCTCGGGATTGATGTGAAGATTATCACCGGAGACGCGAGAGACGTCGCCGCGCAGGCGTGCGAAAAGATTGGCGTGCGCGTGGATGACATCTTAGCCCCGCACGACGTACCATACGTACCCCTGCGCACGAGCGTGCTGAAACCGCACGTCTCTGAAATGCTCAAACACGCCAAGGCGTTCGCGGGCATGTTACCCGAGGATAAACTCGCACTCGTCAAGGCGTACCGCGCCAACGGGGACACGGTGGGCGTCGTGTGCAACGACCCGAGCGACGCCCCGGCGCTGCACATTGCACACATTGGTGTATCCATGAACACCGGTAGCGACGCCGCGAAGAGCGCAGCAGATATCATCCTCACCGTACCTTCGCTGTCGGTGTTGGCGCACGCGGTGCTGTCGGCGCGAGTGATGTTTGCACGCGTGCGGGATTACGTGGTGTTTCGAGCGACGTGCACCGCGCACGTGTTGGGTTTTTTCACCATTGGCGCCGTGACCGTGAGCCCAAAAGCGTTTGACGAGCATTGGCCTGACATGTTCACATTGCCCGTGATTGCGCTGTGTGTGATTTTAGCGCTGAATGACGTCGTGGTGATTGGTACGGCGTACGACCACGCGTCGCCGTCGCGTCTGCCAGAAAAATGGCGCTTGTTACCAGACGCCATCGTATCCGCAGTGTCGGGTCTCGTGGCGTGTTTCACCACGCTCGCGTTGCTTGGAATTTCTCTGAGCACAACGAAAGCGGACACGTACTACGCCCAAGACGTCGGCGGTCGCGCTTTGGCGTTTGGCGAAGTCCAAACGTGCGTCTTTCTCAAAATTGCATTGACAGACGCTATGACGGTGTTTAGCGCGCGCACGCAAAAATCATGCGTCGAGCGCCGCCCGGGCGGCTTGGTCATCTCCGCATTCGTCACTTCATGTGTGCTTTCATGCATGCTCGCGGCAAATTGGCCGTGGATGGCGCTCGAGTCGATTTCATGGGCGCACATCATGTTTGTCGTCGCGTTTTCCGCCGGTTCGTTTGCGCTTCAAGACGCCGCAAAAGTTATCACCTATCGCGTGTTGCTTCGCGCGGGATGGATGGAGAATGTTGGCGTGGTGAGTAGTGGAGAATTTGCGCGCGTTGCGCGCGCAGTTGATCGTGCGATGCCAAAAATGGCGGCATCGATGATGACGATGACGACGACAAAGAACGCGCGGCGGATGCCAGAGCGTCGAGACGTTACGGAAATGTCTGACCTCGCGGCGTCTGACTCTGACGATGACACCGGCGCGTACGACGTCGAGGCTGGAGATATCGAGAGCGAAATGAATTCTTTACTAAACGACGACGACGACGACGACGACGACGACGACGACGTGACGATTGAAGAATCAGACTCAGAGTCGGACCGCGTTGATGAATTTTACAGCGACTACGCCGCGAGCGAGACGACCACCATCGACCGCGCGCCCGAAATCATCGCCGAAATGCTCCATTGCGAAGAAGACACGCCCAAGTTTGAGAGATTACGGCGCACTCCTGGATACTGCATGGCGACGCTGACGGACATTCAGTCTATTACAGAGTCACACGATTGGTGGAATACGTTTGCGGCGTTGCAACGCGAAGCCGCTCGGGTTTCAGCCCGGCGGGACGACGACGACGACGACAGCGGTGGCGCGCATGACGGCGATACGCGTCGCAATGACGATGACGATCAAAGTATAGACTATGATGACGCGTCAAGCGTACGCACGGGCGATCCAAACAAGGTTCTTCCGCACAACGCGTTAACCGCGCTCGACATGGGGTGCGGCGTTGGCACGTTTTCGGCGGCGTTGGCGAGGCATCTCAGCCACGCCGCGCTCGAAGCGCTGAGCTCCCGCCTCGCCGATCCAGCCATGCGACGTCTATACGTTAGTGTTGACTTATTAGACGTCTCTGGCGTCGCATTACACGCCGCGTCGCTATCGTTTACGCCGCCGTTTCACATCGGTACGCTGCACCGCGGCTCGCTCACATCCTTTGTCCCGCCAAGCGACGCCGTCGCTGCGTCGAGCGATAACGAATCAATGTTCAGCCAAGACCTATCGCACATTGGATACGACATTGTATACAGCGTGCATGGATTCGCCACCGTGCCGCGCGGAAAGATTCACGCGGCGTTGCGAAACTTTCGCGCATCCATGCGGCCGGGCGGATTGGGATTCATCGCCGCCGCCACAGAGCAAAGCCACGACGCGAGATTCGCCATGATGTACCACGACGAACGACGCAAGATTTTCGCCGCAGTCAACACACGCATGAACGAAGAACCACCGACGCTCACGAGCGCAGAGGTGATTTGCGATGCGTTGAGCGCGCAAGGAGTGTCGTACAACGTCGAAGTCAAATCGCACGTCACTTTGGTGAGCGTCGTCGACGGCTCGGCGATGTTAGAAGCTTATCTCCACGGCGTCGCCATGGATGACACGCTATCCTTAGATACCATGCTACAATCAAGTACGCTCGGGTCGTATTTATCGAGTTGTTTAACCCCCGACGGGTCGGCTTATGCGTTCCCACAAAGGGTCGCTCATGTCACCATTTAGAGTCTCATACGGTAGTTTTTCTAGTTTTAGTAATCAACATTCAAATCGTATTAGAATATACACAACGCAGGCCAGGCATGCGTCACGCGCGCACAATCACCCCATCACTTCCCTCCACCCCAAGTCCCTGATCCTTTCGTCACCGCCACTTTATTCCCTTGCCCCGATCCCGAATACGCCTTGACGACGTCGCACCCCAACGATTCCCGCGTATCCGCCTTGGTGTACGGATTCGTCCCGCTCGCATTCTCACACAACGACAACACCTGATACCGATCAATCACCGCCTCGGTAAAATCCGCATTGGTGACATCCATCTCCCCCAGATCCGCGCGCACGAAATTCGATCCGGCAAAGATTGAATTCCTCGCGTTCGCCCCGCGAAGCAGCGCATAGTCAAACATCGCGTTGGTCGCGTCCACGCCAGAAAAATCAACTCCAGGCATAATCGCGCGCGAGAAAATCGCTCCACGCGCGTCAGCGCCTCGAAAATCACTCCCTCGCAATTCTGCTTCGGCGTAAATGGCGCCGACGAGGTTTTCCGAGGTGAAATCCTCTTTAATGTGCTCAGCTTTGCTTTCGAGGATGACTTCGCGTTCGCGCGGCTTGAGTTTTAACCCCATCACCGACGGTTGTTCCTCGATGTCGTCCATGTACCCAGCACGAGCGATGGTGTGCGATGACGGAGGTGCGCCGAGCGCGAGCGCGAGCGCGGTGACCGCGGCGATGACGGTGCGGGAGCCAGAGTTCTCTCGCGCGGGCGACGAGGTCGAGCTCGAGCGGGACGACGCGCGCGGGACGATGCCGACGACGGTGGTGGCGGCATTGGGGCGTCGCCGCGAACGATCGCGCCCATGCAATCCAACGGACGTGCGCCGCGCATCGTGCGCGCCGTGTAGCGAGGCGCGTGCGGCGAGCATGGAGCCGCCGACGACGACGCGAGTCGAAAAGTGAAGACACAAGTGAACATTAAAACACAAAAAACAACTAGCACGCGCCATTACGCCATCGTCATGCTCTTCATCATCACCGGCGTCTTGGGATTATCGTTGCGATCGCACGGCGTCGATTCGATGCGCTTCACCACATCCATGCCTTTAATCACCTTTCCAAACACCACGTGCTGCGATTCGCTCAAATCGTGTCGCCACCAATCGAGGAAATCATTATGCACGGTGTTGACGAAAAATTGAGAACCTCCAGAGTTTGGGGCGCCCGTGTTCGCCATGGATAACGTCCCGACGTCGTTGGACATCGTTTTATCGATAAATTCATCTGGAATGTTGCCTTCACGCGAGTCACGCTTCACCGTCGCCCCGGTCACCATGTTCGCAAACGTCGATCCAGGCACGGGCCCACCCGTACCCGCGCGGCTGCTCTTCGCATCCTTGGCGTACGGACAGCCGAATTGAAGCATGAATCCTTCGATGACGCGATGGAAATGCACGCCGTTGTAAAAGCCAGTGTTGACTAAATCCACAAAGTTGCTCACGGTGATTGGCATCTTGTCCAGGAATAACTCGCATTCAAAGTCGCCCATGGTGGTGGAGCATCGTACGATTGGGTTTGGCGCCATGGTGCGTTGCGTAATTGGCGGCGGCGCTTGAATTGGCGGCGGATTGTGACGATTGTGACGCCATTAATCGCCTCTCTTCATACCTCATCATGGGTGATCACGAACAGGACGCCGAAGCGCTCATGGCGCGCGCGGAAAAGAAACTCAAGGTGCGCATTCGCGTTGATGCGCGCGTTCTCGACCGGGCGTCTCGTCGAACGGCGCGCGTCGCGGCGTGATTTCAACCGCGATGCGTGAATGAGAATCAAATCTTAACGCTTTTAACGCGACGAACGACTGACGCCGCGCACGCCGCCGCACGCCGCCGCACGCATCACAGGGAGGATCGCTCTTCGCCTCGTTCATGGGCACGAACAAGCACGACGACGCGGCGGAGCTGTTTGAACAGGCTGGGACAAAGTTTAAGCTCGCCAAGGCGTGGGCGCGCGCCGAGAACGCGTACAGCGCGCTCGCGTCGTGTCGTGTCGCGACAAAGGAGCCTCACGACGCGGCGAGCGCGATCGTTGAGGCTGCATCGATGTGTAAGAAGATGAATGATGTTTTGGGCGCGGTTGAGCGCTATCGACGGGCGGTGGATTTCTATACGGAGCTCGGACGGTTGTCGCAGGCGGCGAAGCACTTGAAGGAAATCGGCGAGTTGTTGGAGAAGGAGGACGATGGTGAGGGTGCGATCGTGGCGTACGCACAAGCGGCGGATTTGTATGATGGTGAAGAGAGTTCGAGCACGACGGCGAATAATTGTAAGCTCAAGGTGGCGACGTTGAGCGCGAAATTGGAGCAATACGAACGGGCTACGGAGATTTTTGAAGACGTCGCCAAGGCGAGTTTAGATAACAACTTGTTGCGATTTAGCGCAAAGGGGTACTTTTTACAAGCGGGATTGTGTCGTTTGTGTTGGAATGACCCGATTGGCGTGCTTAACGCGATTGAGAGGTATGAAGAAAGTGACCCTGGTTTTGGGTCGTCGCGTGAACGCGAACTCTTGAGCGCGTGCGCCAAGGCGGCGGAGAACGGCAACCAGGATGAATTCTCTCAAGCTGTCGCGGAATTCGACTCAATGTCGCGATTAGATGCGTGGAAGACGACAATTCTATTGCGCGCCAAGAAGCGCATAGAAAAATCCGTGGCGGAAGAGGAGGACGATTTGTGTTAGACGAACAGCGGCGGCGGCTTTGTAGTTTTGTTTTCATTCATTGTTCATCTAAGCGTGTCGTCGTAAAACTTGAATCGTCATCGTGCTCGAGACTTCTTTCTTGATCTTTCTTGATCTTTCTTGATGCGTGATTAGAGCACACCAATACCTCGGTCGTCCGCGTCGTCTTCATCCGATTGCACGCGCACGCGACGCGCCGACGACGCGTGCGACGAATACTCGCCCGGGCGAATCATCACCACAGGCATCGTCGCGTTACGCAAACAGTAATTCGCAACGCTCCCCACGAACAACCGCGCCACGGCGTTGCGATTATGCGTGCTCATGACAATCATGTCTGCGTGGACCGCCGCCGCGACGGCGCACACAAGTTCGCCAATCGCGATGTTGCCTCGAGCGCCGCTCGTCAGGTCAATCAAAAATGGCACCCCAAGTCGCGCCAATTTACGCCCAAATCTCGCCGCGATCCAATGCTTCGCCTTGACCCTCTCCAAACGCTTACGCTCCTGCGTTTCGGCGTGGAGTTGGTCGTAGTAATCCTGGGTCGGCGCGCCCATGAGCTGTTGCGATGTCAGTGCCGAAGTTGGAAACGCCATCGGATACGCCGCTCGAGCGACGGCTGTACGCACCGGATACATGTACCCAACATTTGCGGTGAAATCAGGGCAAATGTACAGCAAATGAATTGTGTCGTTTCGATCGCGATACACGTGCTCGACGGCCCAGTCGACAGCATTCGTAGAATGTTCGTCGTCTACGACGGGACACAGGATGACGCGGCCTCGCCGACGCTGGAGAAGAGAGTTTTCATTTTCAGCCGCGGTGCCTTTTGCGACATCGGCGACGACGCGGAGTTTGGACATAGCATCCGTCGTGGCGTCGACGTCGTGTGTGACGGGTGCGTTCGTTTGCGAGTTTTCTGTAGCGACGGACATTGCGCGCGCGCGCTGCGTCGGCGAATGACGCATTTGGCAATCGCGTCGTCGTTTGCGTATGATTCTCGTCGTGGAACATACACGCATCCGTTCACGTCTGCCGCTTTCGCGTGAGAAATTCAAAACCCTTCTTCATGTTGAGCACGCGACGGAGCGTTAAACTCACGCGAGGTCCGCGAGATGCCGACGTCGCGTCGCGTCTCGCGTCCTCCGCCGACGTTTCGTCGTCGATGCCGTGTAAATAATCCGTGTACGCCGCACCGTAAAATACCAAGAGCGACCGCGCCGGAAGACACACCTCAAACGATGTCAACACTTCCAACGCCTGCGAATCGTCATCGTCGCGCCCTTCATCGCCCATGCGCGTCGTCGTCATCGATTCGCGACGACGTTTCGGCTCAAATCGCATCGAGCGCGACGCGCCGCACGATACAATGCACACCACCGGCGCATATAACGGCCCATCCTCGTGCGGTAATATCCCACACCCATCATCATACACGTTCACGAGCGCGTGATTCGCCTCGAAACTCTCGAGCGCGCGCGAAAGCGACGCATGAGCTGCATCATCATCCGCGGTCGCCGTCTCGCGTCTCAGCGCTCCATCACGAAACTCTTCACGCACGCGCGCCGAACACGCCGCCATGAGCTCGCGAACGTCGCGCGGGATGTCATCAACCGCAATCGTCCCTTTGGCGTGCACCGCGCCTCCCAGAGCGGCGCATCGTCGCCCGTGGAGCTGCACCAAGCCGCGCGCATCTTCACACCATGACGCCAACGTTTCGCGTTCAAACGACGCATCGATAAAGTCCTCAATCACGCGCACGCACGCGCGCGCGCGCGGTGGGGGTGTCGTCATTCCTTTGGCGCATCGATCGGTGACGCGCGAGACGCGTGACGTGCGCGTCGGCGTGTGACGGTTGAGCACAAAAAATCATCAATCAATCAATCAGAAATCAATGGTTCTCGCACCGTGGAGCGCACATGCGCGCGCCACGCTCGCTGGACTGAACATCGCCACCGCGATCGCATCGCTCGCGTCTTCACTCGCGGTCGTCGCGTGCGGGATCGTCGCGCCTGGGTTTACGAAGGGGACGTACGCGTACGTGAAACGGTTGGCGGCGTGCGACGGGTACGTATGTTTTCATGCATTTGCGTCGCGTCGCGTGTGTGCTCCGTGTGCTCCATGTGCTGACGCGTGCGTGACATTGCGTTTTTGTAGGTTATTCGCGCTGGCGTGCGTGATGGGCGATCGCGGGCGCGATAGCGCGTCTTTGGACTCGCCTTCGGCGGCGTGCGTGATTCAAGGCGTCGGTATTCAATTCTTTGGCGTCGCCTCTGCATTGTTTACGACGTGCATTTCGCACGCGTGCGCGTCGTCAATGAAACACGGCCGAGCGATCGGGGCGAAGAAGGACACCATCGGGAGGTATGATGCGTTTGTGTTTTTCGCGAGCGCGGCGTGTCTCGCGGCGCCGCTCGTCACGCAGACGTTTGGCGATTCGCGTCTCGGGCGATGCCACATCATGCACGGCGATGCAGACGAGACGAGCAAGGCGCGCGCGGCGACGGTGGCGAGACTCGTGGGGTATTACCTGCCGATTTGGGCGTGCGTGGTGTATAATGTATGGACGTGGAGCGCGGTGTGGCGCGTGGCGGTTCGCGTCAAGGCGCTCGATTCCACGCTTTGGAGCGCCGCGACGTCGTCATCCACCGATGTCGACGACGCTGCTCGTCGCTCGCGCGTGGCCACGGCGCGATTAGTGACGTTTGTGCGTCGACTCGCGCTTTACCCGGTTTGGCAGGTGCTTTCAAATGTGCCCGGCACGGCGCTTCGTGTCGTCACGTTGAGTGGCGCGAGCGTCCCGCTCGCGCTCGCCGCGTCCCACGTCGTCGCGAAAACCTCCCAAGGCGTCGCACACGCGATGATTTTCTTCTACGCACACCCCGCGAGGGATGAATTAGTGCATCACTTCCGTCTCGCGCTCGGACGCGGCTATCCGTCGTCGTCTTCGGCGTCTTTGCCCAGCCGCGCCGCCGACGCATTCGTCCCCGCCGACGTCGTCGGGTTACGCGCGCTCGCCGATGACGTCGATTTCGCCACCGACGACGATCTCGACGAAGAATCATCATACGAATTCATTGAACTCACCACACCGCACTCGGACGCCGCCGTAGACGGACGGCGCGTAGAGGCGTAGACGCGAAGCGCCACATGCCAGCACTGGATTTCTCACACCCAAGACACAACCATAGCCATAGTTTCCCATGTAACCCTCTATATACACACATTTATACCCACCGAGCCACCATACATAAATGTAAAACCATCCCTCTAGATTATATATTAAACACTAAACCCTCTATTTTAATTCGCCACATTCAAATCGTTGTTTTTTTGGTCTCGGGGGAACGACGCGACAGCTCGCCCCGTCGTCGTCGTCGTCGTCACTCCACGACGACACGCGACGCGCGCGATCGCGATGCCGTCGAAGAAATCTAAAAAATCCAAAAAGCCCTCCGGCTCCAAAGCCTCCTCGCGCTCGGTGTCGCAAAGCGTCAGCCCGAGCGTGAGCGCATCCGCGAGCACGACCGACGTCCCCGCCGTGGTCGCCAAGGAGGACGCCGCGGAAAGTGCGCCCGTCGCGCCCGTCGCGGCGCCGAAACCGCCCGCGCCGAAGGTGGAACCAAAGGTGGTGAAAACGCCGGTGGCGTCTGCGCCCGTGGCGGCGGCCGAGGCGGCCAAGGTGGTGGGGGAGAAGCCGAATGTGAAGGCGATCGCGATGGCGGTCGCGGCGTTGGGCGCGTTGCTCATCGTGTTGGGTGGTGGGAAGAAGTCTTCGACGGCGCGATGAGGGATGATGGTGCGATGGTGATGGTGATATTTTTAGAGGAGGGTGTGTGCGACGGTGTGCGATTGTAATACGACGCGCGGCGATGGGTCGAAACCGACAAGATTTATGGGTACATTCTTTCTTTCTTTCGGCGTTCGCTAATCTTTTCTTTGTCGATTGATTGATTGATTCGTTCGTTCGTTCGTTCGTTCGTGTATTGTTTTCCAATTTACATGTGATTCTATCTATAATTATAAGTTATCGCCGAGCGTTGCGTCGTCGATGATGTCGTCATCGCTGGCGTTCAAGTCGTCTTCGGCTCGCTCGCGTGGGTCGTCGCGTCGGCGTCTTTGGTCGCCGGTTCGGGATTTTGATGAAGAAATCCATCGACGCACGGGTGGGAACAAGCGCACGGCGTCGTCGACGTTGAGTTCGTTTACGCATCGCTTGATGAGGGCGAAACCACCGAGGGATTCGACGACGCGCTTGGTGGAACCGTCGCATACGGCGTAGGCGGCGAGCGCGCACGTCGTCGCGCGCTGGACGCCTTCGTCGTTGGCGTGTTTGACGCACGATTGTACGAGAACATCCACCATCTCACACTCGCCTACTAAGTATTGAATGTTTGTAAAGTCCCCAAACTCGGCAAACGCCAAGGCGACCCCGGCGATGGCTTCGCATACGACGGCGTTTGACACGCACTGGCGACCGCACGCGACGACGGAGCGCGCGCACGTCTTGATGGCTTCATCCGTGAGCGTCCCGCGCAAGGCAATCAACTGCTCGTCTTGCGTGACGATAGCCGCATCTAGACCGGTTCGGCAAATTGCCTGAATCGCATCGAGGGCGTCAGCACAAATTGCACCATCAGACTTGAACATTTCCAAAGCGTTCACCAAGCTATTAAGTACGCCCGCGTCGACCATCGCCTCAGCCATTTCTCCACGAATGGATAGGCTAGACAACACGGGGAGTATTGAAAACACAACATCAGGGCTTAGTTCCACGTTCACACCCACGGATTGCTGAATGATTTTGATGCATTCCTTAGCGAACGCGTTCGAGTCGTCGAGCGCACGAAGCGTCGTCGATAAATGTCGCCTCAATTCATCCACGTTGAAATCGCCGCGCAGCAAAGCGTTGGTGCGCTTCTCGGCTTCATTCTGACCCTCGCGTGCGGTACGTAAATCATCCCGCGCTTGTAACAATTCTTCTCGCGCTAGCTTTAACGCAGCATTCTTTTCTTTGATTTCCACGTTTTTCTTTTCGCACTGCTCCACGAGCTGTTCGCTGACGCTAAACGCGCTCTTCAGCGCTCCACGAATTTCACGTAATTCTCGACGAAGTTCGGCCACCTCAGCAGCCTCAAACGGCGCACCGGCGTCGGAAAATTGCTCCTCGTGATTAAAGACCACACGGCGATCATTAGTGCCGCCGCCGTCGACCGATTTCAACGCCGACGACTCGGCTTTGAGCGCGCTTCCGACGACGCGACCGCTCGGAGTTAAATACCCACCTTCAACACGAACACCTGGTTTGATCGATGGCGGCTGTGGTGTGTGATGTCCATCATTGTCTTCACCGTCGTCATCGTCGTATTGCGCCCGCGTTGCACCGTTGGTCATCTGCGCGTCGCGTCTCGATGGTCCCGGCACCTCGTCGTCGCTATCGTCATCTAAACCACCACCACCCTCGTCCCCACGTCGAGCGAACGGGTTCACCGTTGCTGCATTATTATGCAAACCATTCATATCGTACTCATTCGAGGCACGGTCGTCCCCCCGCAATCCGCGCAGCGCAGCCTTCATTTCTGCATCTAAATCATCCGCTTGAGACGCAAACGCGCTCATTTCTCCGCGCGACCGCGACGCCTCCAATTCCTGCTTTTCTCGCATCACCGCCTCAAGTCTCGCCGCCATCTTAGCCAACTGTACATCCTTTGCCTCTAGCGCCAATCGAGCGTTCTCGGCGATATCAAACGACCCACTAGTATTCGGTTTCACGCTCGCTGTCCCGCGTTTCGCGCTCGCCGGCTCGCTCTTCACCGGCGAAGTCATCACCCCACGCACCGGTACACGCCACGAATTCACACTACTCGCATCCCCATGCTCACTCCCAAGCAGCGATGTGTCTTCACTCGCTATTGAACCTCCACCGAGATCTTTCGACCGCGTCGCTCGCGCCACTACGCGCTCGTGCGTCTGAAATCGCGTCAACAATCCCTTTGATTTCTCCGCACTCGACTCACTCGCCCAAGCGATCGTCCCCGTCTGTGCGCGGGTCTGCCCGTAGGATAACTTTGAGCTTCCATCGCCGTCGCTCGATGTCGTGTCTGCGTCGGCGCGGCGCGACATTGTCGCGTAAATGTGCGAAATTCTGTCGGGGCTCCACAATTCTGATGCAGCGAAATTCACCAATCACGCCAGCGCCCGTGGCTGTGTGGCGTGTACCCGCCGTGGTCGACCCGCGCCTAGCCTATGCGGGTGTAGCGGAACGCGCGCGCCTAGCCTGACGCCGCCGTGCGCCGCTCTCGCGTCGTCGACGGGCGTCACACACTGGCGCGTGGCAGCGGCCTCGTCGCCCTTCTACATACTGTATCACTTATACAACTATCAAATTGAATTTCGGTCGTTACACCCCGTGGTCGGAAGAGACCGAGATATGTATTTAATGGACTTTAACTAATTAATATATGTATTCGGGCGCGTCGCGCGACCGCCGGCCGGCGGACGGACGACAGACCGCGACGCCGACGCCGCGTTCGACGCCGACGCCCTCGATCGAGTCCGACGCCGCGAGAGATATGATTACGGTGCAAGATTTCATGACCCCAGCGCGACAGTGCGTGCGCTCGAGCGACGCGACACGCGTTGATGATGATTGGCGATTCGCGCCTCGACCGAGAACGCGAATCGGCGCACGGCATTCGACTGACGTTTGGTTTGGTTCGCGTCGTGTCGCGTCGCGTCGCGCGCAGCTGCGTGACGGCGTGTACGACGGATACGATTGAATCCGCGGTGCACGCGCTGGCGTACGACGGCGTCGGGTGCGTGGTGGTGCTCGACGTCGGGAAACCGGTGGGGATGTTTACCAAGCGGGACGCCCTCGAAGCGTGGCTCGAAGCGGTGCCTCTGGACGCGCTGTGCGGAAGCGTGGCGAATAAGACGGTGATCACGGCATCGCCATCGATGACGCGGGATGAGGCTGCGGCAATCATGATGAGACATCACGTGCACCACGTGTGCGTGACGGATGGCGAGGGGGCGTTTATCGGCGTGTGCAGTTCGTACGACATCGCGCGCGAATGCGGACGCGAGGCGTGTTTACCGTTTTGGAATGAGTTCATGGAACGGGTGAACGTGCGTGCGAGACCGTCGGCGCCGGCGTGAGCGTATCGTTCGCGTGCGCGAGTGCGCGGTGAAGAGGAGGAAGAAGACGACGCGAACCCTTCGCGTTCGCGTCCCAAGACACGAGATGATGCAATCGACGACGCGCGAATCCATTTTACGAGATTTAGTGTTGCAATGTGAATTATAACATTGACCGCTATGGTTGGGGTGTGTCCGTGTGCGCGCGTGCGCTTCTCCATGCAGAGAGAGACAGAACACACGCGCTGTTCTCTATCAACGTTAGGCGTTTGACGCGAAGAGCTGACCAAAAATTCTCTCCGCCCACGACGGAATTTCCAAGTCATCCGCCTGCATAAAGTTCACCAATGGTTCCTGAACGTGATACCGCAGCTTTCTTCCTTTACTAGCCTTACGATCGACGTTCTTACGAACTTTTACGGCTCTGGAGACGCCACCGCCCGCGGCGGAGGCTTCGTTGCCGCCTTCTAAAAATTCCTTGAGGAGCTGCTCGTAAAAGTCAACGTCGTCGTAGAGTTCGTGTTCGCGGGCCTCGGCGTCATCCGATTCATCTACGGATACCAAAGTACTCGGCTCGTTGTCACCGTCCGCAACCTTAGCTTCTCCCAATCGCGCCGGTGCGGCGCGTTTCGGCGGTCGCGACTTTTCAATCAACCGTCCCGGCGCGCGCATCGTCGACATGACTTGTTGAGAAATCGATTGGTTGAACGCCTTGAGATTTTGCGACGCGCTTCCAGCCATTTTACCTACAGAGACTGACGATTTGCGATACCATCGATCGGCGGTGGAATCGCGATACGATGCGTATGCGCGATACGACGCGTCTTGCGCGGCCCAAATATCGTCCACGTCTCCGACGGCGTCGACGTCAATTTTTGACGTGAGCGACTCTTTTGGTATGTCTTCAATATTCCGCATCAACGCGCTTTGAAGCGAAGATAACGTACGCATGGTTTTACGCGCTGCTTTAGCGAGAGCGTCGAGTGACTCGGCCACCTCGGGAGACTTTCGTTTTAATCCTCGACACGCCAGCGGCGTCGGCAATTTCGCCGCGCCAGACATCGCCTTTTGTAATCGAATACGCACGTGCAACGCGCGCTCCCAAATCGTGCGTTGAACTTTCACAGCTTTACCCTTTTCAACGTGCTGTGTTTTCGTGTCTACAAGCTTTTTCGTTTGCTCTTCCTCTTGACGAAACGCTTCGAGTTCTCGCGCGAGTTCGGCGTCGCCCTCTGTCGCGGCGCCGAGAAGCTCCTTCGCGCGCACTCCTTGTGCATCCTCCGACTCCGACTCGGCATCCTCCTCCTCATCTTCGTTCTCGTCCTCGTCCTCGTCTGATTCGGAATCTTTCGCGCCATGATCGGCATCAAAACCGACGTATCCGTCTTCGCCGTCTTCATCCGCGTACGGGTCTTCGTCGTCATCATCGTCCTCCATCTCTTCATCACTCACGCCTTCATGTCCACCCGCATCGTCATCAGAACCCTCACTACCACCATCCCCCTCGCTCTCGTCATCTTCACCATCCTCCTCCTCGTCATCCTCCTCGTCATCGCTCCCGTTTCGCGTCGCGCGCTCCCAATCCCGCCGACTCGCGCTGCGCCCCGCGTACTCCGCGCCTTCCATTTCAATCGGTCCACGCATGCGCAACCGCCCATCGTCATCGAGCGCACGCACAGACAACGACGACGACGACGGTTTCTTTGTCGACTTCGCCTTCGCGCGTCGCGCACCGCCGTAATCCCCACCAGACTCTGATAAACCGTCGTCGGTGTCCTCATCCTCATCGCTCTCCGAAAGCGCATCACCCATCGCGAGCTTCATCGCGCGCATGCCCGCGCGCGCGATCGCGTCACCATCGCACGCAAACTCATCGTCGTCGTCGACGCCCGCGAACCCAGCGCCCAAACCGATGCCGCCGCGCGCGCCGCCGCCACCGCCACCGCGACGTTGCTGCGCTTTTTCTGAGCTCTGTCGCACGGATGCGCCCGCGCCGTCGTCGTCGAACGACGCCAGCGCCTGTAACCGCGCGAGCGCGGCATCGCGATTAGGTGCCGTCGATGCGTGCGCGTCCGAGGTGGATGCGCGGCGCGCGCGCGGCGCGGCGTCGCGAGGCATGGCGCGCAATGGCGATGCCGCCGCCGCCACGGACGCGTGTTCGCGTGCATAAAAACACACGAGTACCCACAAACTGTGATTTAATACGAGATATGCGCCTTGGTATAGAAAATTATCGATGTGTATTTATGCAAAATATGGGCCAATATGACGTATTATGAGGTTATTTAGTTCTATATAACAGTAGTCTTGACACATGGTACATCCAACGCGCTTGGCGACGCCGTGTCGCGCGCTCGCGGCGCACCTTTGCGCGTTTAGCGTCGCGTTCAATCGGAAATAGTACATTCTTTGTCGTCTCCGAATATTGTCACGTTTCGTGTGCGAACGCATCGTACGTATGCACATGTATAGTGTGTCTGTGAGTTTTAAATGAAATTTGAATCCAGTCTGGCGTCCGTCGTCGTTTATCCGCACTGTACGACGCCGCACCACGCGCTCGTGGTGATCTGTCGCGCGTACACACACACGCGTGATGCCGTCATCGTCGTCGCCGTGCGCGAGCGCGCGCGCGCAGGGCGTGCGAGGCATCGTACGCGCCATACGCCAGCACCGCGATGGCTCGGGTGCGTGCGCTCGCGCGAATGTGGCGACGTGCGCCGTGGTTCGCGCGAACGCGGCGCGTGCGACGCGTCAAGGGCGCGTGATGGTTGTTGTTGGTGCGATTTCTGGCTCTGACCGCGCCAAAACGTCGTCGACGGGCGCTCAAGGTGAGGAAGATGGTGATGAATCATCATCTTTGCTTGATATTTCAACCTCGTCGTCGACGACGGATGCTCGAGGTAAGGCGTTCGTGAGCAGCGCGGTGGTGAATTTATTGAAACCAGCGAAAGTTGAGATTGCCGAGGCAAAGCTTAAGGCTTTGACGACAAAGGCATCGAGTGAGACGCAGAGTTTATTGAGCGAGTTGGCGCCGTACGAACGCGGCGAACGGGACGTCGCCGTCGGCGATTGGGAAGAGTATACGAAATTACGCCAAGATGCGTTGCGTCGAGGGGTGGCGATTACGTCTATTTTGGGGATTACGCTCGCGACGGTGACATCAACGTTAGGAGTGGATGGGATTTTGGCGTCGTTGGAATCTGTGCCGCCGTTGGCGGCGTTTGAACAGCTCGTGGGATTTGCGGTGACGGCGTACTACGGCGTCGCTTATCGCCGCGCGTTATTCACCGTCGAGGGCCGTGAGATGATTCGAGTGAATGTTGTTGATGCGATTTCCAAGATTGCTGGCGCTGCCGAGCTCGCAGGCCGCATGGCGGCGATGGACGCGACGTTGGATACGACAATCGTGAAAACCATCGCCGACATTGAAAAAATGCCGCAAGAAAAGGTGCCCGACAATGTTCGTCAAGCCATAGCGGTGTACATTCGATCTCGCGAGGAAGAAAAGATCCGCAAGGCTGACGAAATCGAAGCGCGCGCGCGCGAGGAAGCTGCTCGCGCGGCTCAAGCTCAAGCAAAGCGAGACGCCGAAATCGCCGAACGCGAACGCGCTCAGGCTGAAGAAGAACGCCGCGCGGAGGAGAAACGTCAGGCTGACCTTGCGGCTGCAATGGCTGCTGCTGAAGAGCAACGGCTTGCGGAGGAAAAGCGAGCCGCGGAAGCTGAAGCCGAGGCGCGTAAGATGGAATGGTTTACAAACATCAACGCATTCATGGCGGCACGCGAAGCGGCGGCGGCGCAAGTAGCGGCGACGGAAAAACCCATCGCCGCCGCTGCGCCCGAAATCATCACCTCCGTATCGGGCGTGAGCCAAGAACGTTGGTTTGAACTCATCGACGAGTTTTTCGCCGACGAACAAAACGCCGCCGCGGAGGCTTGTCGAGACGCGGAGCAATCTGACGCGTCGTCGACGATGTTCCGCTTTGGTGAATTTTCGGCATCGCAAACTCTCGAGACGCCGCTCGACTCTGAAGAAGCTAAGACGCGATGGTTTTCGATTATCGACGCATACATGGCCAAACGACGTGACGCACAAACGAACGTCGCGGCGGCGGCGGAGGTGCAAGCCAAGCTCAGTGCCCTCGAAGCCGAAAAGGATGCGTACGCCAGGGAAATTGACGAGCTCAAGACGCGCGTAAAGAATGAAGAAATTGCCAAGATTGAAGCGCTCGACCGCGTGGAAGAGCTCAAGGTCAAAGTGATCGCGCTCGAGAAGTCTGTCGAAGAGCTCAAGGCGGCGAATGAAGCGCTCGCGAATGTTGAAGTTCGAAACGCTGAGCTCGTCGCTCGCGTTCAAGCGCTCACGACTGAGAACGAAACGCTTACGGCTCGCGTGGGCGAGGTTACCGCGATGCTTCGCGCCGCTGAACGCGCCGCTGAAATCGCCGAGCGCGACGCTACCAATGCGCTGCGCGAGCAGCGCGCTGAAACCGAGCGCGTTCGTCGTGCATTGGAGGAACAGTTGCAGGGCGAAATGCGCTCGGTGCGCGCCGCCGAGGAGCTCGCCAAGCGTTCCGCAGCTGACGTCGAGCGATTGAACGCCGAACTTCAAAGTGCGATCACAAAGCAAGATGAAACTACATCCATGGCGCAAAGGCTCCAAGCCGAGCTCGCGGAGGCGCAAGCGACGACACAAGAGCTCGAGCGCACTCGCGCCGAAAAGATGTCGCTCACCGAGCAAGCGCAAGCGTTTGAAAATGAAATTTCTGCGCTCCGTTCGCAATATGTATCAGCGACGAACGAAATCGCCACGTCGAAAATTGCTGCAGAGACGCGCTTGGCGCAACTCCGTGGTCAACTTGACGAGCTCGTGGCGTCGCAATCGTCACACGAACAAGCCATTGAAGCTGTGCGCGTGGCGAGCGCCGCCGAAGCCCGTGCGACGTTTGAACGCGACATGGAATCCCTCAAGCTCACGTTTGCCGAAGAGACGTTTGCGCTGAATGAAGCCGTCACAAATTTAAGAGCAGAAAAGGATGCAGCGAGCGAAAATCTCTTCGCCACTGAGAAGCGTGCGAAGGAGGATATCGAAAAGTTCAAAGCTGAGCTCAAACGACTCCGCGACGAAGCGGCGCTCGCAACGTCCGCGCTCGCGGATGCCGAGCGTGCCGCTGCCGAGCAAGTGCGCGAGTTAAGATCGCAAATCGATGCCGATAAATCCGCAAGCGGCTCTCTTGTGTCCGAACTTGAACGCGCCAAGACTGTTGCGATGACGAAGAGCGATGAGTTGCGCGCCGAGCTCGAGCGCGCCGAAGCCATGGCGCAAGAGCAAGCGCAGAAGCTCAACGCTGAACTCGAACGATTGCGTGCAGAAAAAGATGCCACTGCGAGCGAACTCGATGCGGCAAAGAACGCGGCTTTGGTTGAAGTGGCTAAATTGCAGCAGGACGTCGCGCGATTAACCGAAGCGAAGACGCTCGCGGAATCAACGCTCGCCACTGCGCGAGGTGACGCCGCTTCGCGCGCCGATGCACTCAACGCCGAAATCTCAGCCTTGCGTGCGGATTTAGACGCCAATGTCGTCGAGTTACGCCGTACGCAGAGTGCGGCGGAAGAATCACAACGCACGTACGCGAGCGAACTGGCGAGCGCACGAGACGCGAGCGCCGCGGAAATTGCCGCCGTCAAGGCTGCCGCTGTGGCGGATGCGAAGCGGCTTCAGAGCGACATCGAACGTTTACAGGCTCAGCAAGCTACAACTTCTGAAGCCCTACGCGCGGCTGAAGAGCGTGCGGCGGCTGAAGAGAAGACATTTTCCATGGAAGTCGAGCGCATGATGAACGAAGCACGGGGCGACGCCGAACGGCTCGAGCGCGCCAAGGCGGCGGCTGCAAGCGAGCTTGATGCCATGCGCATAAAATTTGAAGCACTCGTGACGACAAAAACGGCGCTCGAACGCGATGTAGAGCAGTCGAAGAACGCGTTGCTCGCGGCGCAAGAAAAGGCGCGACTTGACGTAGAAGCGGCGAAGAGCGCCGCGGCGTCCATCGTCGAAAAGCTGCAGAGTGAAATGAAGGCGTTGCGCGAAGAGAAAGAATCCACTACACAGGCGTTGGCAGATGCGCAGACTCAAGCACTTGAGGCGGCGCGTCTTCGCGAGGAGCGCGAGAGCTTGGAGACCCGCGGCGTCGCCGCAGAGAAGCGCATTACAGAGCTCAACGCCGAGCTCGCGGCTGCGATGGAAAATCTCGAAGCGTCTTCGGTCACGGTGCGCGAGCTTCAAGTCTCTGCGGCGCAAGCGACGGCTTCTGCAGAAGAAGCGCGCACTGAGCTCGAAGTTTTGAAGATAACACAGCGGGACACCCAAGCCGCGCTCGATGCAGCGAAGGAAGACGTCAAGGAGGCGGCACGATTGCGCAAATTGAGCGACGCGCTGGAATCCCGGCTCGCCGACGCCGACGCCCGCGTTTCGGAACTCACCGAAGAGCTTCGACTCACTCGTGCCGCCGTGGCGAGCGAAGTCGAGGAATTGACCGCAACGCGCGATGCTCTCGTCGCACAACTTGAGACCGCGCGCGCGACGTCGAATGAGGCAACCAAGGCGGCGGAGGCTGAGCTCGCCGCTGCGCGCAAGGATTTGCTCGCCATGGAGGACCTCGTCAGCGCTACCGTGGATGAAGCCGCGTTAGATCGCGCGCTCGTGCAAGAACAAGCCGCCGCGGAAGCACAGGCAATCGCCGAGCGCTCCGCGCGCGAGTTGGCTGAGTACGAATCTCGTTTCGCCGCGCAACTCGAGGAGTTGGAGGCAAAATTGCTCGTTGCCGAGCAGGCGGCAGCAGAGGCTAACGCCAAGGCGGAGTCGCTCGCGAAGCGCGCAGCTAACGCGGATGAGAAGGCTGTTACGGCTCAGAAAATCACAGCCAAATCTGTGACGAATACGCCGCCACCGACAGACGCGACCTCAACCTCTCCGCCGGCGTTGAGTAAGATGAAGCGCACCGAGTTGATTGCCGAATGCGAGACGCGCGGCTTACCATCTGATGGCGTCGTCGCCGAACTCCGCGCGCGCCTTCGAGACGCGCGTAAAGCCGAGGCGTCTTCATCGACGTCATCAAAGACGACGACTGCCAGAAAGGCTCCGGAAGGATTCTATCGCACCATCAACAGGAAGAAGTATGACAACCAGGCGCTGTTGCTCGCGGACGCTATGATGGCGGCGGATGGAAAAATTAGCCGCGCGGGTGTGGAAAAGATTTACGAAAACGTCTTCGACGGCGCCGGCGTCACCGCTATCGAGCTTGAAACTTTGGCTTTGCTTCTCGCCGGCGGCGATGGCAAGTACTCGTACAAGCTCTCCGACGGCGCGATTTCCTACTTACAGCCGCGCGTGGACGCTCGCCGGGAAGATCTCGCCGCCGCCGAACTCGCTGGTCGAAAGCGTCCGAGTTCGTACCGCGTTATCAACGGCGTCAAATACGATGACAAAGCCTTGACGTTGGCGGATGATTTCATGCGCGTCCAGCAAAAAATCACCGCCGCGGACGCCGAGCGCATTTACGACGCCGTCCTCGACGGCAATCAAATCACCACTCGCGAGCGTGATACCCTCGAATTGATCATCCTCGACAGCTCCACATACGCCCTCGATGACGACGCGCGTCAATACTTGCGCGACAAAATCGCCGACATTGACCAATCTGGCAACTAGCGCCGCCGCCGGCTCATCCTCTCCTCTGTGTTTTAATACTACCATCTTCACCTACATTATCATTTAAAATCATCGCGCCATCATCCTTTGTAGACTTTTCTTCAGACGCGCTGACCTGGCGCCGGCGGTTGATCACTAATCTAGTTACACTTTGCGTCATTTCTCATCGCCTCGCTGGTGTCACGCGCGCCGTCAACGCGCACCACACACGTCACACACGTCACGCACGCACCCACGTGCGCATCGCCCATCGTCCACCGAACGACGCGATATACGATCGAATACACATCATCGATCACGAAGTTCTGAATTCATCAGAATCATCTTGATCGCCAATGATGTCGACGACGATGCGTTTCACGGCGCACACGACCGCGTGTCGCACGCACCACGCAGCCAAGCACGCGCCACGACGCGCGTCGCGCGTGCACACGCGCGCGAAAGAGCCTAAAGATATCGATTGGCAAGCCAAGACGAAGGAGTTTACGTCTGAGCGCGTGCTCGCGTCGTGCCTCGAAGCCGTCATCGCCGGCGATGAAGCCGCGCTCGATGCGTGCTTATTCGAAGTTGACAACGAAACGGATTCCACCGACGTATCCACGGAGGTGGTGAATACGCTTCGTGGTATGGATGCGGTGACCAAGGATGCGTTTTGGGAGAAAAAGTTGAGCGAGCTGAGCGCCGAACGCGTGTTTGAGGATTGCATGACGGCGGTGATGCGCGGGGATTTGGACGAGGTTGAGGCGTGTATCTTGGATGCGGAGAATGATGAATTGTTAAAGTAGGCACGCGCGCACACAGAGTGTTTTTGTAATATCCGTACGTACATGCGCCAGTGTTCGGCGCTCGCTATGCTCCGCCGCGCGCACGCGCCTTCTCAACTGTCGAGTCGAGTTCGCGCGCGCGACGCACAAAAGCGAGACAATACCATTATCGCGCGTGCGTCGTCGTCATCCATGGATGTGCCTTCTCTCGCGTCGGTTGCGGATGCATACGACATCTTTCTCCTGGACCAGTTTGGCGTGCTTCACGACGGCAAAAACCCGTACCCGGGCGCCATCGACGCCGCGCGCTCGCTCGCATCGATGGGTAAAAGTTACATCATATCTAACAGCAGCCGCGAGAGCTCAGGGACGATCGAAAAGTTGACAGCAATGGGGTTTAATGCGGCGTGGTTCGCGGGCGCGAAGACGTCTGGGGACTGCGCCAAGGCGTTCATCTTGGCCGCCGCCGCCGACGCCGTATCGAACGGTATGTCGTTACCGACGAGTGACGTTACATTATCGTGTCCGGTGAGAGACGCCATCGTGCGAGGCGTTGAACGCCGCGGTAAGGCGAAGTGCGCGCACGTGACGTGGAGCGCTCGAGGCGCGATAACGTTGGGCGACGACGTCAACGCGGTGATCGACGTGGTCGACGCGGCGTCAGACGACGATATTGATTTTATATTAATTCATGGCACCGAGGCATTCGGGCGCGGTGACGGTGCGGATGCGATCGAGACATCGATTGATGACATTAAAGCGTTTGTCGAGCGCTCGGCTCGACGTCGAGTCCCCGTCGTCGTCGCCAACCCGGATTTCGTCACCGTCTCAGGCGACGCTTTAGTGACCATGCCCGGGACGCTTGGAAAGTGGTACACCGATGCTTTTGACTTCGCGGATGTCGCGTCGTCGGCATCGTCGTACGTGCGATTAATGGGGAAACCAGACGCGATTATTTACGACGCGCTGTTGCGCGACGTCGAGAAAACCGCCGGGACATCCGTGGACAAGACGCGCGTGCTCGCCGTGGGAGATTCTCTTGAACACGACATCGTGGGTGCTTCACGTGCGGGCATAGATGCGCTATTTATTCGTGATGGTATTCACGCCGCGGACGTCGCGAGACACGGCGCAGAGGGCGTCGTCGACGCGTTTCTAGCGCGCAACATCGAGGCGAGGGTGAAATTTCACACGGCAAAATTTCAGTGGTGATTGCGATTGCGCGCGTACGCGTAGGGAAGAAATAGTCATTCATTTTAGTTGGATTTGTTTTGATAACATAGTATGAATCAGAGAAAATTGGCAGTAACACTTGGTACACACCTCCGGCGAAAAAAATGTTTCTTAATGAAAGCAGAACGGTGAGAAAATTTGCGACGTATCAAGTCGGTAAGGTATTTATTCAACCGGCACCGGCTTGACGAGTTCCATCGCGTACGCGGAACCGCCGTGCTTGGATTCATCCAAACC
>Ga0255771_1000630_pt1 | contig 40391 bp, 31 predicted proteins | sample 011ome_19_FD_179969 | JGI IMG/M metagenome (GOLD analysis project Ga0255771, IMG submission 179969) | Coastal salt marsh microbial communities from the Groves Creek Marsh, Skidaway Island, Georgia - 011510BT metaG (version 2) | ecosystem: Environmental > Aquatic > Marine > Intertidal zone > Salt...
ACGCGTCTTGTCGACCGCGGCACCGGCACGCGAGTCCATCGCGCGTGACATTGAACCACCACCGTCTCAAACGTCGCCTGTGCAACCCATGGAGGAAGCACGAACGCATTCGGCTGTGCACACTAGCGGCGCTGTCGCCGATGACGAACGCGTCTTGTCGACCGCGGCACCGGCACGCGAGTCCATCGCGCGTGACATTGAACCACCACCGTCTCAAACGTCGCCTGTGCAACCCATGGAGGAAGCACGAACGCATTCGGCTGTGCACACTAGCCGCGCTCCAGGACACGGCTACGACGACATGATAAGAGACGGTTTGATGCGGGAATATGAAACCGTCTATGACGACAGACGCGACTTAAACGTCTCTTACGACGATACCGTCTCATTGAGCTCATCGGTTTCCATCGATGACGTCGACGATGAAGACCACGGCGTCATACGTGCGGTAGATTTCGCCGACCTTTTAGGCCGGCGCTTGTAACATACATACGACAAACGCCTCGAGCGCCTCCGCGCGCCTCACACGTCTCCGCGCGCCGCCATGTCTCACGTCGGCGATTACGTCATCGGCATCGACGGCGGGACTGGAGGCATTCGTGCTGGCGTCTTTGATCTCCACGGGCGCGCGCTCGCGTTCTCAGATGTTCCGTACGAGACGACGTACCCGCTGCCCGCGCGCGCCGAGCAGCGTCCCAGCGACTGGATAGACGGACTTCACCTCGCCGTCAAGCGCGCTGTCGCCGCAGCACAAGCTGAGATTAAAAACGACTCCATAGACGTCGCATCGCGCGTGCGTGGGATGTGTGTCGATACCACGTGCTGTAGCGTAGTGGCCATGAATGATGAAGGCGAAGCCGCGGCGCCGTGCGTGCTTTGGATGGACATGCGCGCCAGTCGCGAATGCGATGACATTCTCGCGACTGCGGACGGCGCGCTTCGCGTGAATTGCAACGGTCAGGGCCCTGTGTCCGCGGAGTGGATGATTCCCAAGGCGCTGTGGTTGAAGCGAAACGCGCCCGAGACGTACGCCGCGAGTCGCATATGCGAGTATCAAGATTATATAAATTTCCATCTAACCGGACGCTACGTCGGGTCGAGCAATAACGTAAGCGTGAGATGGCACTTTGATGGTAAAACCCCGCCGGTGACATTGCTTGAGTCATTGGGCATGGCGGAGTTGCTCGAGAAGTGGCCCAAAGAGATACTGGATATGGGCGACGTGGTCAGCGGTTTGACGGCGGAGGCGGCGGCGAGATGCGGGTTGAAAGAAGGCGTTCCCGTCGTTCAGGGTGGTGCAGATGCATTTGTTGGTATGGTTGGCTTGGGTGTGATTGAGCCAGGACAGCTGGCGCTCATTACGGGGTCATCGCATTTACATTTGGGCGTCGCGTCGGCACCGTTGCACGCGTCTGGTATATTTGGGACGTATCGGAATGCGCTCGTAAAAACCGCACCGTTCGTCGTCGAAGGCGGACAAACGAGTACTGGTTCTGTCGTACGGTGGTTTAAAGATTTGTGTAACGGTGATCATGGATTTTACGATGACATTAATGCAGAGGCGGCTGAAATTCCAGTCGGCGCCGAAGGCTTGACGGCGCTCGATCATTTCCAGGGTAATCGTACGCCGCACGTCGATCCACTCAGCCGTGGTGTGATTTCTGGATTGACACTTAAGCACACTCGTGCGCACGTGTACCGAGCCATCCTCGAAAGCGTATGCTGTGGCACACGGTTAATTTTTGAAACGATGGCGAGAGGCGGGTACGAGCCCAAGGAAGTTGTCGTCGCCGGCGGCGCCACGCGCTCGGATCTTTGGCTTCAAATCCACGCCGACGTCACGGGCATTACCCACGTCGTCACAGAGTGCACCGATGCCCCGGCTTTGGGGAGCGCAATTTTAGCCGCGCTCGGTACAAATGCGTTCGAAGACATCAGCGCTGCCGTAGAATCAATGGTTCGGCGCGTTCGGGTCGTGCGTCCAAATCCAGAAGCGCACGCTGCGTACGCGAGAGATGTATATCCAGCCTACTGTCGCATGTATCCATCGCTGCGCGACGTTTGGGGTTGCACACGCGCCGAACGGTCGTCATTATCGGCATCCACATCATCGTCGCTACGGGCCATCGTCGCGCCGAGTCTGTTAGCCGCAGACCAAGGCGCGCTCGCCGCTGAGGTCAATCGCATGCTCGACGAGGGTGCGGATTGGCTGCACGTAGATATCATGGATGGGCACTTTGTGCCTAACCTTACCATTGGCCCGCCCGTGGTGGCTGATTTATGCAAGCGCGTCGGTCCGCGAGACGTATTTCTCGATTGCCATTTATCGGTGAGCAATCCCAAGACGCTCGTTCCAGCCTTAGCCGACGCCGGAGCGTCGAGCGTGACTTTTCACATCGAAGTTGCGAGCGGAGACGACGCGAGAGAGCTGTGCCGATCGATTCGAGCGCATGGCATGCGCGCAGCCGTGGCATGTAAGCCAAATACGTCGTGCGAAACGAGCGGCATTTACGACCTCTGCGATGAAAACCTCGTAGACATGATATTGTGCCTTTCTGTCGAGCCTGGCTTTGGCGGTCAGGCGTTCATGCCATCCGTGCTCGACAAAGTGCGCGCTTTGCGCGCGCGCTATCCTTCACTCGACATTCAGATGGATGGTGGAATCAAAATTGCAACGTCTTCGGCGTGCGCCGAGGCGGGCGCCAACATCTTAGTCGCCGGGAGCGCCATTTTCGGCGCGCAATCCCCAGCAAGCGTCATCTCTGCATTTCGTAGCGCCATCATCGACGCTAGCCGCATCATTATGTAATACGCACATCATTATGTAGTACGCGCGCGTAAAGTCAGCCATAGCCACCACTCAAGGCCTCACTTCATCGCTTCGGACACGATGAACGTCACCGTCATCGCCGGCGACATTAGAAACATATACAACGACACCATTTTCGCCGCGCGCGATGTGCTCATAGATGCGTTTGGCGTCGACGACGTCAACGCGGCGCAGCTTTTCGTCGTCGTCGGGACGATCTTAGCTGTGTACGCGCTCGCGCTCCTTCACGCCTGCCTCACGCGTGGGCGCCGATCGCGCAAGGATGCAAACACACGAAAACCAGCGACAGTGATCATGGGGTGCAGAGACTCGGGGAAGACGTGCATGTTTCAGGCGTTGAAGTACAAGGAGCAACGATTCGCGACGGTGACGAGCATGGCGTCGGGCGAAGCCGCGGACGTGGTCGTGGAAGGCAAGAATGCGCGAGGTACACCGGTAACGCGCACGAATTGTCGAATAGTAGACACACCTGGACACGGCAAGCTCCGCCGCGATGCCATGGGGGAGTTATCGCGAGCGGCGGCGTTGGTGTTCGTCGTGGACAGTTCGACGTTTACGACGGAGAAGAAGGATGTCGCAGCGTACCTATTTAATCTTCTTTCCAGCGAGCTCGTTCAGCGGCGACGAATTCCAATCTTCATCGCATGCAACAAGACGGAAAAGCTCACGTCGCACCCACCGGATTTCATCCGCAAGCGCTTGGAAAAAGAAATTGACAGTTTACGCGCCGCCAAACGCGCAGAACTCCCAGACATCGCCATCACCAAAGCTCAAAAGCGCGCCAACGAGATCGCCGCCAAGAAGAATGCGAAACTTCGCTCGCTCGGTCAACGTCCAGGTGAAACCTTTACGTTTGAAGCGTTTTCAAAATCCACAAAGGTTCCCGTCTCCGTCGGCGGAACGTCGGCGACCAAACTCGACGTCGCCGCCGCGTGCGATTTCATCATTCAACGCGGCGCCTAGTCACACGCCACGCGTACCTATAGTAGCTCTTTCTAGTACCATCACACACACACGCAGTCGTCACATCGCGCGCTCGCCATCCAATCGCCTCGACGCGTCTTTCGTCTTTCGCCCGCGTGATTCACATTCAAAACGGTCCAGTCCCCACGCCGACCCCCTCGCGCCGCCCGCCCACCGCATCATTCCACGCCGCGCACGATGTTCGCCGCGACGCACTCCGCCGCGCTCAGCGCCAAGCAATGCCAATTTAACTCCAACACCATCTCCGCCAAGGTACGTCCGCACGCTCGGCGTCGCGCGCGCGCGAACGCGCGCGCGAACGACGGACGCGACCCTAGGCCCTTTGGGGTTTCGCGCGCCGACGATTGATGGGTGACGAATTCGCGCCCGCGACGCGATGGCGCGACGCGATTGTCGCGGATGATGACGACTGACGGGTGATGGTTATTTTTTCGCGCGCGTAGAGAATGTCGGTGGCGCCCGTGGCGGGTCGTTCGACGCTTGAAGTCGTCGCGGTGCGTGCGATGCGCGAGTGCGATGTGATTCGTGATTTCGTGTGTTGATTCGCGCGTGGCGTGCGCGCGTGGGGTGGGCGCGGGCGCGCGTGATGGTGCGAGGGTGTGGATGCATACGGCACGCGTCGGTTTAGGGGCGCGCGAGCGCGTGGTTGGCGGCGCGCGCGCGGGGCGCGAGGCGGCAGTGGTCGCGCGCGCGATGTTGAGGGTTTAGGGTGCTCGGGTCGCGATAAGGGTCGGCGTCGCGTTTGAGGATTGATTTCGTGCGCCGCGCATTCGTTCGCGAACGTTAGACTGACATGTGCTGCGTCGTCGTGCCGTTGATTTTGATATTTACAGAAGAAGAAGTGGGAAAAGCAAGCCATGACGAAGAATGGTCTTCCGGTGCGCATTCCGATGCACGTCAAGACGAACGACAAGGTCATCGTCATCGCCGGCGCCGATAAGGGGAAGGTGACGAACGTCGTTGAGGTTTTCACGAAGACTGGTGAAGTGTTGTGCAAGGATGTTAACATTAAGACGAAGCACATCAAGCCGCGCGGGGAGGGTGAGACTGGTCAAATTATTCAGCGCGAGTTTCCGATTGCGCACTCAAACGTGATGCACTACAGCGAGGCGCAGTCTGTGCGCTCGCGCATCGGTACCAAGATGGTTGATGGTAAGAAGAAGCGAGTGTTGAAGAAGACTGGTGAAGTTCTCGCCAACTAATTGAAATTCTTCGCGCGCCAACACGTCAGTCGCCAGCTTAGCCTAAACACCTAGGAAATTGTTTTATAACACAAGTTCATTTTTATTCACCGCAAAGAGGCATCGATGAGCTGTCGTCGAGAGACGAGAAGAACGTGCGCGTGTGTAAAAATAGAAATGATATGAATTTCAACTGTGCTGCGTGCTGCAGATGACTACGATAACTATGGTAAAAATTCGAGCAAAGAATTGGAGAGTCGCGCGTACGTCGCGCGACTTGCTTGTGTGTGATCAAGAGACGCGTAATACTACGCCAGACTAAAGCCGTGTTTGATCGCCGCCTCCCACGTTTCATCTATGCGAGTGTGGTCGATGGCACCGACTTCGTGATGATCCCAACCCTCGAGCGAATGCACTAATGCCCCAGCATGGCACGCGTGCACTTGCCCACGTTCCATCGTCATTTCACACGAGCGGAAATCCTTTGCATCCTTTGGAAGCTTGAATGCCGGAAGATCCGTGTATACGCAGTCCTTGCGTGATTCAGGAATCGGCGGCACGACGAATTGGTGAAACACCGCTCCGCGCGGTGCGCTTTGTTGGTCTCTCTCGCTGCAATGCTTACCAATGACCCAATCCTTGCACGCGGCGCCGTCGCTCAAACTCTTGGATTGCACCAACAAGTGCTGATCCTTCTTCGCCGCTTCGTCTCGGATCTTCTCAAATCGTTCGTCGCTAGTGGTGTACATCAAAACTCGCACACCTCTCTCCGCCATGTACAACGCAATCGCCCGACCGAGCTTGGAGGTTGATCCAGTGAGGAATATTTCCTTGCAGTCGCTGGGAATCTTTTGCAAAATAGCCGCGGCGGTGAGCGTGTTCCCGTGCACCACCCGCGTCTTCAAGTGCTTCCCATGCTTATTAACGAATAATGCCCCACCACCATTCAGTGCCTCATTCTTGTTCAACGCACCCAGCCCCAATACCTTCACCCCAGACTTGTCGGCGGAGAGAATCGCTTGTTCAATCTTCTTGTTGATGTGATTAAACTCACTCTTGATGAAGAATTGAAACCCCCACGCGGGTGTGACCCACGTTTCACAGTTCAAATGTCGCAACCTGTGTCTGTCTGCAACGAATGAACTGCCGAACATGCGCAACAGTAGCACGAACGGCACGCAGAGCGGCCAAAATGGCTTGAGCCACCACGCCGAGACAAACGGGCGCGACGAAAAGCTGCGCAGCACAAAGGGCAAGTGAAACACACTCAAAAGCTCAGTGCCATGCGCCATGAACACAACATCAGGCGCCTTCACCGGTACCGCCGCACCCGTGATAGCCTTCTCGTACAACTCGTCCGAAGTTTTATCCGCAGTACCGTACACGTAATCATACAACGGCATGAATAAACAAAAATTCGTGTGCACGCGAGAGTGGTGCAACGAGTGGTAACTCGGGGTATAAATCATGTACTTCATCCCGGGAATACGCATGAACCAGCGCGGAATGAATTCAAAGTTACAGTGCCCGATGGCGTTCAACACATCAAAACCAAGAAGGTAGATGTAGAACATCGCGATGGACGCGCCGCCGAGCGCCCACGTCCCCAAGAGCGGAATCGCGAAATTCGCCGTGTACATCAAGTGCTCCATAAACGGATGCACGCTCCCAGTGATGGGTTCGGTGACGAAACTGGCGTGATGATGGGAGTGATACGCACTGTATAACTTGTGGTGATGCAACGCGCGATGAAGCCAGTAATACACAAACTCCGTCGGCCCGGCGTGCAACAACGCGAGCTGCGCGACCCCGACGCCGTTGTACGCCGGAAACCCACTAAAGCCAAGTTTCGGCGCGTGATGCACGCACGCGATCACTATCGTCTGTAACAATATGTAATCATCCCAATGATCCTCCCGATCAACCTGTTTAAAATCAATTCCCTTGCCCTGGATGCGCGTAGACCGCGTCAACCACTGCACGCGGCTCAAGCTTATCCAAAGTTGCGCGTTCGCGTACCGCGCCGCCGCGATCGCGAGCAAGTGCCACGCGAAATTATCCCCATCATCCTTCCCGAGCACAACCTGCGCCACAAAAGGCACCAACGTGAGGTACTTTAACGACCCATACCCTTCCCATGGAAAGTCGTACAACACCCCAGGTTTCGTCGCCATCGCGGTTCTCGCGACCTCGCGCGCTCGCCTCGCCTCGCGCTTCGCCCCGACGCTCGCGTAGACTCGCCCCCGCGCGCGCCCTCGCGTATCCTTCGCGACCAACGACCGCGTCACGCGTCCGTCACTCTCCCACCCACACACACGCGTCGAATATCCGCCCACGCACGACACCGATACGAATGAATCAATCAAGAAATCACCGTCCCCTTGTCGTCACCGATGACGGCGATGATGGGTCGCCCTGCGCCTCTGGCCTGCGCGTGTGCCGCACGCCTCGCGCGACGTCGCTCGGCGTCTCGCGCGCGTCGAACGCGATGCGCGTAATTCCCTCGCGTTCGCCTCGCGCGTCGGTCGGCTCGGTCGCGTCGCCGTGTGGCGCGCACGTCGACGTCGTCGTCGGCATCGGTGACGTCGCCATCCATGGGTGGGTGTGTGTGTGTACCCCTGTGTGTACCTCTGTCTGTCTGTCTGTCTGTCGCGCGCGCTAGCGCGCGCGTACCTACCTCTCTCTGTCGTGGGCACACGGGCGATGGTGTGGCTATGGATGCGCGTGCGTGTGGGTGTTACATGGACGCGCGGTGTGGTGTGGGCTAGGTGATGCGGATGAGGTGGCGGGCGGACGCGCGAAGACGCGCGAGGACGCGGAGGCGCGAGGCGCGGCTCGACGACATCCATAGCGCGCGCTTAATAATGTAAAGCGCTGGATTTGAGCGCTAGGTGCTTGTCGAGCTCGTCCCAGAAGGCTTCGAAGGCGGCGCGGTCGCCGTGTCGGTTGGTTTTGCTCATGTTGAGCGTGCGGATGTTCCAGGTTTTCATGATGTCGACTTCGGGGTCGGAATCAAAGCGGGCGTAAAAGCCGCGGATTTTAGTAAAGGTGTCGACTAAATCGCCATCTTCGACGCCACGGAACGGCCAATCTTTGAATTGCCACTTCGCACCGAGCACGAAGACCGCGGCGACGCGCTGCCAATCTTCAGAACGCTTATGCGGGCACTTTTCCGTGACTTCGTAGCGCACCTTTTGGCTCGGGTCTCGCCCATACGTACGCGTGATGATAATCGAGCTCGACTTTTTCGCCCCGCTCTTTTGTACCGCGTCCCACGCGACGAGCTTGCCATCTTGTAAGAACTCCTTCGCGTTGAACATGTTGAGCACAACTTTGGAGTTGAAACCAGCCGGGACGAGGATGATGGGCATGCCGCCCGGTTTCCCCGTCTTCTTCGGCTTGCTCGCCGACGCCGTCGAACCGTGTCCGCGCGAGCTCGGCGCCGTGCTTGGTGCGGTAAGCGGCTTGGCTGATCTCGCCGCAGACGCCACCATGGGCAACGGCGTGTCATCTACGGGTTTGCTCGCCGTTAAGAAGGACGCGTTTGTGTCCAAATTCATCGCGTCAAAGTCGCTCCCGACGTGTTCCCGCCAGAACACTTGCTCCTTCACGTCGCGGAATCTAGGGTTTTTAATTCCCGCCGCCAATTCAGCCGCTTGCTGCTGTTGCTCCTCCTGCTTTTGTCTATCATCCTTTGGACCGGCGAAGAAATCTAAAACGCTTTCAAAGTCCTTCGCGCTCTTCAACACCGAGTTTCTATCTCTCAACACGCGTTCCTTCAACACCCCCGCGTCTTCCTCCTCGGCTTCGCGAGATCGCTTGCCTACCGTTTCACCCGCCCCAACGTCCATCGGCGCCATAATATCTATTCTATCGCTCGTCGCGATCGCGCCCGTTAAATAGGCGATCAAGTCTGCCCGATCGAGCAACGAAACCGTCGCAACACCAGCCGCGATCGCCGCCTTCATATACCCCGTATGCGGCACATCTGGATTTTCCGTATAGTGTTTGATAAAATACCAAATCTGTTCGCACTTCAAGTATTTTCCACCGACTTTACTCTTGTAATTTGTCGCGCGAGCGCGTTCGAGCGCGAATTCCTCATCTTTAAAATGAATCTCCGAGCCATCCATCGTCGAGCTGTGTGCGTGTTCGCGCGCCAGGTCGCCGTAACGTCAGTCTACGTGTCATACCACGCGCCTTGATCGAGATTCACGCGAATGGTGCGTCGCGCGCGGCTCGCATTCGTGACGTACCTCGTGATGCGCCCATCGACGACGTGATCGCGAATTAAACGCAACGGATCCATGATTGATTACTCTTCGCCGTGCGACGCGTCGCGGATGATTTGAACTCTTTTGTGCGTCGCGCGCGCGTGATTCGAACGTCACGAGGTGACGCGGTGGTCGAGGCCGTGCGTTGGAATGGCGATGGGTTGCGAAAGCGCTGGCCAAAGCCCTGGGGAAATTTCGACGACCGTGTACGACTGTCGTACGCGTGGAGTCGACGTGCGCAACGCGTGAACGATGCGTGCGCGCGAAAAGTGTCAAGAAAATCTAATTGACAACCATCTAGGCGTGGCGAGATGCGATGACGATGGGTCTACTCGCGCATGGCGTTGAGCTTACCGCGCGCTTGACGAGCGATTTCAGGATTTTTGGAGACTACGCGGAAAAGCTCGACATCTGCGTGTTGTCCGTGACTGATTTCGCACCATTCTGGGCAGACGCGCGCAAGAATGCGCACGCTGTCGATAAGCTCATCCGTTGCGACGGACTGACGCGCGTTCGTGCGCACCAGGGTGTCCATTAAATGGTCGAATTCCATCACGCGACGCTGCGCCGAAGAAAAAATCGATCGAACGGCGTCGAATACGAACGGCAAACGACCATAGAGCTTGCGACGCGCACGTTCAGCGACGGCACTTGGGTCGTTGAACTCATCGAACGCGACTTTGCGCTCCAAAGCTGCACGGACAGCCTTTTCGGACAAACCGTCCGCATCTTCACCCATTTCTGAAATAGCTCTAGCGACTTCAGAATCGGTGACTCTACTCGCCACCTCAGCTCTGGCCGCGGCTGCCGCTAATTTATTCGTCGCGTGTTCGGCGGCCAGTTTTGGACCATCGCGCTCGTCGTCCTCCATAAATGCAATCTGCACTGGATCCGGGAGAGCTACGGCGTTCAAATCGAAATCGTCCCGCCACGCGCTCGGCAACTCGCCTTGCACGTACGCATCACCGTCGTGTGCGCGCGCCACAATTTCAAGGAGTACGCGACGTACATCCGATACTGTGCGTTCGACCTCGAAATTAATCTCGGTGTGAATGCGTCGCAAATCCTCCGCGCACGCCGTCCGCGCTTGAAACGCGATGGTCCCTGGCGCCACGGCTTCCAGTCGTCTGAGCATATCCAGCGTGCACCTCTTGCTCACCGTGCGCTGCACGTTTGCACACACCACATCTGCCGTCATCGTACCTTGTCGCACGCGCAACAACCGCCCGACAATGATCACAGCCTCGTACACGTCGAGAAGCGTTTGAAAATCCCGCGGCAGCGCCAACCCGTCGCCTGGCGCGGCCACCTTATCCGCACGCGCTCGTTTCGCCATAGGCGCCGAATCATCGCTGCGCACACCTTCAACGCCCCCACTCGCGTCGTTCGCTTTCGCTACACTCACACCCGCGCGTACAACGTCGCCATTCGCGTCGCCATTCGCCGCGGCGTTTGAATCCATCTCGCCCAACGCCGCGCGCGCCAACGCCGCACCTCTGCTCGACGCCTGGCCGTGCGACGCCCGACGCCCGAGCGCCATCGATCGCGCCGCCGCGTTTGCGGCGAGCACATCATCCGGCGTCACGATCCGCTCTGTCGCGCGCGCGGTGAGAGCCATTGAATGTTTTTAAATTCAAACGCGCCTCGGTCTGGCGTTCGTGTTTGCGTTCGCGTTCGCGTGCGCCGCGGGTACGGATGCGAGGCTGGCGTCGATGACGCGTTCGCGTGCGCGCGCGTGAATCGATGCGGCGAGCCGAACGTCGCGGCTCGTGCGCGTGAGTGGCGACTCGCTTCGGACGCGCGCGAGAGAGCGCAAGGCGTGACCGACCGACCGTATATCGATCGCTTCCGCTGCGCGCCGCGGCGGATGCGGATGGTGTGAATGAAACCTACGGCATACTATTATCAATATGTATTCTATCGTGTGCGTGTGCGTGTGTTTATCAATGCGTGTTGGGGTTATTGCGGCAAGCACGTCTCCCAGGCGGTTTCGTCGAGAATGGAACCGTACGTTTGCGCATCGGCTTTCTGGAACTGCGACCCAGTGCCGTGGAGTTGCGGGGAATCTCCCGTGTGCAAGTAGTTTTGCTTGAATTCCCCGACGAGGTTTCTGCGGCGCATCTTGGAGTCCCAGTCGCGGTTGAACGCGTTCGCGCCGCCCTTGATGGCGACCAAATTTACGTATCCGGCTTCATCCAACGCGTCAAGAGCCACGAGGGCGCGCTTGCGGCCGTCCGAGCACGCCACCATGATCTTTTGCTCCTTATCCGGGAATACCTTGGCCACTTGTTGGACGAAATCGGCATTCATGACGAAATCAACGTACACTTTTTCGCCCTTTTCGGCGTCGTAGCGTCGCGCCGCGTTCACCAGCGGGACAACCTTCGTGCGCGTACCTTGGTTGGGACGCGCGCCGATGGAGCCGGCTTGACCACCCGGGTTGGGCATCTTTTCTGTCGCATCGCTGCGCGCGCGTGGGCGAAAAATACGAGACACACCAATGTCAGTCGCGCGCGAGAAAGCGACGCGAAAACACACACAAAAGTCGGCGCGCCAGTCAAACGCCGCAGGCGGCGAGAACGCACATTTCAGCCGCACAGCGAATATCCAAGATATCAAACCCACGATCGTACAAGCATCGCGCTTGTTCAGCCGTGGCCACGCCGGCGTCCGGGAACTGTGACGCGACAAAGTCGATGTATTCCTCATCCGGCCACAACGCTTGCGCGGCGCGAACGCGCACGACGGCGGCGCGCGCAGACGTACGGCGCGTCGGCGCGCGCGCAGACTTCATCTGTGCGGTGTTTGAAAGCGTTCGGGACGTCATGGTGAACATGGTGACGACGCGTGCGGGGGTGTGCGGGGAGGATAAGTCAAAAGAGAGGCGCTTATCCACATCGCAAAGGCGGCATTCACGGGTGTTCACGACTGGCGGTTTCGTAATCGAAGTAATCTAATCGTCCCGTGCGACGCCACGAGGCGAGTAGCTTTTCATCATCCGGGCGCAACGCCCGCGCGCTGTCGCGTCGACGCATTTCGGCGAGCCAACGCGTGAAATGGTTCGCCTCGCCGTCACTCTGCGACGCGCCGAGCTCGTAGCCGTCCTGAAATTCACGCATCGCGAGCTGAAAGCGCTCGGCGAATGGGTAAATGGCGAGATCCGCCACTGTCAACTCGGCACCGAATAAATATGCACCGTTTGCTCGAGAAATCATCGCGTCTAAATTCCGCACGGCGCGCTCGAGCTTTTCCACCGTCGCCGGTCGCGGCATTCGGCGCACCAATCCCCATCCACCACCAACAAATTCCAACCCAGCCGACACGAACTCCCCGTACGCATCGCACGACGACGTAAACGCCTCGACGTCCTCGCGCGCGCCGCCCAGCGACGGCGCGTCGACGCCAAAGTCCATCGCATCCAACGCGTGCATGATTCGCACGCTCTCCGTCACGATGCGCCCATCGCCGAGTTCAAGCGCGGGCACGAGCCCGCGCGGACACTTTTCCAAAAACTCGCGCGGCTTGTCGCTCAAATCCACGTGCACCTCGAACGACGACGGCGACCGTGGCGCGTCAGCCATCGTCATCTTCTCCAGCGCGCACAGCGATGCGCGGTGCGCATACGGACACAGCGTGTGCGTGTACAGCTTAAACGCCGGCACGGATGGTTGGCGCGACATCCTTCGCCGTTTTCTTCGCGTATGCGTGCGTCCGTCACACGGACGCGGCGACCGCGACTCGCGTCTCGCGACGCGCTGCTGTTGCGTTTGAAACAGTTTACAAAAATCACCCCCTCGAAATCGTAAAATCGACCAATCATGACCAGGGATCATGAGGTCATTTTTGGGGAACATCAAAAGATATTTGTGCGGTGCGATCGACGTCGCTGACGGCATTCGCGCGCCCCGCGTCGCCGCGTCGCGCCTTTTTTGACCCACCGCGCACGAAAACACTGACGATGATGATTGCGACGACAGCACACGCGCGTCCTGCGGCGCACCGCGCCGTTCTCGCGCCCGCAGCGCGACACAAAGGCGCGATGAGGGGGACGTTTGCGATGCGCGCGCCGCGATGCGCGGTGGGGTCGTTCGCGCCGTTGGGCGATGGTCGTCGTCGCGCGGGTGCGGTGGGACGCGTGCGAGGGACGGATGGTCGCGGTGACGTGCGCGTCGCGTCTTCGTCGTCGTCGTCGTCGGGGGATGATGTGGTTGTCATTCCGGGTGATTATCGCATCGGCGGCGTGTTGATCGGCGTCGCCGTGCTCACCGGGCCTTTGTTGCACTTGTGGACGCAGTTCTTGATCCACGGTGTACTCGGTGGGTTTTTGGCGTTTCAAGCGTCTCGGGTGCGTTTCCGCTTCACGCGCACGGATTTGGAAGTGGTTTTTATCGAACCGGGCGCGGATGATTCGGCGGCGTTGAACGTCGGCGTGGACTCTTCAGGCGATAACAAGCTTCAGGGTGGCGGTGAAAACCGTTGGGCGTACGACTCAATCACGAATTGGGAGTTCTGGTGGCCTGGGTTCCCGTGCTTGGTGTACTTTAAGGAGACGCAAACCAAGTCTGACGGCCAACCGCACTTTTTCCCAATCATCATGGATGGGAAAAAGCTCTACGAAGTCATGCTCGAACGCATGCCGGAGAGCGTAAACGCCAAGCCGTCGCCGTCGGAATGGAGTTTGGACTTGGCGCTCGAACAAACGAGCATCGGGCGTCAAATCAAGGAGAACTTGAGCGACGAACAGTTGAAGCAAGTGAAGGACATGACTGGGTTCCCGGGTTTGGACAAGTAAGTTGACGTCGCGCTCGCGCTCGTAATCAAGAAACAAACGACGTACACTCGTACTCGTTTACAACAACATGTAATATCTATATGCAATGGCTATGTAACTATTAACCAACGCCGTTGATGATGCCTTGGCGTGCTAAAATTCTAAAACTGACGTCGCGAAGCAATCTCGGCTCTATTTCTTTTTCGCGTACGAGCTCCCTTCCATCATTAATTTCTCCTTGGCCACGAGATCGTTCAAGAACTGCTCGAGGTCGTTTATGGATTTATCATATACTGGTTCTACGACAAACATCTTGAGCATGTTGTGAATGCGGTCGAGTGGGAGACTTGGGAAGTTTGTCAACATGCCCATGACGTATTGCTCGTACACGACCATGCCCGCCGCTGCGGTTTCCTCCGCGCTTGCCACCGCACTTTCGTGTTCGTCATCGGCATGCACGTCAGCCATTGCATCGACATTATCTGTAGGTTCAGCGATCGAGTATACCACTCCTCGCTCGTCTTTGCGCTCGACTAACACTCCGTGATTGATCCAAAGCACGATTCGCTTTCGCAGCGCGTCGATGGAAAGCGACAGCTTTTGGGCGAGGGCGTTCGCCGTCCAGACACTTTGTGTCTGAAAGTAATGCAATATCGATGCTTGGACTGGATTGACACTCACCTCGAACGTACGGTCGTTGTGCGTGATATCCATCACTACCGTCCCGAGTGCGGGCTTCCATTCCATTTTACGAGGCGCCTTCAGATGATGGTAGCGATTCGCGTACGCGTCCATGTGCTCTTGGATCTCATTCGGGAGCTTGAAATCGGCAACTTCGCTCGAAAACGCGGGCCAAAATAATGATGATACTATCGTCGCTTCTACGGGGCTTTGAGTTAATATCTCGCTCGCCCGTCGATCCTTGGCCGACGCCGCCGCGCCCGCCGCGGTTTTAATATTCGCGTTGGCGCGCTTACTGTCTGCAAAATCCTTGAGCATGACCTCGCAATTATGCAGGCTCATCTCGCCAAAGCGAAGTTTCAACAACTCTAACGTGTGCATTTCGCGCTCGGTGTCATAATTCGCCTTGGTCAGTAACTTTTGCGCGAGCATCGTGCGGTATTCGTTGATGAATAACTCCTTAGAGCCATAAATGCCAACCAATAAGCCGATGATATCGCCCACCGTACGCCTTCGCCCACGACTCGCGGCTGCTTCAGTCTCCACGGGTTCGGGTTCCCACGCGTCCCATCCTGACATAATTTGCTTGGCGCCAACGTCGAGCTCTTCGCTTTCGCCGAGCTCGGCGGCGATGGCGACCATTTCGGCGGTGATGCTATCCATGCGGTCCAAGTTGTCTGTGGCGCCCATGGTGGCGTTGGGATTCGGCGCTGGAACGCTCGATTCGATGATTTCAATGCTCTCACCCCGCGCTAATCGCCCAAGTTCGGCGTACAACGCACCCTCGCCGTCGGCATTATCGCCGTCATCCGTGAGCATTGTGACGACGCAGCGAATCGTGTCTTTTCGCTCGCGCAAATATTCCTTCACCGGTCTGCTCACCAATTCAAGCACCACGCCCGAAGGATCGAGTTCGAGCAAAGTTTTAATTGTCCCAATATACTGCTGCACGATGTCCACTGTGGAGGCACCGGCGTGAAGTAAACGCGACCGCGTGGCGGCGACAAATGAATCCACGAGCGCGGCGTGCAACGTTGTATTCTGCAAGCAAATCCGCAAATCTGCAATAGCTGGAAGCGAGTCGGGGTACTCCACGACCACGTCGAACAATTCATGGATGCGTAACGCCCCGAGGTGCTCGTATACGGTGTACTCTAATCGTCCGCGCCAAGACTCAATCGCCACGAAATCACGCTCGCATCGCAACGCCGTCTTGAAAAATTCCAGCGGCACCGCGCGCACCCATCTTAACGTCGGTCGCAATCTCGCCGCATCGAACACACCGCTACATCTACGAACCACGTGCTGCTGCACGCACTCGCCCATCGCTCGCGCCACCGCAGCTTCCGCTATACGTCCGAGCGACGCGTGACATCCCGCGAGCGCCTCGTACGTCGCCGCAACGTCTTCGCTCCAATCCGCGCCCATAACATCCCTCACGCTCGCTATATCACCCCCGATCGACATCTGACGCTCAAGCACGCTCGCTTCCATCGTACCCTCATCGTCACTGTCGTCTCCCCATCGCCGGCGCACCGCTCGATCAAACGCTCGCGCGAGCTCCGCGTACCTCGCGCTCAAAATCGTCGTCAGCCGCGCCGGTCCGCGCGCGTTACACATCGTCCCAATCATCTCATCGAACGCACGCATAAACGCCGCACCGCGCTCGGTACTACATGACTGATGCAACGTCGCACACAAGCTTTCCGCGCGCGCGCGAGCCTGGGCGACCCATGTGGTGAACGTAATCGTCGCTCGCGCGCTCAAACGCAACCACCGCTCCAGCGCGTCCGCGTCGTCGTCGTCGTCATCGTTCATCGTCGACGCCGACGCGGCATCGCGGGAGCGCGCGACATCGAACCACGCCGGTGCGTCGCACGCCGCGCGCCATGCGGGCAGCGCGTCGGCGTCGAGCGCGCGTTCAAACGAGCGCAAAAAGGCGCATTCGAGGACATCGGCGCACGATTGCGCGTTAAGCGCGTTGAATGCGGCGACGTCGTCGCGCGTGAACGCACGAGAGACGTCGAGAGGCGTGAACGCGTGCGTGGCGACGCGCCACGGGTCGTCGGCGGCGGTGGACATGCGTGTGCGCGCGGCGGTGTGAGGTTGAGAGGCGTGACAGGTGGAGGTACGCGTGTTTAAAAGCTACAATTTAAAAGCTACATTTAAAAGCTACATGCGGTAGATGATGTTACAGGACAAAATGCTACATGCGTGCTAATCACGCGAGGCGTCAGAGGCGATCGTATTCGGTAGGGCGGTCGGTGCGAGGGCGGTCGGCGCGTCCCGGCGATTTGTCGTCGACATCCGTCGGGAGCGAGACGTGCTTGAACATCGCCGGAGCGACGATGAGCAGGAGTGCGAGCCATTGCAGGACGTTGAGCGGCGCACCAAATGCGTAACAACTGATGAGTACGCTTAAGAATTGCCTGAATGTCATGATAGAGGCTAGGATGACGGCAGAGTAGGAATAAATGGTGTACGCGATGGCAAATTGCGCCACGGTGGACGACGCACTTAAAATCAATATATCCCCGCGCACGGCGGCGTGTACGGTGACAAATTCCAAAGATGCGCGTAACTGACCAGTGAATAGAAGCCACAAGAATGCAAATATCGTGGTGAAGAACGAGGTGTAGAGAATTTGACTCACCACGGTGGATTTGTCTCGGCGAAACATCTTTTGCTGAAACGAACTCGTAAATCCATCAAAGATAAAGTACACGCCCAATATCGCAAAACCTGCGTTGGCGGCCCATTCCATGTCGTGATCGTCTACTTGATCGCCGTACGTCTTCTGCACCGCGCTTCGCCATCCGCGATTGGCCACAAACAGGAAACATCCAAACGTCACGAGCAACGCTTCGAGATATTGTCTCGGCGCGTACTTCTTCTCTCCTAAAAACTGCCCCCACGCCATCACGGGCACCACCTTCATGGTCTTAGCCAACGTGGATACGCTAAATGTGAGATATTTTAAAACCTCGTACTGACACACAGTGGCTACGAGGTTTGAAAACGCCACCGCCGCGTAGTCGCGCAAACCGCTCCGCCCATCCTCGTGCTCGCCGCTTCGGTGCGTAGTCAGCGATAGCACGCTCGCAATCACGAGTGCCATCCACCGATTCATGAGCACTAGAAACATGCTCGACGTGAAAATGTCCCCGCGAGCGTTCGGGTCGTCGGCATCGACGATACTCGACGTCGTCCTGCTCAACGCCGACTTGTTAAAGGAAAAGAATGACCCGTCCGAGTTTTGTACGCGCGCGTACGGCACCGTCATCACCCGTTCCTGCAACACCCCGTACACGGTGAGCGATATGATCGTTGCCGATGCGACGGCGATGAAATGCAGCGAGTGTCGCCAGTCGGAGAAGATTAAGTCTCGTCGGTGCGTCGACGCTGCCTGCGCGTCAGACTTGGCGTCGTACGGAAGCAGCACATCTTTCGCGCTCGGTGCGTCGTCGGCGTGAATGGCGATCTTGGTCGCATCGGTAGCGTCACCGCGTCGAGCCATCATGCGGTGTCGCGCGCGGTGGCGACCGCGGAGACGTGTCCCGCGCGAGAGAGGGCGAGCACCGAGAGGTGATGTGTGAAGTAGTACAATCGTCATGGTGTCGTTATTACATGCGCGAATCGACGAGTAAACAACGCGCGCTAGCTACAACGTAGGCATTCTTACGCCATCAACGTAAAAGTGGATCGATTGGCCCTCCGTTCGTCACGAGCTCGACGAGCTGCGCGCCAAACTGACTCGACGCCACGAGTAAGAGGATGAATACGGCCAAAAACTCCGCGCTCGCGTCGACTTGGATTTCCTTCCGCCCGTCTTCGAGTTCCACGACATCAATGGCAAAATATTGTCGAAGCCAAGCGCTGAGAAACCCTCGCGCGCCGGACACACCATCGTCTTCTCGCGTCTCTTTGTCTCCCAAATCCGCACTCGCGCTCGTCGCGCCTTCGCCTCGGTCGCCCCGCGACACCCTCGCCGCGTTCTCAGCCTCACTCGCGGCGTCATCAATGATATCACTCATCCACGCCACGACGCCAAACATGCTTTCCACGACCCCAAACCCGCGTTCGTCGCACAAATACGCCACGAGCTCGCTCGCCACTGTCGCTTGCTCCACCACGCCCATCGTCGCGAATCCCTCCACGTTCACCGGCGCCTCATCAATCGCCGCGCGCAGGGCATCCATGAGCCCGCGCGCCTCGCGTTTGCGCCGTTCCTCCTTGCGACGCACCGCATCATTGCGCGCGCGATTCACCTCGTCGCCTCGCGTCGCGCTCGAGTCGCCTCGCGTCGAGCCTCCGAATGCATTCTTCGTCCCAAACCTCTTCGCCGACGCCGCCCCGGACGTCGACGACGACGGTTTCGCGGGCGACAATCGCGCGATCGCGCGCTGTCGCTCCGCCTCGCTCGCAAATCGCGAGTCACGCGACGTCATCGGGTCATCTCCATCGTCACCGCTGTTCGAGGATGCATTCGAGCGAACGCTTCGCATCCGCATCGTCGCCCTGGACGACGACGACGCGATGCGCGGATCGTGACCACGGGATGGCGACGATGCGATCGCGCATCGCGACGACGCCGCGGCGTTCGCGCCTGCGCGCATCGCGTGCATGGTTTTGCGGTTGTGGCGTCAGAGAAGGGCACGCAATCATCCATGATGATGTTTTCGACGACGGCGACGGCGACGGCGACGGCGACGGCGGCGACGACGACAACGATGCGACGACAGTGCGCGATCGCGTCGCGCGCGACGACGACGGTGACGCGCGCGCATCGGGCGAGATGCGAAGTCGATGGTGGTGACGACACCGCGACGACGATGAAGATGATGTTTTCGACGACGCCGACGACGCGGTCGCGGAGACACGGACGCCGCGGCGACGCGCAACGCGTAGATTTTCTCAAGAAGTTCTTTTCGCGCGATGAACCCGAGGATGAGACGGCGAAGACGGCGGACGAAAGCGATGGCGATGTTGAGGCGCGCGCGAGCGACGCGGCGGCGTCGGCGGTGGAAACGCGCCAGGAAACAGCCAACGACGCGCCCGCATCGCCGCCGTTGGCGAAACCCGAGTTGAAATCCACGCTTGCGGATCTTAATGCGTTGTTAGGGATCGATGAGGAGGCTGAACGAAAGGCAAAGGAGGAGGAAGAGGAGGCTTTTAGGGCGTCGGCGCGCGCGTCGGCGACGTCGAGCGCGAAGACGGACGCCGTCGACGTCAATCTCAGCGGCACGTCCATCTCGCCCAAGGCGTTGGATGCGTTGAAGAACGCGGAAAGTGCGCGTAAGGGTTTGTCTTCGGAGAAAGGCGACGAGTTGGAGAAGGCATTGAGCGAGTTGAGTGAGATCGCGAAGAAAGGCAAGACGGAGCGCGACTCTGGCGAAATCGAGAGTCAGTTTAGTAAGTTGTTGGATATCTTAGAAGAACCGGAGGAGCCCTTGATCGGAGCGGGGGATATTGAGCGTATTAAGAAGGAATTATTTGGTATGCAAACGTTTTACGTGACGGCAGTGGAAAATCTCGGGGCGGAGTTGAACGGCGCGGGCGTGTTGTTCAAGGGTAACTTGCGCGCCGACCGTGCTGGGGTGTGGGAATCCACGCAACGTGGGTTGGAGAAGATGTTTGATGGCAAATACACGGCATTCATGTTGGAAGAACCCACGGAAGGCGGCGCACCTGGGGGTGATGTCGCGATTGATTCAAAGTTTGGCCCGCGTGTGAGTTTTCTCATCGTACCGAGCGACCGCGCCGGACCCAATCCAGGAACGACCGGGTGGCAGTATTTCTTAGCCATTGCGTTGATGGGATTGACTGTGGGAAGCGCCGTTCAGCTCGGATTGGTTGCGGAAATATCCAAGCTTCCGCCAGAGACGATGTCGTGGTTGCAACAAGCGGGCGACGTCGATTTACCCGAAGGCGTGTTACCGCCTGGATTGGAAAACTTTGATTCAGTGGCTTACGTCGAAGCGGCGTTGCCAATTTCCATTGGCGTCATGGCGAGCACGATCGGGCACGAGATTGGGCACCAGATTGCCGCGTACATGCGTAAAATTAAGATTGGCATTCCTTTTCTCATCCCGAATGGGCAACTCGGAACGTTTGGGACGGTGACGCAATTGAAAAGCACGCCGGAAACGCGCGCAGATTTATTCGATGTCGCCGCTGCTGGCCCTGTCGCGGGGTCTATGGTGGCGTTGAACTTATTCGTTTATGGCTTGACCTTATCCATGGGTGGAGATAACGCGGATTTAATTCCGATTCCCGCGGCGCTCTTCAATTCGAGTTTGCTCCTCGGCGGATTCTCCCAACTATTCCTCACCGCCAGCGCCAAGGGTGTTTTAGTGCACCCATATTTCATCGCTGGCTGGTGCGCGTTGACCACGCAAGCCTTAAACTTGCTCCCAGTGGGCTCCATCGACGGCGGCCGCATGACGCAAGCCGCCTTCGGCCGCCGCGTCCTCGGTGCCACCTCTCTCGGCACTTACATCGGCCTCGCCTTTGGCGTCATCGCCAGCTCATTAAGCTTACCATGGGCCATCTACCTCGTGCTCACGCAACGCACGCCAGAATTTGCACCCAAGGATGACGTTACGGAGGTTGACGAAAATCGCGCGCGTCTCGCCTTTGTCATGACCGCCGTCGCGTTCCTCATCCTCCTCCCCAGCGCCCCAGACGTAGGCGTCGATCAGGTGCAGAACATCTTGTAGTAAGCACGCAAAACTATACCCGCATCATCATTACGCAACACGCATCCATCGCCAGCGCCGTGGACATCTCTATGAAAGTCTCTCTTGCGGCGGCGCTCCAATAAGCCAACACGCCATCGAAGTACGGCCTCGATGCGAGATTGGATGATGAGGCACACCACACGTGTCTTCTTAGTCATATATCCACGTACAATACGACACATGGACCCCGCGTGCATTTTTATGCAGATCTTCGATGCACGCTAAATACCCTCGTATAGGCATACTTTACCGTTGACTACTGCAATCGCCTAAACCCTCCCCAAAAAGGCGTGGAGTCGATTGGAGATCCGCGAAATCAGATATCCACGCCCGGCGCCCGGCGCTGGCGATCGACACACGACGACGCGTCGTCGATCGTCGATCGACCCGCCCCTACCGCGACTCGCGACACACGCACGCGTTTCGTCGTTCTCAATCGCCGCCGCGCATCGCGTGCAACGACACGTCGCGCGCGAGCAGACGCACATTCAATCTTGAGATCCGTGTGAGCGATGATGGCGTCCAGCGCATGCGCGACGTCGCGAAGCGCCGCCGCGACGGCCCGCGCGCGCGTCGATGCGACCAAGCAAAGGGCGAATCAAACGCGTGGAAATGTTATGCATCGAAATGCGCGTTCGATGCGCGCGCGCACGCGCGCGGTGGTGGATAACGACACGGAAACCAACGACAAACCCGCATCGCGCAAGGCGAGCGCGCCGCGTCCGGACACGACCCTGCGTCCGGCGGGGGTGAGCGATGCGGTGGTGGATTCGAGCAAGGCGCTCGAGGCATTGGCGAGACTTGGTGGGAATCGTACGTTTTGCGCGAGTGCGAGTGCGACGCGAGACTCGGTGGTGTTCAACGCGGGTGATTTCAGTCGATGTTGGATATCTTGGGCTATCTTTGGGATAAGAGATATCATCGCGCGCGCGCATTCGCGCGCGCGTTGGATTGGTGGCGACTACATCGGGGTTTGTGAGCGTACATGTGTGATGTATACTGACGATATGTGTTTTCTTTATGTTTTAACCGCACAGCGTATGAGAGCGAACGCAAGAGCAGTATTTTAACCGTCGGGTTGAGCATTCACGATTGCCCAGTGGAGATTCGAGAAAAGATGGCGGTGCCCGCGGAGGCGTGGAACGAAGCCGTGGCTGAGCTCACAGCGTTACCGCATATTGAAGAGGCGGGGATTTTGTCGACGTGTAATCGTATGGAGGTGTACGTCGTGGCTTTGTCCTACGAACGCGGCTTGCGTGAGGTTGAGGAATGGATGGTGAAGCACTCTGGCGTGGATATCGACCGCTTGCGAGAAAATTTGTTTGTGTTGAAGGATCGCGAGTCTACGGCGCATCTTTTACGCGTGTCTGGTGGTTTGGATTCGGTTGTCATGGGTGAAGGACAGATTTTGGCGCAAGTCAAGACTGTTTTTCAAATGGGAGAGGGTGTTCCGGCGTTTGGTCGTCACTTGACTGGGTTGTTCAAGGCGGCGATCACCGCCGGGAAGCGCGTGCGCAGCGAGACGTCCATCGCGAGTGGCGCCGTGTCGGTGTCGTCTGCTGCGGCTGAATTGGTGCAAATGAAGCTTCCGACGCAATCATTTGAGGGTGTGAAGGTGCTCATAGTCGGTGCGGGTACCATGTCCAAGCTTTTGGTGAAGCACTTGGCGTCCAAGCGATGCACGGAGATGACCATTGTCAACCGCACGCGCCCACGCGCCGAAGCTCTCGCCGAAGAGTTTCCCGAAGTCAACATGAGAATTGAACTCATGGACCAATTCTTGTCTCTCGCGGGCGAACATGACGTGATTTTTACCGCGTCTTCCGCGGTTGAGCCTATTATTTCTAAGAAGGATTTGGCTTCGATGTCGCAGTGCGGCGAACTCGTCGGCGGCAAGCGTCGGTTGGTTGACATTGCTGTGCCGCGTAACGTTGACGCGGACTGCGGTGAAGATGCGCACACGTTGGTGTACAACGTCGATGACTTGAAGGAGCTGGCCGAAATTAATAAGGGCAAACGTGAAGCTGCTGCCAAGGAGGCTGAGGGTCTTTTATTAGAGGAGCAGCGCAACTTTGAGGCGTGGCGTGATAGCTTGGAAACCGTTCCGACTATTAAACGTTTGCGTCAAAAGGCTGAAAACATCCGCGCGGCGGAGTTAGACAAGGCGCTCACTAAGATTGGCGACGGTATGACGAATAAGCAAAAGAAGGCTGTTGAGGAGCTTTCCAGAGGCATCATCAACAAGCTTTTGCATGGCCCCATGGCGGCGTTGCGCTCTGACGGCAGCGACCCCACGGAAGTCACCATGACGTTGGTCAACATGCACGCATTGGAACGCATGTTCGACCTTCGCAATGTCAAGGAGGATTAAGTGTTGCCTGTGACGTTCATTACACGTACACCAGAAGCACTTTATGACACATTTTAGTTTTGAGCGACTGAGGACTATCGAGACGTTATGCAGTGCGCTGAGCGTCTTATAGCCTAGTCGCGCACAAAAAGAACGAACACATTTAAAACGCGCTTTTAACTCTTGTAAATTATATACATTCCGTTTCGGTCACGTCATAATCCAATAAACCAATGAATCGTCGACCGTTTCGACCGAGTCGGTTGCGCGAACGCGCGCTCGTGCGGCGCTAATCACGTCAACCACACCTCAGTCTTCAACTCGCACGCACCGCGCGAAATCATCGTCGCTTCTGCACGGTCGCCGCGTGACACCCGCGAAGTCGTCTTTCTTCCGGGATGACCTCCGATGCTCAGGGGCGTCGTCGCCCTTGGTGCGCGATCCCGCCCGCTTTTACTCTTCGATCGAGCCTTGATCGACTTAAACGCATCGCCGACGCCAAGCCCCCGCTCGCGAGCACGTCTGCGCGCGCGGGAGGGCGGCTACAAGGGCGATGTACGCGCAGGATAGCGGATGTGGCGGTTGGACGCGCGTCAGATGCGTCAAACGCGGGCGATGCCAGCGGCGCAAACGGCCAAAAGTCTACTACGGCGTCGGCGAAGGATAGCGGCGCGCGCGATGGCGAGTCGGGGGCGCCATTGGACGAGAATTCCGATAAAGCGTTATTAATTTGTGCGTTTGATATCGCGGGCGCGACGGCGGAGCAGGAAAAGGCGATTCGGGACGTCATGGCGTTGAAGCCAAACTACTCATACAAGGTGCGCGACTTAAACGCTGAAATGGGGCGAATTCGATCGCTCGGGATATTTCGAAGCGTTCGAGCGTTCGCCAAGGATACGAGAGATGGCATAAGAGTGACGTTTGACGTGGCGCCGTTTGAGCGCATGCGTGGGGTTGAGTTGTATGGATTGGAGAGCGTTCCGGTGAAGGCTATCGAGGAATCGTTCAAGCCGCAAATGGGAAAGGTGATCAATCATACGCATTTAATTGAGACTCTCGGGCGGTTCAAGGACTATACGCGTGTCGCGAAGAACGTAGAGTGTATCGAGAGTATTTCGTTGGTCGAAGACGTGAGTGATGGGATTGTGAGATTGGACTTTACCGACGTCGTTGTGGACGACATCAAGGTTGAAATCGAACCATCCATCAATCAGAAGACTGGCAAAGAGAACAAAGTTTTGTCGAAAACTTCGAGTGTATTAGCGTACTTTTCAAGCATTCAACGCGGCAAGCCCGTGAATGGCTGGCGTGTGATGGATACCTTGCAGTCGTTTAGCGCGGAGAATCCTCGATTCGGCGAGCCGCAAGTCAACTTGATTTCCAAGCCTGGAAAACAAGCTGGTAAGCGTGATATTTTACTCACGCTTAAAGAGAAGGCGTGCAAAGGTATCACAGGCGGTGGAGGTATGACCGCCAGAGGTTTCACGGAGGGTATTTTTAGCGGCTTTGCTGGTTACTTGCAGTTGTACCACAACAACTTGTTTGGCAAAGGCCAGACAGTCAACATAGGTGTTGAGGCGACGCCGAAGAAGGGTGGGCGTGGTATCACCGTCGTTCGTCCGCAGCTCAAGGTAAATTATCGTGATCCATGGGTTGGATTTGGGCCGACGCGCACGGCCCGTACGATGTCCATCGAGAGCCAAAGCTCCAACTTGAAGTCGACACACGGCGTGCCTTCGAGCCAGACTGCGGATGGTAACACGCCAGATATTACCGCCCCGGGACTGTCGGAAATCACCGTCCAGCGATTTTCGCACACGCTCGAGCACACGCGCCCGCTTTTGAATGGATGGAACGGGATGTTCTCCATGAGCTTCAACCGCAACTCTGTTTTGGACAATGACGGCAATCACACGCTTTTCGATGCCTACGGCGCGCCGGTGACATTTAGCGGTACCAAGCACGACACGAGCTTAACTTCGCAGCTTCGTTTCGCGTACAGTGGTCCGAATGATGCGTCTTTAGTGCTCAGTGCTGAGCAGGCGTTACCCGTGCAACCGCAATGGTTGAATCACACGCGGATGTTCGCGCGCGCAAAGCGTTCATTCCCGTTGTTTTCCTCCCCGGTTCAATTACTTTTGAGCTCAAAGGGTGGTAATGTCATTGGCGATTTGCCCCCGTACGAGGCGTTCGCGATCGGTGGTACGACGAGCGTCCGTGGCTACAACGACGGTGGCATCGGCACGGGGCGGAAGTTTGTCGTCGGGAGCGCGGAGCTCCGCGCGCCAGTGACTTCGGGGTTGACTGGTGCGATTTTCTTCGATTACGGCAGCGATTTACACTCGGGCACCGGCGTGCTCGGCGATCCCGCGGGCACGAGAGGTAAACCTGGGAATGGCTACGGCTACGGCGTCGCTGGGATTTTCACTCAAAGCGGCATTCCGTTTCGCTTTGATTACGCGCGCAACGACCGCGGGAGTGGAAGATTTCATTTCTCGCTCAGTCGCGACTTCAACTAAAGATTCCGCTAGTGCTAGTTATTGTACAAAACATCACACGACTACAAGTCCCTCTGTGTGCTCCATCTACTATTCTATTCTCCGACGAGATGTGCAAACCGTTGCGTGGCGCCGGCGGCGCGCTTGGAAACGAGCGACGCCTTCCCGCTTCGCGAATCGCACGCCTCCGGCCATACGCACGCACACGCCCCGGTGCGACGCTCTCTGAACGTGTACGACATCCGCATTTCTCCCCGCGGCGTCAACACTCCCTCAACGTTGTCATTCTTTCGATGTGGGATGTAATGTTGCCACGCGTACCTCGCCTCGTCGTACATAATCAACAACGACCGCGGCGGTAAATACAACGCCCTATGTTCGTAACCTTCGCGTCTAAACTCCATCACCGTGCCCCCGAGCAGAGATAACGATAGTATCGTCTCCCCAAACGCGCTGTGCGTGTCCACGTGAGGGGCCAATCCAACGCCGCGCGGGTACTCGTTCACCGTAATTTGGTCGCATCGAAGCGCCGACGTCGCGCCCGGCGTCGCTCCATACGCATCCATCCCTAATCGCCCCAGCACCGTCTCGCGCACAAACGCAGGAATGCTCTCACACGGCACGTTGGCGTCGCGCGTCGCGTACGAAAACTCGTACCCGAAATGCGACACTCTCCGCCTCGCCAACCGCGTCTCTCGCGTCGACGTCCTCGCCGCCTCCGCCAACCGCAGCTCCTCATCTTCACTCACGAAATCCTCAATCAACGTCAACCCAACGATACCGAGCGCACTATGCGCCCGCACCGCAACCGTCCGCCGCGCGTCCTCGCCGTCATCCTCGCGTTTCACGCTGTATCCGCACGTCCAACGCGCGTCGCTCGCCCGAACGCTCGTCGAGCCCACCAACGTCTCGCCGCGCGTCTGTCGCATCAGCGCCTCCACGCACGCCTCCGCGCGCGCGACGTCATCAAACACAAACGTACACGCGCGTCTGTCGCGATCGTACGTCTCGCACGCGACACAGCGAGTCGTCACGCGCGTTTCATCGTCACCGCGAAACGCATCTTCGAGCGCAGCGCATTCGCGCTCGGTAAACACCGGCGCGACGCGCACGCGCGTCGTCGGCGCGTGCGCGCGCGCGTACATGGCGCTTTACGACGCGTCGTTCCCGACGTCGCGTCGCGCGAACGGTCGCGATAGTAGCGCGTCGCGGGGCATTCACGCGCGCCAGTGTGCGGCGCCGCCCATGGCGTCTACAGCTCCCGATGCCGACGCCGACCCGCGCGCGTTCGACGCCTGGCGCGGATTCACCGACGATGAACTCGCCATCGCGCTCAAGGTTCTGCGCGCGTGTGCGGGCGACGGCGCGGTAGCGGCGGCGCAGGAGACACGTAAAGATGACGACGATGATGATGCGCAAAAAGTGCACCGGCGCGGCGGCGCATCGCCGCCGCCGGCGCCCGCCGCCGCCTCCACCGACGCGGCGGCGCGTGCGAGCGATGTGTACGGGCATCCGCGTCATAAACCTCTGCGCGTGGCCGTGTTGCCAATCGTGGCGCGCGTGCACGGGGCGATGTATGCTGGACGCGCGCCCGAGGCGCTGAAGCAGCGCCGGGACACCAAACGCGACAGAAACAGACGTAATATGGCGGAGAAAGCCGCAGACCGAGCCGCACTGGATCTCACGCGATTGCGTAAGGAGCGTTTGGAGCGACTCGCGGCGTTGGAAGGCGCGAATCACGCGGGAGGGGCGAAGGCGTTGCCTTTGATTCCAGACGGCGTCGCCGGCGCGGATGATTTCGACGCCATCGGCGGAGCCGAAGACGACGAGAATGGCGCCGAATTGAATCAACTTCGCGCGTGTTACGTGTGTAAAGTGCGGTATCGCATCGCACATCACTTTTATGCGTCATTATGTCCGGAATGTGCGGCGTTGAATTGGCAAAAGCGGTCACAGACGGCGGATATGCGAGGCGCGTACGCCCTCGTCACCGGCGCGCGGGTGAAAATCGGCTACCGCATCGCGCTCAAGCTCCTCCGCGCCGGCGCATACGTGATCGCCACGACGCGATTCCCCATAGATTCCTTACGAAGGTTTGAACGCGAGCCCGACGCGTCAAAGTGGATGTCGAGATTACAGATACTCGCGATGGATTTACGCGATTTGCCGGGCGTCGAACGCCTGTGCGCGCATCTCCTGGAGACGTTGCCGCGTCTGGATGTCGTGATTAACAACGCGTGCCAAACGGTTCGGCGTCCACCGGCGTATTACAGGCACTTATTACAAGCCGAAGCCGAGGCTGGGTTCACGCCGTCGCTCGTCGGCGCGAATGCGAGATGCGAATTTCTCCCGACGTCTTCGGCGCTCGCGGATGAAACGTCTTCGACATCCGCCGCGGCGCTCCGAGTCGCCGACGATTGGAAACGCGCCGACGACTTCAAACGCGCCGGCTGGATGGCCCCAAGCGCCGCATTGTCCCAGCTCGAACTCCTAGAATCCGATAAATCCGACCCAGCGTCCGAGGCGATGCATTTCCCGCCCGGAGCTGTCGACGTCAACGGCCAACAAGTCGATTTACGTCGACGCAATTCCTGGATGTTAAAACTCGGCGAAGTCGAAACCCCCGAGCTCCTCGAAGTCTTAGCCGTCAACGCCGCCGCGCCGTTCGTGCTCAATGGGAAACTTCGCCCGCTCCTCGCCGCGACGGTGGCGAGAGATCGCGAGCAAAAGGCTAAGAAATACCCCGCCGCGTTTGTCGTCAACGTCTCAGCGATGGAGGGTAAATTTTACCGCTACAAGACGCCGCGACATCCGCATACGAACATGGCCAAGGCGGCGTTAAACATGATGACGGCGACGTGCGCCGAGGACTACGCCGAGCAAGGGATATACATGACCGCCGTGGATACGGGGTGGATCAATCTCGAGCAGCCGCTGGAAACGGCGGCGAGGATCACCGAGGTTCACGGGTTCCAGACGCCCATCGACGAGGAGGACGCGGCGGCGCGCGTGTTGGCTCCCGTGTTCGACAGCGTGGGCGATCCGCCGGCGACGTGGCCGTGTCCGTATGGGAAGTTTTATAAAGACTACCGCGAGAGTGAATGGTGATTGAGACACACTGTAATACTGTATACAACAACACAAACTAATTCAATTCAATACGTCAAGCGGGAGATAGCCGTATTGCCGAAACGCCGCGTCGGCAAGCTCGGGGGTAAACAACACCCCGCGATAGTCCCCACCGTACCCAGATATGTACGCATCGCCCGAGAGCGAATTATACTTGATAAACACCGCGCCTTTGGGCGGGTCGATGGGCACGCCATCGCGATCCATGCCATGGAGCTTGCCTCGCGGAAGCCCGAGTTCAGACGTCCACGATTTCAACGTCGACAAACCTTCCGCCGCGTCGCTCGCGCAGACGCCCAGCATGACGCGCGACGCGCGCGATGCGAGTGCGCGCGTGCTCTGCGCTAGCGCAGGCTTGGTGCACGCGGTGAGCGCGTCAGATGTTGACTCTTTGCGCTGCGTGTCATCGAAGCGTTTTAATACGACGTCGGCGTCCCGAGTCGACGGAAGCGAGGCGACGTCGACGCCGGGTTTGGTAAATCCGATGATGGCGCCACCGGTGGCGGCTGACGGCGCGCTCGGAGCGCGCGAACGCGAGGCGAATGGGTTCTCGGTGGACTTCAGCGCGCCGAGCGCGGTGAAGGCGTCGGCGTTGGTAAATGACGACGACGGCTTGGCGTCCTCTGGCTCCGTCGCGGCTCGAACCGGAACGCGAGCACCGCGAGCCTCGCCGCGTGGGCGCATCACCGGCGCCAGCGCCGCGCGCACTGCAAGCATTGTTGTGTGACTATGACGACGACGCGCTCTGGTTCGCTTCGATGCGCTTGGCGCGCTCGCAACACGCGTCGTAGGCGTCTACCGCGTACTGGCACTTGCTCACGTCGACGCCTGCGTTGGTCGCTGACGATCTGCTCAGAGGAAGTTTCGCGAGGCACTTTTGTATAGCGCACGCCGTACGTTTACACTTTATCTCACACACGTCAGCACCCTCGCGCGGGGTTGATCGGGACTTTTGTTGGTAGACAAAGCTCACGGGCATGCGAGAGCTCGAGAATGAGGACACCGAAGGAGCCTTTGCTTGCTTTAAAGAAAACGTACCGGTCCAGTACCGGTACTGTAGAGTAAAAATAATGTGAAGATGTAAAATTAAATAATTAATTCGCAGCGGCGGCAGCCTTGGTCATTTCCACGATGCGATCCTTGACGGCTTTTCTATCGAGCGCGGGTTCGGTGAAGGGTAATCGAACGGCGTGCGCGTCGGCGCCAACTTTAACGCGGCAATCAATCCCTAAACGGTCGATCGCGCGCATTTCTACAGAGTCAACGTCAATACCAACGTAATGCTTCATCATGGCTACTAGAGAGTCCCCGTGATCGGCGTTCATGTGCGAACACACGGGGGCGGAGAATTTCGCAACCGGATCCGCCGTCGTCGCCGCGTATTCGTCTGGTTTCACCGACGCCGCGCGGGCGAACCCGCCGACGATGCGGCAGGCGACGATAGATGTCATCTTATACCACGTGAAATCCCCGAAGTCAACCTAAGGCGTACAAACGTATGAAAATATACTCGTCGTCAGTCGCGAAGAGCGCGGCGCTCGGAGAACGACGAGACGAAATACAAAATGTCTTGCGCTCACGGCTCGGTCCTGGCCAGGGTAATTAATTGTTCGATTCAGCCGACAGTTATCCACATGAGATTCAGTAGAGGGAGCCTGGGTTTCGTCACCGCCGCGAACGCAAATCAAAAACAAACGTGAAAGAACGCGCGAAATAGACGCACCCAAAACGCGTTGGGGTGCCTCTTCAAATACCCCTCACGCACGCGCGCAACGTCCCCAGCCTCCACCTCGCGCACGTGTCCACTCAGACTCACGCGCGCATCGCCGATACCATCAAACCCGGGCGCACACACCGTTAACGTCGCCCGATTCGTCGCCCCGACGTCTCTCGCGTGCGCGCTCAACGCGCTCAACGCAAACGTCGGCAGCCCATCGACGTCGTCCGCGGCGTACGCCACCACGCCGCCGCACGGAAACCCCTTGAGCTCGTTCTCGTCCGTGCCGATCGTGCTCAGCACGCCCGTGGTGGCGGTATCGACGATCACGCGCGCGTGGTTGCTCGGCGTCAAACGCGCAGCCGATTGCGAATGCGTCGCCAGCGCCTCCGCCAGCGCCTGCGACGACGACGACGACGCGGACGACGACGCGGACGACGCGCATCGCGTCGCACGCCGCGCCGCCGACGACGCCGCGACGCGCGCGACGGCGACGTACGGCGCGCGAGCAATCATCGACATTTGCGCGTCAATCAATGACGACACTTCGCGCCGCGCCGCACGCCTCGTGCGCCGCCGCCGACGACGCCGCCGACGACGCGCGACGACGACGCCGAGTGACGTCACGTGTGCGCGCAGCGGCGACGCGCGCGATGTCGTTCGCGCTCGCGAAGACGCGCGGCGGCGGTTGGCGGTGTGAAGATTTGAATCTCAACCAAGCTGTCGCGACGCCAACCACGGCGCCTGCGCGCGCGCTCGCGTACGCTGACGCCGCGCGCGCGATGAATGACGGTGGTGAGGAGTGCGCGCGAGCGTTCGCGCGCGCGCTGGCGCGCGTGGGCGGCGCGAGCGCGACGGTGCGGGCGGCGAGCGTTGGAGAAGATGTGGTTGAGTTTGAAACCGCGCGACGTTTCGCCGGCGACGGCGACGACGCCTGCGATGACGCGTGCGCGCGCGTGCCAGAAACGGTATTTGGGTTACATTCGCCTCGCGATGACGACGGCGCGGGCGCGCGTGCGACGTGCGGCGTCGCGAACGACGCGTCGCTGCCGACGGAGGATGATTTTGAGTTTGCGCGCTCGCGCGCGGACGCGGATGTCATCGGTGCCGTCGGCGTCGATCGCGTCGTGGGCGAGGCGACATTTGCAAGTACGGCATGTGCAGCGATGAGTCCGGGGGTGAGCGCGCACGGTGAGGCGGTGGCGCCGAGCCCAGGGGTGAGCGTCGGCGGCGGTTTTGCAAATCCATTCGCGCACACGCCGGCGTTTCCGCAGACGCAATGCACGCGCACGCCGGCGTCGGCGCCGCTTCGACGTCCGAAATTTGGGTTTCAGTATTTGCGTGATGCGAGTAACGATGATGAGGCGACGCCACAGAGCAGAAAGTGGGCGCCTGGGACTGATCCCAAGGCGCCGCCGGCGCAGAGTCCGTACGCCATTATGCAACGACATTTAGCGTCTGCCGCCGCGCCGTCGACGCCGTACGTGAATTTGAACACACCGACACCGAGTAAAATGGTGTTTACCACGGCGGGTGGGCGGAACGTCGTGGCGGGCGCGGAGCGCGAGCGCGGCGCGGCGGATGACGCGTACGACGGGCAACCTCGGTTTGATGAAGACGACGACGCGGCGGTATTTACGTTTCGCGCTGAGACACCCATGGTGAAGTCAGCGAGTGTGAGTGCTGCCGGTGGTGGTGGTGGTGGTGGTGGTGGTGGTGGGATGTTCATGACGGGAAGTGGAAAGCCGGTGACGGTTTCAGAAGACGCGTTGCGCCGCGCTCGAGAGAAATTCGGCGACGCGGGCGACGACTCGAGATTTCAACAACAACCAGGGGCGAGAGATGATGATGTGATAACGCCAAGGATGGTTCCTAGTACTAGTGGTGGATTTACCGGTACTGCCAATGGTTTCGGTGCCGGTAGTGGCGCGGGGGCGAGCATATTTCAAACAGCTGGCGGGAAAGCCGTGCACGTTTCCGAAGAGCGCTTGCGCGAATCGCGCGCTTTTTTCGACTCCAAAGAGAACGATGGTGGAATGACGACGAATACGCCCATAGGGAAGACGATTCCAAACACGCCGTTTCCGCAGCCGTCATTTAAAACGCCATCGTCGCTACCGGCGATTCGTAAGCCGCAGCAGAAAACTCCTGGATTTACGCCGCCGATGCGAAAAACTGGCGCGTTTACGCCACCCATGTCCAAGCTCGGCGGGAAAATCGCGGCGAGTGCGCCGCGACAGGGTGCAAAACGCGGTCGATCTTCTGCGGGTGCTATCGAAGCTGTGCATGATTTGTTCCAATCTCGCGCGCGCATGGGTATGCGAGCGCCGTTGTGCACATTTTTCAACGGATTGGCGCCGTTTCAACAGAAACCCATCTTCACCGACGCGTGCGTGAAAACCCTGAGTGCGGACACCGCCAAGTCATTATTGTTAACCAGCGCCGAGCGCGGTCTCGTGGGCTGGCGCGAACTTCGTGAATCCATGCTCAAAGCGGGCGCACGCGAAGGCTTGTGTACGCCGACGTGGGTGGCAAACGCGTACAAATGGGTCGTCTGGACGCACGCGTGCATCGCTCGAGCGTTTCCAGAAAAGCTCGCATTTGGCGTCTTGAGCGAATCTGCGGTGTTGCGACGATTGTTGTATAGATATGAACGTGAAATCAATCGCGCTGAGCGCCCGCATCTGCGCAAGGTGATGGAGAAGGATGACAATTCCGGCGCTCCAGCGGTGCTCGTGGTGAGCGCCATTCGATCCATGACGACGGCGTCAAGCTCTGGTGATGCTCCAAAGATGTCCGAGATCGAAGTTTCCGATGGTTGGTATAGTATGCGCGCGCGCTTGGATGCAAAGTTGACGACTTACGTCCGCGATGGGCGACTGGCGGTTGGACACAAAATATTCATCGTCGGCGCTGAGTTGAGAGGCGTAACCGACGCCGTGGCGCCTTTATCTGAAGAATCTGAAATGGCATATTTGATGCTGAACGTGAACGGCACGCGCATCGCGCCTTGGGATGCAACACTCGGGCGGGTGTCGTACAATTTGACGGTTCCCTTGCGCACGGTTGTTCCAGACGGAGGCGCGGTGCCGAGAATGATTGTGCACGTACGTCATGTCTACCCACTCATGTATCAAGAGCGACGCGCAGACGGCACGAGTGTCATGCGATGTGAGCTGGCTGAGCGACGGGCACAAAACAAATGGCACGGTGCACGCGAAAGCGTGATGCACAACATGCAAGAGGCGATGCAAAATGACGGCGACGGTTGGAGCGGCGGCGCCGATCCCGAAGGCGCCATGCGCGACGCTTTGGAAGAGAAGGACTTGTTTGAACGCCGTACGAGCGTTGTACTGCGCATGAACGTCACTGGGTACAATCCTTTGCCGGGACATCCGTCGTATCGTGGGCCGCAGTCCCTTCGCGGGGGGGCATCGAGTGCGATGTTGACGGTCTGGGACGCCGACGCGGCGCTCATCGATGCCGTGCGCTCTGGACAGACATACGCCATCACCGCACTGCGCCCAAAAGCCACGTCGCAAGGAACCACGAGAGAAATCAGTCTTTCGACCACGCGTTTCACTCGTTGGGTGCCTTTGGACGACGCCAACGTGCGCGCTGGATGTCTCGAGCACAGCGAGCCAATGTGGCGATGCGTCAGCGTCGATGCCGGCGTCGATTTACGTGACCTCTCGCGTTCGGGTTTGCCACGCAAAGAGTTCGACGCGATCGTCTGTCCAGTGTTCAAAGGTCCAGTGCGCGTCGTCGAAGGCGGACGTCAATCACAGTGGATATTCTGTCTCGATGCATCGGCGCGCGTTTCAGGCGGCTCGCCGGATGACGCGCATTTGCTCGCCGTCGAAGTCTCCGGACGCGCCGACGACACCTTCATCGACGCCGATGATTGGACAGCGGCATCGACGTCGTTCTTTGGCGACTCAAGTGACTCGTGCGGCGCGGTGGTGATGCTGAGCAACTTGGTGTACATGAACTACGACGCCGAGAACAACGTGTACGCGGCCAAGGTGATGATGGAGGATGTCGTCGCGACATCGCTCGCAAACGCGCGAGGCGGATCTCTCGCGCACGACGCCGCGCGCGCGCTCGAAGCTTGGCGTAACGATAGCATTAAATCACGCACAGTGATTGCTGCGTTGAAAAAGCGCGCACGATTACTTACAGGGTCAGAAGATGTCGACGTTGATGCGTCGTGGGACGTCAACGCCTCGCAGCAACAGGCGTCGCAATACGACCCGCCGCGTTTAAGCGCCGACGGTTTTGACGATTGGAACGACGAAGAATTAGTAGGAGAAGAATTTGCAAACGTCATGGATGTCACCGCGAAAAGCGCGGCACCATCTTCGGCGATGAACGAGCAGGAACCGCCTCGCTCGCGTCGACGATCGTCGCGGTCGTCCCGCGGCTGACGTTCAAACGACCACGCATACTTTAGTAGCACACACTTAACACACACGCACGCGATTGAATAGATATAGAAATAAAAATGATTGTCTGCTTCGTTCTTGATACTACACGTGCGCGCGTTCACGCTAAAAAATCTTTCTCGTCCTCGCGTCCCGTACGTCGCTTTACTTTTTCGCCTTCACCGTCGCGTCAATCTTCGCGCACATGTCCCCAATCGCCTTCAAACTCCCCATATCACACGGTACCTCGACAACAATTTCTTGTCTACTCTCATTCAACCGACATCGCACGCCATCACAGCACAAATAGTACATCGATTGCGTTTCCCGTCGTATTCGACACCCGCGCTCCTCCGTCGTGTACAACGCATCCTGCAAACGTTCCAGCGTCTTCTGCCCATCTCGCGTCTTGTAAATCTTATACGCGTGCTCGGTCTCGTCGTACCCACGCTCGGCGCCAACTTTCCACCCGAGCGGCGCCAGCGCGCGCTCGATCGCCGGCAGCGTCGGCGATGTATTCGACGACGGTGATGATGCCCCGTCAGCATTTGGATTCGGAACGATCGGCGGCACGAATCGCGCGCGCACGACGCGGCGCCGAGGCGCGGGCGCGCGCGGATGGTGCACGGCAATGCGCGCGCGCGACGCCGCGGGCGCGAGGGCGGCCGGGCGCATCGTCGCGAGGCGGTGACGCGTCACACAGTGACGGTGCCGAGGGATTGTCGGCAAAACCTCAACCGTCACGCGAGACGCGCGTCAGACGTCGACGGGCGATGCCGGACGATGTCGCGGCGGGCGAGTGACGTGCAACGCGTAGTTCTCGAGGCATACGACGCGTTGGCGAAGAATGGGAAGCCGAACGCGGGGCAGTACACGACGTTGTGTGGCTTTGTGATGACGCGTGGTGATGATGAAGATGATGATGATTCGTCGAAAGGCGTCGTCGTGGCGCTCGGGACGGGGTGTAAGTGCGTGCCAGCGCATAGGCGCGATAGTGAAGGGTACGTTGTCGCGGATTCGCACGCGGAGGTGATCGCCCGGCGCGCGTTCGTGCGTTGGTTGATGGAGCAGGCGCGCGCGGCGGCGATGGGCGAGCGCTCGAGCGCGTTTGAGCGCAATGACGAAGATGACGATGACGGTGACGACGACAGTGAGGCGTGGTGTGATGCCGCGGCGCCGTTCGTACGCGCGCGGCGGCGCGGTGCGCTGGTGCGCATGCGAACGGGGGTTGAGTTTCATATGTATTGCAGTCAGCCGCCATGCGGCGACGCGAGCGTCTTTGATCGCCCGGATGCGCGGCGACGCGCGTCGCGTGACGACACAAAGGCGTCGATTTCGGGACGCGATGGTGAAGTGTTGAAACGCGCGAAGACGATTGGCGCCGGAGGCGGCGGGGCGGGGGCGACGGGGGCGAAATTGCTCGTCGCGCCGAGCGGCGCCGTCGATCCCGAGCGCGGCGAGCTCGTCCAGCGACTCGGCGCAGCGCGATTGAAACCTGGCCGCGGTGAGCCGTGTGATTGTATGAGTTGCTCTGATAAACTTTGTCGATGGTGTGCGGTTGGATTTGAAGGGGCATTGATGTCGTCTGTGGTGCGTGAGCCGATTTTCATGACGACCATTGTCGTCGCCGCGCCGAAAGTGTTCGACGACCTCGGCGCGCACGTGGAGTCGGGTCAGGACGTGGATGACGTGCGAGCGAATGTGCTTGATGCGCTCAGACGTGCGATTGAGACGCGCGTGATTCACGTCGCGGGCGCGTCGAATTTGCGAAGACGTCCCGAACTTTCGTGCGCGCCACCGTCGGATGCCTCGCTCGCGAGCTACGAAGGCATGACGAATGGTGATCGCATCGCGTGTCCGACGACGATATCGCACATTCACCGCGCGCGAAACAGCACCACAGGCGTTGACGCACCCGTGACAGAAGTCACGCTCGGTGCGCGCGGATACAAACTCGGATACAAGCACGTCCCGGCGTCGACATCCGTGGATGCGTCTTTGGCTGGCCAAGTCCAAAATGCCGCCAAATTCGCCGCGCAAATATGCCCGAGATTCACGTTTGCGCGATTCATCGACGTCATCACAACGTTTGCCACCGAACATCCGGGGCTTGCCGCGCGAAACGCAATCACGCAGGTCGTCGTCGGTACAGAATCTGGCTCGCCGCCGCCGACGTACGCCGACGTCAAGCGCGCCGCCAAGCGACTCTCGGGCTACGGCGCCGTCGATCTCGCGCAACGCGAGCCCAAAACGTCGCCCTTACGTCATTGGGTCGACAGCGCGCGTAAAATATCCGCGTACAACGCATTTACGGTGTAAAGCTAGTACAGATTTAGACATAGACACGTAGCGTCAAAGACATTTTCAGTTGAAAAAAATGCATTCTCAAGCGAATGGATCGCCAGAACCGCGCGCGACCGAGCGCTCACGCGCCATCGCACGCGCGCTTACGATCACACATCATGTTTTCAAAACCTTCCAATGCGAAACAGGCGCCGGCGAAGAATTCCAAGGCGTCGACGAAGGCGAAACGCCCCCTCAATGGGCGCAAAGTGTTAGAGGATAATTCTCAGCTCATCACCACAGCACTCGTCGCCATCGCGTCGTTCACGCTCGGACGTGTGTTCTCGGGAAAGAACAGTGTGCGTTCGTCGTCCCGAGCGCGCGAACACGTCGAGTCGTCGGACGATCACGCGTTCGAGAACACGATGAACATTCCGCACTTGAAAGGCCATTCACCCGCGAGATTCGACGGCAACGACGAAGAAAAGCAAGCGTACCTCGCCGAGCGCGCGCGCGAGTACGATTTACAGCTCAAGCAAGAACTTATGGAGATTGAGCTCTCGGCATCGAGCGCTGGGCGACGAATCATGGATAATAGCGGGCTCAGTGGGAATCCGTACGCGGCGTACGCCGACGACTCGTTCCTGAGTTCTTCAGCGCTCGATCGATCGTACGACGACGTCACGCAGTCACCCATGCCATACGTTCCCATGACACCGTGATTATTGATGTCGAACGATTCGACGCGCGCGCGCAGCAGATGTATTAGCCTTTATAGCCGAGCGAAAAGGTCGCCGTTGTTGTATTGTCCAAAAACCGCACTCTTCGCCTCGCGCGCCATGGCGCTCCACGCACTGCTGCATCGCGACTGCGCCTCGTCGTCGTCGTCATGCCTAGGCGGCCGTCGCTTGTTGAATCGCCGCGCGCGAAGCGGCGCGAACGTCGCCGTCCGCGTCGCCGCCGCGAGCGGCTCTGGACGCAACAGACTTCGCGAAAAGGAACAACGCAAGAGCGCCGAGCGTGCGCGCGATTACGAAGGTGAAATGGATGACTACGTTCGCAAATATGTCACCGGCGGTGTCCCGGGCGCGCGCGCCACGCCGTCCTCGTCGTCGTCGTCAACGAAAGAGGTTGCCGAAAGAAAGAGGTCACTCGAGCGGGACGTCAAGCGCGCGTTGCGTAAGGCGAAACGCGCGGTGAAAAAATCAACCCAGACCGCGGTCGACGCGTTACTCCCGCGGTCATCACTCGGAGGAAGCGCGTCGAGCTCGCCCGTGCGCATGGCGTCGTCGGGCGCGCCAGTGTCGTACAGACCTCGAGGTCCGAGCGCCGCGGAGCAGTACGGCCAAGCGGCGCTCGCGTGGACCGGCGTCTTCGCCACCGCTTGGCTCGCCCTGCGCGTAATGAATGGCGAAAACCCATTGAAAGGGTTATTTTCACGCCCGCGCGCGCCCCCGCGTGGGGCGTCGGGGCCAGGGCGATGGGTGGGTGATCGAAGTTTGGGCGGCCGTCAGGTTTGGGTTCCGTACGAAACCGCCGCGAGCCGGGACTCGATACGTCGATTGGAGAGCGCGTTGGATGACGCCCCGGGCGGTGGTGCGTCGAATGCGGCGAATATGAGTGCGACAGCGGCGGCGGCAAAGGCGGCAAAGGCGAAGGCGGCGGCGAAGGCGTTGCCGGATTGGTGGACGGAGCCGACGCCGCAATACGTGCCTCCGGGTCGCGCGGACGACTTGGTGAAATTGGCGCGAGCGCAGGGCGCCAAGCTCGCGCAGAAGCGCGTTGGCGGCGCTGGATTTTCACCAGAAAGTATTGCAGATTTTCGCAACGCGTGTGCGGCAGCAGGAAGCGGTGGTGCGGCGGCGACGTCCGTCGGTCCCGAGAGCGCTCGGCTCGCGGTGTTTCGCGCCGCCGCGGAATTCGCCGTGGATGACGCCTTGCGCGGGCAATCAGGGGCGCTGAGCTCATTCAATACACCAGTTGGTCCATTTTTGGTTGGTTTATGCGATGACTTGGCGCTTACGCCTGCGAAGTGCGTGTCCGTCGTCACCGCGTCCGTCGCGGTGCGTGTCAGAGGCGCGCTCGTCCAAGCCGGCGCCGCCATTCGCAGTAAAGACTCGGTCGAAGTCATGCTCGAGCTCAACAAGTTGATCAACTTGTTCAACGCGTTTCCTCTTGCCCCTGGTGCGCCCGAGCTCGACATGCTCAGCGCCGGATTGCGCTCGAGACTCACCGACGCCGAACGCGAGAGTTTGTTGGCTGAATTCGTCGACGTCTCAGGCGGCGCGTACGCGGATGTCGTCAAAGAAGCCATCTTCGGCGCGCAACAAGACACATAGCATAACAGTGCATGCACATGCTCTTGCGTTCACACGCGGTAGCTCTAGCCAACGGGTGCTTTTTTATTCATTTGAAAGATTCTTTGTCTGCTCTCGGCGTCGCTCTTTGCGCCGCGTCCTCACTCGGCGCCGCGTCCTCATGTCACGCGCACCACCCGTCGCCAAACGCCCTAAACACGACACCGAATCA
>Ga0255771_1000636_pt1 | contig 40108 bp, 28 predicted proteins | sample 011ome_19_FD_179969 | JGI IMG/M metagenome (GOLD analysis project Ga0255771, IMG submission 179969) | Coastal salt marsh microbial communities from the Groves Creek Marsh, Skidaway Island, Georgia - 011510BT metaG (version 2) | ecosystem: Environmental > Aquatic > Marine > Intertidal zone > Salt...
AAGAAGAGGGACAGAAGAAGAACCCCTCTGTTAACACGGAGAGAGAGAGAGAGAGAGAGAGAGAGAGAACCGTCATGTTTTTGTCGTTCGCGGCGAGAGAAGGAAGGAAACGAGCAGCAGCGAGTGGTGGTGCTTTTTTTTCCTCCTCCTCCTCGGGAAATACTACGAAAAGCGGATTGATGACGATGATGATGATGACGAAGGAGACGACGACGATGGGTGTTGGTGGGTCGAGTGCGATAAAAAAATGCGCGACGACAACCATCCCGCGGCGTTTGATTTCTTCTTCTTCGTCGTCTTCTTCCTCGGCGAGCGTTAAAGTTGTTCAGAAAGAACTCCTCCTCGCGAAAAGAGGGATGATGAGGAAAGAAGCGAGAAGAAGGACGTTCGCCTCGGATGTCGCCGCCGGACAACAAACGCAACAACACAGCGCGAAAGGAGAATTCCGGTTACTTCCAAAAATATGCTCCATCGCTGATATGAAGCTCAACGAGATGCAGTTTTTCCAAAAGACGATACCGTTTTTACGGTGCACGTCCTCGTCCAGTAGAAACGGCATGACGCTTACCGAGCTGTGCGGCCACTCGGCGTTTGTTTTGCTCGGATGGTCCTACGTCGTCGACGATCCGTTCTTGTTGCGATGTTTAGCCACGGCGAGTTTTACCGCGCAAATATGTTTCCAGTTTTTTAGAGAGAAGCCGTTGTGGTTGCCGATTCGATGGAACGTGTTGTTCGTAGGGGTGAATATGATTTGGATAGCGAAGATGTTGAACGAGTACAGCGAAAAATCGTTGAAAGATTTGACGAGCGAGGAGAGGGAGGTGTACGATGCGTTCTTTAAAGTCAAAGAGAAAGAAGTGCTGACGATGTCGACGTCGGAAGTTGAAGAGACGAACAGTCGCGGCGAGAAAGTAGTATCGGCGGCGCCGAAGAAAACGACAAAGACGTATCGAACGCACCAGATTCACCCGAGCGATTTCAAAGAGTTGGTGAAACTCGGCGAGTGGAAAGAGTTGAAAGGAGGCGAGGTTATTGCGGTCAAAGGGAAGGTGAATACAAACATTTACGCGATTGTAGACGGTGCAGTTGCGTTGACATTAGACGATTCGGTGGTACCGGTTGCGGCGAGCGCGCGAGAGAAGACGGCTGCCACGACGAAGAAGAGCGCCTCCTTGCCGGCTAATAATAATATTAGTAAAAATATCTTGCGAAGAGGCAAGTTTGTCGGCGAAATGGCGTTGAGTCACGGTGCCGCTTTCGGTACCGTCGTCGTTGAAAAAGAAGGCGCGAAAGTCATGGTTTGGGACACACACAAATTAAGAGAATTTGTGATGGAAAATCCTCGCGCGATGAACTCCGTGCAAGCGTCGTTTGGTCGATCTTTAGTCGAGAAGATGAAAATCGTCGGCATGGAGTGAATGAAAAGCAGGAGAAGAAATGTACTATTATATAACAACACACAAATCACGCTTTTTTTTAGCAAGAGCAGTAGCGATACGGACAAAGTAGTTATCATCTCGTAGTTTTAATGAGAAAAACAACAAGAGTAATACTAGTATGTAACACTAGTCATTATTGATTTGATTTTATATACGAGCACGTGTATATCAATAGTAGTATCAACGCGCTTTCACTATAGGGACTACTAAGCGCTAAGCGTCATCTCTAAACGTTTTACAAACTGCTAATCTGCTATTACATAATCGTACACTGCTCGACCGAAAACCCGGGTTTGGGTTGATATCCTCCAAACCCTCTCTCTGGGCACTGGATCAACTCACCGACCCGTAACTCTCTCCACACCTCCCTCGCTCTCTTCGAGTGCATGTCAAAATCCTCGGAATTGTCTCTCCCGGCGCCTTTCATCATCACCTCTCTCCCGGCTGGATGAAAGCGCACAAACGCAGACGCTTCGTACACGTTCCCGTGCGCGACTAACCAAACTTTTTCGTCCTCTTCACCTTCTCTTTCTCTCGCGCGTTTTCGCAATCGGTCGATGTCGCAACACGTAAACCGACTCGATCGATGATGGTGATGATTTATTGTACCCGTCGTCTTTGCTTCTCGTCTTTTTGTCCCACCACCTTTAAGAGTATCTCTCATCATCGACGACGAAACCAACACCAACATGCTCGCGCAAAACTCGCACTCTTTCAGCGAGCAGTAATACGCACAACTCACGCATCCGTAACACCTCTCGCTTCTCCGTTTCGTTTCTTTAATATTCTTTATTTCTTCTACTTCTTCTTCTTCTTCTTCTTCTTCGGGTGGTGATTGACCGTTTCGCGCATCCGGCGCGAGCGCTCTTCGCTCTCCGTTCCTCTCTGTTGTTCTTTTCAAGGGGGCACACGCCGCCTCGATATCGTCTGCCATCATTTCTTTCCCAACGCTACGTATGGTTTCCTCCGAGGACGAGGACGACCTGCTGCTCGTCTCTACATCCGTCGTCGTTTGAAGAGTAGTATTATTCCTGATGTTTTGGTGGAACGCGTCGATCGCGTTCATCACCGTTTGCTTCTGCATCGTTCGACTCGTCGAAGTCCCATCCGTTTCCCCCGTTTTGGAATCCCCCGCGATGGATTTCGAATTCGTCGTCGTTTCCGTCGTCGTCGAGATCGGAGGCTTCGAGTGCGAGAGATTCTCGATGGTCTCCTGGACGTCGTGTTTAGGGACGTGCTGTCGAGCGCGATGACGCGAGGACGAGCCCATCCTCCCACTGTCTTTGTGTCTCACTCTCGACTTTTTGTGACGCAAACCAACGAGGTAACAACAATGGAAGAAAGTAAATATTATTGCGCGCAAAACGAGAATGTTTTTCAAAAGTGAGATGATATTTACAACGCACCGACGTCTCTGAAACGCGAAAGTGCGGCACCCACGCCGCCGCTTTTGTTTGAGAATTTCTTTTTCTTTTTCTTTTTGTTGTTGTTTATGTTGTTGTTGTTGTTACTCCTCGGCGGCGCGACGGATGGCGCAGGCGTCGCTCTCGTCTCTTTCTCTTCTTCTTTCTCTTCGACTTCAGATGCGGGAACGATCGCATCGGAGGCTAACGGTACGGCTTCGCCTTTGCACCAACTTGGCAATGGTGCTTGCGCGTTCGGGTTGACGCGCCAATCGCGCGATAAGTGCGATAAAGGGCGCATCGGGCCGATCGCTTTGTTCAACGCGTTTAATCTTTCGATGGTATCTTCGGCTTCTTGGCGCACTTCCGTCTCCGCGCGAGGGTCACTTTCGATCGTTTCGACGAGGTATCGCGCTTGATGGTCTTTGAGAATTTTTCCAAACGCGTTCTCTGGACGGACAAAATAGCGGTACCCGCCATGTGCGGCGTTTTCTTCGTCGTGGAGTAAAATCATACCTCTCGCTTCCAACTCTTCCGCGGATAAGCCTTCGAGACAATCACGTTTCAAGTGCAACTCTTTTCCAGCGCACTTGTCGTTCGCGCACCATTCTAGTTGTTGTTGTTGTTGTTGTTGTTGTTGTAGATCGTCCTCTCTTCCAGCTTGTTCTTGCGTTCGTGTTGGCGCGTGTCCGCGCGGAACACCTAGCGCAGACGGCGGTATTAACCCCGCGCCGTTTCTCAACTCTTTCGGCACGTCTCTGAACACAGCCGTCGCGTCCAACTGGTTCCAAATCGAACGTCCACCAATGCACACAATTTCAGCAAAATCGTCAAAAGAAAGCTCTAAAAGACCGTTTGATTGGTAAGGAGGTGGCGCCGGTAAATTTTTCTCAAACCACAATTGCCCGGCTGAAATCGCCCGATCCTCTGGATTCGGACGAAGTCTGATCGTTTTATTCTTCACGTCTACGTATTGGACAGAACCTCTTAGCCATTTGGACACTTCGGGAGTGCCATCGGTTTCGTTAATCGTCAACGTTTTGTACGCTAAAATATCCGAGCGCAGAACATTCGATATATCCTTCACTCGTTTCGCTCTTTGCATCGTCTTCCTATCCTCGCCTAAAAGCTTCGCTTTCTTCTCCTCCAACTCTTCCTTTGCGAGCATATCGTCCACGTTCTCGTCGCACCTAAAAATATGCATCCACGCGGCGAGCGGGTCGTCCTCCGCTAACTTCCCGTTCTCCTCTATGCTAAACTGTTCTTCAATCTTCTCGTTATGTATGACGTAATCGTGAGGTTTCATCTTCTTTACCTTTCGCCACTCCTTTTCGTTCTTCGGCCAATCGACTAACGCGTTGTTCCTCCCAAACCTCTTCTGCGCTCTCAACTTTTCAAACGCTTTGATTGCATACCGTTCCGTCTCTTCTTCTTCTTCTTCTTGTTTTTCTTTCTCTTTGCATTTTCTCTTCTCGTCCGGAAAACCGCCTTCGGTTATCGACTTCACTTTCGCCTCTCGTTCTCTCGCGCCGCTACTGCTACTGCTACTGCTACTGCTACCGCTGCTGCTGCTCCTACCGCCGCCCGCGCTTCTACCCGCGCTAATAATGTTACTCCTATCGAGTTCTATTCTTCGTTTCTTCTTCGGCACCGTGCCACCACCACCACCACCATCGCCTTTTCCTTCTACACGTACTCTTTTCTCTTCTCTTTTCATCCTTCTTTTATTCGCTTTCCGTTCCGCGCTTCGACTCCTAAATTTTTCCTCCTTCTTCGTTTTTGTATCTAATTCCTCTTCCTCTTCCTCTTCGCTGCTGCTGCTGCTTTCTTCGCCGTACCTCGCTATGATTCGCTCGTCGTCTCTCAAAATGTTCATCGGACTGGATTCGAGCAACTCGTAGCCTCCGTCCAAGGACAATCGAAGTCCTCCGCTCTTCTTCGTCGTCATGTCTTTCCGCCGTCGATTGGAAAATATCGATGCCAACTTTGTCTCGATGAAGTCTTTGACTGTTTTACACGACGACGGCACGTCGAGGACGAGCTTTTTATTCTTCTTCGAGCGGTCGGAAGAAGACGAGCAGAGCTCCACGCGCACGCGAGGAGGCGTGCTCATCTCTCGTTCTTCTTCTTCTTCTTCTTCTCCGCGCACGATGTGCAACTCTTTTGTGTGACTTTTTTATGAAGAAGCGAGAGAGATACACTCTATAATAAAACTGTTTAAACGCTAAAACAACATCTCGAGTACAGGGCGCATCCACGTTCGAACGACGTCTAAACTTCCGTACCACGGATAAATATCGTCCTTCTCGTGTTTCACGCCTTCGATGGCGACTTCGATCGCTTCCGGGCCTAATCCGAGGCCGGACGAGACGCACGTGACGCTATCGCCGTCGGCGCTCGCGTCCTGACAATCGGTTTTATACGAAATGCCGTGCTTGATTTCCTCGAATAAAGTTTTCCAGTCCGTCGTTTTCGTCGTCGTCGTGTTCGAGATGGATGATATGAAGTCGGTAAATTTGAACGGTCTGCCTTTGAAGCCGGTGCCTTGTACTGTTACGTACTTCATCCCCGAGTGGAAACAGTTCGGGTATAATCGTCGCGTTTCTTGTAAACTCGTCTCCTCGTCGTCATCTCCTCCGTTTATTGACGATTTCTCTCTCGTTCGCACCTCTTTCACCCGCCCAAACGGATACGCCTCTGCGCTGTTGTGCGGCGTACCTAGCGTGACGAGCGCCGCCACGGTTTTAGCTTTGTATCCTTCGTACAATTTCCCGTCGTACTTTATCGATTTCCCGCCGAGAAAGAGCCGAGCAATCCAACCGCCCGCGCTGTGCCCAATCAAAATAATTCTCGTCTCCTCTTCGTCGTCGTCGTCGTCGCTCTCTTTTGCAGGTCGAAACGCGACGGCGTCTTCGATCGCGTCCAAGATTTTCCTCAAGCTTTCTCCTCGAAAAGTCACCGGAATCCACCAATCTCTCTCAATTTTCGCCACGGAAACGTCCAACACGTCGAGATTACTCTCCTCCTCCAAAGAATTTCGAAACTCCTTCAAAACCGTCTCCACGTGCTCTCGCATCTCCCGGTAACTCTCGTGTCCTCGCAAAAATCCCGGGATAATCACGCATTTTATTTTCTTCTTCTTCTTCTTCTCCCTCTTAACTGTTTTTCCATCGTCATCATCATTTACACTCAAACTTCTTTCTCCTCCTCCTCCTCTTACTATTCTTCTCCTGATACTACTGCTACTCTCAGCTCTTCCGCTCTTTCTCTTCTCCTTGTCGTTTCCGGCGACGCAGTAGTGGCAGCCTTGGCGGCGCAGAAATTTTGCCCCGAAGAAAGCGCCTCCCATTAGTATTCTTTTTCCCTCATATCACATCAGATTTGTTTTTTTTTTGTCCTGCTCTTTTTGCAAAAGTTGCTTTCTGTGTCTGTCTGACATGTCTGATTCTTTGAAAAGGAAAGAGAAAATTTTTTTTTGACTCTGTTTTAATTTTTGTCTCGCGTGTTGCACAACATGCGTTTTTTTGATTTTTGAATTGTCTCGTCTCTTTATAAAAAACTCAAGGCCCGAAGAGAATCATCGAAATGGTCTGGCCGTTCGATTGGTTCTACGACATTCTCTCCACCTTGGGGTTGTGGAAGAAAGACGCGAAGATCTTGTTTTTGGTACGTTTGTGCGCGCGGCGCTTCTCTCTCGTCGACGTTCTTTTCGGCGCTTCTTTTTCTTTTCTTCTCTTTTTTCTTCATCGTTTATAAAAAGTCGTAGATCTCTTTCTCTCGTTCTCTCGATCGTCGCGGGGAGAGATGAGATGAATCAGAGCTTTCTTTGTCTGTGTACTGACAAACCGTACACTCAAAACAACAGGGCCTAGACAATGCCGGGAAAACGACACTCATGCACATGCTGAAAGACGAACGATTAGCGCAGCACCAACCGACGCAATACCCAACGTCCGAGGAGTTATCGATTGGACAAATCAGATTTAAGGCGTTCGATCTCGGCGGGCACGAAGTCGCGAGGAGAGTGTGGAAGGATTATTACGCGAAAGTGGACGCGATCGTATTTTTAGTCGATGCGGTGGATAAGGAGAGATTTATCGAGTCGAAGAAAGAGCTCGATCACTTGTTAGGCGACGACTCGTTGGCGAGAGTACCGTTTTTGATATTAGGAAATAAAATCGACGTGCCGCACGCGGCGAGCGAAGAGGAGTTGAGACATTGCTTGGGTTTGTCGAATTACACGACTGGGAAAGGGAAAGTGAACTTAGAGGCGTCGAATATGCGACCGATTGAGGTGTTTATGTGTTCGGTGGTGAGAAGGATGGGTTACGGGGAAGGCTTTAGATGGGTATCGCAATACATTTAATTCGAGATTTTGAACGACAAGACACGGGAAAAAAGAAGAGAAAGCGAGGAGACGGAGAAAAGAGTTCATCGCCACCGCCGCTTTCTTTGCTGCTCGACCAAAAGAACACAGAAGAAAAGAAAGAAAGAAAACAAACCGATACACATAAATAAAATAAACAGATTTAAATCGAAAAAGTACAACCAAACAACTCGCATAAATCCCGCGTTTATATTATAAACGATACATGGAGGGGTTCAATCCTCGACGCGTGTGTACGAAATGAATTTCTTCTCATATAATTAGTATTTTATGACACATTTTTATTAAACTCTCATCAGTTTATTAAAGTCAGTACGTGACGATAAAAACAAGTATTTATACGCGCGGGCATGCGCGCAACTTATTCTCTTATTCTCTCTTTCACTCCCTTGCCCACATTCGCATTCGGCTTACTTCGTGTACTTGCCTTCAGCCTTGTCGAAGCCGATGGTCGGGAACTCCTCGGCCAAAGTTTCCACTTCCTTCTTCAACGCGGCAATCGCCGGGAACTCCTTGGACTCCAAAACCTTCTTGAAGTCCCCAAACTTCTTCCCTTCAACTTCTTTACTAATTTCAACCGAAATATCGATGCCTTTCTTGATGTAATCCGCAACCTTAACAAAGTCTTCCTCGGTGAAACCTCTCGTCGTCAACGCCGGCGTACCTAAACGCAAACCACCCGGAACCAACGCGGATTTGTCCCCCGGGACGGTGTTCTTGTTGCACGCGATGTGCGCCAACTCCAACACTCTCTCCACGCGACTACCGTCCACGCCAAACGGTCTCAAATCGCACAACACCAAGTGGTTGTCCGTGCCTTCCGAAACGATCTTCACGCCGTGTTCTTTCAATCTGTCAACCATCGCAACCATGTTCTTCATGACTTGCTGTTGGTACTTGACGAATTCTTGCGTTTGCGCTTGCTTCAAAGCGACGGCCAAACCAGAGATGGTGTGGTTGTGCGGCCCACCTTGCAATCCCGGGAAAACGGAAAAGTTAATCTTCTCCTCGTAATCGTACATGATGTCTTTCCCCGTCTTCTTGTTCACGCCCTTCTTCCCTTTGCGGTAAAAGATCATCGCCCCTCTCGGACCTCTCAAAGATTTGTGCGTCGTCGTCGTGACCACGTCGGCGTATTCAAACGGCGACGGGATCAATTTCGCGGCGACCAAACCGGAAATGTGCGCCATATCCGCCAACATCAACGCCTTGGTATCGTCGCACGTCTTGCGCATTCTCGCGTAATCGATCTTTCTCGAGTACGCGGACGCACCGGCGATGATAATCTTCGGTCTAAACGCTTGCGCCAACTCGTCCAACTTCTCGTAATCGATCAAACCCGTAGATTCGTCCAATCTGTATGGCATGGAGTTGAAGTAAATGGACGTGGCGGAAATCTTCTTGGCGTCGGTTTGGAAACCGTGCGACAAGTGACCGCCGTGCGGCAAGTCCAAACCCATGATTCTGTCCCCTGGGTTCAACAACGCCGTGTACACTTGGAAGTTCGCCGGAGAACCAGACAAGGACTGCACGTTCACTCCCCACTCGTCTGGGTTCAAATGAAACGCCTCCAACGCTCTCTTTTGGCACAAACTCTCCGCCATATCGATCCATTCGTTCCCTCCGTAATATCTCGCCCCCGGGTACCCTTCCGAATACTTATTCGTCATGACCGATCCGAGCGCTTCTAAAATCGAAGCCGAGGTAAAGTTCTCCGACGGAATTAACTCCAAGCCTTTCCATTGTCTCTCTTTTTCTCTCTCGATGATGTCAAAAATTTCCGGGTCCACGGTTTTCAAATCGTCGTTACAGGCTTTCGGCCACGTGATGCCTGGTTTCAGTTTCGCGTACGCGTCCGCGTTCGTGGAATACTGAATACTCGTCGTCGCAGTAATCGACGCTCGCTGTTCGTTGAACAAAGAAAGAATCGCGCGAAAGAATCCTCAAATGTCAGTTTGTGCGTAAAACGAATGCTGCGAGTTCTTAAAAGAAAAGAGAGAAGCAATGGGAGGATATGATGATTGGAAAAGACGTCATCACGGACAAAGTGCCAAGAAATCGAATCACAAAAAGAAAAAAGAAAACGTACCAAACTCTCTTGTCTTCGCGCGACACCGGTCAACGCTTTGCGCGCTTCTCTTCGTAACGCGTTTGCAATCATTGTGTTGTTTTCTTCTGTTGTTGTTGCGTTTTACGAGCAGAATATGTGCCGCTCCCTTTCTGATTATGTGCAGAATAAACCTCTCTCGCGTTCGATGGAGACGAGACGCTTTTCCCCTCGAAAAAAAGGAGGAGAGATTTATCTTTCAAAAGGTGAACTTTTTCGCGCGAAGAGCGAGAGCACGGCGAGACACGTGTGTTTTTCCTAAGTTTTTGATTTTTGACTCTCGTCTCGTTGGGGCAGGTGTTGTTTAGGGTAAATTTTTCGAGTTCACACGCAAGGTCAAGTCAAGCAGTTTATCCATCCATCCAACCATCCCTCGGGAAACGTGACGCATCATCAGACACCGCACAACACTTTGACGCGTTTTTTGCGCGCGCACGTGTATATATATAGTATATAAATGATGGCATCCGTTGTGATGATGATGCGCGCTACTGCCGCGACGACGATTCAGACGACGCCTTCGTATTCTTATTTGACCGCGAGAAAAACGATGACTCCTTCTGCGAGAACGATAAAGAATCATCGGATGGACAACAACAACAACAACAACAGAAGAAGAAGAAGAGGCGAATTACTACAAATAGTGTCCGAAGGAACGGGACGATTCATCGTCGGTGGGAACTGGAAATGTAACGGGACTCGCGAAAGCGTCAAAGCGTTAGTGGAGGCGTTGAATAAAAACGTCCCAAACATCGAGAAAAACTGCGATATTTATTGCTGTCCCACATTTTTGCACCTGCCGTACGTGAAGGACAACTTAAACGAGAGATTTAACGTGTGCGCGCAAAACAGCTGGGTGGAGGCAGATTTAGTCGATCCAGAACACCACTACGACTCGACCACGGGTGCGTTCACCGGGGAGATATCCGCGGAGATGTTGGAGGATTTACAAGTGCCGTTCGTGTTGCTCGGGCACAGCGAGCGACGAACGCTTTTAGGCGATACGGATGAAATCGTGGGGAAGAAGGTCGCGCACGCGAGGTATCACGGGTTGAGCGTCGTCGTTTGCGTCGGCGAGACGCTGGAGGAGAGAGAAAACGGGACGACGTTTGATGTGATTTTTAAGCAGTTGAAAGCAGTCGCGAAGGAAATCGACGACCGAGAACATTCCAGTTGGGGGTCGTCCGTAGTCATCGCGTACGAACCGATTTGGGCGATTGGTACCGGGAAAGTCGCGACGCCGGAGCAAGTGCAGGAGGTACATTCGAAAATTCGCAGCTGGTTGGCAGAAAATGTCAGCGAAGACGTCGCGAAAGCGACGAGAATTCAATACGGCGGCTCGGTTAACGCGTCCAACTGCGCGGATTTAGCCAAGTTGAGCGATATCGACGGGTTCTTGGTGGGAGGCGCGAGTTTGAACGGCGATGATTTTGCGGCTATTTGCAACGCGAGTAGCGTCCATTACAAAGCTGTGGGGAGATAAAAAATAATTTAAAAAGACCTTTAATAATAATGCCGCGCATGATTAATACACAACACCCGTGTAACTACTTCTTCAATTTGTTTTTACATATTCTCGATGCGCTCGAAACACTCCTCGCGAAGCGGCGTGTCCGCGAAACACGCGGAAACGAACGCCAGCACTTCGTTCGCGCTCAACATTTTCAACTCTCCTCTCGTGTACATGTCCGTAATTTCCTTCAACTTTGTCTTCAACAGTTTCGCGTATACAGAACCTTTCTGCCAATTCTCAAGCGCGTCGTAAAAGAAATCATCTTCTACCGACGACGTGCCCAGTTGTAAAGGGGTAAACGCATCCTCGAGCGCATCCGTCAACGCGTCCGCGTCGTCCGCTGAAATATCATGCATTTCCTTGATTGCGGAGACGATGCGTGAGGCGTAAGATTCACAAAATTTCCCCACGATGCGCTTCGCGTTTGTCCTCTGCAACGTTTGACTGGCGGCGGAGCAGAACTTTTTTAGCACGTCGCGCGATATCGCGATAGCTTTCTTCATCGCGGATGCGTTCGCGCCTCGAATACTTTGCGTTTCATTCGCGAATGAGTCTAAAGACTCCTCTAATGCGACCGAGGCGTTGCGTTCTGCGCGCTCGAAAACGGCGTCGCCGGCGTCTCTCAGAGCCTCAACGGCCCACAAAATCGCAGGTCGGTGTTGTTGAGCATTGTCGTCACCGCCGCCGCTGTTGTCCTTTCTGACTAAATTCTCTAAAGCCTTTGCTGCGTCTAAACTTTGCGCGATAAACTGGTCGGCGATAAAGCCGCAATCGTTATAAAATACGAGCGATTCAAAGAGCGACTGTTTGAAAATGGACTCGTCTCGCGTGCTCATGCGCGAACACCGGAACGCTTCGAGACAATCGCACGCGGTTTTAATCGCCGCAATGGCGTGTCGTTTGCGTCCCGCGGGCGTGTTGGCATCTTTTGCGTTTTCTTTATCTTCAAACGATGAAGAGAGGACGGAGTGAAACGCAGATTTTGTCACGTTCAAAAGTTGCACCGCGGAGCTCGTGATTGTTCGCGATGCCGGGATTTCAAAGCAGTGCAATTCGAAAAACTCTTCGCAGTAGTTCGTCGTCTCCTTACCATTGCCTTTCACTTCTTCTTCTTTCGCTTTCGTTTGCAACAATTCGTCGGAAATTGCGGGAGTTTTGCCGGCGTCTCTCGCGCTCGCTAAGCTGTTCACTCTGAAGTCTAATCGACTTTCTATTTCGCCTTGCATGGCGGCTATTTCTAAAGGTCCAGCGACGGTATCTAAAGCACTGCCGAGACCGTAGCTGTTGAGCAATCCTAAACTTGCGACGCGCCTTTCGAGCGCGACGACACTATCCACGTCATCGTCCGTAAGTAGCGCTTGCTTTGATCCTAAATTCCAAGTTTGAATGCACGTCTTCGAGACTGTCGGCCAAAAGACACCGCGAGCAACGTCCACGAGATCCGACGAGAGTTCATCCAACGCGAACGACTGCTTCGTAAAAATTCCTTTGAAGAGGAGCACGTCCAATCCCTGGACGAATGTTGAGATCATTCCATCTTCTTCGTCGTTTCCTTTGCCAGCCGTTTCTCCTTTTTTCCACTTCAGCGTTTTCGCGTACCCGTTCTCTTCGTTCACGCTCAACTCAACGTTCCTCGCTCTCGACTGGACAAACGGAACGACGATTTCATCCACCACTTTCCTCGTCACGAATACCGCGCACTCGCGAAATAAAGTCTCCGAAACCGCTCTCGATGCTTTCCACGCGTCTCTCGCGTTGGAAAATTCCACCGACATCCCGCCGCCTCCATCATCATCGCTCACGCTCACGGCTCCCGCGATCCTCCTCCGTATCGCATCCTGCAACTTCACCATCAAATCATCTATCCTTTCGTTAGGAATTTCCACGCACGCGTACTCCTCTCTCGATCGCTCGAGCATTTCGTACGCGTTCGACAACTCTTTCTCCTCGTCAACCATCCTCTCCACCTCTTTCAAACACTCCTCGAACATATTTTCCTCTCGCAACATCTCTAAGTGCAGTTGTTTCAACTCCAGTTTTTCTTCCAGTTCGTGGAATTTCCGCGCGTCTTTTCGCATGCTCGTCAGCGCCTCGCGCAGTTCTTCTTCATGTTGTCGCTGGTTTTCTTCTTCTTCAACACCCAGAGTCGAAGCTGATTTTGCACCACCACCATCGTTCTCCTCCTCTCGTTCCTTCTCCTTTTCCTCTTCTTTCAAAAGCTCTAAAAACTCCTCGCAAAACGTCTCGCACAACTCGACCACTTTTTCTCGTTCGCGCTCGTCGTCGCCTCCTCCTCCGTGGTCTCTGAATTCGTCAAACGCATCTTTTAGTGTTCGCGCAATTTTCGCTCGATTTCTGTTCGATTCCGATTTCAATTTCCTCGACGCGTAACTGAGCGCTTCCAGGGATGATTCCGCTCCAGACGGTACCGATTGGTCGAGCAAATGCGCCACTTCCAGATTTTCGTCGGGTTTGTCTTTTCTCATTTCTCCTCCTCTGTGGTGGTCTCTCGTTGTTTCATTCGAGAGCCGGGACCACCCTTTAATAATAAAAGCTTTCTGTTGTCTTTCGGGAAACTTTCACGCACTTTGGAAGCACGCACCAACAATTTTATGCAAGCACTACTTTTTCCTCCTCCAAAATCTCTCTCTCTCTCTCTTTCTCTCTCCCTCTCGCAAAAAGTTGATATTTTCGGAAACGATCGGCCGGAATTCGCTCCGATCTCCTCCCATAAAATTTGGGTCACTCTCCACCAAGGGAATGCGCTTGAACACGAAAAAAGAGAGAGAGAAAAAAGGGGGGGTTTCCACTTTATCCTCATTCTGGCGACCTGTATATATTTACTTATATACATAACAAAACGCAGTTTTCTCGAACTGCTGCGCGCGCGTTACTATCACCATCATCATCAATCTCTCGAGTAGCGTGTACTCCTTTTTGATCCTTGGTTTTTGTCGCGTTCACAGAAGACAGAGACGTTTTAGTATATAATTTTTGCTTTTCGTTTTAAAAAGCGCACCAATAAAGTGCTGCCGCGTCAGCAAAAGACTCATCATGGAGCTTCCCCGAGGCTCGCCACCACCGCCGGACGAGTATTTCGCCTCGGAATTTAACGTCATCACGACCACGAGAGGCAGCAATTCTTCTTCTTCCTCTTCATCTGCGTATCATCAGCGAGGCGACGATTCCCCGAAGTGGTCGTTGAGAGGGTTCTTGCCACCCGCGCATTTGCGCATAGAATTGTATCGGTACTTGAACAAAGAAGTGGTCCCCGAGGAGTCCGAGGAAGAGTCGCCGGCTGGGAGATTAACGCCGACGCCGAGGACGCCGCAGAGGCAGATGAACGGAGAGTCGATCGAGATGTTAGCGAAAGGGGTGCTGGCGTAAAGAGAGTTATATATAGAGAGAACAGTGATGGCCCGACGTTTGGTTTTCTCTCTCTCGTGCTCTCTTATCCTAAAATGTATATCAGACAGAAAAAAGATGCGGATCCTCCTGAATCATCATCTATTTGTAAATGCGATGCGTGAGAAGCATTTACATCCTATAATAAACTACGTATTAGTATTGCTATTTCTTCAAGCTCTCGTTTTATGCGCGCGTGTTTTTATAACCAAACGAGTTTCGTGCTCGATCCGATGGACGGCGTGAGCGAGGCTTCGAGTCCTCCGTTGTCGTTTACGCGCGAAGTTTTTTCGGTCATCGCGCGAGAGAATTTCAGTTGCAGCTGCTTCAATTCGGCGGCTTCGGAAGCCTCAAACAGCTTCCTTTCCGTCGCCATGTACGCTTGCAACTCATTCACCGCTAATTCTGTATCCGTACTCGCGTTGTATCTCAACCCGATTAAAAAATTCACCCACGTCTTCCTCTCCTCCTCCGTCATCGATTCTTCCCAAAACCAGTAACAAAACTTCTGAAACGCTCTCGAGACGTAAAATACCCCGTGCATTGCCTCGTGTATCAGCGCATCTCTCACTTCCTTTTTATCCGAACTCGAGCAGACGGCCAATATCGCCGACTGCTCCTCCGACGGGTGCCATCGGTCGTTATCCTTCGCCAAACTCGATTCGTACTCGCCTCGTTTATTCGTTCGCATAATCTTACACTCCATCAATCGATCTCTCAGCACCTTCTCTTCTCCAAACAACTCCTTTGTCTCTTCTTTACACCGATTTAAAAACGTGCAAAAGCTATTCACGCGCATGTTGTGACCGCTGTAATTCGCCGCGCCGCCGCTTCGGCCGGACGGAATCGAGGACACTATTTGCCCGTGTAAATCCACGTCTTCCAAAAACACCGACGCGCGACCGAGGGCCATTTTTTGCGTCATCGCCGATGGAAACTTTAGAAAATAGATTCTCGAATCGTTCGTCCATCGGTGTATCTGTGTTCATCGAGAGAGAGATGAGAGAGAGAGAGATGTGAGAGAAGCAGACAGAGAGAAAAAACAGTTGCGCGGGGAAAGAGAGTTGAAGAGAGAGAGCTGAAAAACATGCAAACGCGAGCACATATACACACACACACACACACACACCTCGATGATGGTATTATTACTACTCTTAGAACTCTTACACGCAGAGCAGCACAAACTGTTCGCGAAATCCTCCAAAGTTTGCGTCTGTATCGCGTTTAAACCGTCGTCGTTAATGTTGTTGGTGTTGCCCATTTTTGTGGGGGAAAATGCGTCATAAAAATCATCACAATGCGTTGCGCTTCCTCTCCCGCTCCTGTCTCGGTTTCGGCGGCAAAAGCAGCCTCCTCCTCTTCCTCCTCCTCTCGATGTTGTTTTCGCCGCTCTTGTTCTCCTTCAACTTCTTCCTCTTCTTCTTCCCAAAGACGACGACTGTTTCTTTCAAACCCGGGGGGATTTTCCGTCAGAGCGGCGGCTTTGTCGTCTGATGATGACACCAACAATTCTGCCGCTGCCGCTGCCTCTGCCGCGACGACGACGACGACGACTTCAGGAGGTGGTGGAGGAAAAGGAGGGAGTGAGGAGCCGAAGAAAGGCACCGCAAAAATCCAACGCATCAGTGCGGAAAACAGCAATCGCGTGAACATTTTGAGCGAAGCCCTGCCGTATTTGCAACGTTTTCAAGGGCAAACGGTGGTGGTGAAATACGGCGGCGCGGCGATGCAATCGAAAGAACTGAAAGCGGCGGTGATTCGAGACATATGCTTACTCGCTACGGTCGGGATTAACATGGTTTTAGTGCACGGAGGAGGACCGGAGATTAACAAGATGTTAGAGGTGGTTGGGATCGAGCCGAACTTTAAGAACGGGTTGCGAGTGACCGACGACGCGACGATGGAGGTGGTGGAGATGGTGTTGACTGGGAAAGTGAATAAAGAGTTGGTGGCGTTGATTAATAACAATTCGGCCGATAGAGGCGATGGAGGTGGAAGAGCGGTTGGGGTTTGCGGTAAAGATGGGAACTTGTTGAGAGGAAAAGTGAAGGATAAAGATTTGGGATGGGTCGGGGAGATTGAGTCGGTGGATCCGAAATTGTTGACGACTTTGATCAACGGCGGGTTCGTGCCGGTGATTGCGACCGTAGCGCAAGATTCAAAAGGAAACGCGTTGAACGTGAACGCAGATACCGCGGCTGGGGCGATTGCAGCGGCGTTGAACGCGCAGAAGTTGGTGTTGATGACGGACGTCGCCGGGGTGTGCACGGATAAAGACGACGTGGATTCTTTGATAAGGACTGTGACGTTTACGAAGGCTGAGGAGATGATTGCGAGTGGGATTATTGCCGGAGGCATGATTCCAAAGGTGACCGATTGTATGAACGCGCTGAGAGGAGGTTGCGTGAGTGGTCACATTATCGACGGGAGGGCGCCTCATTCGTTGTTATTGGAGATTTTAACCGACGAGGGGTGCGGGACGATGATTACGACAGACGAAAGTTGAGTGTGTGTATGTGTGTGTTCTATTTTCGTCGCGCGTGCGTGTGTTTGTATATATTACACTATTATTAATCTATCTCTATACAGCGGGAATCTCACATCTTAACTCTCTCGAACGGTAGCTATCGCATTCGCACGCTCGTTTTTTCTCGCCGTCTTTGTTCGCTTTACACGTATCGCAACAGTATATCGATGTCGAACTTTTCGAGCATTCCTCGCACGCGGCTAAGATGACATGACACGCTTTACTCGCGCATCTGGCCAGATGTGGTATGCACGGTGCTTTACACCCGTCGCACTTTGTTAATGATAATAAATTGTTGTTGTTGATGTTATTATTATTACTAAAATTATTGTTCTCATCGATGAAACCGCCAACGTCGACGCACCCTCGCGCGTCAAACACGTAATTCTTTCCGACAAACCCGTCGCCGCCGATATCTCTCGCGTACGCCACGATCCCGCCTTCTAATACGGAAACTTCTTTCGTCACGTTCAAACTCAACAAATACGCCGTCGCTTTCTCGCATCGCACGCCGCCCGTGCAATACGCGAGTACTTTTTTGTTCTCGATGTACGCCTTCCCGCCTTTCTCTTCCACCCACTCTTTAAACTGATTGAACCTTCGAATTGGGCAACACACCGTCTTTTCCGGGACAAACCTCCCCATTCGACTCTCGTACGAGTTCCTCACGTCTAACACGACGACGTCGTCATCGCTCGATTGAATAGCCTCCCTCCATTCGCTCGGCGTCAATCGATTTGGTTGAAGACGTTGTTGTCCTAACTGAAGACGCTCTTCTGCCTTCTTCTTTGACGACGACGGTTCAAACGGACACACCTCGTCTACGATTCGAACGCTCGCGCTTTCAAAAATGTGTTTACATCTCCCGTATTCCTCCGAAACCGCGCGCGCGTTCACGCGTTCTCGCTTAAAATCCACCCCTTGTAACTCCAAAATCGCAAACTTTCCTTTCGTGCTTTTCATTTCCCGTTCAAACTGTTTCACGCGCGATTCCTTCCCCGCGGCGGTTCCGTTTATGCCTTCTGGCGAGAGCCGAATCTTCCCTCTGACGTCCAAGTCGAGCATTGCATTCTCCAAGCTCGTTTTCAGCGCGTTCAACGTCGTCGAATTCAACACGCGCTCCCCGTGAGAAATGTACCGGTAAAAAAGGACCACCGCGTGTGGTTCATCTGTTTCCACCACGTCGCAACGACACGAACAACAACAACACTTCTTCATGTTCTTTTCGAAGTAAAATTCGTCGCACGTGCCTTTTGGCACTCGTCTCTGTCGTCTTTCGTCTGTTCTCGTCGTCATATCTCATCTGTTTTGTTGCGACGTTTCGATGGATAAAATGGAAAAATCATCTTCATTTCACGGAGGAAACAACACGCACAAACGAACGCGATTATTAAAAGCGACCACTAAACGACGACTGTTACGACGACGACGATGCGTTTTACCGCGGGAGGACGACGAGGACGACTTTTTACCGCGGCTGGTTCGGCAACGGCGGCCACGACCAAGAGGAACTTCACCACGGGGAACAAAGACCCGACGTCTGTGGTACTCGCGCACATTCTCCGCGAAAACGCCCACGCCAACGCACCGAACGCGCCGTTCGTGTACTTCTTCGACGAGAATGAAAAGTCTTTTCGGCATCTCTCGTTCGCGGACTTTCGCGATCGATCCTACGCGTTTGCCGCCGCTTTGAACGATCTCGGGTACAACACCAACAACCAAAGAGAAGGCAAAGAAGACCAAGAGGAGAAAAAGTTATCGATTCGTTTGGGGGATTCTCCGGAACTTTTAATCGCACTCACCGGCGCCGTTCTGAGCGGAACGAAAGTGCAAAGTTCGAAGACGGAAGGGGAGTTTTTATCCGCGAAAAGTTTCGGCGCTTTGGTGCACAGTTCGTTCAGCGGGAAAGCGGGCGAGATGGTCGGCGCGCACGAACCCATCGCGGTTGGTCCCGCCGGGTTGAAAGAGAAAGTCGTCCATTGGGAGGTGCTGATGAACGCGTACGGTAATGGAGAAGAGGACGCTTCGACGAGCGGTGGGATGTCATCATCATCGGAGAATGAAGCGGTGTTTTACTTCAATTCAACCGAGAAAGGTGAGGGAGCGGAGACGTTGTTTAAATACGGAGAACGAGCGGCGAAAGCGATGGAGTTGAGGAGAGAGGACGTGGTTATGATTGGGGTGCCGTTGTTGCACGCGATGGGGTTTGGGTTTGGCGCATTGGGGGCGATGATGGCCGGCGCGAGGATTATGATTCCAGGGACGTGCGATGGCGTCGTGGATGATTCGGTAAAAATTGATCGAGCCGGAAACGCGAAGAGGGCGTTGATGAGTAGTATTAGTAATAGTCGTAGCGATAGTAGCGGTAGTGTTAGCGAGGAGGCGGTAACTGCGATGGTGTCCGATATGCACATCGTGAAAGCGTTGAGAGAGGAGGACGGGAATAGAGCGCTGTTGAAGAACGTGCGAACGGGATTGGTTAAAGTCGGAGGCGGCGCAAACGTAGGCGAGCACGCGCCGGTTGACATGCTCGGCGTGCCATTCGTCACCGTAGGTAAAATGAAATGAGCTTTTTTTGTTTTGTATGTGCGTGCGTTTCTATCCAATCTCTATTACTACTACTGTATGTGCTATAATTTTTCTACTTTCGTCGCCAACGTCGTTTGAAACGTGTCTTCGTTTTCTTGAACGTCCACTTCTCTTCTCAACCTTTCCTTCATGAACATCGCGCCGAGTAACGTGCGCCATTTCAAACTCGCGTCTTTCAGTTTTTTCAGCTTTTCTTTCTTTACTCGTTCTTGCTCGTCCTCGAGCAGTTGTTTCCTCACTCTTTCCTCGTTTTCCGAGACGACGACGCACCCGAGAAAGACGGGAAGCGTCGTGCCGCCTTGCTTGTACTCAAAGCCAATCAGAGCAGGGACCGCGTGAATTTGTGGATTGGTAAGTTTACGAGCCGCGGTTAACGCATTTTTGTCCTCAATGTACGCACAACCGTCTGGTAACCCGTCGCCATTCTTCGTCAAATCGACGTTACCGCGATCATTCGTAGGCACGACGCCTTTGTCCGCTTTAGGCGGGTGGTAAGTGGTGCACTGCCACTGGCCGTATAAAAAAATATCCGCGAACTGTTCTGGGTGGCCGCCGTACTGTTTCAAGTGAGCTCGCGCTTTGTTCGAAAGCAACTTCTTGATCGGACTATCAATCTCCACGTGTTTCACCATCAATCTCTTCTCAGATTTCCATCGCCGGTCGGTCCGAAGCGTCTGAACGTTTTCGCGAGGGTAAACGAGTTTCCCGTCGACGCACCCGGCGACGCCCGTTTTCGGATAAATGCACTCGTTTTGCCTCAAGTGCGCTTCTATGCACCACAAAGGGTGCAATTTGATTTCCGTGAGCGTTTTTGGCGGTCGCTCCGATTTTTGCATCGTTGCCATCTCGTCGCGCTCGTCGATTAACGCTTTTTTCAAATACAGTTGACTGGAATTTTCCTCGTCGTTATCGTGAATGCCGCTGAGATCAATCTTGTGCGCCGCGCTGAGCTCGTTCCATCTCTGATCACCTTTGATGCGTTTCTTCAAAGCTTTTATGGCAAACTGCTTTTGCGAATACTTTCTCGTCACGTCCGTGAAGGACAAAACGTTGCCGTTCTTCTCTTGATCGAATTCGTCGAAAGCGACGACGTATCCCGGGTACGTCGACCACGTTTTCACGATATCGTCGACGTCACCGATGGTAAAAGTATGCGTGGTTGGAGAGAGCGCGATTGGCACAAACTTTGCGGATTCTTTTTTCTTCTGCGCATTTGCCGCCGATGGGGTAGATGATGCGGTCGTTTTCTTCTTCTTTGTTTTCTTCCGCGTCGATTCCTCGGTCGTCGTATCGTTCCCGCCTTCTCGCACGAGCGCTTCCAACCAGTGCGTAATCTCGTCCGCCGCATCGTCGTCTTCCTCGCCATTATTCCTCGCCGCTGCTCCGTTCTTCTCCATCGCTTTAAAAATATTTGCCGGTTTACCATCTAACGATCGCAAGGTTGTTTTCCTATCTAAATCTGGTCCTTTCGCGTCGTGCGGCAACGGTTTTAAACTCGCGCACAGTCTCGCGCGAATACCCAAAGCGCGTAAGAAAGCACACAAAAGCGCCGCCTTCATCTCCGAAACGTTCGAAAATGAAGAGAGTCTCATTGTTTCGTTGATGTTTTTATCTTTTCTTCTTAACATCTCGCTCAACTTCCACGCCACGCCTCCCGCGAACCCGGCCTTACTTGCCCGCGCTTCTTTCGCGCTCACGTACGGCGTCCAAGAAGAACGCTCCTCTTCCTCGTTATCAGAAGTACAACGAGAAGGGCTTAACACGTGGTCTTGAAAAAACTTCACCGCGAAATGCAACATCACCCTCACCACTGGTTTTCCTTCCTTCTTCCCAGGTCTTTCTAAAATACCTTCCACCAATCCTCTCGGCGCCACGCTGAGCGCCAAACATCGCAACGCGTCGCTCTCGAGCGCTCGATTGACCAAATGCACCCTCGCTAAACGACACAACAACTCCGCGTGATGTAGCTCTTTAATCTTGTTCCTCTCCTGTCTCGTTATCCTCCTTTTATTTTTATTCTTCACCTTGATCTCGTTCGGGTCCCCGGTGATCTCGTCCACTATTTCGCACTCGCTGTCTCTCTCGTCTTCTTCCTTCGCGTCGTCGTCGTTCGCCGCCGCGCTTTCATTTTCCTCAATCTCTTCCTCTTCTTCCTCCTCTGTTTCCACGTCTTCCCACTCCACTTCGCTCGAGTCCGACGACAAAGAATTCGTCAAATCATCATCTGGACCTTCTTCGTTCCGGTCTCTCGCCGGCATGCCGCACGGATTTGCGACGTTGAAAGCGTTTTCAGCCTCTTTTTCCTCCTCTTCCTCGTTCGTTACGAGATTTTTGTTCCTCTTCTTCTTCTTCTTTCTCATCGCGTTCAAAACTTGTTCCCTGGACGCGCGGAGCAACGAAGAAGCACCACCACCGTTACCTTCTCCACTCCTTTTCGTCTTTTTGGTCTTTTCCTCTTCTTTTTCTGCACTCAAAGCGCGTCGTTCAAAGTCCGCATCTTTTCTTTTCATCATTTTCCCCTTCATCGCACCACCACCGGAGACAAATTTTGTGCGATTCAGATCTCAGGAAAAAAGAGACACCTTCTGTCTTTGCGACCGATGAAACAATTTACTCACACACGCAACTCACAAAAACTATCATCGCGCGAGAGGAGGAGGAGTAATACTCGTTCAAAGTTTTCGTGCGTTTGTGTTTGCTTTTAAAAGCAGTAAAGGAGGAGATGAAATGTGAGAGAAAATCTCTTGATTTTTTTTACAAATTTTTTTTTGTTTTTGACTTGAGTTTTTTGACACTTGATGAGTTTTTTTTTAAAAAACTCTTTTGTGTGCACTCTTGAGAAAAAAGAGATTCTTAGTACATATACAGAGAGAAAAAAGATACATGAATTTAGCAGCAGGGGAGAGGGCAAAAAAGACGAAGACAAAGAGCGAAAAGAATGATCATCATTGTTTTCGTCGTCGTCTTTATCGTCATCATCCGTTGTTGGAGTACGCGAGAGGACGGAAGAAAAGATTAGGCGATGCTCATTTTCATCATTTTCATCATTCCCTTTTGGAGAAGAAATTGAATGAATTTTTGCAACCGTACGAGACATTAGGGATCGATGCAAACGCGATCACGGCGAAATACGCCGGGGAGATGTTTTTGAATTATTGTTTATCTTCTGCTACTTCTTCTTCTTCGCTTTGTTGTTGTTGTTGTTGTTCTCAGGAGGGGGGGAAAAGAACGCGCGAGGACGAAGAAGAATTGGATTGTTTCTTAGGTGCCAACTTTTGTCAGGAGAAGGAGAAGGAGAAGAAGAAGAGGAGGAAAAGCAGCGACGTGATCGTGATACTCTCGAACAACAACGACGAGAAGACGGGTAATGGTGATACTACTCTCAGAGGAAGAAGAAGCGTCAGTCAAAACACGACGATTGAAATACTATCATCATTGGAAACAGATTCGCAGAAGAAGCGTCTTCGAGTCGACGATTCAGACGACGATGACGACGCGAAAGCATTTTGGAACAGGCGGATTTTAACGACTCCACCGATGTCTCCCATAAAAAAACACCCGGTGCTTTTTTCTTCAAACGTCAACACTCCGGAGAAAGCGAGCGAATCGAAATCGAATGCAGTCGTTAACAAGAACGACGCCGACACCATTCGTCGCGGCCCGACGAAGCATACTCAAAACAGAATCCCACAAAAGACGACGACGACGAAAGTAAAAATAACAAAACGCCAAAGGCTTAAACTCCAACAAAAACAGGAAGAAACCGATCGCGCTCGATTGGATTTACTCGCCATCGCGCGAAAAGAGGAAAAAAAAGCGGACGATTTTGCTCGAAAGTCTCGAGTCAATTGCATCAAATCCAAACGTCTCGCGAAAAAGAAATGGTCGATATACGATTCGCAGAGAAGACGTAAACGAAGTCTCGACGCCATCCTCGCGACGTCAAATACGTTGTTGTTCTCATGACATCATCATCTCTGAGTTACTTCTTCCTATTCCTCGGTCGAGAGAGAGAGAGAGAGAAAGAGAGTGAGAGACGAGATCAACACATCATCGGGTCTTCTTAAATGTGAACACCACTTTCGTCGCGCAAAGTCCAAAGTCTCTCGCGTAACGCTTTCGTCTCTTTTTTTTAAGTTTCAGATAAAATAGTACACCGAAATGCACTCGAAAACGTGAGAGAATTCGCATCATAGATGCGCCAGACGCGTTTGCGAAGAGTATATAATAAACGCTGAATTTATTAAAGCCTTGTTTATATGAATCAGTCCATACATGCAAGAAGAAGAAGAAGAGAAAAAAAAATCAAAACGGCAGCACAAAAGGTCTCTCAACTAAAAAGCTGCTGTACTAAAATTGCGAAGAAAAACACACACACACACTAAGAAGAAGTAAACAGTATGGCGGCAGAAATGCGCGCAATGCTGGACCAGCTCATGGGCGCCGAGCGGGACGTCCCTTTAGACGAAAGAGTGAACAGGAAGAAGTTGTTTACGGTAAACGAATACTACTATTAGACGACTCTTTTTACAACATTTTCAATCCGCTTTTTTTTTTCTCCCGAACGCGGATTGACGACGTAAAGTGTTGGTGTTGACGACGACGAGGATGCGGCGAGAGTTTTATTACACTCACCGAGAACGTTTCTTTCTGTTCCCTATTCTCTCTCTCATTCGAAAACAGGACGAAGACGTGGACAAATACTTCCTCTGCGGCTTCGACGTGACGATGTTTAAAAACACAAAATCTGCGGACGAAATCGCCCGAGCCTTGCGTGTGCCGGTGCAACAAGCGAGCAAACAAGAGCATCCGTGCGGCGTGCAGTCGATGGAGTTACGCGCAGAATTTCAAGTTCTCACCGATCGAGAGCGAAGTAAATATAACTACGAGAAAGAGACGAAGAAAATTTTGGACCGGCTGGTGTCCGATTGCGATCGACGGATTCGAATTGCCACGGAACGCGTGGAGATGGAACGCGCGGAACGGGCGCGAGTGTACGGGATGGTACCGGTGCACGATAAACAAGCGTTGGCGCAATTGGCCGATCAGACGCAGTGCATGCAAAAGAAAATCGAACAGTTGGGGATTATTGGAGACGTGGATGGTGCGGAGAAAGCGATGAAGGAGCTGGATGAGATTGCCGAAAGGAGGAAAAAGTTAGAGGAAGTCGTGGAGAAAGAATGCGAGAGACGCGTGGAGACGATGAAGCGGTTGATCGTGTGCCCGCTGAGCGGGGTGTTTTTGAACACTCACGATAACGAGCAACGGGTGAGAGATCACCAGATGGGAAAGCAGTATTTAGGATGGAAGAGGATCAGAGAGTTGAAGGAACGTTTGGCGGATATTTTGAGGAAACGCGCGGAAGGGAAAGGAGAGGAGAACGATCGGGTGTATTCGAAGCCTCTCGGGAAGCGAGAAGACGAAGAGGAGGAAGAAGAAGAGGACAGAGCAGGAGCGGAAGCGGAAACGGAAATGAAACCGCCGAGCGAAGAAAAGTACAGGAAAGTAGCAGTAGAAGAAAAAGAAGCATCTAAAGTAAAGGATGAGGAGAAGAAGACGGAGAAGAAGAAAGAAGCGCTGGTCGTCGTGAAGCGACGCAAGATAGAAAAGGAAGCCGACCAAAAACCCGAGGCGCCGGACGAGAAGAACATTCTGAGCGACGTGCCTCCTCCTCCATCTTCGAGAGCATTCGACGGCACTCCAGCCGCGGGAACGACGACGACAACGACGACTACCACGACAAACAACACGACGATGACGCACGTATCCGAAGAGGAAAAAGTAGACGATAACACTATAAAAAAGAAAGACGACTACAACAGTCATCCTCGCGAGCATCATCGTCGTTCTCCGCGCGACCGCGATCATCATCGCGACGACCGCGATCATCGAAGCAGCAGACGCCGCTCACGCTCTCGCTCGAGCGAAGACCGCCGAGAAAGAGACTCCTCGGATCGTAATAAATCGAGCCGCCGTAGAAGACAAAGTCGCAGTCGCAGTCGCAGCCGCAGCCGGGAAAGAGACCGTGGCCACTCTCATCGACGCCGCCGAGACTTTAGTCGCAGTCGAAGTTACAGTCCTTCGAAACGAAGACGCAATAATACCGACAGAAGAAAGTACGATTACGACGATTACGACGATCGTAATACTAAAAGTCGCCGGGGCCAGTACCACCACCACCGCCGCGGTTCTTCCAGGTCGCCCGAGCCGCCGCGAAATAGGAGAGACCACGGTGGTCATCGGAGAACGACGAGAGACCGATCTCGATCTCGCTCGCCAAGACGAAGGTAATAATAAAATGCTGTTGGATTTCATCTGTTTTAATGGTGCATCGTCATCCTCGCGTCTGTCTGTGAAACGTTTTTCATCTCAATACACTTCTGCATAAAAAAGAATCCACACAACACGCTTATGATATGCGCAAATCATAATCATCATTCACACATCATCATCTTACCGTAAAAAATGCCTCCTCCACCAAAACTCCTCCGTGCTCAAGTCCTCGATCACTTGAACGATCCATCCACGACGAAGAAATACGTCGGTTTAGCGTTAGCCGTGAAGTTGTTACAACAAAAACTTGGGGAAGAAGAGGACCAATCGAATTCCGATTTCGTTCGTGACGATGACGACGACGTCTTCCTCTCCGTCTGCCAAGCGGCGATGAGAGACGACTTTTTGTTCTCGCTGATTAGTCCTCCTCGCGAGGATGATGATGATGCTGATGACGACGATTCAGACGACGACGAGAGCAAAAGTTTAAGTCAAAAGAAGACGAAGGATTTTAACATCAATCAACCGGAAAATATGCAGAAAAGAAGTCTAGGTATCAACGTCTGCGCGAGTTTAGCCGCCGGCTCGAGAGAGTGCGCGTTAGTATTACTCCCAATATTGGAGGAATTATATACAAACTCGAAGATCATCTTACCGAGGGACAGCATGGCAAAAGTGTGCGAATTTACGGATCGAACGCTCGTGGCGGTGGTCCGCGCCGACGACGGCTCGTGGAAGGGCGAGGACGACAAATGGAAGTGGAAAGATACTCCACTGAAGATCTTGAAGGAGTGCGTGTGCGAGATGTGTGATATTTTGTGTGAGGCGTTTGAATCTGAAGAGGAGGAAGAGAGGAATGAAAACGAGGCGCTCATCGTGTCAGGGATCGCTGCTTTGAATAATATTGTGAGGGAGATTTGTCTCGCGCACGATAAGGAAAACGTTTTCGCGTTCGATCCGTACGAAGAATTGGATTTAGTATATGACAGCGAAGATGAAGCCTCGAATCCGTACGTGGACATTGCGAATCATATCGCGGTTAGTAATGGGATGATTGGTAGAGTTGCGAGGGAGTGTTTGTATAAGAGAGCTGGGACGGAGGCAGCGTTGGTGGCTTTAGAACTCATCAACACGGTGATAGACGCAAAAATATTAGGTGAAAACGACGAGAGCGCAAAGCATCGATATAAGCATTTGGCATGGGAAGATTTTGAGAGCAAGTGGTCGAACGAGCTTCGCGAGGGATTGAAGTTCATCTTGTCGTCCAAGAGTGTCGGTAAAAGACAACGAAGGCTCGCGGTGCACGTCGCGGCCTACGTGCAACACTGCTGCGGAGATGATGGTTGGATGCTGAAAAGCTCGCCGTCGTCGCTTTCAGAAACGAGCAAGGAGAAGAAGAAGAATAACAACAAGAAGAAAATACCAGGCGAAAGAGTAGCTGCCGCTGCCGAAAAGACCAAGAACATCACGCTCTTCGAACTCGTCTCGCAGATTTGCCGCGTGGAGATGCAAATCGAAATTCATCATTTACTCGAATCGGACGATAGCGAGATACGATATAACGCGAGCGAGGATTTACGTGATAACTTGCAAAATTTTGGAACCCTCGTGCGAGTGTTCACGCTCGCCATCGGAGGAGGGGACGACGAAGGAGGAGACGATGTGGACGATGTCACAAAAGGCTTGGAGAATCTTGACATCTCCGCGGAAGGGGCGATGAAACAACTAAACGTGATCGTTTCCGTTATCGGTAGTCTGCTGGAAGTCATAGGCTCGGCTGAAAACTACGAGCGCTTGGATGAATGTGGCGCAGACCCGTTTCTTATGTTCACGATTGCGGATATTGTGGCGAGATTTGCGAACGAGCTCGAGGTTGTTCACGTAGGCGAAATCGACGCGAGCATGAAACACGTCGCGGAAAATATGCGTAAAAGACTCGCTCAGATAGACAGTTCGTCGAAGAAGAATGGTAAACTTCAATACGGATGGGATCGAATGGAATCAGTCATATACAACTTCAACGTTCGAATTTGGAGTACCTTTGAAACCGCGGACGATCCCGAGCGTCTCGAGTGCCAGATCAATTCTGGTTTCATCTCGCTCTTATTTGAAATGATTGCAGATAATATCTCCGCGAAATGCGACGTATTTCCTGATTCTTTTGACGCGCGGACGAAGTTCTTGAGCTGGGTCGCGAAATACGCGGATGATTTGGCCCAGGACATGTCCCGGATGCTCGTCGAAGGATGGTCGGACCGCCTTCGCGTCTTGAACTTAGATCCCGGCGAAATCGAACGAATAAAGAAGCAATGGGCGAAACTCACAAAAGCCGTCCAAGAAGGAAAAGTAACGACCACTGATTACGTGAAATCTTCTTCGCTACGTGAGAAATCAGCCAAAGTAGCGGAAGGAATACTTCGGATTTTTGAAGATCTGGACGACCCGAAACGCTTGGACGTTTTGTGCGGCAGCTTATAGAGTAGCGGTGTAAAGTTTGATAGTTTTTATAGTATTAGTAGTAAGTTTAATTGTACAACATTAAGATTAACAGCAAGAACAGCAACAACAGTTTTTGTTTAGCCTCGGAGAAAATAACTCAAGCCCCGGCGTTGAACGCTTTCACGCCTTCTCTGTGCCCTCTCCCTTTCGGTTTCGCCCTTACCGTCTTATAAAACTCCCTCAACGTCGCCTTATCCGTGTTTTTTCTGTCCACCGCTAACTCTACCCCACCTTCTTTACTCCTCGCTTTAATCGCCCCTTTCCCGAGCTTATTCTCCATCGACCATTTCAACGCTTTCGCTTCGATCCTCTCTTGCTTCAATCTCCTCTCTTCCAGCTCCATCGGCGTCGGTCCTTCCTCCGGCTTCAACGCTAAATACGCCGCTTTCCACGTCTTCTTATCCTTCGGCGGTTTCCTAAACGCCGGTAAACTATCCGCCTCGAACCACGCTTTCGCGCAGTGCGGCCACCACGCCTCGTCCGAGTCGGTCACTTTTCGATACCGACACGAGACGCCTTTCGGGCACGTGCACCTTTCCGCCGTTTTCGCTAAATCTTGCGCGCTTAAATTCGAAATCGTTCGTAACATCGTTTCCGCGGTTAACGCGTCTCCCAGGAACGAAGGGTCTAATAAGAGTTCGAGCGGGCACGTGATATCGAACGAGGACGTCGAGTGGAAAGAGGATGAATCCGAGGATGACTCATCATCGTCCTCGTCTCCCATCATCTTTTTCTCTCTCTCTCTCTTATTCTCTCTCTGCGCGCGCGCGCGCGTCGCAAATCTCTCTCTCTCTCTCACTCTCTCTCACGAGAAGAAGATATCGTTAAAGAAAAGGTACTCTCGCTCTGTGAGTAAGTATGTACGTGTGTGTGTATTCTTTACGTTGGGGAAAAGAAGTGGTTTTCTCACACCTTTAACGGTAGGAACACCTCTCGAAAAACTCTTCAAAGCACCCGAATTTAACTTCCAGATGACGAAATGTTTTCCGACGAGGGGGGACAGACACCAAAACATTTCTTTTTTACTTCTTTTTGGCGACGACGACACGCAAAACAAAACTTCGCTCTCTTTGTTTTTTGAACGATATTTTTTGCGTATCTTTTCGGTCACGTCACACGTAACTCGAACAAACACAAATTCTAACAACGTTTTCCCCGAAAGCGCTCCTTTTGTGCTCTCTCTCTGTGCTCTCACACATATATATATATATATATAGAGTACGGACGACGACGACGTAAACGACGACGTGAACGAGTTTCGGAGGAGACGATTTTGTGCAGAGTTTAGCGCGCCTGTTTTGTGTAGCGTTTAAAGACGACGACGAAGACGAAGATTAGAGAGAGATGATGGTCGTTCGTTCCCGAGGAGGAGGAGGAGGAGTAGGACACGTCTCGCGGAGCACGAAAACGAAAAAGACCGCGAGAGAACGAGCGGCGTCGCATCAATTCGCGAGCAGTAGCAAAAGCAGCGGCTTTTGCGGGGGGTCTTCTTCTCCTTCTTGTATATATTTGCGCGATGATGATTTCGGTTGTGGTCGAGGAGGAGGAAAAGGAGGAGGAGGACGAAGAAGGAAGAACTATTACGGTAGGAGTAAATCATCGGCGAAAGTGTGCTGCGCCGCGATGACGACGATGGATGCGTTTTATGGAGAACAACAGAGCGAGATGATGACGAGTAGGAGTGGAGAAGAAGTTCGTTTTGTCGCGACGCCGCCGACGAGGACGAGCGACGGGCTTAATGGAGTCCTCGCAAAGTACGGCGTAAGTACGGTGTTGGTAGATTCTTCTTCGGAAGATAACGATGATGCGAGCAAAATTTTCCCAGAAAGCATTCTTCGTCGCGATAATAGGAACAACATCATTACTAAAAATGCTCTATTCTTGGCGGACGTGTACCTCCCGACGCCGCGCTTAGACGGAGACCAAACGCCGGCATCCATCGTGAAAATATTCGTCGAACGCGCACAAGACGCGATGGGATTGCTCGATTCTGGAATCGAAGAGGAACAGTTACCGACTGGGGTGATTATACAAGCCGCGGAGAATCCGAGGGCATTCGTGAACGAGTTGGTGAAGGAAACGAGAGACGGGGTAGAATCCGGAGCGACCCTGGACGATAACGAGTGGACGAAGGTTTTGAAGTCGGTGGATGTGGACGTCGGTTTGCTTTTACTCTCGGTCGTGGTTATCGTGCCGACGTTTAGAAAGTTTAAATTATCTCCGGTGTTGGGTTTCTTAGCCGCCGGTCTAGGTTTGAATAAGCTCGGGTTGTTCATCGAGAACCAAGAGGTGGATCAGTTTTGCGAGCTCGGGATTCAGTTTTTGTTATTCGAGATGGGTTTGGAGTTGTCGATTACGAGATTGAAAGCGTTGGCGAAATACGCGTTCGGTTTAGGTTTCACGCAAGTCGCGGCGGTGAACGTGCTCTTCGCTATGGCGTTGTTGCCAGCAGGGAACGCCATCGGGACGAAAGTTTTAGAGTTTGTACAACCGGGGAACAACGAGATGTTACAGGTGACTTCGACGTTAGAGGCGGTGGTGATTGGTTTCGCGTTGTCTTTATCTTCGAGCGCGTTTGGTTTGCAGTTGTTGCAAGATAAGCAACAATTGGCGACAAAGTTTGGAACCGCATCGTTGGGGGTGCTTTTGTTTCAAGATTTAGCGGTCGTGCCGTTTATTATTTTGTTGCCGGTGTTGTCCATGGCGGCAGCGAGCGGCGGAGGAGCGAGCATGGATATGGGCGTCATGGCAGCTGGCGGCGCGACGTCCATGCTCGATCTCGGCGCGCTAGCGTTTGCTGGGAGATCGCTCGCGTTGGTTGGTTTCGAAGCCGTGGAAGCGGCGGAAGCTGGGACGGATGTTTTCGTCGCCATGTCCTTGCTCACTCTCTTCGGCTTCTCCTTCGCCTGTTCTGCGATTGGTTTTAGCGACTCGTTGGGAGCGTTCCTCGCCGGTATCGTTTTGGCGGACACGAAATACGCGCACCAAATCATCAACGAGCTGAACGCGTTCAAAGGTTTATTCCTTTCGCTTTTCTTCGTGACCATTGGCACGACCATCGACGTCCCGTTGGCCATCGAAATGTTCCCGATTATTTTGATCATGACCACGACTTTGATGGCCACCAAAACCGGCGTCGTCACCGCACTTGGCCCACTCGTTGGCCTTTCCTGGCGCGAAGCCTTGGTCGCCGGCGCGGTCCTCTCCCAAGGCGGCGAATTTGCGTTCGTTATCTTTGGTCAAGCCACCTCCACCGGCGCCGGTAACCTCTTCCCGCAAAAATTAGAAGAAGTTTTAGTCTGCGTCGTCATCTTATCCATGGCGTTAACCCCGGTCGCGGTCGAAGTGGCCATGAAAATCGCCGGCCCAGAGTTACCTCTCGGCAACTGTTCCGACGATGCCGCAAACCTCTCCTCGGACGAGCTCGAGGCGTGCGAAGTCACGAGCAGCTGGAACGAAGCCGCATCCGCAAACTTGAACGCCATGGCGGAGTCGGAAGAACTCAAAGCGGCGACCCAGGATTTGAAGCAAATAGGCAGCGGGAGCTACAAGCGCATCAAGAGAGAAAGAGACCCTCTGACGCAATCCATAGACGAATCCGTCGCGCAAGAACTCAAAAGCCAAGATGAAGCCACCAAGCCGCGATAATAATAATACTATAAGCAGTTGTGTGTTGTAAAATATCTAAGAAAAGCCACAGTTAAAAATCAAAATGCGCGCGCACAAACTGCTCTCGTCGCAACAACAGCGCACTTTATTACGACTAAAACCCCAAAGAAGCGAGAACAAACGACGTTCTAGAGCATCGAACGAGCGATGTTACGCTTCTTCTAATAAGAAGAAGCTAAAGGTTGTCGTCTTTTCCACGTCTGATTACGAGCGAGAGATTTTGGAAAAGCAACTGAATTCACATTTCCACGTGACTTTTCTCAAACCTAGATTAACAATAGAAACGGTCGATTTAGCTCACGGGTACGACGCGATGTGTTGCTTCGTGAACGACGATTTATCCGCGGACGTTATAGAAAGATTGAGTGAGAAGTGTGGGGTAAAAATGATCGCGTTAAGATGCGCTGGCTTCGATAAAGTAGACGTGGAAAGTTGTAAAAAATTCGGCGTGCTCGTGTACCGGGTGCCGATGTACGATCCGCTCTCAATAGCAGAACACGCCATGGCGTTGATCTTAGCGTTGAATAGGAAACTCATGATCTCGCATTCGCGCGTCAAGTCTGGGAATTTCACTTTAGATGGGTTGGTTGGGTTCTCGATGCGAGGCAAAACGCTCGGCGTCGTAGGAACGGGAAAAATCGGACGAGGCTTGGCGAATATTTGCGCCAACGGGTTTGGCATGAGCGTTTTAGGCTACGACTTGAAACAAAAGCGAGAGTTTGTCGGTCAATATTGCGACGACGTCGAAACCGTGTTAAAGAATAGCGACATCATCAGTCTCCATTTACCGCTCAACGAGCACACGAAACACTTCATCGCGGAGAAGGAAATCGATTCGATGAAGAGAGGCGCCATGCTCATCAACACCTCTCGTGGAGGCCTTCTGAACATCAAAGACGTCATCTGCGGACTTCGTCTCGGGAAGCTCGGCAGTTTAGGCATAGACGTTTACGAATCCGAGGAGAAGATTTTCTTCAAAGACTTTTCCAACTTAACCGTCGAAGAAAAAATGTTATATTGGGACGATACCATGGCGCAGCTCTCGTCTTTGCCTCAAGTGTTAGTGACGCCGCATCAAGCGTTTTTAACGCACGAAGCGCTGACGGAGATTGCTGAATGCACGAAACAAAACATTCTGGAATTTGCAGAAGAATTAGACGACGCGGAAAACGACGACGCTTCCAGAGAGGATGTTTCGAATACCACGAGAGTTTGTTAGTTTCTTTTCTACACAAAATAAGAGCGCTGCGCGCGCACGGCATAAACACTATTTATCACGCGCTCCTTCCACATCTCCACAAACTCAGCGCATAGTATATACATATATATTTGTAAGCACACACATCCGCACCCGCGCGACGCTCGATTATTCACAGGTTTCCGTCGTCTCAATGTCTCAGATTTCGGGAAAGGCGGCGACGTCGATGCCGTCGATATCTTCATCGCAAAGAAGAAACACATTCAGCGGCGGCGGCGCTCGAGTTCAACGCGCGACGACGATGAAGAATACTAAAACGATTCAGACGACGCGTTTTGTTCCTCCTCCTCCTCCTCCTCGTCGCGTGCGTCGTCAAGGAAGTCTTCCGCCGTCGCCGGGCTTTTGTTCGATGATATCTAAAGGAGGGAAGAGTTTGTTACCGAATTTAATTGATGAAAAAGCGGATAAGAGAAACGTGACGGCGAAAGCGTCTTCTTCATCATCATCATCTTCATCGTCGTCGATAAAACCCGATTTCGAGGAAGGAGATGATGAGGAAAAAATCATCCTCTATTCCCAACGATGGGTTCAACTCGGCTATCTCGCCTGTTTAGCGTTGATTTCCGATTGGGTGTGCTTTTCAGTTGCGGCAACGCCGGGGACCTGGGATTCGATTTTTCATCGAAGTCCGGAAACGTTGATCGACGTGTTTTTATTTACGAACGTCGCGTTTTGTTTCTTGGAGCCGCAGATTGTCGGGAAGTTTGGTTTGCGAAACGTCGTGGTGAGCGCGGCGGCTTTGATGACGTTTGGGTGCGCTTTACGGTCGGGATTAGAGTTTAACGATTTCATTCCGTTCGCGTCGTTTATGCCTTCGTATACCGAAGAAGTGGTAGGCACTGTTTTAGTTGGAGCTGCGCAGCCATTTTTTCAATGCACACCTACTTTATTGTCGTCGAGGTGGTTCGGCAAAGACGAGAGAGCGTTATCGACGTCGATCGCGATAAACGCGAACCAGATTGGCATAGCGGTCGCCTTCCTCGTCGGCGGATTGATGGGACAAACCAACGAAGGTTTAAATGGGTATTTTTCGTTGATTACTTTACTGAGTGGAATCGTGACTATTGGCGCGTTCATACAGTTTCAAGAGAAACCACCGACGCCGCCGAGTTTATCGCAAATGCAACAGGAAAAAGAGAGAAAACGTAGATGCAAAGCCGAAGAGGCATCGCGCGACGTCGACACGTCGCAGAATATGGGCAAAGACGAGTTAGCCGAGTTAAATTTCCCGGCTTTATGTAAACGTTTGTTGAACACGCCGGGATTTTGGCAGCCAACGGCTGCATTTGTAGCTTCTATTGCCATTTCAAACAACGTTTCGGCGTTTATTGGAACAACTTTAGGGAAAGCGGGGGTGGAAAACGCGTTCGAAGCCGACGAGTTTGGCGCGGCGTTTCAATTGGCCATCATGTTTGGATCCATCTTTTTAGGCGGCTACGTCGATCGGTCCAAGAAGTATAAACCGGTCTCCTTGGCTTTGATCATCCTCTCCGTATTCCTCTTGATTCCAATTGGCGCGGGAGAAGTCATACCGGACGCGTACGTCCTATTTAGTTTAGTCCTCCTGGGGTTCACCGTCGGCCCCGTCCAGCCGATTTGTGCCGAGTTGGCCGTGGAAGTCTCCTACCCGGAGGATGAAAACGGCGTCGTCGCGCTTCAGCAAGTCTGCGGCAACCTCTTCTCGGCCATCTTAGTCCCCATCTTAGCCTTCGCGGCACACGGCGACTTACTCTTCGGTAAACTGAGCGGCGACTACGCGATATTAATAGTCTTAGGTTTGGTCACGCTCGGGTACTTCACCACGTTCGACGCGCCTTTGAAACGCTTGGAAGCGGATAAAGCCGCTTCCGAGTAATACGTTTAAAAAATGTACCATAAACTAATACAAAAACTCGCCGCGAGAGCGAGCATAATAGAGAAACGTTTAGAAAAAAACGAGACTCGTCGTCGAATACGCGAAGAGAAAAACGAATAGTACTACTACCAATATACTCCTCCTCCTCCTCCTCTCGGCCTTCTCATAATTGTGATAAAAGCGTCGTTTCCCAGCTGTTACGTATTCGTATTCGTGTTTCATTCGATAACATGCGTTCGGTACCATTGGCAAAGATAAATATTTACAACGTTTATAGTAGCGGTATTTTCAAGTATTTTTTTCTTCGTGTGGCAGACAAACGACAACTCATCTCTCTCTCTTTATCCTTTTACATTAATCTAAAGCGGAAAGCGTGCGCTCTCTCTCTCTCTCTCTCTTTCTGCGAGCGCATCTCATCATCCTTCGTGTGAAGCGTATCGTTAAATTTATTAATACTTGCCCTTTCTCGCTTGCGCCGGCGATCTGGTTTTTCTCTTACCCGCGGAAACAGAGGAGGATTTCCCGGCGATTGGCACACCTCTTCGGCCTCGTCTCGCCGCAGGCGACGTCGCGACGGACGGCGCCGGGACGACGGTTTTCCCTTTCGGCTTGTACGCGGGTTTCGCGGCGGACTTTTTCGTGCCGGCCGGAGACTTTTTCACCGCAGCAGCGGAGGAAGACTTTCTCACTCTCTTCGTCGCCGCGTTGGCGTCGCCGACGGAGAGGAACCCGAAGGACAACACCGCGGCGGAGAGGAAGTCTCTCTTGGATAAAGATTCCGAGCTGATCGCTTTGCCCGCTTGGATGGATCTCGAGATTTTGGATTGTTGCTTTTTTTGCGCGGCAACGTTTACTTTTGCGCCCGCGCAAAAAGATGCGGATTGAGTCAAAGAAAACATCTTACTACTGTTGTGTTGTGCGTGTGTGTACGTGCGTATCGTTGAAGTCGAAGCGTCTCTCGATGCGAAAAGTGACGATACGCTGGATGTGTGCGAGACGGAAAAAAGATACTCTCTCGTTGTGGTTTCCCCTCGAAACAAAGGCCTATTCTGGGACGCAGAAAGCCACGATGGCAAAAAAAAAGAAAGAACGGTCGGTTCAAAATCGCCCAAAAAATTGCGTGTTGGAAAAGGATTTTGTCTCCTGTGATACGCTTTTTGGTCTGTGCTGAAAATGGTTGAGAGGAGCAAAAAGAGGGATGGTGCACAAATTTTGAGGGAGACGTAGTAAAAAATAAATGCACACATTCTATCATCTCATTAATAAGCTCTTCTTCTTCTTCTTCTTATTAATAGTTTATTAGTACTACTTCGACGAGTCTCTCTTTCTCTCTCTCTCTATTCCTCTATATATTCCTAGTCGTCGTCGTCCGAGGCGGAACTCATGTGGGACAAAAATCCGTGCAGTTGCTCGTTCTCCCTGACCAGTCGTTCGTTCTGCGCGGTCAATTCACTCTTCTCTTTGATCAACTGTTGTAACTGGACTCGGACTTGTTCCATCAACTTGTCCTCTTCCTCTTTGTTGTGTTTGCTCTGTTGGCGTTTTTGGAGGCCGAGGTTTTGTTTTTTGAGCAAGTCGATGTCGCGTTGGAGCAATTTTCGGTGCGCGGTTTCTTCTCGCAAGTTTTGAGCGACCACGTCCACTTGGGCGGTTAAAGACGCGTTGCAGCGTTGGAGATGTTTGTTTTGTTGGAGGAGGTGTTTGGAGAGCCTGCGAGGGGTTTGAGGAAAGTTTGGGTCGACGTTTTCTTTGTTGTTGTCGTCAACTTCGTCCCAGTTCTCCCAAGAAGACGAAGAGGAGGAGGCTTTCGTCTCCTCCGCTCCTCCTCCTCCTCCTCCTCCGTTGTCTTTGTTGTTGTTGCTACTGCTGGTACTAGTTCTATTGCTGCTGTTTGTGCTGCCTAACGACTCTCTGCATCGCATTTTGATCACGTTCGGCGAGCTCATCGGGTCTTCGTCTTCCGTCGTTCGGCTCTTCCGCGGACGCCCGCCCGGCGGCGACATCTTTTGCGAGGCAAAGTGGTCCAATTTCAACGCCGTCGTTTCGACCGCTGCATCTAAAGTGGACGCGAAGGAGCTCACCGCTCCGACTAAACCGGTGTACGATTTCGTCAAAACGCTGTCCACGGCTTCATCGATAGATTGAATCACTTGCGCGGTTGGCGAAGCCGCCTTGCGCTCGGGCGAGGACGTTCGGTATAATCTGGTGAAATTTTTCTTATTGTTGTTGTTACTCCCGAACCCGCCTCGCGCACTATTCGACGACGGCGTCCTCGGTGCTTGTTGCTGCTTACTACTGTTACTGGAACCCAACGCAATCTGTTCCATTGGCGTCGGCACGCACTGGAATTTTTTACTCGCAAGCGGGACGGAAGCGCGTTCGCTCGTCTTCTTCGTGTGTTGTTCGCTCCTCCTCCTCGCTTCCGCGGCAACATTTGAGTCCTCCGACGAACACCCCCAACTCTCCCAATCGTCGTCCGAATCGTCGTTCGTGTTCGCTTTTGTTGTTGTCTTCTTCGGAGGACTCAAATGTTTCGCCGATTTGAGCGTGGTATTTGCTGGTTGAGCGTTCGCTGTGGTGGTTTTGACATTTTTTTCAAGAGAGAGGAAGAGGGGGACGAACACATTAGTTACTACTTCTTTTGATGATGACGACGCAAAGAATGCGTACCTTTTGTAGCGACGATGATAACTGCTTCATCTTTACCGCTGCTCGCGAAGAAATCCTCCTCTTCTTCTTTCTCTGCGACTGATGCTGTTTTTGATGGGAACACGTCCGTCAACTTTACCGTCGTCCTCCCTCCCGTGTTCTTCGCATTCGTGCGTTTTCCCGATGGGTGTTGTTTTGCAGGGACTTTGACATTAAAAGTATTCGTACTCCTTCTTTGCCGCTGCAAAACATCATCGCATTCCTCCCAAGTGGACAGAGAGGAGGATTTTGTTGGGTAGTTTCGGTTGGTCAAGTCGGTCAGAGGCATGATGCTCTTTTCCTCGTGTGTGTGTGTGTGTGTATATTAAACGCGCGTAAGTGTTGTTCTTTTTTTTTAATGAAGCAGTTCCCCCTTTTTTTGCTTCAAAAAATGGTAAATGGGTGCCCACATTAAAAAAATACGAGTGCTTAAGGCGTTGGTGTTGGTGGTGTTGGTGATGGTGGTGTCGCCAAAATGGCGTCTCTGCGTCTTTGCGAACGCCGAGGAGGAGGTGGGGAGCAAGAGTAGTAATGATACTACTACTACTGCTACGAAAGATGATGGAGAGAAAAGGAGGATTTTTGGGGGCATTTTTTCTTCTTGGTTCTCGGAGGGACAAAAACAAACTCGTACTCCTTCGTTCGTCGGAAAGTGCCGAGAGCGGTGTAAAGGACTGAATGTATCGTCTTGGGGGCCTATGTGCGATACGAAAAACAACGCGACGTACGCGAACGAGTGCTGGTTTCGGTGCACACACGATTTGGAGGAAAGTTCTGGTGATGTGCAAACTTTGTCTGTTTTGGAGGAAGGTGCGTGCGCTTTTTTCTTCGATCCGAGGAAGCGAGCGTGCGTGTACGAAGCGTGTTTAGGAGCGAAGGATTTAATGGAGTTTCAGCCGGTGTGTGGAGAGACTGGGGAAACTTTTGCGAATGAATGCATCGCGACGTGCGCGAAAGTGAGGTACGCGGAAGGTTCGTGCTTTTAAAGCGTGCTGCTTTTTGTTCATTTTATCAAACTATTTTACTCGTCGACGTTTGAAGAACAAAACGTCCAAATTTTCACGGTGCCGTCGTCCGAGGCGCTGGCGAAATAATTCGTCGATTGCTCGGTTTCTTCTTTCTCACTCGCCATTGAAAACCACGCGATGTCGTTCACGTCGTCTTCGTGCGCGTTCACGACCGCAGCGGCTTCTTCCCAAACGCCCGTTTCCTTTTCGCGATAGACTCTCACCGAGTTGTCGCCTCCCCCGGCGGCTAACGTTGCCGGTTGTTTCTTATTACCACTCTCGCTATTCTTCCTGTTGGCATCGCCTAACCAGTCCACGCATAATATCGGTCGGTCGTGTCCACTCCTAAAACTGCACTCCAAAGGTGCCGCGTCATCTTTTTTACCGCTACTACTGCTACTACCACTAATCTCCGTCCTTTGCGCGCCGCCCGCTTTCCAAATCTTCACCCACCCGTCGTCACTCACGGTCGCAAATCTCCCCCCCTCTTTCACTTTCTCCTGAGTTAAATCCCAAACCGTGCTTTCGTGCGCTTTCGTCGTCCCGCTGCAACTCCAATCGTCCCCATCTAAATCTTCCTTCCACGTTTTCACCGTATCGTCGTAACTCGCGCTATACAACACGTCCTCGGTTTCGTGCCATTTCACTTTCTTCACGTCCTGAGTGTGCCCGTGTAAAACCGCCACGCACTCGAAGTGATTTCCAGGCGCGGATTCCCATATCCAAACCGACTTATCTCTCCCGCACGTGGCTAAAAGTGAACCCGACGGCGACCACGCGCAGCTTTTCACCTCGTTTTCGTGGCCTTCCAAGGCGGCGACGCACTCAAATTTTACCTCATCATCCTCCTCGTTCTCTTCATCCTCCGCTCTCTGATATATCGCCACGGTCGCGTCAAAGCTCGCGCTCGCCAAATACCTCCCGCACGGTGACCACGACACCGATCGAATCGTTCGCTCGTGGACGCCGTCCAGAGTGCACACGCATCGGAATTCGCACGTTTGATGCGAACTCTTCACATCATCATCATCATCATCGCGCTTTACAACATTTCGTTTCCAAATCTTCACCGTTTTGTCGCTCGAGCACGTGGCCAAAATATCGTTTCGGTTCGGTTCGAACGCCACGCACCACACCGCGTCTTTGTGGCCAACCAACGTCGCTTTCAGTGCGATTTTGTGATTCTTCTTCTTCTTCGTATTCTTACTCTCATTAGTAGTCTCATTTTGGGCCATCTTTTTTACAGAGGTGTGATGAGAGTGAAAAAGTTTTGCCTCTTTTTGCCTCTTGGTCTGCTTTTTTGTTTTTTTTTCAAGAGTAAGAACGAAGCACTCACGAGTAAGAAATACGCACTCATCAAGCTCAATTTGAGTAAGAAATACAGACCTACACCCTAAACTCTTAGTACGTCACTCGTACTCTCTTCGAAAAAAAAAAAGAGAGCAAAACAAAAGAGCAAAAAGAGCGGTTGTTTTCCTCAGTATTCGCG
>Ga0255771_1000650_pt1 | contig 39660 bp, 45 predicted proteins | sample 011ome_19_FD_179969 | JGI IMG/M metagenome (GOLD analysis project Ga0255771, IMG submission 179969) | Coastal salt marsh microbial communities from the Groves Creek Marsh, Skidaway Island, Georgia - 011510BT metaG (version 2) | ecosystem: Environmental > Aquatic > Marine > Intertidal zone > Salt...
AAAGGAACAGAAAAGTACCAATAGTCGATTAAAAATAAATTGAATTCTAGCATTTGCATATTATCGCTTAAAATATATTTATTGGTGAGGTTTATATTATGAAAGATCAAAATTTTTTAGTGCTTGTCCGTCATGGTCAAAGTGAGTGGAATGCCAAGAATTTATTCACTGGGTGGAAAGATCCGGGTTTGACACCAGTTGGTGAAAAAGAGGCCTCTAATGCTGGCATCCTAATCAAAGAGCGAAATATTGAATTCTCAATGATGTTTACCTCTGCTTTGAAGAGAGCGCAAATTACTGGTCAGATGATTTTAGAAGAAATTACTCAAACAGATATTGAGGTTATAAAAAATCAAGCCTTAAATGAAAGAGATTATGGAGATCTAGCCGGCTTAAACAAAGATGATGCAAGAAAAGAATGGGGAGAAGAGCAAGTTCATATTTGGCGAAGATCTTATGACATTCCCCCTCCAGGTGGAGAGAGCCTAAAGAATACTGCAGAAAGAGTTCTCCCTTATTTTAATTCCTTAATCTTGCCAAAACTTTTAGAGGGAGAAAATATTTTAATTGCAGCACATGGGAATTCACTCAGATCTTTGGTGATGCAGCTTGATAATTTATCAAAGGAAGAAATAATAGCACTAGAGATACCAACAGGCGCACCAATAATTTACTCTTTCGATGGGAGCAAAGAACCAATAGCAAAAGAAAATCTCTTTGAATAAGCGATATCAACTTTTCTCTCAGCAAATTGTTCAATGGTATTTAGATCATGGGAGGCATGATTTACCATGGCGAAAGAAAGTTACTCCCTACAGAATTTGGATCTCAGAAATCATGCTGCAGCAGACCCAAGTTAAAACAGTCATACCTTATTTTAAAAATTTCATAAAAAAATTTCCCTCTCAAAAGAAATTAGCTGAAGCAAGCGAAGATCAAGTTTTAGCTCTGTGGTCTGGTTTAGGGTTCTATCGAAGGGCTAGAAATATATTTGCTACCAAGGAGATTATAAAAAATCATTATGAAAATAAGTTTCCAAATCAATTTCAACAAATCATAGAATTACCTGGAATTGGCAAATCAACTGCAGGGGCAATAATGTCATTAGCCTATCTTGACCCTCACCCAATACTTGATGGAAATGTTAAGAGGGTTATATCAAGATTTTTAAAAAAAGAATTAGATTTGCTGAAAGAAGCTGAGCTCTGGGAACTGTCTGAGGAAATGATAAATAGGGATGATTGCTTTTCCTATACGCAAGGAATTATGGATTTAGGAGCAACGCTTTGTAAGCCTTCAAACCCATCTTGTAAAGAATGTCCGGTTAACTCTCAATGCTTATCTGCATTCAATGTTAGTCCAGTTAAAAAAAATAAAAAAGCATCAGTAAAAAAAGTAATTGAGATGAATTTATCATTAATACAGACTAAAAAATCTTTATTACTTGCAAAGAATGAAACTGATTTAATATGGAAAAATCTTTGGCTGCCTTTTGATTCAGAGTCTATAAAAAACCACATCAAAAATTTTAAACTCGCAACTACAAAAAAAATTAAACATGAGCTTACACATAGAACACTAGAAATAAATTTGAAAATTTATTCCGCATTAAAAGAGCTAGAAATAGAAACCAATCAAACATATAAATGGATAAAAAAGGATAGAATAGATCAATATGGTCTACCAAAACCCATTAGCAAAGCTATTAAAGAATTATGAGCACAACTGTTTTCTGTAAAAAATTTCAAAAAGATTTACCTGCCATGACAATTCCACCGATGCCTGGACCTAAGGGTAAGGAGCTAATGGAGACTGTATCTCAAGAAGCATGGGAATCATGGAAATCTCATCAGACAACACTCATTAACGAAAAGCACTTAGATATGTCAAAAGCTAATGACCGCTTGTGGTTAATCGAGCAAATGGAAAAATATTTCAATAATGAGGATGTTGAACACGCCTCTGGATTTAAGGCGCTAGATTAAATCAAGCATGACTGGAAACCAGATGAAAGCAATATGGATAGCTTTATTTTGCATGAATTCTTATTTACTGTCGTCTAACCTATTAAGCCAAGGGAATAATGAAATAGTGGTCAGAAAAAAGGTTAATAGTCCTTTATTCATTAATCAAAAAAATTCATATTGCAATGAAAGAACTGATCCTAGTTTATTGACCTGGACAGAAGATTTTCAAAACTCAGACCTTTCAAAAACTGATTGGACATATGCAAAAGGCAATTCATTTATGAGCAAAGGGAACTTTGTTACTGGCTGGGGAAACAATGAGCTGCAATATTATAGAGTTGGAAAAGGCAAGCTAAATACAAACGACAATCTATATATCGAAGATGGAAAACTTAAAATTCAACCAATTTTTCATAAAAATAAATATAAGGGCTTTGAATTTACTTCTGCAAGGATTCATACAAAAGGAAAGCGATCTTTTACGTTTCCTGCAAAAATTACATTTTGTTTTAAAGTACCAAGCGGGATAGGTTTTTGGCCTGCATTTTGGTTAATGCCTGTGAAAAATGCAGATTGGCCTCAGGGCGGTGAAATAGATATTATGGAAAATAGAGGAAGAATCTCAAATATTTCCAGCTCTGCTCTGCATTTTGGTTTCTCTCCAAATAACAAGGGCACGCTTGTCGGAGAGGTTATGATTCCTCCAAAAGTAAGGTTTCAAGATAAATTTCATTCAATTACATTAGTGTGGCTAGAGGATGAAATACACTTTTATCTAAATAATGAAAAAGAGCCATATTTTTCAGTTGACTCAAAAATGCCCATATTCAAAAAATTTGGATATCCTTTTAATTCTGCATATTACTTAATAGTAAATGTGGCTGCTGGGGGCATATATGATGATTATTGGGTTGATAAAGCAGCTTTTTGTAACAGCAGAGAGTGCACAAATAAAGCTGATCCCGATAATGGGCGTTTTATCATTGATTGGATTGAATATCAAAAATTAGATTAATTCTTAGCTATTCCACCACGGAATATCAGAAAAAGCTCTAATGTCTAATTCATGTGTCCATGCAGATCTATGTTGCTGGGAGAGATAATAGTAAGTTTCAGCAACGCTTTCAGGCAATATCAAACCATCGTGCTCCATACCTTTTGTCTCTCTTAGCTGCTGAAACAACTCTTCTCCAAGCATCTTACCCAAGGTATCTGGAGCATCGACCATACCATCAACAATAATATGTGCCACATGAATTCCTTTTGATGCAAATTCAGCATTTAATGTTTGGCATAACATTCTTCTGCCACCCATTGCAGCAGCATGAGAGTGCTGATTTTTATTTCCACGCATAGCAGCTGTAGCAGAAGTAACAAGGAATGTTCCCGAGCCTCTTTCTTCCATCATTGGCATTAAGACCTTTGCTACTCTAAATAGCCCTAAATCTGCCATCCTCCAACCCCATTCAAACTCTTTTAAAGTTGTTTCATGTAATAACTTCATTCCACTTTGAGCGCCAAGGTTGTATACAAGAACCTCAATGGGCCCTAAATCTTTTTCTATGTTGATGATTAACTGCTCAAGAACATTCTCTTCTATAGCATTTACAAGATAGCCTGTTGCAGAGCCGCCATCTTCTTCAATACTTGATACCAATTTATCCAAGCCCCCTTGATCTGATCGTCGGCATAAACAGGAATGATAGCCCTCTGTAGCAAATTTTTTTGCAACAGTACCACCAATACCTGCGCCTGCACCTAAAACTAAACAAACAGGCTTCATATTAATTTTTTCTAATCACTCTAATTAATTTTCCGTTTGGCCCATCAGTTGCAAGGATAAGGCTTCCATCAGGGGATACTTCAATATCCCTTACCCTTCCAAGATCAGAAAACAAAATTTCTTCTTTATTCGAAAAAGAATCTTCAATTTTTATTCGCCTAACATCGCCTGGAACAAGCGCAGAAATTAATAGACTATTTTTCCATTCAGGAAACATCGATCCATTGTAAAATACCATGCCAGATGGAGCGATTGATGGAACCCAATATTTAATTGGTTGTTCTAAGCCCTCTTTTTTAGTAAATGGAGATATTGTTGCACCGCTGTAGTCTTTTCCATAAGTAATTGCTGGCCAGCCATAATTTTTAGATGGTTGAACTATATTGAGTTCATCTCCACCCATAGGGCCATGCTCATTCTCATATACTACTCCGTCAATAACAACAATTCCTTGCGGATTTCTGTGACCATATGACCAAATTTCAGATAGCGCATCATCATCATTAACAAATGGATTATCTTCGGGAATGCTGCCGTCGGTATTAATTCTTATAATTTTACCGAAATGATTATCTAGATACTGAGCTTGCTCCCGATAGTTGAAACCATCGCCAGATGTAATTAATAAAGTGCCATCTTTTAAAAAAGCCATTCTTGCACCATAATGCGCTGCGGTATCTCTTGATGGCGCAGCCTTAAAAATTGTTTTGATCTCAATTAGCTTTTTAGAATCCAGCTTTGCACTAATGACCTCTAAGGTGTTTGTTTTCTCGTATTTATCAGGCGATGAAAATGAAAGATATAATTTTTGATTATTTGCAAAATTGGGATCTAGAACTATATCTGAAAGCCCTGCTTGCCCAGCAAACAAAACATTCGGAACGCCGCTAATAATTTCTGGACTTAAAACACCATCTTCAATTATTCTTAATGCTCCAGTTAATTCTGTGAAAAGAATATTATTTTCATCTATCGCAGCTATCCCCCAGGGATGGCTGATATTTTCTGCTAGGTTTTGATATTTATAGATGACTGATACCGCACTAGCGTGCAGACTAAATAAAATTGTAAATGCGAAAATACTTAGTTTTTTGTTCATGATTCAGCCTTAGTGCTTAAGCTCGCCCCAAAAAAGTATCCGCTAACAAAGCCATAAAGAGAAAGTATTGTTTTACCAGTTATAGACCTGCCCCCAGCTAGAATATCTAAATTATAAAAGGCCAATGGCATAAGCAAGACAATTGCTAGTATTGCTGTAGATCCAGCCAGACCGTAGGCAACTGATTTACTGATCTTGATCCAAGTTAATAAAATTTTTGCCACCAAAAAAGCAAAGCTCATACCAATAGCTACTAGTGCAACCAATGGAACCTCTCCACCTCCATTCATCATAAATAAATTATCAAAATATGTAGCAATAAACATTGAAAATGTAACAGGCATATTAACAGATATGAGCCAGACCAAATTACTCGTGGTTTCTTGCAAGATAACCAAAGAAGTTGCTATTAAAATGGATAAAAATAGATAGAAAGAGCTTTTGATCATTTAAGTTTCAGAAACAATTGTGGTTTTCATAGACTTTCCACTGAGCCCCCAAAAGAAACGTAAAGTTTTAACTGCTAACAATCGAATTGTTTTATCGAAAAATGAAACCTCTGATATGCCTGATTTGACTTCACAAACTTGCTTGCCTCTTATCAATTTCCCTGGCAGCACGCCATTAGCTTTACCATTTTCAGAAACTACTTGGCCATTTTTTATGGTAGCAATATAACCCGTAGCATCTTGCACTAAACGCCTTCCACCTAAAGGAAGGTCATGAATCATGCTGGGATGACTAACATTCAACTTATCAAAATCAATTATATTAATATCAGCTAACATGCCAGATTTTATTTCACCTCTATCAAATAAACCAAAAGTCTCAGCTGTGTCTTTAGTTTGTTTTTTAATCAGCATCTCTAGTGGGAACTTCCTGCCTGCCTCTCTGTCCCTTCCCCAATGTGAAATATTTGTTGTTGGCATGCTGGCATCACATATTAATCCACAATGAGCGCCACCATCGCTTCCGCCAGCAACTGATGACTTTAATCGATATGCTTGCTCAACAAAATCAAGCTTATATTTTTCATATGGCGTGAAAGCAGCATAAATTAAATTGGTGCCTTGGTTTTGAAGCATCTCATCATACATAACTTCAAGCTCTGATATATTTTTTTTTGAGGCTATCGCAGCGATACTATCTTCTTCTTTGGGTTCATAATTTGGAGGTGTCCCCAGGATAAACTGAGTTTTATAGTTTGAGGTGATGGTTGTTGGGAGTGCTACATCTTGCGCAATTTCCTCTCTAGTTTTATTGGAAGGATTGTCTGCAAGTCTTGCTCTTATTTCTGATTCAAAGTCTGGTTCTTGACTAAGTAATTTTTGCTTAAAAAGTGGATCTTTTAAGATTTCTAATTTCTGATCCATGGGTAGATCCGCTATTTCTTTATAGGCAGGAAATTGCATAAATGGATTGACGGAAGTTTCCCAGCCAAACATCAAACCAACATTTCTGCCAGGAAATTGAGGTCGAATATTCTTACCTTTGAGAAAGTGCTCCTCAGAAAATAAAATTGTTTTTACTGCGTCGCCTTTGGTTTGTAGAAAGGTTAATCCACAATCACTTTTTTTTACATATTCCTGCATCCATGACATTTCCATCTCTTCATCCAGCCAATCAGATGTTATTTCTAGAGTTCCTTCTCCAGCTTTGTCGATTCCAAATGCAAGAGCCCTCATCTCTTCCGAACTTGCTTCTGTGCCAGGAACATATTTTCCATATATATCTCTGTGAAGGACTGTTCTGGAGGTGCTGAATCCTAGAGCACCAGCCTCTATAGCCTCAGTAACAAGTTCTGACATTTTGCTGATCTCTTCATCAGATGCGTCTACTTGATTCTGGCATCTTTCATAACCCATTACATAGCTTCTCAAGGGACCATGCCCCATCATAAACCCAACATCCATAACGAATTCTTTTTTGTCGATGGCATCTAAAAATTCTGGAAAAGTTTCCCAATCCCAATCAATTCCTTCGTGAAGAGCTGAACCTGGGATATCTTCGACACCCTCCATTAATTGAATAAGGAAGTTTTCATCTCCAGGTCGCACAGGTGCAAATCCCACACCACAATTTCCCATAACCGCAGTTGTCACACCATGCCAGCTTGAAGGAGTGAGATATGGGTCCCAAGATACCTGTCCGTCATAGTGAGTATGGATATCAACCCAACCAGGGGTTACCAAATTACCTTTTGCATCAAGCTCTTCTTTACCAGGTCTATCAATCTTTCCAACTGATGTAATTTTTCCATCATCAATGCCAATATCACCAAAAAATGGTTTTTTTCCAGATCCATCTAAAATCTTGCCATTTCGAATCACAAGATCATGTAAATTATTTGTTTCCATAACTTTTATTTAATTTCAATCCTATTATATAGCTTATCTATTGTCATAATGTGTGTCAATAGTTTTTGATTCTGTAAGTGATGTAATGATTTAAGGTCTTGGCTAGTCTAAATATTTAGCTAAATGGTGCCCAGAGGTGGAATGGAACCACCGACACAAGGATTTTCAGTCATTCACAAAATGGAGCAAGGTGATTAATTAAAAAAACTTGCTCAAACATTAACAAACAATGTTTGTGAGTGGTGGGTGGTTAGTCCTAATCACCTTTTTAATTGGGAGTAAAAGGTATATAAAATTCAATAACAAAAATTCCTTTGAACTTAGCATTAAACAGAGTTAATAACACATAAATTAAAACACTATATCTATAAAACTCTATTTTATAGGGTTTGTAAGCATTGAGTTATACATTATGATTGAACTTGTGAAAAAAAAAGATTTATATGTTGTTATAAGAGTTCCCAAATGTGGCAGTTCATCACTTTCGAGGATGTTTATAAATGCTTTTCCCAAATCAAATCATTTTTCTGTTTATAGTGCAGTATATGATTTGATGAATGAAGATAGAAATAAAATTTCTTCTATTGAAAAGTTCAGGATTCTAAAAAATACCTATAAACGTAATTTGAAAAATTACAATAGACTTTCATTCAAATCAGTTTGGGAAAAAATTAATAAGTCAGTTATGAGTGATGATATTGTTCACGGACACTTTACTATTGATTCAATAAAATTAAAAAATGCAAACAAAAGACTAATTACGTTAATCAGAAATCCTTACGAAAGAATACTGTCAGATTATAACTATTCTAGGAATTCATATAGCAATAAAAATTTTTCACTTAAAAAATTTAACAAAAGATTATATGCATCAAAAAATTATTCATTAGAAGGATACATTTCCTATCTAAAAGAAAATGAACCTATGATGAGCAGACAACTATCTAGATATTTAATAGGCAAAGAAACTGTAAGTGACAATTTAAAATTTATGAATGAACATTATTTTGCATATGGAGTGCTCGACAAAATCGATATTTTTATAGAAAATTTTTATAAAAAAACGAATGTGAGACTAAGAAATCAGAAAGTAAATATTACAAAGAATAAAATGAAAGTTAGTTTATCTGAATCTGAAAAATTGGTTATTTCAAAATTTTGTGAAGAAGATATAGAACTCTATAATCAAATAAAACAGTCTATCTAAAAAGATTTTTTAAATCTTTAGATAGTTTCTCAAGACTAAAGTTAGTTTGAATATTTTCTTTTGCATTTATAGCAACCTTCTTTCTAAACACATTGTCCTCCATAGCAATCATTGCATCTGCTAATTGTTGTGGAGAAGAGAAGTCTACTAGCATTCCTCCTTTTTCTTCAGGTTTGTTTCCAAATAACTCTAGTGCTCCATCTGTCTTGGTCGATATAATTGGCAATCCATACATCATTGCTTCACCTATTATTAATCCAAACGGTTCTTCGAGTGAAGGAATGCAGAAAACATCGGACTCTAAAAATGCTTCGTCTAAAGAAGAGACCCAACCTGGCAAGACTATGTTGCTGAGTTGATATGATTTAATCATTAGAGAAAATTCAGACTCCAACTGACCACTTCCATAGAGTTTTATTTGAATTTTTGATTGCATATTTTGCAATAATCTTGCTGCTTCAATAATATCCTTAAAACCTTTTTTCTCTACAAATCTGCCTCCGGACATAACTCTTAAAGATCCATCACGTATTTCTGAAAAAGTGTCTCGTGTTACTTTGTTTTCAAAACCATGACTTATAACTATGTTCTTTGAATTATTATTTGGATATTTTTTAAGAAATCTATTTAGACCTTCTGAAGTAATAAATATATTGCACGCACTATGAAATGTATTTCTCAGTTTTCCTGAGTGATTAATTAATCCAGTTTTTTTATGATAATAAGAAAAGTGCTTTACTAATTTTGAATTATGAAGAAATACCCAATTGCATTTATTTATTACATTCCTAATTTCTGAATTAAAAAAAAATTTTGTGTAAACATGAAATTTAAGAAGAGGTTTTTTTATTTTAACAAGTCTTACATTGGCAATTTTTTCAATATCCTTAATAACAGCAGCATTATCAGGAAGGACAACCCAGTGCTCTTCATTAATTATGTTAAGTGCTTTTGAGTAGGAGATAAGACTTGTTGCAATCCCTCCAATTTTGTTATCTAAAGTTATCGATAAAATCAATTTGAATTTTTTTTTAAAAAGTTGAATAGAAAATAACTTTTTATATTTTATCTTATTTTCATAAGCAAAAGTCATGCAACATTCTCAAGAATTTTATAAACAGTCCCAACACCTATCTGTAAGTCTTTTGCAATTCTCTTGATAGGAACATTATTCTTTCTCAACTGATAGACGGCAGTAATAATCCCATCATTCACATTAGTCTTACGACTAATATGTTTTCCTTCTGTTTTTGCACAATTTCCTGACTGTGCACGACTGTGCACAAATTTTTCTAAGTGAGACTAACTACTGAAATCGTCTGAAAGTATTTATTCTAAAGGGTTTGAGTGGTGCCCAGAGGTGGAATCGAACCACCGACACAAGGATTTTCAGTGCATGACTCGAGAATAAAAACCCTATAAGAATAGATGTTTCAGATGCTTCTGTTCACCTAACTGTTCACCAATTTTTGTTCTTCAGATAAAAATTTATTCACTTATAGAACAGAATACAATTTCAACCTACCATCATTATGGTTGTACATAAAATCAAATGTCATAATTAATAAATGAATACAGTTGTCGAATTTAATAATTATCTTGTGTCCAATTCAAATAAGTATGGATACTATGAAATTGAATCATATAACCACCCCAATCTTGACGAAAAAGAAACTTTGATTTGCACAAGGTATTGGAGAAAAAGTTTCTGGTTTATAACCCCTGAAAGCAAAGAAGACATTGAAAAACTTGAAGCAGCAATAAAAAACAACTTTAAAGACATTCTTAAGGTTGGTGAGTTTGCAAATGCAGAGTGGGACAGCAATATAGATTGCCTATCTGAGGAATATGACTGTTCCAACATAAAGTCATTGTCTTCAGAGGAGATTTCTAAAATAACCTATAATTTAAAACAAGAAGAACCCCATGAATGGTTATCGCAAAATAATTGGAATTCATGTGGGTGTGAATCTTATTTCGAAGGAACCCTAATCATTAGTTTGGAGAAACAAGATGAGTAAAAATCTCAATGAAATTGGAATCTATGTTCATTCATTTGATATGAAGTATCCAATGGATTACTGGGAAGGAAATCCTGGCAAAAATCTTGTTTCAAACCAAATGATTAAAGTTGGAAAAGCATTAGATTATACCGATAGAGTGAAGAAATATGAACGAACATTTGGTTTCAGAGCATCTGAACCAAACTGGAAATCCATTAGAGAATATTATGCAAAAAAAGGTATTACAGACTTAAACTTTAACAGATGCAATGGTTGTGATTCTAAGGAACCACACCACCATGTAATACGAGAATACTTTCGGTCAACAGGTTTTGTATCCTCAGATATAAAAGTGTGTGATGACTTCAATATAAAAATTGAGAATTATATTGGTGAAATATTCAAAGAACATAAATTAAAAGGTGTTAACAATATAGGAAATCTTAAAGAATTCTACTGCAAATCCCAACTTCAAAATATCATCAAAGAAATAGACTGCTTTATTGAAGAAAAGGAAAAATTACATAAATAGAAATTCTAAAATACTCAATTTAAGAATTTTGGTGAGCAGCAAAGCACCTGTTCACCAACTGTTCACCAATTGAATTGATAAGAATGCTTTAAAAATGGTGCCCAGAGGTGGAATCGAACCACCGACACAAGGATTTTCAGTCCTTTGCTCTACCGACTGAGCTATCTGGGCAATTAAAGAAAAAGAATTATAACTGAACTGGGCTTAGTGGAGAATACTTAGTTGGAATATAAATGTCCCAGTGCCTTAAAACTATTTTAAGTTAAAAATTTCAATATACATTCTTGTGTCAAATGGTATGCGCGCGCTAATTACATGCAGTGAAATAAAATGAATAAATGGATTTCCTGTTACAACAGTAAATGTTGCCTTGCCCATTCCTACAAGAGTTTGCGTCATGATGATGTAAGTAAAGCTGGTTAGTCCAACGCTTAAAGAGCTGTAGTCAACGCCCTGATCAAACAAACTAAATAAAGAATAAAACAAGCCCCCAAGAAGTATTACTGTTAATTTGTTGTCAAAAATTACTGCGATACGAGGAATAAAGATGATATGCATCATAATTACCACTGGAAGTCCTGCTCCTAAAGAATTAATAAAAATTCCCCATGGAATTCCCTGTGCATACTGAGCAATAGAAATGCCACCAAAAAAATCAGCTCCACCAGAAATAATTGGGCCAAAAAAATCTAATGCCCAATAGGCAACAATAATCCACCCATCTCGCAACCAATTAAACGAAGAAAATAGTTTGCGAAAAGAAAACCCTTTTTGCCTAAGCCAGAGTATAGGCAGGACGCTATAAATAAAAGTATATGTTAATGCCCAAATCCACACATCAACTTGTGAATGGCTTCCTGATGAATAAACGTCTGTACCAGGGAAATGAAGGCCCATATTAAAACCTAACCCTAAAATCAATTGGGTCAACAATAAATATCCTACAGTAAGCCAGGCCTCTTTTTTTGCTTTTGACTTATCCACATTAAATACTTTTGACCAAGCAACTTGCTGTCTATTCCTAGTGAGGTAAAGGAGCAAAAAGACTGTCAAAATCAATACAGGCAAGTAAATTGTTAACAGGCTGTCCAAGCCATTTTCAGCAATAGGTGAAACTGCATAACCAGCTTCAACAAAAACGAAATATGATGAAGTAATAAGAACCCATGCTCCGATACAAATGAGCAGAACTTGATCTTTAAATAAAGCAGATAGATTCATAATTAAGCCTCAAAGGTATAGAAGATGTGGTATATTGTCAATATGGTTGACAAAAATAAAGATTATAAAGATTTTCTTGAAACAAACTTTATGCGACTCACTATGGAGTTAGTTGAGTGGATGGAGCGAGAAATGGTAGAGCTCAATAAAACCAGTAAATATAGGGGATCTATCAAAGAGATAAGACTATTTAACGCCCTCAGAGGTCAAGAAAAATCCATTTCAGAGCTTGCAAGGATAATGAATATTTCTCGTCAAGCGGTTCATAAAACTGCTCATAAATTGGCAGATCGTGGTTTTTTGAAGCTAATTTCTGAAGATGGCAATAAAAAGAATAGAATTATCAAAATCACAACCTTGGGACAAGAAATAAGAAAACAGGGCGCAGAACACCTAATGGAAATTGAAAGGAAACTATCTTGGAATTTGGGTGAGAGAAATTTAGAATTTATGAAAACAATCCTTTCGAGTCATTCAAAACATATAAAAAATGATATCTAAGCAATATATTTCACAGATTTTTAAATTTACCCTAAACTAAATAAATGGGAATTCAACATGTCAGTCCGGATACAAATATAGGTGTGATTCTAGATATCATTGAGAGTGATGCAGCGGTCGTCATTGATGATGTGTTAACCAAAAAAGATCTTGATGATATTAAAAATGAGCTGGGCCCATATCTTAAAAATGATATAGAGGGTGATAATGAGTTTACTGGATTTCAAACTAAAAGAGTTGGAGCGCTTATGGCGAGATCGCCCAAGTGTCGTGAGTTAGCTCTCAATCCAACAATCAATGCTTTATCGGCTAAATTTTTAGAACCCCACTGTGATGGATACCAACTCCATTTCACATCTGCAATTTCTATCGGACCCAATGAAACGCCTCAAATCCTTCATAGAGATCGAGGAGTATGGGGTGGATATGTGCCGAGGAAAATAGAAACACAATTTAGTACTGTGTGGGCTATAACGGATTTCACTAAAGAAAATGGTGCGACCCAAGTTGTGCCAGGTTCACATAAATGGGATAAAGATAGAATGCCCCTTGATGAAGAGGTTGAAAGTGCTGAAATGAATGCAGGCTCAGTATTTATTTATACCGGATCTGTAATGCATGGCGGTGGAGCTAATCAAACGTCAGAAAATAGACTCGGTGTTTTTTTGCACTATGCTCCAAATTGGCTAAGACAGGAAGAAAATCAATACCTCTCTTGCCCTCCTTCAATAGCGAAAGAGCTAGAGCCTGAACTTCGAGATCTAATGGGTTACTCCCAAGGCGGTTACGTTTTAGGATTCTTTACCGACCCAACAGATACTGAGGGAAAATTTGAATCTGTCTCACCTAAAAAACTCTTCGGGGAAGATATTGATCGGTTTAAAATTGCTTCATCTGAGGAGCTAGTTAAAAGCTCTACCAAAAAAAATTAACAGCATTTTAATTAACTAAGATATTTTTCCATGACAGAACAACTAAAACTTTTTCCTGCAATTCAGCCCTATGATACTGGCTTCATGATTGCTGGTGAGCATAAAATTTATTATGAACAATGCGGAAATCCAAATGGAAAGCCTGCTGTTTTTTTACATGGCGGCCCTGGCGGTGGTGGAAGTGAGTCTGTTAGAAGGTTCTTTGATCCCAAAGCTTATAGGATCATTGTGTTTGATCAAAGAGGGTGCGGTAGAAGTAAGCCTCATGCCTGTTTAACAAATAACACAACCTGGGATCTTGTAGCAGATATTGAATCTTTAAAACAAAAATTAGACATAGATAAGTGGTTGGTTTTTGGAGGTTCGTGGGGAAGCACTCTAGCACTAGCTTACGCTCAAACTCATCCAGATTCAGTCAGCGAAATAATCCTTCGTGGAATTTTCATGTTGAGAAAAAAAGAGTTGAATTGGTTTTATCAAGATGGAACTAGCAATATATTTCCTGATGCTTGGGAGAAATTTATTGAACCTATTGATAAAACTAATAGAGATGACTTGATATCAGCATATTATAAAATATTTAATGGCGATGACGAGGATAAAAAACTAGAAGCAGCTATTGCATGGTCAAGATGGGAGGGGTCTACTGTTAATTTAAGCTACAGTCCTGAAATGGTAGATAGCTTTTCTGATCCTGAGTTTGCTCTTGCGTTTGCACTTATTGAAAATCATTATTTTATCAATAAAGGTTTCTTATCGCATGAGCAACAACTCATTGACAATATTGATATTATAAGAAATATCCCTGCTACTATTATTCAAGGAAGATATGATATGTGCACTCCTCTAGCAACTGCTTGGGAGCTTCATAAGAACTGGCCAGAAGCAGAATTCATTATCACGCCCTTTTCAGGTCATAGTGCATTTGAAAAAGAAATTACGCACGAACTAATTATAGCTACTAACAAATTTGCTAGTATTAGCTAATTAATAAATTGGCTGCCTTAAGCCCTCAGATCACCTAAAGCTAAATAAATCTGCATTTCATTATAAGCATCATAATCATGAATTCTTTTTAAATCATTTCCTGGAATATTTGTATATTTCATTACCGCATTTCTTACTGAAACTAATAATGGGTTTTTCATGTGATAGATTTTGCCTTGCATCATTGAGAGTCTTTGTATTTTCTTGGTCCTTTTATTTCTTACAAAATTATATGCTTCTTGCGCGTCTCTTAAATTAACAATCTTTTCTTTGCAAGCCATCGCAAATGAATATGCATCTTCAATTGCCATGCAAGCACCTTGACCTAAAAATGGGACCATTGGGTGAGCAGCATCACCAAGCAAAGTTATATTTTTAGCAATCATAGATTTCAATGGTGGTCGGATATATATACCCCATTTATATATGGGCATTGAGTCTTCAAGTTCTGGAAATATCTTTGGATCATAAATAGAAAAGTCATTTAATAGATCTGAAATAGAGCCCTTTTCTTTCCATGATTCTTTAAATTGATAATCTTCTTTTCTTACTGCAACAAAACTAACATCTCCTTCTTTGTTAATTGGATAGCTAACTATATGACTGTCGGGACCAAGAGCAAAATGGATTTTTTGAAGGTCGGATTTACCTATGCCTCTCCAAGCGCTATAACCACTATATTTAGGATATTGATTAGCAGCAAAAAAGGTATCTCGAATTGAAGATCTTATCCCATCGCATGCTGCTATGTGCTTAAGAATGTATTTATTTTTATTAGTAAATGTGGCTTCACACTTAACCTCATCAAAATTTGCTAGATCATGATGATGGAGGATCTCTCCACCAAGATTTATGTATCTAGAATACAGCAGCGACATTAATGTTTGTCGACGTGTCGTCAAAACCTCTGGTGTTTTAAATGCGGATATTTCCTTTAGTGGCCCTTGAATTGAGGCTGAGGAATGAATGAAAGATTGATCCTTTAAGTCAGTATAAATATCTAGCATATCCAATATACGCAATGCGTTTAAAGAAAGACTAATAGCAGCACCGTGAGAAGTTTCTTCTGGCATCTTTTCAAAAATAATTGCTGGAATACCCTCTTTTAAAAGAGAACATCCAAGTGTTAGGCCTGATATTCCTCCGCCTATAATTCCAATATGATTTCTGTAATCATTCATTAAATAATTTTCCTTGACTTCAAGCATGCTCTAAGTTGTATAGTGCTTTATAAATATTACTATTGAAATCACTTGAGGAGATAAAAATGAGTACAAATAAACAAATTACTTCTACTGTAACTGATGCTGGAAAACTAGAAATCGCCATTACTGAATCTAAGCGTCCAGTTCCAGGCGATGATGAGGTACTAATTCAAGTAGAAGCGAGTCCGATCAATCCATCTGACTTGGGTTTATTGATTGGTCCAGGTGATATCAATACACTCAAGGCTGAAGATTCTAAAATCATAATGGATGTTCCAGAAGCAATTATGGGCGCCATGAAACCAAGACTCAATAAACCAATGCCAGTGGGTAACGAAGGCTCTGGAGTGGTTATCGAAGCTGGAGCAAATGCACAAGAATTACTAGGCAAGGTCGTAAGCGTTGTTGGAGGCGGAATGTATTCTCAATACAGATGTCTACCTGCAGCTAGCTGCATGGTCATGAATGAAGGAACCGAGCCTCGAGATTGCGCATCAAGCTTTGTAAATCCTCTCACTGCTTTGGGCATGGTTGAAACCATGAAAATGGAAGGACACACAGCGCTTGTCCACACAGCCGCAGCCTCTAATTTGGGTCAAATGCTTGTAAAAATATGCGTAGATGATGGGGTGCAGCTGGTAAATATTGTTCGCAAACAAGAACATGTTGATCTGTTGAAATCTATTGGCGCAGAGTTTGTTTGTAACTCATCCGATGATGACTTTATGGAGCAATTAACATCGGCTATCACTGAAACAAAAGCCACTCTTGCCTTTGATGCGACTGGCGGAGGAGAATTGGCTGGAAAAATCCTTACTTGTATGGAAGTTGCAGCAAGAAAAAATGCGACAGAATATAGCCCCTATGGGTCTACTGATCATAAACAAGTCTATATTTATGGGGCGCTCAATCAGTCAGGGATTACACTGCCAAATAATAGAAGCTTTGGAATGTATTGGGGGATTGGCGGATTTTTATTAACGCCGTTTCTAGGCAAAGTCGGCTTTGAAAAAGTTGGCGAGCTTCAGGCTCGAGTTGCAAACGAAATCAAAACTACTTTTGCAAGTAAATATACACAAGAAGTCTCTCTTGAAAAAGCTCTAACTCTTGAAGCATTGATGGTATATGCAAAACAAGCCACAGGAGAAAAATTCTTAATCAATCCGAGCTTGTAATAGACAATATTTGATCTAACAAAAAAGGGAGCTTTTGCTCCCCTTTTTCAATTAATCTCTTTTGATTGCAATTAGATCAGTGCTAGCGCCATCATAATCAATGTAACTATAGAACCAAGCCATAATAATGTTCTAACTAAAGCTACTCCAGCAATGTAAGCTACGACATGTCCAACTCTTAGGATCAACCACCAAAAAGCCAACCCTGTCACATCAATAGATAATTGCATTGATAGTAAAGCTAATGCCAGAAAAGCTGGAAGACTTTCCTGAAGATTAGTGCTTGCTCTCATTGCTCTTCCGCCCATGACTGAGACATCATTAGACATTTGCTCGTCTCGATTTGAAGCAAACCAAGGGAAATGTTTTAGATTAAATACTGTTGGAATAATCCAAATCTGAACAATAGCAAGCAACAAAGCATAAACAATATAAGTGGCCATATATTTCTCCTTAAATTTTTATTCTACAGGATTGAGATAGTGCCTTCAAAAAAAATTACGCTGCTACCAGAAATATAAACCCTGTTATTTGCCAATCTGCAATTTAATCTACCTCCTCGTTTGGAGAGTTGATGTGCTTCAAGCTCATCTTTATTCAATTGGTTGGCCCAATAAGGGGCCAACATTGTATGTGCTGATCCTGTTACAGGATCCTCTTCAATGCCGGCTTCCGGGTAAAAACACCTTGAAACAAAATCTACATCATCTCCAGGAGCAGATATTACAAGACCTCTGGCATCTACTTTTTTAAGAAGGGAGAAATTAGGCTGTATGTTTTCTATTTGTTTTTGATTTTTAAGAACTGCTAAATAATCATCTTTGCCCCTAAGCAACATTAATGGTTGAATGCCCAATATTTCAAAAAATAAGGGGTCTGATTCAATCTCAGCGGGTTGATCGATGGGAAAATTGAGACAAAGTCCATGCTCAACTTGTGTAATTTTTAAAACTCCACTTTTGGAATTAAGATTAATTTCCTTTCGAGCTAAATCAGGATAGTAATCAAAAAGTATTCGAGCGCTTGCCAAAGTTGCATGACCGCAAAGATCTACTTCAAGAGATGGAGTAAACCACCTTATCGAAATAGGACTTTCATAAACGCTAACAAAAGCTGTTTCAGATAAATTGTTTTCTGCGGCTATTGATTGCATAACCTCATCTTTAATTGACGATTCTAGGATGACAACTGCAGCAGGATTACCTGAAAATAACTTATCAGCAAAAGCATCAACTTGATACATTTTTAATTTCATGAAGTTATTTTACCTAATGAAGCTTTCAAGGCTAGAATGAATCAAAAGGATCAACTTGGGCTCAGACAAACTAACAATCAAAACAAAATTAGCGTTTGGGGTAGGCGCCACAGGCGAAGGTGCAACGAATTGGATTTTTGCTGGTCTCACTTTCTTTTTTTACAATCAAGTCCTCGGTCTATCTGGGTCACTGACAGGCTTGGCAGTTTTAATTGCAATTATTTTTGATGCTGTTTCTGATCCCATTATGGGGTCTATTTCAGATCGATTTATATCTAAGCTAGGACGGAGGCATCCCTTCATGTTTGCTGCACCTTTCCCTACAGTGATAGCAATCTATCTAATGTTTTTTCCACCAGATGGGTTGTCTGAGTATGGTCTCTTTGGTTGGTTAATTTTTTCAACTATCTTGCTTCGAGTAAGTATTACTTTGTTTGCAGTGCCTCATTTGGCTTTAGGGGCTGAGCTATCTGATGATTATTTTGAGCGTAGCCGAGTCATGAGCTACAACAATCTTTTTGGATATATGGGTGTGATTATCATGCATATATTTGTTTGGTTTTTAATCTTTCCCTACTTTGCAGGAGAAAAAATTGGACAACTTTATCAAGAGTCCTATACCCCCATTGCAATTTTTAGCATGGTGCTAATTTCACTTTGCATTCTCTCTTCAGCTTATTTTACTAAAGATAGGATTCCCTATTTAAAACAACCCTCTAGAAATGAATCTCACATAAAAATTACAGATTTATTTAAAGACATATATGGGGCTATTACAAATAGAAACTATGCTCGACTGCTTGTTGGTATGTTTTTCCTTTCTATGCTCATCGGTACTCATGAAACATTGGGTATTTATATGGGAACATTTTTTTGGGAATTATCTCCAATACAAATTGGATGGCTAATCATAAACAATATTATCGGCTATGCCTTTGGATTTATTCTTACAGCCAGACTTCATCAAAGATTTGATAAGCCTATTGTGATTGTTGCAACAGTTCTTGGTCTAACTATTTTTTGGTCCGCATCAGCTAATATTGCTTTGTTAGGCTTTGCTCCTGAACGAGGCTCATGGGAATTGGTTCTGATGATCATTTGCTTAGGCTCTTTTGCATCTGCATGTGGCTCTATATTGCATATAAGCGTCATGTCAGCATTAGCTGACATAGCAGATGAACATGAACTCAATACTGGCATTAGGCAAGAAGGAGTCTTCTATGCAGCACGTGCATTCTTTAGCAAGACATCAAACGGCATTGGTCATGTTATAGCTGGAGTGGCGCTTGATTTTATCGCCTTCCCAAAAAATGCTGTGCCTGGAGCAATACCTGAAGATACAATTTTTAATTTGGGACTAGTTGACGGCCCATTTGCAATGATTTGGGGACTAATTGCTGTTTTCTTTTATGCTAGATATAAAATTACCAAAGAATCACACACTAAAATTAAAGAGCAACTGGCTATAAGAAACTCTTAAAACTTACCCCTCGTAAACCTCATTCTTATTGAATAAACCCTTATCAAAGCAACAAGGGTGAGAACGGTCTGAGTAAACATAGAAATTAATAGTGTATTGGTCCAACTCCAATTATCAATGGTGAGCCAGAGCAAAAAAGTTTGCAGGGGGAAATTAATAATCATTCCCATTATCACGACAATGACACTTTCTCTAAAAGCAGTTTTTTCAGTTTTATTCATTTCTATCTCAGTTTAAGTAAGTAGTTTGTAATTACATTTTTTCATGGTTTCTATTGATAAAAAAGAGTTGATAGTTTTAATCACGCCCCTCTCTAGCGCTGGGACCCTTAATGAGGAGGCAATATCCTTTTGTTCATGCCATCCTCTACCATTCACATAATCATTCATTTGAATCAATGGTAAATCTTGTCTGTTCAAAACATCTGCCATGTGTCCGTGTAATTTTTTTTGGTCTGCATGAAAGTCTTCAACATTAATAATAATTGAGTTGGGCACTTCTTCTGACATCCTCAAGTAAGAATCATTCTTTTGATTCCACATAACGATGCAATTCTCATAATCTTCAATAGAAAACTGAACAAAACTCTCTAAAGACAAATCTTTGATTTTTGGATAATGGTCATAATATGGTTCTCTGTGCATGGCTTGGATCCATGAATAAGGATTACGTATACAGAAAATAAATAGGCAGTTCTCTACTTCAAATTTTGACCACTCTTCTTTTTTAGGAGCAAGTCTGTGCTTCCAACCTAAGAAATCATAATGCTGAAATTTTAAATTGAAATTTTTACCCGCAAAATAACCTATGGCATTGGTACCGCTATGTCGCTCACCAAAAACTTTGATTGAATCAATCTTCAAACTTTACAGCCGTACCATATGCAATAACCTCTGAAGCAGCCGCTGCTATAGTTGAAGTCTCATATCGAAAATTGACGACTGCATCTGCTCCTATTTCTTCAGCATTGGATACCATCCTTTCCATGGCCTCCTTTCTTGCTTGCATCAATAATATTGAATAGCTTTTAAGTTCGCCGCCGACTATATTCTTTAATGTTGCTAAAATATCTGTACCCAAATGCCTTGCTCTTACAGTGCTACCCATAACAATTCCAAGATAAGCATGGATTTGTTTGCCTTCTATCGATGGGGTGCTAGTTACTAACATAGTTTGCTCCAAAAATTTGATATGATGAAGTGATCATATGATTAATATAAAACAAGAACTAGTTGAAACAAAATTTGCCATTGGAGCAGTGGTAAAACACCGCTTTCTTGATTTTCGCGGAGTTATATATGATGTTGATCCAGAATTTAATAATACTGAAGAATGGTATCAGTCTATTCCGGCCTCAATTCGTCCTAGAAAAAATCAACCTTATTATCATCTCTTTGCGGAAAATGGTCATATCTTTTATGTAGCTTATGTATCCGAGCAAAACCTGCTTGAAGACGTATCAGAAGATTTACCAAAACATCCGGAAATCAAAAATTTATTTTCTCATTTTGAAGATGGCAGATTTGTGCCGCTCTCAAGAGCTGTAAACTAATCTATTCTTCAAAAGCTATTTGCAAAGACGTTGTAAAGACCTCCATTGCCTCTTTTAAGTCTTCCAAACCTAAGAAAGTCGGAGCTAACCTAATATTAGAGTCCGCCGGATCATTAAAATGTGGATAGGTTGACCCTGCCGGAGTTATCAAAACTCCAGCCTCTTCACATAGAGCAATAACTCTTTTGGCAATAGGTTTGTTTGTGTTGTAAGAAATAAAATATCCACCTGTTGGTTTTTCATAGCTGCCTATCTCTGAACTTATGGAATCCAATGCTTGAAAGGCTACTTCAAATTTTGGTTTAACCAACTCTGCATGCTTGCTCATATGATTTAAAACATCGATTTTATTTTGAAGAAATCCAATATGGCGCATCTGATTTACTTTATCTGAGCAAACAATCATAGAAGCTCTTTGTCTCACCAAAAGATTAAAAAGCTTTGTGCCAGCCGCAGCAAAAGATAATCCACCTCCACCAAATGTCACTTTTGAAAAAGAACAAAATATTGCCGTTTGATCTAGTACATCATATTTCTTAGCAAGCTCCCATGATGGCGTTTGATCAATGGTTGGTGCAAAATCATGTAATAGATATGCATGATCTAGAATAAATAGAAATTCACTTGAGTAAGCCCTACCCGCTTCCATTATCTCTGATATATTTTTATCTGTGTAAATATCGCCGGTTGGATTAGAGTGCCGGGGAACACATATAATTCCTTTTATGTTGTCATAATCTACAAGTAATTCTTTAAACTTATCAATATCAATTCCAGATCCATTTAAGGGAACTGGTAACATTTCTATGCCAAAATCATCCAACAACCTGAAATGTCTATCAAAGCCTGGCACAGGACAAATGAATTTCAAATTTTTTTGCTCTCTCCATGGCTTCTCTAAACCGAAAAGATAGTTTGCAAGAATAAGTTGGTAGATAAGAAGCAAGCTTGATTGCTCTCCTACAAGAGTATTATCTATGGGTGCCGATAGTAACTCACCTCCCAGCTTTCTTGCTTCTGGTATTCCCAGAGGATCCCCATAATTTCGAACATCTACTCCACTTTCGCTCTCAGCCTGGACTGTCATGCTCAAAAGATCATTTGAAAGATCTAATTGATCAGATCCTGGTTTGCCTCGAGTTAAATCAATCTTTAAGTTTTTAGATTTTAAAGCGGCAAATTTAGATTCCAGATATTCATCCATAGTATCATTGGGTGTATAAGTAGATATATTTTATAGGATAAATTTGCAAGTGGAATATATATGGATCCTTTTGGTAGTGATAATCCTGTTATTGGGGTTCTTAATCTACCTCAACATTAAGGATGGCTCACAAAGCTCTGATTCTAAAGAATCACTTAGAGACTTAGATAAGGCTGTGGAGAGGCAAGAAGCCACATTATTTGATTTAACAAAAGATATTCAATCATTTCAAGATCCGCTTAATAAACTTAATAGGTATCTATCTGGGGGGACCTTAGCAGGTAAGTTTGGTGAGTGGTCTCTTGAAGCAATCATTAAAGATATATTTCACTCCAATCAATTTATAGTCAATGCAGAAGTCATACCTGGCTCAGGTAAGAGAGTTGAATTTGCAATCAAACTTCCAGAAGGTTTGTTATTACCCATAGATGCAAAATTCCCTTCCGGTCTGTTTGATAATTATCTTTTAGCAGTCGATGCTAAAGATCAGCAATTGGTAAAAAAATCAAAAGATGATATTAAACGGCATGTTCTCAACGATGCAAAAGATATTAATCTTAAATACATGCAGTCAGGCATCACCATTGAACTTGGTGTCATGTATATTCCCAGCGAATCTCTAATGCAGTTGATAGATTCAATGACTAACCTTAGAGAAGAAATTTTTAGAGATCATCGGGTGCTGATCATGGGACCTAACTCTCTTGCCGCTTATTTGATCAGTGTTCACATGGGCTTTAGAACATTAGCTTTAAATGAAAGAGCTAGTGAGATCATGCAAGAATTTGGGAAACTGAAAAAAGAATTTTTAAACTTTGGCGGCTCTACCGAAGACCTTCAGAAACGGGCTGATGCAATGCTCAAGGCTGTTAACGAGCATGCGACTCGGGAGAGGCAGATGGAAAAAGCAATTAAAAATATGGACCAACTTGACTCCTAATTAATAGTAGAAGCGTCTCCACATATTTAGTCCAAATATCATGGCCAGAAACCATAATATTACCTCTGGAATATTGGGATTGCTGTTATATCCAAAAAAGCCTTTAAAGAATACTCCCACTGAGCCTTTGTCGTGGAATGGATGGTAGATTGTTTGACCTGTCTCTGCAGATTCGGTGGGCTCTAGGATATCCCACACACGATAAATCGAAGATTTTTCTATCTGTTCTGATTTCACTAAATATTCTTCTGCTTCATGAGTCCCGTATGCAATCATGCCTGCAGAAAGAAATACAAGTAAAAGAGTTGTATATTTAAATACACTACGCAAATCAACTTTTCTTCCTTGAGCAACAATCAAGTAACCAATTAAAATGGCAAGAGCAGCGCCTACAATAAACCCAGTGTATGAAAAAGTACCTGTTATTGAAAAACTAGAGATTAAGAAAACAGCCGTCTCAAACCCTTCGCGTAAAATTGCAAAAAAGACGACAAAAAATATACCCCAGGAAGATATCTCCATAGCATTTAGAGCTTGACCTTCTAATACTTTTTTGTCACTTACGTTTTTAGAAAGCCAGAAAATCACATACCAAATCAAGAATGCTGTGAGGTATAGGAAGATTGCTTCAAATAAAGCTTGAGTGGAGTTATTCCCGAGAGCATTTTTAGCTTGTATGACCATAAAACCGACCGCAATACTTGCCAAAATAGAGGCAAAAACACCATACCAAAGCTTGGTAAAATGAGCTATTTGATTGGTCTTTTCGATAAGCAAATATATGATTCCAACAACCAAAGATGCTTCTAAGACTTCTCTAAAAACAATTATAAATTCAGCCATTGGACTTCTCCTTTTTCTTTTTTAATGAGAATTATTCTCATGTAGGTTAGCACAAAGAAGTTAGGGAGTTAATTAAATCTTGGTAGTTGAAATGTTGCTATAATCTTACTGAAAAATCCTTATTTGCTAAACAATGAACAAAACTGTCCTCAATAGTGCTCATATTGAATTAGGCGCAAAAATGGTCAACTTTTCGCATTGGGAAATGCCAATTAGTTATACCTCACTTATTGAAGAACATCATGCGGTAAGAAATACGGCTGGAGTTTTTGATGTGTCGCACATGTCAGTATTTGATTTTAATGGTGGCGATCAAGTTGCTTTCTTTGAAAAAATTTTTGCAAATGACATTAAAAAAATCTCTAATAAAAATAAAGCAATTTATGGCGCTCTGTTGAATGAAGAAGGCGGGATTTTAGATGATCTAATTATTTATCATGCTAAGGATAAATTCAGAGTGGTTTCAAATTGTTCAACACGTGAGCAAAATCGACAATGGTATGAAAAGCATGCTGCTGAATTCGGTGTAGAAGTTGTCGCAAGATCTGATATGGGAATCCTAGCTATCCAAGGCCCTGATGCGCTTAATAAAATTCTATCAATCGAAGGGATTAATCCTCAAGTAAATAATCTTCCATCATTTGGATGTATGTTTGATGGCGATAAGTTATATGCAAGAACTGGATACACAGGCGAAGATGGGCTTGAGATAATTGTTCCGTCCGATGAGATCAATCAGCTTTGGGATCAAGCCTTGAGGCTTGGATGTACGCCCATTGGTTTGGGGGCTCGAGATACCCTCAGACTGGAGGCTGGCCTTAATTTATATGGTAATGATATGACAATTGAGAATCATCCATATGAATCAAATTTAGGTTGGACCATTGATATGACTGATGAAAATCGTCAATTCATTGGTAAACAGGCCCTCTTATCAATCGATCAAAGCAAATCACAAAAAATAATTGGGATTATCCTTCGAGACAAAGGAGTTCTTAGATCTGGCTATGAGGTAATTCATGATAAAGGAAAAGGAGTTGTTTTAAGTGGCTCGTATTCACCAACACTCCAATCTAGTATTGGCCTGGCAAGAGTTGATCAAGGTTATAAGAAAGATGGAAAGGTCATGATAAGAAATAAGATGTTAAATATAGATTTTGTATCGCCTAGATTCGTTGAAAAGGGTAAAATTTCGATATGAATGACATCCCTGCAGATCTAAAATTCCTTTCCTCCCATGAATGGGCTAGAGTTGAATCAGATGGCACCATTACCGTCGGCATTAGTGATCATGCACAAGATCTTTTGGGGGATATTGTCTTCGTTGAATTGCCCGAAGTTGGGCAATCAGTAGATGCTGAGAGCGATGCTGCTATCGTTGAATCTGTAAAAGCTGCCTCAGATGTTTACTCACCACTTTCTGGCGAGGTGATAGAGGTCAATTCGTTACTTGAAGATCAACCAGAGATAATCAATTCTGCTCCCTATGAGGATGGGTGGTTCTATAAATTAAATCCTTCTGATATGGGGGAGTTTGATAATTTGCTTTCTCCCGAAGATTATAGTGACGCCTGCGAAGACTAGTTCTAAATTAAAAAAATCTTCTGGGCGGAGTTAATCAGTCTTTAATTATTGACAACAATTATGGAAAATTTTAATAGCTTTGCACTAAGACATATTGGCTTAAGCCAGGCAGATATTGAAAGTCTACTTGATCAGCTAGGGTACAAGGACTTAGAAGAGTTTTCAAAATCTGTTCTGCCAGAAAATATTTTTATTGACCAAAAGCTTGAATTGAATGATGCCATGTCTGAGGAAGATGCTCTAAAAGCAATCAAAGAAATATCTAAAACGAACTCCGTTTATCGATCCTTTATTGGACAAGGTTACTATGGAACAGTCACGCCTAAAGTCATTTTAAGGAATGTTTTTGAAAACCCAGGGTGGTACACCTCCTATACCCCCTATCAAGCAGAAATCTCACAAGGCAGATTAGAGGCACTGATTAATTTTCAGACCATGGTTGGTGACCTCACGGGATTTGAAATAGCCAATGCATCATTGCTTGATGAGGCTACTGCAGCGGCAGAATCAATGACTCTTGCAAATAGAGTTGGTAAATCTAAATCTCAAAAATTTTTTGTAGATCAAAACTGTTTTCCTCAAACAATCTCAGTGGTTACAGCTAGGGCAAAGCCAATTGGAATTGAGGTCATAGTTGATGATCCGCAAAAATTGACCGATCTAAAAGAAGAGACATATTTTGGGGCTTTACTCCAATATCCAGGTAATGATGGCGCTATTGCTGATTTCTCTCAAGAGATTAAAAGTATTCATGAGAACAATGGGCTGGTAATCATGGCAACAGACTTATTAGCGCTAACCATGCTAAAGAGCCCAGGCGAGTTAGGAGCTGATATTGCAATCGGAAGCTCGCAAAGATTTGGGGTTCCCTTGGGATTTGGCGGACCACATGCAGCATTCATGGCTACAAAAGAGCAATATAAAAGATCCCTGCCAGGAAGATTGATCGGAGCATCAATTGATACAGATGGAAGAACGGCCTATAGATTAGCCTTGCAAACCAGAGAACAACACATAAGACGCGAAAAAGCCACGAGCAATATTTGTACTGCTCAGGCGCTCTTAGCCATCATGGCTGGATTTTATGCTGCATACCATGGTCCAGAAGGGCTAAAACAAATTGCTCAATCTGTTCATACAAAAGCAATTACTTTAGCAAAAGGAATTAATGGGCTTGGGTATGCGCTGAGGTCTTGTAAATTTTTTGACACTGTGACTATCCATACTGAATCCCAAACTAAAAAAATTTTTTTAGCAGCTCAAAAGCAGATGATGAATATTAGAATGCTAGATGAAAATCATATTAGTATTTCATTAGATGAAACCACCTCAGATCAAGAAGTTCAAAACATATCAAAACTTTTTAAAGGCATTGCAAAAAAAGAGGAAATTGTCTCAATCTATGATCTACCTATCGATATCTTAAGATCATCTGAATATCTTACTCATCCAGTGTTTCATTTGTATCGAACTGAAACAGAAATGCTGAGGTATATAAGAAAGCTGTGCGATAAAGACATTGCCTTGGATAGAGCCATGACTCCCTTAGGCTCATGCACCATGAAATTAAATGCTGTATCTGAAATGATCCCGGTTGGCTGGGAAGAATTCTCAAATATTCATCCCTATGCACCCGAAGATCAGGTGGCTGGATACAAAACTTTAATAGAAGATCTTGAAACAAAACTCTCTGAGATCACAGGTTATACAGCTGTATCTTTGCAACCAAATGCAGGCTCTCAAGGAGAATATGCTGGCTTATTAGCAATCGATTCATTTCACAGAATTAACGGAGATCACCAAAGAAAAATTTGCTTAATTCCTGAATCAGCTCACGGAACCAATCCTGCTTCTGCACAAATGGCTGGCATGAGGGTAGTGCCAATCAGCTGTGATAAAAAAGGGAACATTGATATTGAGAATTTAAAAGAAAAAGCTGCTCAGCATTCTAAAGAATTAGCTGCCATCATGATCACCTACCCATCAACGCATGGGGTCTTTGAAACAACAGTGGCCGAAGTATGCAAAATTATCCATGATCATGGCGGTAAAGTTTATATTGACGGAGCCAACCTTAATGCGATGGTGGGTTTATGTAAGCCAGGAGAATTTGGGGGTGATGTGTCTCATCTTAATTTGCATAAAACTTTCTGCATTCCTCACGGAGGGGGTGGACCTGGCGTTGGTCCGATTGGTGTCGTTGAAGATTTAGCTCCATATTTGCCATCTGATCCTCTCACATATAAACAAACATCAATGAATGTTGGACCAGTTTCAGCTACAAATTTTGGTAGTGCTTCCATTCTTCCAATCAGCTGGATGTATATTCAAATGATGGGTGCATCAGGGCTTAGAAAAGCTACACAAGTAGCAATTCTTAGTGCAAATTATATTGCCCAAAAATTGAGTTCACACTACAAAATCTTATATACAGGCAAAAATGGCTTAATTGCGCATGAATGCATTCTTGATATCAGACCCTTAAAAGAATTATGTGGGGTTGAGGTTGATGATATCGCCAAGCGATTAATAGATTATGGGTTTCATGCTCCAACTATGTCATTCCCAGTTCCTGGAACATTAATGATTGAGCCAACGGAAAGCGAATCATTGATAGAGTTAGATCGATTTATTGAAGCTATGGTCAGCATTCGTAATGAAATTAACCAAGTCGTAGAAGGAACATACTCTATTGAAGATAGCCCCCTCAGAAATGCTCCACATTGTGCTGAAAAATTGACCAGCGATAATTGGCAACAGAAATATTCTCGATCTTTAGCTGCTTATCCAGTCGAGCTAAAAGGTAGAAATAAATATTGGCCTCCGATTGGAAGAGTCGATAATGTCTATGGAGATAAGAACCTAATGTGCTCTTGTCCTTCCATGTCAGATTATCAAGAAGAAAATTAAATTAGCGGCAAATAAATTATTTCCCAGCCCCTCTCATTAAATATTGCCTCAAGTTTTGTATCTGGATTTACTGCCTTTGGAAATTCAACTGCCTCCAACAACGGAAGATCATTAATCGAGTCTGAATAAAAAGTCACTCCGGAAAAATCATTGTATTGATGAGCTTTCATCCAAGTTTTTACTAATTTCAACTTACCTTCGCTTAAGGCAGAGGGAGGAATAAACTCACCCGTGCATTTACCATCTTTGAACTCAACCTGTGTCCCTATTACATGATCAATTTCCAGTCTTTGCGCTATTGGCTTAACAATTAATTCATTTGTTGCACTTGCAATTAATATAATGTCGCCTTTGTCATAATGATCATGAATCAACTTAAGTGCAAAAATATTAATCATTGGCTCAATAATTTCCTCAACAAAAGGCAAGATAATTTTATTTATTTCATCTTGAGTCAAATCTATATAAGGTTTTAAGGCAAAAGTTGTGTATTGATTAAAATCTAACTGGCCTTGTTGATAATCTTTAATGAATTCATCGTTTTTCAGCTTTGCAGTATCATCCAGAAGATTTATATCTACCAAGTAATTAATCATCGAATAATCTGAATCGCCATTTAGAATGGTATTATCTAAGTCAAAAATTGCTAAATCAGGCTTGCTCATAAGGAGTTAATCTAACATGAATGATAAATCTTACAGAAAAAATGTTGGCCTAATTGTCTTAGATCAAAAAAACCAGCTATTAATCTGTAGAAGAAAAGGCAAAAAAACTTGGCAATTCCCTCAAGGTGGAATTGATGCTGGCGAATCTAATGTCAACGCAGCTTATCGAGAACTGCATGAAGAAGTAGGCATTAAAAAAAATCAAGTTAAGGTCATTAAGAAAAGCAAGTATTGGTACCACTATGACTTACCTGTGAAGTACCGACCATGGCCTAAAAGTTTAAAAAATTTTAAAGGTCAAACTCAAAAATGGTACATGCTAAAAGCTAATACAGAACTAGAAATAAATCTCTTGAATGAGATGCCGCAAGAATTTGTAGAATATAAATGGTCGACTTATTGGCATGCTTTGGCCAGCGTTGTTCCCTTTAAAAAAGATGTCTATAGAAGCGTCCTAAGTGAATTCCTTCCGGCATATATACAATTGCATAATGATTGAAATTTTTATTTATCTTTCGCTTGGTGCATGTACGGGTTTGCTTGCTGGTATGTTTGGAATTGGCGGGGGCAGCATATTAGTCCCATCTCTTATCTTTATTTTCTACGGCATGGGTTTAGATAGCTCTGTTGTTGTGCTTATGGCAATAGGAACTTCGCTGGCAAGCATATTTTTTTCCGCTATCTCCTCTGCCCTTTCGCATCACAACAAAAGAAGTGTGGAATGGTCATTGGTTATGCCGTTATCTGTAGGCATGATTGTGGGTGCTGTGATTGGAGCTGGATATGCGGCAACTCTTTCAAATGAAAGTTTAAAGTGGATTATCACAATTTTTCTTATAGTTATTGGCATAGAAATGATTTTGGGCTTTACACAAACTCTTGCAAAAAAAGATAAAGGATTTATCTCTCTAGCGAAATTTATTGTTCCAGCGCATGGGTCTTGGATAGGATTTTTATCATCAATCATTGGTATTGGAGGCGGCTCATTTACAACTCCGTTAATGATTGCAGGGGGCTATAATATTCGACAAGGAATTGGAACAGCTGCAGCTTGTGGAGTTCCCATTGCTGCTGCAGGATCAATTGGATACATGTATTACGGACAAACTGTTGAAGTGAATCTTCCCTCAGGAGCTGTTGGGTATGTTTTTTGGCCAGCTGTTATATCAATTTCATTAGCGAGTATTTTTACAGCTAAACTTGGAGCTAATATTAGCCACTCCATTTCTGAAAAAGCGCTGAAAGTTTCTTTTGGTATCTTTCTAATTTTGATAGGAATTTTGGTAGTAATAAATTGATCATCGAGTTATCAGATTTTTTTAATAACCCAAGCTTAATTGAAATTGGCTGGATTAGGATTCAGTATTATGCTGTTACATGGGTCTTATCAGCTATATTCATTTTTCAATATCTAAAAAATCATCGAATCACTGGAGAATTACAATTAAGCACCGACCAAGTAAATGATGTTGTATTTTTATATGGGTTAATATTTGGTGCCATGCTTGGTGGCAGGTGTGGTTACATGTTCTTTTATGGTTTTGATCAACTAGCATCAAATCCTTTAAGTTTATTTTTTATATGGGAGGGTGGTTTAAGTTTTCATGGAGGTTTGATGGGCGTAATAGTCAGTCTTTATGTTTACTCCTATCAACATCGAATTTCTTTTCTTAGACTTGCTGACGCTATATGTATGGCTATGCCAATTGGGCTAGGCTTGGTAAGAATTGGTAACTTTTTAAATGGAGAGCTATATGGTAGACCCACTGATGGGACCTGGGGTTTTATTTTCCCAACTGATCCCTATGGGTTTACAAGACACCCATCTCAACTTTATGAAGCAATGTTTGAGGGCTTCTTTCTCTTTATTCTCCTTCTCTTCATCGGTACAAAGAATAATAAACATGGAGTTATTAGTGGAAGTTTCTTATTGGCATATGGATTAATTAGATTTTTTATTGAATACTTTAGGCAGCCTGATTCTCACATGGGTTTTGTTGCATTACAATTAAGTATGGGTCAACTTCTTAGCATCCCCATGGTTATAATTGGGGTCATACTACTAACAAAATCATTAAGAAGAAATGAAGCAATATCTTGAGCTTTTAGACTATATTTTGCAACATGGCGAGGATCGTGGAGATAGAACTGGCACTGGTGTTATTTCATCTTTTGGTCATCAAATCCGATTTAATCTTCAAGAAGGCTTTCCTGCAGTTACAACCAAATCCCTTGCATGGAAAGGAGTGGTGTCCGAGCTGTTGTGGTTTTTAGAAGGCTCTGATGATGAACGTAGATTGGCAGAGATTCGATTTCAAAAAGATAGATCTGAGTTAACAGATTTAAGTAGGTTTTCAACCATTTGGACAGACAACGCAGATAATCAAGGTGTTGAGCTTGGCTATGAAAATACTGCTACTACTAAAAAACTGGGTCCAGTGTATGGTGTCCAATGGAGAAATTGGGGAGGCGTTGATCAGATTAAAAAACTGATCGATGATCTGCAATCTAATCCTAATGGGCGAAGACATATATTGAGCGCATGGAATGTTGAAAAAATTGATTCTATGGCACTCCCTCCATGCCATGTAATGTCGCAGTTCTATGTTTCAACAAATGGTCGGCTGTCCTGTCAGATGTATCAAAGGAGCGCAGACATGTTTTTAGGTGTGCCGTTTAATATTGCAAGTTATGCATTGCTTCAATCAATTTTAGCAAATATCCTAAATTTAGTACCAGGTGAGTTTGTTCACACCTTTGGAGATGCGCATATCTATAACAATAGCATTGAGCAAGTTAAAGAGCAGCTCACCAGAGAGCCTAAAAAACTTCCAAAGTTGATTATGCCAAATCTTGATTCGATAGAGGCACTCAAAGATTATTCTGTTAATGATTTTGTTCTAGAGGGGTATGAGTCACATCCAGCTTTAAAAGCTCAAATGGCAATATAAATTTATGATTATTTCCCATTTAGTTGCCCTGTCTAATAATTTTGTAATAGGGGTGAATAATGATCTGCCTTGGAAACTAAAAAAAGATCTTCAACATTTCAGTTCATATACTCAAAATAAAGCAATAGTTATGGGAAGAAAAACGTTTGAATCAATTGGAAGGCCTCTGCCTAATAGAAAAAATATCGTTATCTCATCTTCATTAGAATCCCAAGAGAGTTTAGAAGTAGTTCCAAATCTAAATCAAGCAATTGAAGCAGCAAGTCAGTGGAACAAAAATAATTCAGTAGCAGAAGAAATAGTATTAATAGGCGGCGGTTATGTCTTTGAGGAAAGTAAAAATATAGTAAACAAGCTTGTATTAACTAGGGTTGAGTGTGAAATTGATGGAGACGTATTCTATCCAAAAATTGATTTAAGTGATTGGAAAGAAACATCACGGCAATCTTACAAACGTGACAGCGAAAATGAGTACGATTTCAGGATTGAAACTTTAATAAAAACTTAGGAGTTTTTAGACTGAGATTGTTGAATGAAATCTCTTCGTAAGGCTAGATTCTTCACTCGGACCTCTTCATTCTCAGCGTATTTAATCCAAGAGTTTGCTGTTTTCTTGATTCGTTTATTTTCATCCCTTGCAGCAGCTCTGAACTGTTTTTTAGCTTCTTCAAAATTCTGTAATTCAAAATGTGCTTGACCCAAAACCAGCAAAGCTTGAGATCGACTTTTAACCTTAGGCTTTTTAAGTCCAGCCTCAATTGCCCTGATAGAATCTTCCATGCGATCTTCAAAGAGGTACAAGTTTCCTAATAAGATATAAGTATCTCCATCTTTAGACATCTTGGCAGCTTTCTCTAATACCGGAATAGCTTTGTCAATTTCTTGGGCCATTCTCCAAGCATCAGCCAAAAGTTTAAGTGTCTTCTCCTTATCTTTTACTACGGCAACAATCTCTTCTTCACCAGTATCTTCATCAGTAATCGTCACTTTCTTTTGCTGACCAGAAACTAAAACTTGTGCAGCCCAATAAGGATTTTTCTTCATTAGAAGCATTTGCGCCAAAGCAAGATACTCGCCCTCTTTATCAAGCAAATCTTTTTCATAAGCTGCTTTTAGAGTCAACATATAGTCTTCCTCTCTATCCATTTGCTGATAGGTGCCACCTAACTGAAGGAAATATAACTTTTTAGGGTAATAGTTAACTAAAATTTCATAGATGCCCACTTGCTGCTCTAGTGCATACTGAGCACTTATAATCTTCTTATCTTTTAATTCACTAAAGCAAGCTGCTAACAATACATACCAATTTTCTCTAGGTCTATAACCCTCTTCTTCTGCAAGCCTAATAGCTTCCTCCATATTAGTTCTTGCTCTTACATAATCAGTTTTTTGAAAGTAAGCAGAGGCAAGAAGATAATATGATTGAGCGGTTACGGTTTCCACCTCGCTCATCCATTGAAGAATTAAGTTAATGCCTTGATCCCATCGCTCTTTAACTAAATTTAACTGTGCTAAAGTCAGCAATGATGCTGTCCTCAGAGGAACAGTAGCCTCAGGCTCTTTAAGAAGTTGTTCATAGGCATACATAGCCTGATCATAGTCCTCTTCGCTGAAGTAAACATAACCCCAATAATTCCACATAACTGAGCGATCATAACTTTTCAACTCAGCTCTATTATTTAAAAGCTCAGTTAATATTGATTTAGCAGTTAACCAATCAGGATCATCTTCTTCTTTATCAATAAATTTACCTTGATTTTCGGGATCAGGAACTTTGATGATTTTTTGTCTTTCAAGAGCTTCTACGACTTTTGTAACTTTTTTAGCTGTTGATGTTTGAAGTACTCTTGCTTTCTTATACTTGTTTTGTTTTTGTTTTGAGGGCTGATTGCCCTCCTGAGCTGCTATATTTATAGAAATATTTGCAACAAGAAATCCTGAAAGCAAAACAAAAACTGTAAAAAGTTTTTTGAACATACTCTAGCTTTCCTCCAAGATAAATGTAAATTTATGAGGTACATTATCAACTCTTACAGCATTTCCATCAACAATTTTGGGTTTATACTTCAATTTTAAGGCTGCCCTTGAGGCGGCAGAGTTAAAAATTGAACAAGGTCTATAGACTGTTGAAGGATCAGTTGGATCGCCGCACATTCCTTCCATTGGTTCAGCATTTTCAACAGTTCCTGTCTCTGTAATAGTAAATGAAACAATCGCATAGCCCATAATACCTCTCTCTTGAGCTCTTCTTGGATATATGGGAGTTACTTTGAATAAGGGAATGTATTCTCCATCTCTAAAAAATGAACCTGAGCCAGCGAAGTTAGCTTTTGGTTTTGGAACGCTCACATCTACCCCGGCTAAGGGAGCAAGATCCAATTCTGGTTGTGCTATGTCTTCTGGTTGCTCGTCAGGCTCTTCTGGCTTATCTACATTATCAAACAGAGTATCAATATCTCTGTCGGGCATAATGACATCACCTAATTTTCTAGAATTATCAGTGGGTAAACTATCATCGCCTAGATTGATCAACGCAACCATCAAAAAAAACAAGCCAAGAGTTATGAAAGCTGCAAAGCCAGTTCCAGCCAGGTATTTATTGTAATTAAATGCTTTGTAATAAATTGCTGCTAATGGTCCAAATGCCTTAACCAAGGTTTGATATAGAGTGTTAACACTATTATTAGCAGTATTCAAAATAATTCTCTATTTAGGCTCAGAGGCGAGTGATATATTGTAAACGCCAGCTTCTCTTGAACCATCCATAACTTTAATAATTGTATCAGCCATAGCTTTTTCATCAGCCTGAATGACAACTGAGCCTTGCGGATTATCAGCAAGAAGTTTTACAACATTTGCTTTTACCTGCCTTGCATCAATTCTTCTGCCATCCATCCAAATTTCTCCTGAAGCACCAATTGCAATTAATATTGCTGCATTTTCTTGTGTTTCTGATGTATCTGACTCAGGTCTGTTGATTTCAAGTCCAGGCTCCTTAATAAAATTAGCTGTCACAATAAAAAAAATGAGCATGATGAAAACAACATCAAGCATGGGCGTCATATTAATCTCAGCTTCTTCTTCTTGAACTGCACTTGATATAGCGTTTCTTCTCACAATTTTCTCCTATAAACTAATTTCTGATTATCTCTTTAATTAAGGTCTCTTCTCTATTCTTTGCCGCATTTAAATATATTGTAGCAAATACGCCTGAAAGAGCTGTGGTCATTCCAGCCATGGTCGGTAAGGTTGCTTTAGAAACTCCTCCAGCCATTGATCTAGCATCACCACCGCCAGTAAAAGCCATAACCTGGAAAACCTCGATCATGCCAGTGACAGTTCCAAGCAGACCAAATAAAGGCGCCAGAGCAACACATGTATTAATTAAAGAAAGATACCTATTAACTTCGGTTCTTGCTTGGGAAATTAATTTTTCTTTAATAGCAGTACCTTTCCAAGAAGTATGATCAGACACTGAGTCCCATTCAGCCTTCAATTCACCCATATAAACTTGATGTCCTGCATTAAAATACCAAATTCTTTCTAGGATTATTGCCCACATAAAAGCAGCAAGAATTGCAATCAACCAAAGCACACTACCCCCTGCAGACATAAAGTCTCTGAGAGTATTGAAAGCTTCAGTGATTGTGTAAAACATTAACTAGTTACTTTGAATCTGAATGCTCTGCTACTATTCCTGTGCTTTGTTCTTCGAGAACATTAATAATTCCTCTTGCTGATGAATTTGCAAAAGAGTGTAAAAGCGTTGTTGGAATAGCAACTACTAATCCAAGAACAGTAGTAACAAGGGCTTGGGAAATACCTCCAGCCATAATCTTAGGATCACCAGTACCAAATAATGTGATTTGCTGGAATGTAACGATCATACCTGTAACCGTTCCCAATAAACCAGCCAGTGGCGCGACTACTGAAATGATTTTTACAACAGGAATACCTCGTTCAATAGCTGGCCTTTCAGCCAAAATTGCCTCAGCAAGTCTTAACTCTAAAGTTTCTATATCTTTATTCATGTGTTCTTCACCAACAGCAAGAACTCTTCCCAGCGGATTAGATTTATCATGAGTTTTAGATTTAGCTTGCTTAGCAACAGCAACACCCATTGTGTATAGAGTAAATAACTTCCAAAAAGCGATTGCTATACCAATTAAACCTACAAAAATAATAATATAACCAACCTCTCTACCCTGGTTTACTCTTTCCATTAAGCTTGGATTTTGAATAAGATTAGCAAGCAAGCTTCCACCAACTGGGCCAGTTGGGTCTACGCCAAACTTAATAACTTCTCCAACATCAGCATTAGATAGTTTTTTAGCTGAGCTTACATAGCGGCCTTCTGGCTGCTTTCCAAGAAATGCATACTGGCCTTTGCTGCCAATGTATTCTAAGTATTTGCCATCACAAATAGCATTGTAGAGTCCCACTCTGGTAACCATACAATTTTCTGATTCACCATCAAGATTAATGACATTTGCATTGAAAGAAACAACCTCAGACCCAGCAACCATCTCTCTTTGAAGTTCATACCATAGACCTTCAAGCTCTCTAATAGTAGGAAGTACTGTGGCGCTTGACATTTTTGCAGACAGCTCATTTAAAAATGTTTCTCTTTCTCTTCCATACTGAGCAGAAGTCAAGGAATCAGCAAAAAGTGCGCTTGCTTCTCCAGCAGAACTTTGCAAATGACCAAAAAGCTCAACCAAAGAACCCAATTCTTTTTTATAAGCAGCCTCTTTAACCACTAGAATTGCATCATTTTTCTTATATTCAGCCTCAAGCTCATCAGCAATTCTTTCTTGTCTAGCTAGCTCTCTTTTTTCAGCAGCTAATTTTGTTGCTTGCTGATTTTTATTAGCAAGAAACTCAGCTTCTCTTTGAGCGTTAACGCTCTGCTCATTTGTTCTGCCTTGTTCAACTAACTGTAATAAACCTTGAATAGTAGTAGGTTCACCTTCATCAGCCTCTTGGGCAAAAGTTGAAATTGAAGCAATTAATACAAAAGATAAGATGTATTTGTTTAAAATTTTCATGAAGCTTCTCCTCTGTAGACAACCGGCAGCATCATAATGTCCATGGGCGCTAGTTTCTGAGCCATTCGAATTCCATCTCTGACGGTTACCCTGTAACTACCAGGCAGTTCTTCCCAGGTACCTGTTTCATTATCGTAATATCCTGTTTTTCTTTCATCCTTTGACTGGAAGAACATACCAAGTCTTCCAACTCTAAGAATATTTACAACAACCTCTTGCCCATCTAGGACAATAGTTTCGTCATAAGCATCTAGCTTTCTGCCATATTCAGCTTCAATATTATAAGCCTCTAAAATTTGTCTAACTTGCTCAGATGCTGTGACTTTGGGATTTGAAAGAGATGCCCTTACAAGATCTAATCTTTGTTTTCTTTCTTCTATATGAAATGGTGTATCAAGATTGACATACTTTTCCAAGCCTTCGAGCATTCTTTGAGCCAAGGGAGGAATCTGTCTTTGCATGACAACAACTTGAACCAGCTGCTCGTCATATTGATCCATTAGGTCAAGCTGAGCTTGAATTTGAATTCTTTTTTGAGCGTTGTATAGCTTTAGGCCTTCAACTTGTTTAGAAACAACTTTAAATTCGTTGATCAGCTTATCAGTAGCTGATTCAGTTGCATCAATTTTTGATTGGGATTGAGCAGAAAGCTCTGTGTTATCCCTTCCAACTTCTAATACTAGTTCCATTTCTGAAGCCGCTACAAACGTAGTCAGCATAGTAAGAACTACTAAGCTTTTCTTTAACATTTTTTTCTCCCTAGGAAAAATGGTTCACTAGTCTAACAGCGTAGTGAAATTATTCAAATTTTTTTTATGCTGTGATTGTACCTAATTTTGCACAAAATCGCCTCACAATGTAACAAATAAAGTATGGTTAAAATATAGCTATATTATTAAGAATTATTAACTAAAGACCTTTGGTATGAGCTTAGGAGTATTGTTTTTATATTCTTTGTAATCATCAAGATGACCCCATTTCTTCAGCCCCCTGTATTCCAGCATTCTCACGCCACTTACATAAACCAATAATAAGTATGAGAAGATGGGAGAGAAAATTGCGAGATAGTTCATGCCCTCAAATGTGGAAATGCTCATAACAGTAATCCCTGCCCAGAGTGTGATTTCACCAAAATAGTTTGGATGTCTGGATCTAGCCCATAACCCCTCATTGATAAATGAGTCTTTATTCTCTGGGATTGATCGAAATGCAGTTTTTTGATTGTCTGCTATGACCTCAATCACAAATCCAAAGATAAACATTACAAGCCCTATGGCGAAGACACTATTTACAACAACGCCGGTTGGATTGGCAATAGCAACTAAAGCCGCCGATGAGCAAATAAAAACCCACATGCCCTGTAAAGTCCAGGTCATAAAGAATTGAGAAAAGGAAGTTTTGATAGTATCAAATCTGCCATCTTTTTTATCTTTATGAACTCTAATAAATAGAAATGAGCCCAGTCTAAGGGCCCAAATAATGATTGCAGCACCTATTATAAGACTGCCAAGATCAAGGCTTGGAGTAGTATTGGTTGAATATACAGCAAACGAGATAGCTGTTATGTAGGTAAGACTGCCAGTTAAATCATAAAATTTTTCAGTCTTAAATATAAAGGCTGGTATATATGCAATCCATTGGATGACAAAAATTATGACCAAAAGACGGCCAACTAAATTCACTCCCGATAGCTCAATGCTATTAAATGATATTGCATCTGCATAAAGTTTTGTAAAAATAAAAACTCCAGCGGCAATAGCTAAATTAGTTAAGTGTTTCATCACCCCTCCCATCCACATGTTCGTTCAGCATTTTGAATATCCAACCAATCTTTCAGTGGCTGATAATAATTTAACATGGATTTACCACTTAACTCTCTGGTCCCAGTTAGAGCCTCCAATGCGGTTTGCCACTCTTGACTTTGCCCTAGTGCAAGCATGGCTCTTAATTTTTCTCCAGCAAGCTCATTATCATATATTGAGCATTCATGGAGAGGCCCCTCAAATCCCATTTGATTACAAAGAGATTCATGAAATTGATATTGAAGAATTTTTGCTAGGTAATATCTAGTGTATGGAGTATTACCAGGAATATGATATTTTGCACCAGGATCGAATGCGTCAACATCTCGATCACGCGGCGCACCAATGCCTTGGTAAAATTCTCGTAATTCCCACCAAGAATTATTCAATTCCTCTGGACTAGTTTCACCTGTGAAGACCTTTGCTCTCCATTTATCTAACATTAAAGTCCAAGGTA